>Ga0315283_10002047_pt1 | contig 16665 bp, 15 predicted proteins | sample YL17G09_0_MG_FD_204541 | JGI IMG/M metagenome (GOLD analysis project Ga0315283, IMG submission 204541) | Sediment microbial communities from Yellowstone Lake, YNP, Wyoming, USA - YL17G09_0 | ecosystem: Environmental > Aquatic > Freshwater > Lake > Sediment | place: USA: Wyoming | collected... | reverse complement strand
CGCCGCGGCGGCGGGTGAGGCCGACCTGGTCGCCTTGCTCCTGCGCATCCCTGACTGCCCGCCCGAGGACGCAGCCGCCCTGGTCGAGGCCTGCCTGGGCGGCGCGTGGGGCGGGGATGGTGCTGCCGCCCTGCCCACCGCCTCGGCCAAACGCCGGGCCGCCGCCCTAACCTCCTGGCGGGCCCGTCTTGACAAGACGGCCGCGGGCGCGGTGACGGACGCGGAGCACGCGCCGGCGGGGCCCGTTCGGGAGCGGGCGGCGCTGCGGGCGGCGGCCGCGGTCGCCGCGGTGGATGGCTCCTTTGCCACCGCGGCGGGCGGGTCGGATGCGGCCTACCTGCTGCACGGCCTGGTGGCGGGCCCCCGGGATGAGGCGGCCCTGGCAGCGTCCGCCGGCCGCCTCTCCCCAGGCGCCGCCCCCGCCCTGGCGTGCTACCTGGCCGCCTGGGCGCGGGTGCTGGGTGGTGGTGGGAGCGGGGGTGGCCCCGCCCCGGCCGCAGCCGCCCCGGCCTTGGGCTGCCCACCCCCTCCCCCTCTAATTGTACCCACCATCTCGGACGTGGCCGCCTGGGCGTCGGCACTGGTGGACGCCCACCTGGTCGCCCTAGCCGGCGCGGCCCGGGGGGGTGGGCCCGCCGCGGCTGCCGTGCGCGACCTGCACGCCCTGGCGTGCGTGGAAGCCCAGGACGCGGCGGCCCTGGCCCCGCTGGCCGGCGCGGCCGCCCACATCGCGGCCGCCGCCCCGCTGCCAGACATGGCCGTCGCGGCGGCGACCGTGTACTCTGTGGAACTGTTGGACCTGGGTGGGGCGGCGTGAGAGAGAGAGAGGAAAAGGAGGAAGAAGAGAGAGAGAGAGAGAGATTTAAAAAAAAAACTCGTTGCTCAACACACACTATCACGCTACGGCACGCTGACCGCCTCCCGAAGCTCTACACCCAGCCTTTCGGCAGCCAACCGCACGCACGGGTCGCTCAAGAGGCTGTCCGCAAGCACGGCATCCCCACCCTCCGCCATCTCCGTACCTCCAGACACAAAAAACCCGGCCGTGGCAACGTCAGGCACACATTTGACGGCTGGGGTCAGGCCGACGCCATCAACCGCCACCCCAGCCGGCGTGGTGAATGTGCGGTTGGAGATCAACAGCAAGCCGCCGCCAGTGAGTGGGACCGAGCGCTGGGTGCGGCCTTTCCCAAACGAACGCTCACCCACAGTCAGGACGGTGGCAGTGTCGCCGCCGGCCAGTGCGCCCGCGAGGAGCTCGCTGGACGAGGCGGTCCCACCATTGATGAGCAGGGCCATGGGTGGGCGGCCGGCTTGGGGCCAAGGCGGGCGTGATGCCCGTGGCGGCCGGGGCACGGCCACGGCTTCCTCGCTGCCTCGCCCATCCTGGACCCGGGCCAACAGGGAACCACTTCCTCCCCCTCCCTCCAGCAGCTGGCCCGCCACATTGACGGCCGCCGCGACGGCCCCGCCCGCATTGTCACGCAGGTCGATGATCAATGCAGATGGTTGGGTCGGCACCAGCGCCAGCGCCGCCAGGCTCGCCCTCACGTCGTCCGGCGTCAGGTCATTAAAGGCCGCGAGGCGTAGGTAGGCGACCCGCTTGCGACCATCGCGCCCAGCCAGGGACGCGTGCTGGACAGCGTGCAGGGGGACGACCGCTGGGGTGAGGTGGTACGTGCGCACACTCCCACTACCCGACCGGACCTGCACGTCCGCATCGACCGCCAGCGCACGGGCCAGGTCGGTGGGAGGGGTGGCCGCGGCGGGGCGCCCATTGACGGCCACCACCTCGTCGTCCGGGCGCACGCCCGCCGCCTCGGCCGGCGAGCCCGGGATGACGGCCCCGACGGACACGACTGCTGCGTTGCCACCTGCCCCAGCCGCCACCAGTTGCAGCCCCAGGGACGTGGCCTGGCCGGCCAGGTCGGACGCGTACAACGATGCGCTGCCACCACCATACCCATCCCCTGAGCCTGGGCGCAGGACGCGCGTGTACTGGTCGCCCAGGGAGGCGATCAGCCGCTCCACGACACCCCAGGCCATGGCGGCATCAGACGCCGCGCCCGCCTCGCCCAGCGCGGCTTGGAGCGCGGCCTCCCAGGCCGGGCCGCTCACGGCGCCCGCCTCCACAAAGTCGGCCCGCGCCGCGGCCCAGGCTTCCACCAGGGCGTTCTGGACGGCCGCGACGCCGGGCTGAGGGGAGGCTGAAAACCGGATGGCGCCGGTGCCAACTGAAGCTGGTGGTGGTGGCCGGTCTTCCAGCGGGGTGAAGGCGGCGGGTGCCGGCGGGACCACGGCGGCGCCAAACAGCAGGGAGAGGGTCAAGATGAGCGAGGCGGGTGCGGTTGCGAGGGAGAAAGTCGCGGCGCCGATTGACTTGTCGCCATCGCGTGCGGCGTGTCGGCGCAAGCGGCGTCGCGGCGACACAACGGCCGCGCGCGGAGATAAGGCAATGGTGATGCGGGGCCTGGCGCAAGCATCGGCCCACGGCGACCCAGGCTGGGGCCGTGGGGCGGGGTGCATTTTTTTGTGTGAGAACTGAGAGTGCAGTGACCACATTTCCCGTCTTGATCAGCACACGGCCCCCTTGTCCGGCGAGCCCCGGGACGAGTCGCCCCCCTTTTCCGACACCCCACCACCCCCACCCGCCGGCCCGACCTCCGGGCGCATGGCCGGGAAGAGGAGGACTTCCTTGATGTTGTTCACGTCGGCCAGGAGCATGGTCATGCGGTCGATGCCCATGCCCCACCCGCCCGTGGGCGGCAAGCCATACTCCAGGGCTGTCAGGAAGCCGTCATCCACGGCCATGGCCTCATCGTCCCCGCCATCCTTGGCCGCAGCCTGGGCCGCAAACAGGCCGCGCTGGGTGACCGGGTCGTTCAGCTCAGTGTACGCGTTGCAGACCTCCCGGCAGTTGACAAACAATTCGAAGCGTTCAGTCAGGCCGGGCACGGTGCGGTGCCACTTGGCGAGCGGGGACATGACCTGCGGGTGGTCGCAGATGAAGCCGGGCGAGACGAGCTGGGACTCCAGGAACTCGCCGACCAGCTTGTCCAGGAGGCGGGCGGCGGAGCGCGGGGACGCGCACTCGACGCCCTTGGCCACGCACAGCGCGTCCAGGGCCGACCGCGCAGCCTCGCTCTCAAACTCGGTCGGCAGGGTCACGCCCAGGGCCTCCTCCAGGCCCGCCACCATGGGGATGCGCCGCCAGGGCGGGCTAAAGTCGATAGTCACCGGGTCGGACCCGGGCCCGTTGGCGTGGTAGGTGATGACGTGGCCGCCCGTGATGGCTTTCACCATGCCGGCCACCATCTCTTCCGTCATGTCCATGAGGTCGTTGTAATCCGCGTACGCCTGGTAAAACTCGCAGGTCGTGAACTCCGGGTTGTGCGTCATGTCGATGCCCTCATTCCGGAACTGGCGCCCGATCTCGTACACCCGGTCCACGCCGCCGACGACCAGCATCTTGAGGTAGAGCTCGGGCGCGACGCGCATGTAGAGCTTGAGGCCCAGGTCGTTGTGCCAGGTCTCAAAGGGGCGGGCGGTCGCGCCGCCGGGGATGGCGTTCATCATCGGTGTCTCCACCTCCATGAAGCCGCGCGTGTCCAGGTAGGACCGGACGTACCGGATGATGGCCGCCCGGGTCTCGAAGACAGTGCGGACCTTGGGGTTGATGAGCAGGTCCAGGTAGCGCTGGCGGTACCGGGTCTCCGGGTTGATCAGGCCGCGCACGGGCAGGGAGCGCAGGCAGGGCGTGAGCGAGGTGATGGAGGACGCAAACAGGGACAGCTCGCCACGCTTGGACTTGCCGGGCGTGCCGGAGACGCCAACGATGTCGCCGCGTTTGAAGGATGCCATAGCGGCCGCAAAACCGTCCAGGCCGCCCTCCAGGTGCCGAGGGTCGGCCATGACCTGCACCTTTGCGCCGTCGGCCTTGAGGTCGAAAAAGACGAGCTTGCCCTGGCCCCGCTTGGCGTACACCCGCCCCGCCAGGGACGCGGTCTCGCCCTCCAGCTGGGTTCCGGGCTCGATGGCGTCCCCGTACTGGGCCACGTAGGCGATGATGTCGGAGGTCGTCCCGAATTTGTGGGGGTAGGGGTTGCGCCCTGCGGCGCGCTCGGCCGCGACCGCCCGGGTGCGGGCCTCAAAGTATTGGGACGGGTCCAGGTCTTCTTCCTCGTCCAGGACCGCGCCGGCCGCGCCGGCCGGCTTGGGGGCGGCGGCCGGCTTGGGTGGAGCGGCGGCCTGTGGGGGGATGGGAGAGGGGGCGAGGTATGATGGAGCGGGTTTTTTGTTTTTCTTCGCTTGCTCGCTCGCGCGCCATCGCAAGAGACAAAATACATCCTCCCCCAATACCCGCACACCTTTTTCTCGGCTTTACGCTTGGCGGACTCCGCCGCTTTCACCCGCTTCTTGAACTCGCTGTGATAAGGGAGAGGAGAGATGGATGGATGGTGAGAGAAAGGAGAGGGAGCACACCGGCGGCCCGACGACGCTGCGCCGATTGACTTGTCGCTCGAGAGAGAGGCGCGGTCGGCGCGGCTTTTCACACATCAGCCCCGGCCGATGAATGCCGAGATGGAGCCGGCCGGCTCAGGGGCGATCAGGAGTAGAGTCTGGGGGGCGCGCACACTGCCCTCTCACGCCCGCGTTCTTTCTTTTCCTCGCGCCCTCAACCCCGCTCCTCTTTTCAGAGCTCACGTCTTGCTCATAGGCGCGCCCGCCTCGTCCACCAGGTCCTCGCTCCATTTCACGGGCAGCTCGGAGGACATGGCTGGCGTGGGGTGTGGGGTGGTGGTGCGTGGGCGTGGTGCGTGGGCGTGGTGCGTGACCGCCCGTGGCGCGTTCCTTCCCAGGCGGAATGAAGTGTGAAAGAGAGGGAGGAGCGAGGAGAGCGGAAAACACACAAACACACGGTCTTTTCCCGCGGGAAAGCGCGCGCGCCCGAATTCCGCACGCGCACCAGGGGGCTCTGACACACACACACATACACACACACAAGGCGTGCCCTCCCACCCCTGGCACGGCGCCAAAGAGATTTCAGAGACACATACACAAAAACAACTCGCCGCGCAACCCGATCTTATGGTCGCCCGCCGCGCTCCCGCCCTGCCGGCCCTGCTGCTGTTGCTGTGCGCCGGCCTGGTGGCAGCCAGGTAAGGAGAATAGGGGATGCTGATGTGTTGGCATGCCTCCTCCCCCCCTGGCATCGCATGAGTAGGGAGGGCGCCCTGGATCGTGCGTGCACGCCGGGCGGGGAGCTGCAACCCATTGAAAAAAGCGCGCGCGGCCTCTCGACCTCCTCTCTTTCTCCCTCGCCCATCCCCCTCCTCCCGCCCTTAATTTCTCACAGTCGCAACTTTTACAACATCCTGGGCGTCCCCCGCGGAGCGGCCGACGCCCAGATCAAGCGGGCCTACCGCAAGCTGGCTCTCCAGTACCACCCGGACAAGGTCAGCGGCAGCGAGGCCGACAAGGCGGCGGCCGCAACCAAGTTTGCCGACATCAACGCGGCCTACGAGACCCTGTCCTCCGAGGAGACCCGCCGCATTTACGACCGGTACGGGGAGGAAGGCGTCAAACAGCATGCGGCCCAGGGCGGCGGCGGCGGCGGTGGCGGCGGCGGCTTCGGGCGCGGCCCCCAAGACATTTTCTCCCAGTTTTTCGGGTTTGGCGGCGGCTTTGGCGGGGATGGCGGGGGCGGCGAGCCCGAGGCCCGCCGGGGCGCGGACGTCCGTATGCCCCTGGAAGTCAGGCTGGAGGACCTGTACACCGGCGCCGTCCTGGGCGTGACCCGGGTGAAGCTGGTCCTCGTCCCCGCGGCCGGCACGCGCAAGTGCGCCTGCCGCGCCAGGGTCGTCACCCGCCAGCTGGGGCCGGGCATGTACCAGCAGTTCACGACCGAGGAGTGCGACGAGTGCCCGGCGGTCGCCTTTGAGCCGGAGACCAAGGAACTGAGCGTCACCGTCGCGCCCGGCGCCCGGCCGGGCGAGGAAGTCCGGTTCTTCGAGGAGGGCGAACCCGAAATCGATGGCGACCCGGGCGACCTGGTCCTCGTCCTGGACCCGGCCCCGCACGCCCTGTTCGCCCGGGCCGGGGACGACCTGGCCATGAATGCGACCATCAGCCTGGCCGAAGCCCTGGTCGGATTTGACCGGACGGTGCCCCACCTGGACGGCCACCCCATCCGCCTGGCGGCCGACGGGGTGACCCGGCCGGGCGCGGTGGTGGTCGTGCCTGGGGAGGGCATGCCGAGGGCAGGCAAGTTGAAGGCGGGGGACGGCAAGCGGCCGGCCCCTCCATCCCGCGCCACCCACGGAGACCTGCACGTCACGTACACCGTCTCCTTTCCGCGCACCCTGACCGACAAGCAAAAGGCGGTGGTGCGCGAGCACTTTCGGTGGCCGGCCGGTGGCAAGGACGAGCTCTAGCTTTGGAGGGTGGTGGTGGTGGTTGAGGAGGAGGGTGCAGCAGCGGCAGCTTGGTGGTGGGGCCGTCGTCTGGCGGTCGGGGTGAACCCCGGGAGTCTCTGCTCTCGTGCGGCGGGCGAGGGCGGCGTGGGGTTCGGGCGTTGATCCTGGTCGCGGCCCGGTGGTAAGGTTGAAAAATGGAGGATGGGTCGTTTGTTCACTCTCTCGTCTCCCTCTCTACACGCGCCCCTTCTCTTGCGCCCCACCAGCCTGCGTGTTGTGTGCATGCCCGCACACCGACAGCGGCTGACCAGTCTGTTCCAGCGTGCCCTGGCGTCGTCGTCGTCGCCGTCGTCGTTCTCATCGCGCACCATGCCAGCGCTGCTGCAGAGTAGCCGGGCGGCGACGGCCGCATGCGGGCCGCCACTGGTGCCGGCGTTGGTCCGCTCGCCTGGGGCCGTCCGCCCTCCCACCCACCTCCCACCCCGCCGCTGGCTGACCACGTGCCTAGCTGTGCCAACCGTGGCAGCGGCGGCAGCGCCCGCGCCGACCACCTCCCCCCCCGGCGAGCTGACCAAGGAGATGGTGTGGGCCGGGCGGACGGCCGACGCAGGCAGGCTCACCCTCACCGACGTCGGCCGCACCCTGACCGTGGCGGGCTGGGTCCACCGGGCCCGCGCCCTGGGCGGCAAGACCTTTGTGGACGTCCGGGATGCGAGCGGGCTGATCCAGGTCGTCTCGGCGGACGCCGAGGAGGGCGGCGATGGGGCGGGTGCCACCGCCGCGGCCGCGCTGGAACGCCTGCGTGCCGAGTTTGTGGTCCTGGTCAGGGGTACGCTGCGCCGGCGCAAGGACCCCAACCCCAAGCTGGCGACGGGCGAGGTGGAGCTGGTGGCAGAGGAGGTGAGTTGGTGGTGGGAGCAGGGAGAGGCAGGGAGAGACGCCCTCCCGTTGTACTAGAGAGGCCGAGGAGGTTCGCTCCTCCTAGCCGCGCTCACCCAAAAAAAGAACTCACCCCCCCCCCCCTCCCATCTCACCCAATCCAGGTCTCCCTCCTCAACCGGGTCTCCAAAGGCTTGCCCTTCCTCCCCGCCGATGAGGACACCATCCCCTCCGAGGAGGTCCGCCTCCGCCACCGGGTCCTGGACTTGCGGCGCCCGGCCATGGCGTCCAACCTGCGCCTGCGGGCGGCCGTGGTCAAGACAGCGCGCGCGTTTTTAGATGGGGAGGCCTTCATCGAGGTGGAGACGCCCCTGCTGTGCCGGTCCACCCCGGAGGGCGCCCGCGATTTCCTGGTCCCCTCCCGCATGCAGCGCGGATCCTGGTACGCCCTCCCCCAGTCCCCGCAACTTTTCAAACAGATGCTCGTGTGCGGCGGCGTGGAGCGTTACTACCAGGTCGCCCGCTGTTTCCGGGATGAGGACCTGCGGGCGGACAGGCAGCCCGAATTCACGCAGTTGGACGTGGAGACAGCGTTTATGGATGAAGAAGGGTTGATGGGTTTAGCGGAACGCCTGACGGTGGCCATCTTTGCTGCGGCGGGCGGGGTTGCTGGTGCGGGCGCAGGCGCGCCCACCATCCCCACCACCATGGCCACCCCGTTTCCACGCCTGACCTACGCTGACGCCATGGCCCGGTACGGGTGCGACAAGCCGGACACTCGGTACGGGCTGGAGCATGTGGACGTGTCGGGCGTGCTGGCCGGGTGCGGGTTCCGCGTCCTGGCGGGCGCGCTTGCCGGCGGCGGCATCATCAAAGCCCTGGTCGTCCCGGCCGCCGCCGGCGCGGCCGCCATCTCCAACGCCCGCCTGAAGCCGGGCGGGGACGTGAGCGGGGTGGCGGTCTCCGCTGGGGCGGGCGGCCTGGTCCACGCCCGCGTGGGCGGGGACGGGGTCAGCCTGGACGCGGCCAAACCGTTCCGGGAGGGGCTGGCCGATGGGCAGGCGGAGGCGCTGATCCAGTGCGTGCGCGCGGCGCCGGGCGACCTCATCCTCCTGGCCGCGGGCCCGCCGCCCACCGTCCACGCCGCCCTGGACCGGGTCCGCCAGCACGTCGCCCGCGAACTGAAGCTCATCCCTGACGGCGCGCACGCCCTGCTGTGGGTGACGGACTTCCCCATGTTTGAGGAGGCGGAGGCGGAGGCGGAGGATGGGGCTGGTGCGGCAACCCCCCCCGGCGCCGGGGGCCGCCTGGTCGCCCTGCACCACCCCTTCACCGCGCCCGCCCTGCCGCCGGGCACGGCGGCCACCGATCCGGCCGCCCTGGCAGGCGCCACCGCCCGCGCGTACGACCTGGTGTACAACGGCGTCGAAATCGCGGGCGGCTCCCTCCGCATTTACCGGGCGGACGTCCAGCGGGCGGTCTTCAGTGCGCTCGGCCTCGACCCGGCAGCGTCCGAGGCCGAGTTTGGGTTTCTGTTGGAGGCCCTCGACTCGGGCGCCCCACCCCACGGCGGCTTCGCCTTTGGCCTGGACCGCCTGGTCATGCTCCTTGCGGGCGCTCCCTCCATCCGGGACGTCATCGCATTCCCCAAAACGTCGGCGGGCCAGGATCTGTTGACGGGCGCGCCGGCCAGTGCCGTGGGCGGACAGTTGGGAGAGCTGGGGCTGGCGGAAGTCAAGGAATGAGAGAGGAACGGACGTGTGGGCGTGTTATTTTTTTGTCTGTCGCGCGCGTGCTCACTGTGTTACAACTTTCCATTTATTTGTTTCTAATCAATGATGAGATGAGAGGCGCAAGCACGGGGTGGGTGGGGGGTGAAAAAAACTGGGACCACTCACAGCCTGCTCGACACTTCCGGCGTCTCACCCGGGCCCAGCAGGACAACTCTGCGCGCGTCCGCTAGGGTCGGGCACCCCGCCAGAGCCATGGACCGCCTCAGTTCACCCGTCAGCAAGTCCAGCGCCGCGCCCGCCCCGCCCACCCCGCCCAGGGCCAGGCCATATAGGATGGGCCGGCCGACCAGGACCCCATCCGCGCCCAGGGCCAGGGCGCGCAGGACGTCCGCCCCCCGCCGCACCCCGCCATCCACCCACACGGGTATGCGCCGGCGCACGGCGGCCGCGATGGGGCGCACGCAGTCCGCCGCCGCGGGCGCGCCATCCAGCTGGCGCCCGCCGTGGTTGGAAATGATGAGACCGCCCACCCCCGCGCGCAGGGCCAGGAGGGCGTCGTCCGGGGCGAGGACGCCTTTCACCCAGATGGGCAGGCGGGTCACGGTGCGCAGCCAAGCCACAAATGTCCAGGTGAGGGAGGCGTCGATGTTGCGCTGGAACAGGGCGGCCAGGCGGGAGCCGGGAGAGGCAGCAGTAGCGACGGAGGCCGTCGTTGACGCCGCCGCGCCGCCCGCCGCGCTCCCCGCGCTTTCATCGCCGTCATCGGCCAGCCCCTCCAGGTTGGCCAGGCGCAAGCCCGGCGGGAGGGCAAATCCGAGGCGTTCATCCGCCTCCCTTTTCCCGAGGACGGGCACGTCCACGGTGACGACGATGGCGGCAAAGCCCGCGGCTTCCGCCCGCTGGACCAGGGACGCCGTGAATGCCCGGTCACGGGTGACGTACAGCTGGAAGAGGAGGGGTGGGGTGGCGGTGGCCGTCCCAGCCGCTGCTGCTGCTGCTTTCGCCGCGTCAGCCACGTCCTCCAACGCGGCCGTCCCCATGGTGGAGACGACCATGGGCAGGCCCGCCCGGGCGGCCGCGGACGCCATGGCCAGCTCGCCGTCCGGGTGGGCGAGGCGCATCATGGCCATGGGCGCGATGGCGATGGGGGCGGCGAGGGGGCGGCCTGGTTTGTTTTCGATCCATGAATGAAATGAATGGAATGAGAAAGTGACCTGTCCTGCCTCTCTCTCTCTTTCTTTCTCGCGCACTCTGGTCGCCGTCATGCGCGGGGCGGCGGAGGAGGCGGGGTGCGCAGAAAGAGGAAGAAAGGCGGACGCCTCCCAGTTTTTTCGGGGCCGAGGAGGTCGAGGTTGAGAGAGAAAATGAGCCGTGCTTCTCCTCCTTCTCCTCCTCTTTCTCTCACTCCTTCTCACCAAATAGCTCCGCCCGGGAGTCCACGCTCGACACGTCCACCATGACCCGGGGCAGGATGCGCCAGCGAGCCCAGGATGCGCGGTTGTCGGCCAGGGTGGTCTCATCCTCCGCGCCCGACGCATAGTAACCGGCCACCATTGGCGGCAGGGCGGCCAGGGCGAGGCCCTCCAGGTCGGCCAAGGACTGAAAGGGGGGCATGGTGGTGGGGGAGGGCATGCTGATGGGCCGTACCCCCGCGACCGGGCGTTGATGAGATGACGGAATGAAAGAGAGAGAGAGAGAGAAGAAGAAAAAAAAGCAAGCATTCAGAACTGCTTTCTCTCTCCCGGCGTGCCCACCCATTCCTAGATTCTACCAGTGACGATGCTGCTGCGCGGTACGTGTGAGAACTGTCACCCACGCTCTCAACTGTGCGCGCATATCGCGCCATCGCTCGCATCGCGCCCCCTCGTTTTGGCTAGCCCCCGCTCGCGCTTCATCCTCACCCTCGCCCCCCCTCTTGTCTTTTCTTTTCCACGCGCCCCCCAGGCACCACCACGGCCTCTACGCCCGCCCGGGCCCGCCCGGCGATGCCGTCAGCTTCATCTAGTACCAGCCTTATAGTGGTGCGCCCGGCCCTGCCGGCGCGGCGGGCCACCCGCCGCGTCGCTTCAATTGCGCCGCCAGCCGCGTCTGCGTCTGCGTCCGCCGCCGCCGCCGCGTCCTCCACCCCGTCTTCGTCCTCCGCCCCGCACCCGGTCATCGCGGCCATTGTCGCGGCCTGGTCGTCTCTCCGCGCCCGTATCTGGCGCACCCCATCGGCCGAGGAGGTGGAGGTAAGAGGAAAGGAGAGAGGGAGAAGAGAGCGGACTGGCGGGCACCCCCTGCTCGAAACCCACACACTCGTCGCACTCCTCCATCTACCCCAGTCCATCAACGCCGCCTTCAAGACCAACTGGCGCAACATGCGGCGCCTGGCCATCGTGGCCCCCCTGGCCTCCATGACGGGCGGCGGGGCGGAGGTCCTAGTCCTGCTGACCCGGTCGGTCGCTTCGTTTGTCAAGCTCTACCTGCTCTTCCTCTTTCTGCGCGTCCTGCTCTCCTGGTTCCCGGCCTTCAACTGGGACCGCCAGCCCTGGATGGCCCTGCGCCAGCTGACGGACCCGTACCTGAACGTGTTCCGCGGCTTTGTGCCGCCCCTGTTTGGCAGTGTCGACTTCACGCCCCTGCTCGGCTTTTTCGTCCTGCAAACGGTGGAGGGCTACCTGGAGTGGCTGGCCTTTTCGGAGGAGGAGCTGAACGAGGGGTACCCGGATGGCGACTATTGAAAGACAAGGAGAGAGGCAAACGTGAGAGAGAGAGAGAGAGGGAGAGTAAGAGAGAGAGAGAGAGAGGGTGAGAGAGAGAGAGAGAGAGAAGAAGGGGTTGGCGGGCGGCGGGGCGCTTGACGAAATGATGGATGGGGATGGATTTTTGGTGGTTGAATTTCATTCATTTCACTCTAACAAAGGACGCGCACATGCGCACGGCGCGTGCGTGCACACCCGTTTTCTACCCATTCCTGTCACCGCCCACTCCCCCCGGACGCGGCGTCCATGTCCAGGCACCGCCTCTTCAGGCGCAAAGTCTGCTGCGCGATATCGAAGGCCGGGTGCGCCTCCGCCGCCCGGTCGCTGCCGCCCGACCCGCCCGGGACCGTGCCCGGCCGGGGCGCCCGGATCGGCGTGGACGAGCCCACCTTGCCGCCAAAGCGGCGGGAGCGCCAGGCCTGGAAGGCCGCGGTCGCAGCCGCCACGGCGGCCGGGTCGGAGTTACGGCAGTAGGCCCGCACCTTGCGCTCCTGGCAGACGTCCGGCAACATGGCCGACACCTCGTCCTTGCGCATGCGGAACTTGGAGGTGGAGTGGGCGTGGTGGAAGAAGGAGACCCGGTCCATCGGGTTGGCCGCCCCGGCCGTCAGGTCGATGGGGATCTCGCAGATGATGAGGTCGTCCGGGTTGACCGAGTAGGCGGCGGGAGGGGACCCCCCCCCGCCAGCCGGGGTGGCGGTGGCGGCGGGGAGCGGGGCGCCGGGCGCGCCCGCCGCCCCGCCCGTCGTCCCCGTGCACGCCACGTCCGCCGTGCTGGGCAGGCTGAACCGGGCGGCCTCGCCCGCGGGCACCACGAACTCATCGCAGAAGCGGTACAGGTCGCGCGCGCGCAGGCGGGCCAGGATGGCCTGGGCGTCCCGGATGGCCGCGCACTCGGAGGCCGTGGACGCCTCGGTCCACGCCGGCCGCATGGCCTGCCAGTGCTCCACCTGCTTCAGGAGCGTGTCGTCCAGGGTCAGGAAGGACGCCGCCCCCGCCGTCGCCCGCTCGCCCAGCCGCAGCACGGGCTCTGCGGCCGCAAGCGCGTCGACGACCATGAACTCGACGGCCTTGGCCTTGCGGTGGTTGTACACGCGCTGGTGCAGGGACGCACGCGCCCGGAAGACTTCGTGCACGTTTTGGTATTCCGACCACTTGTAGCAGGTCTCGTCGGAGATGACCTTGGAGAAGGCGGGCAGGCGGTCAAAGTCGGCGGCGATGCGGCAGCCCGTGCACGCTGCATCGCGCTGGAGGTAGTCAAACTTGTCGACGTCCAGCCCGTTGCGGCCGTTGGCGACGATCTCGTACAGCCAGCGCTGGCCGGCGGGGGGGGCGGTGCGGGAGGCAGAGTCGTGGTGGCCCGCCAGGATCATGGCTTTGACCTACAAGAGAAGATGAGGTGGGAAATGGGGACGGGGATGGAAGATGGGTGAGAGAGCAAGGGTGCACACGCACACGCACACGCACACGCCCGCGCGCACACGCAACCCCCCGCTCTTTCTTCCCTCTCTTACCCGGGCCGCCTCATCATTCGTCAGCTCCCCGTCTGGGACCGCCCCCGAATCCAGGATGGCGTCAAAGACGCGGACGCTCATGTCCTCGTGGTGCCACCCGTGGACGCCCGCGCGGGGCAGGAGCTCCCGCTCGAAGACGTGGGAGAAGGGGCCGTGGCCGAGGTCGTGGCACAGGCCGGCCAAGGCGGCGGCCTTAACGTCGCCCCGGTCGACCTCCACCTCCCGCCGCTGCAGGCGGAACACGCGTTCCGCGGCCTCCCGGGCGAGGTGGGCGACGCCCAGCGAGTGCTCAAACCGGTTGTGGCAGGCGCCCGGGAAGACGTAGTACGAGACGCCCAGCTGTTTGAGGTCGCGCAGGCGTTGGAATGCGGGGGTGTCCACAAACGCGCACTCCAGGGCGGACAGGTAGAAGTGGCCGTGGACGGGGTCGTTGAACACCTGTGAAAAACAGGTGAGCGGTGAGAGTATATATGTTGTGAGACGAGGGCGAGCGGCGGGTTGAGTAGAGGGGGGTGCGGCGCAAACGCATTCTCTCTCCGCCTCGCTCACCTTTCCACGCCGCCGGGGTGCGCCCTCCCAGTCGTCCGTGCGGGGGACCTCATACCCGTTACAGCTGGCCAGCGGGCCCGCCGCCGCCGCGTCAAAGGGCGCGGCGGCCAGCATGGCTTGGGAGAACGGAATGTCGTCCGTGTCGGCGTCCGTGGCGGCGGGCGGTAAGCGGCCGCTGCCTCCGGCGCCGCCGCCACCATGGCCAGGGCGGACGGGGCCGTTGCTGCCGCCTCCACCGCCGCCGCCGCCCAGGTTGAAGGAGCCGGCGCGGGAGCCCATTTGGTGTTGAGGGTGCACGCAGATCGAGGAGTGAAGCGCCGGTCGAGAAGAGAGAGAGCGGTGCACCTATCTCTTGGCCAGTGCACGGGGGAAAAAACACACTCACACACACACACCGCGCCCTCTCCTCTCTCTCTTTCATCTCTTTCAAGGCAGCGTCGTGAACTGGAACACCTTTTGCACGATTTCCAGCCCGGTCGGGATCTGCCAGGCAAACAGGCACAGGTTGAGGCCGTTGAGGGTCATGTGCAGCGTGCGCGCGTTGTCATCCCCCTTTTGCATGGCGGGCGTCAGGGCGGCGGCGGCGGCCCAGAGGATGACGATGCCCGCGCCCGCGTACAGGTGGGGCCCCGGGAAGAGCTTGCCCGTGCGCAGGTAGGTGTTGACGGGGCCCTCGATCGCGATGAGCACGCCCAGGGCCAGCAGCAGGGAGCCCCAGCTCTGGTGCTTGTCCTTGAAGTTGCCCTTGATGAGGACCTTGCGGGTCGCCTCCAGGCCCGCGATCTGGGCATCCAGGGCGGGCGAGGGCGGGCGGGCCCCGTCCGGGCCGGCCGGGGGTAGGTCGGCCTTCAAGTCCTTGATCTCGCCACCGATCTCCCGGGTGCGGCGCCACTGCCAGCCCAGCCAGCCGGCCCAGCCGCTCGCGCCAAAGAGGAAGAACATCATGGCCGGGTGGACCAGGGAGACCAGCTGGCCCGTCAGCAGGTGGTTGTCCGAGGCGGCCAGCGCGGAGGTGGGGAAGGCGGTGGAGGCGAGGATGGAGGTGGCAGCGGCGACCATGGCGGCGGAGGGGGTCGTGGGCGGGGTGGGCGGGGCCGTGTCGGCGGCGGCGGCGGGGCTGGGGAGATGTGTGGATGGGATGGAAAATTGAGAATTGAGGTGGTGGTCGCGCGAAGTTTTTTTTTTTCTCTCTCTAACGGTGCGAGCAAAAGCCCAACCGCGGGGACCCACCCTTTCACCACGTCAACCCCTCACCGCCCGCACCCAGAGTTGGCCAGGGTCATGATGCGTCAACCCCAGCGCGCTGAGTTACGGAGTATTGGCACGCGGGATAAGAGGAAAGGGTGCACAAAACACAAAAGAAGCATGCGAGATGGCGCCCGGAGACGGCGTCTTCCATTTTCTTCTAGTCCTTCTCTTCAATATACCTGACTTTCACCGCGCGCACCGCCACGGCGGAGGTGCGCCGGCCGGTCGGCGCGTGGGTCGTGGCCGACCGGACGGGCAGGCGCTGGGCGAGAGCGGGCATGATTGTGTGGAAGAGAGAGAGGCGGAGAGGGGAGGAACTGTGAATCACTCTGCATTTTTTCTTACTTTTTTGGAAAAATGACCGTCGACACAACATCCGCCGTCCGTCAGGGCTTGCAACCCTGCGCCCGGGCGGGCGACGAAGCCTTTGGCCCAGCCCTGGGCGAGGATGAGACCGTGCAGGCCACATTCCGCGGGGTGCGCCTGATGTTGGGGAGCGGGGGCGCGGCGGCCGATGCGGCGAGCGGGGACCTGGTGATCACGACGCGGTGAGTCTTTTTTGGTGCGAGATGTGAGGGGGGAGAGTGGAGTTTGTGTGCGTGGTGATGTGCGTGGTGCGCAGGCTATGGCGCTGGGCGCGCGTGTGCTGAGCAAGGGCGAGCGTCCGGGCGGGGTGCGCGAAAAAACTAGCCGGCGGCTAAAAACCAACCCGACGCTCACCTCCTCTCTCTCATCCCCTCCCAGCCGCGTCGCCTGGCTGCCGGTCGACCCCGCGGCCCAAGCCCTGGCCGTCCCTTTCCTGGCCATCGACATGCATGCCATCCAGGGCGAGGCGCCCGGAGGCCTGGGGCCGTGCGTGTACCTGCAGCTGAGCGTGGAGGATGAGGCAGGTGGTGGCGGTGGTGCCAACGGCGCCAGCGCGAGCGACGACGACGGCGACGACACGGCGTCACCCTCTGGCGGCGAGGTCCGCCTCATCCCTGCCGATCCGGCCAACGTGGACGTCATCTTTACGGCCATGTGCGAGTGCGCGGCGCTCAACCCGGACCCGGGCGCGGTCGGTGCTGAGGAGGGTGGAGATGGAGAGCTGTTTTTCGACCGGGAGGCCGCGGCCGCGGGCGCGGCGGCCGCCCGCCTGGACGCACTCCTCGTGGAAGACCCAGCCCGGTTTGAGGACCCGCCGGAGGAGGAGGAGGGTTGATGTGGAGGCGCCAAGGGCTTAAAAGGTGCGTTTTCCTTTTCCCACCCCCACCCCCCAACACCCAGGACCCCCTCTCTCCTTCTGCCCCCTCATTTCATTTCGCGCGCGGTGATGACACAACGCAATCTCAATTCCAGTTCTGCTACTGAACAGTCACTCTTTACCGGGTGGCATGATCGATAACGAGACCTTACCTTATTGTCTGAGCGCAACACAAATGAAATGAGAGACGAGGAGTTTTTTTTTTTTTTTTTCCGCCCGCATCAATCCCATCCCATCCAAAACCACCGGAATGCCAAGGACGACACCCAGATAACTTCATGCGTGTCAGCTGAACACGCCTCCTGGGTGGTGGGGCGGGGCCGGGGGCCGCGGGGGTCT
>Ga0315283_10002044_pt1 | contig 16679 bp, 15 predicted proteins | sample YL17G09_0_MG_FD_204541 | JGI IMG/M metagenome (GOLD analysis project Ga0315283, IMG submission 204541) | Sediment microbial communities from Yellowstone Lake, YNP, Wyoming, USA - YL17G09_0 | ecosystem: Environmental > Aquatic > Freshwater > Lake > Sediment | place: USA: Wyoming | collected... | reverse complement strand
CTGATGAACCCCAACCACTACCTTTCGGTCGCCGTCTGGTATCTCTTTCAGAACCGCCCCCATTGGCCGAGCCGGGCGGCCGTGGGCAAGACCCTGGTCAGCAGCAGCCTCATCGACCGGGTGGCTGCGGACCTGGACCGACCTCTGGCCGAGGTGCCGGTAGGTTTTAAATGGTTTGTCGAGGGTTTGAAAAGCGGGGCCTACGGCATCGCCCTGGAGGAAAGCGCCGGGGCTTCCTTCCTGCGAAAAGACGGGACCGTCTGGACCACGGACAAAGATGGGATCATCATGGATCTGCTGGCGGCTGAGATTACGGCCCGCACCGGGAAAGACCCGGGGGTTTTGTATCAGGAACTGACCGAGCGGTTCGGAAGGCCTCTCTATGAAAGGATGGACGCCCCGGCCAACGCCGATCAAAAAGAGGCCTTGAGCCGATTGTCGCCGGATCAGGTAACCGCTGTTACCCTGGCCGGTGAGCCCATTCTGGCCAAGCTGACCCGGGCCCCGGCCAACCTGGCCCCCATCGGCGGGTTGAAGGTCGTCACCGAAAACGGCTGGTTTGCCGCCCGTCCATCAGGCACCGAGGACATCTATAAAATCTACACGGAAAGCTTCAAAGGGCCGGAGCACCTGGATCAAATCCAGGCGGAAGCTCAGGAAATGGTTCACCAAGCCTTTGAAGCTGCAGGAGTTTAAATAAACTAAAGAATTGCCCCTGCCCTAATTTTAAGTCGTTTCCCAATTTTCACCTTGTTTGCGGGGCCAGCACTTCCAATTCATAAATAGACCACCAATAATCAGGGTCTTTACCCGTTTGCAGCAACTTAAGATACTTGATTGTTATCGATGGGAAGCGATAGGTAATATTTTTGATTTGTTGGTTTTGATCAAAGCCGTATTCAACGAAAGAGGTCGCCCGGATCTCCCGCCAATGCGCTCCATCCAGGGAGCCCATTATTTCAAGATTTCGGGGGAAGTCGTGCAGGGAACTATTCAAAAAAAGGGAAAAGCCGTTAACTCTATACCGTCCGCCCAGGTCCGCTTGGAAAAACCCTCCGGGCTCTTGACCTCGGAGGGTTCCCCAGCGCGTATACGGATCCCCGTCAACGGCCAGACCTGCTTCTTTATTATTGAAATTTGAGGATACCTTGAATTGGGCTGAGGGTATCCGAATGGAATCCCTGCGAGGAAACAGGGTGCTATATCGCATAACTTTCTTTTCCCCCTGTTGGCCAACAGAATTCCACAATTCTCCGAGGCTCAAGGCCTTTCCCAACAACTGATGGGGCTCTTCCCAGTCCTGGGCCAGACTGATGGCGGTCTGGACTTCTTGGAAAACTTCCAGCCAATGGACCTGCCTTTTTCGAAAGGCCGAGTTCGTGCCGGGGAATAGAGGATGGGGTCCGGTGGGATCATCCATCCAGTGATCCAAGGCCCGCCTGGCTCGGGTCAAGGCCTTTTCAGCTTCCAGTTGGGGCGGAACCGGTTGTTCGAGGGATTCATAGACAAACAATTCCGCAATGGTCCAGTTTTTTTTGGGATTTTCCGGCTGATTGAGATTGGTCAGACGCAAGTAACGTCCTTTTTGGGATGGAAAGATAAACTGGACTCGGGGGTTGTCGTCCAAACGAGGATGCCCTTCCTGCCAGGTTAAACCGGCTAAAAAATATTGGTCCCTGGTCAACGCCTTCCATTCCTTCCCATCCTGTGAAATCTCGAGTCGGAGACGGGTGATTTCCATGGACATCCCCGGTCCGGGCAGGAGGGATACCTGGCCCAAAGTCCAGGTCCGGTTCAGATCCACTTGCAGCCATTCCCCGGGCTTTTGAGGGACCCCCCAGGCGGTCATGATATCCCGGTCTTTGATCAGGGTGACGTCTTCAGCCTTCGCGCCGACTGTAATCCGCCACTCTCGACTGGGTATAGGCCGGAGATAGTGGGAAGGTTCCTTAAAATTATGCCAGACCACATAGTCCCCTTGTTCAAACCGTTCGGAACTTCCCCCGATCATTTGCAGGGAGGCCGCCATGACCTCCGGGAGGGGATTACCCCGTTTTCGATGGGTGATGATCGCCACCTTCCCGTCCGGAGCCTTATCTACAGCCCTGAGGTAATCATAATTCCGCCGGCCGGAGTAATCGGCGCAGATAATTTTTCCCTGGCTCTCAAAAGTCAGGGGCTGAGAGATCCGGTTGTCGGCATAGGCAAAACGGATATTACGCTCTTTCAGGGCGCTGATCAGCCCGGCAATAGGACGGTATGGTTGGTTCTGATATTCCTGAAGGAAGAGGGCATGGAGAAAAAGATTAAAACCCAGAAGAACGATCAGCATCCCGCCGCCCAGCCACCGCTGGAAAGTTAGCATCTTATTCAGCCAGACCGCCACCAGAACTGAGAAGGGGATATAAAAAGTCAAAGTATAACGGAGCGAACCGGAAGCCCCCTGTTCGCTGGTGGAAAAGGCCAGGACCAGAACCCAGAAAACGGCGACCACCAGGTCGATTGGTTTCTGAAACGGGCTGCGAAAGGAAACGATCCTTCGGCCCCAGCGTACAATAACCATCAGGGACAGGACAAAGGGGGGAAGATAATAAATAGCCCAGACCGTCCAGGCCAAAACCGATGGAACTGCCGGCAGGACGCTGTGGCCGTCCCACCAGTCCCCCAGCAAGGATTGAAAAAAAGAGTATCGCAGAACGGTGTAGATCCGGTCCGGCAATTGATTGAAGATGCCTGCCCCTTGGCTCTCAAAAAACTGGAAGGTGGAGAAATCATGCCGGATTTCCCACAACCAAAACGGAAGAGAACCCAGGAAAAAACTGGCTACCCCAACCCAGGGTATCCGGGTTAATAACAATCGGGGCCGGGCCAGGGCCAGGCCAAGTCCTCCGGCCAGCAGGTAGGGGCCGGACAAGAGGCTTGACCAAAATCCAAGTCCGCCCAGCAACCCGATCAAACCGGCCAGGTAAACCGAGGCCTTCGGCAAGCTGAAACTGAGCCGGCAGATACCAAAGAGAATGAAGGCGCCGGCGGCGCAGGCCTCCTCATGCCCTCCCGTTGCCAGCAGTCCGATAACGCTCAGATAAAGAGGTGAGAAGGCCCAGAAAGCGGCGGCCAACAGGCCGACCGGTCGTCCCCCCGCCAGGGTGCCGATCCGAAAAACCATGAAAAGCAGAAAGGCGCAAATCAGGATATCGTTCAAATGGAGGGTAAAGGCCGAGGGTCCAAAGAGGAAAAAAAGGGAACTGGCTAAATAGGCTTCCAGTGCCCCCATATACGGTTGCCCCCAGAAAAAAAGCTGGGGTTCGCCCTTGAGGATATGGAGGGCCATATTGCCGGTGACCGCTTCGTCATAGTAGGTCTCGGCAAAAAAGGGGGAAGAGGCCATGACCCAGCGGATCAGGAAATAGACCCCGAGCAGGACCGGCAAGCTTCGATAAACCGGCATCAATCGGGATGAAGTATTGGAATTCGAAGTGAGGGAATTTATAGTGAAATCCGTCTTCTTATTGTTGGGGTCGGTCCACTTAAATAAAAATTCCTCTGCCTCTTTGGTAATATTCAAGACCAGCGTTAATTTGTCTCCCCGAAATTCCCAGGTTTAAGACTGCCCTCCGACGAAATGCCCCTTGTGATCTGTGATTTTTTTTAAAAACCAACCAATTTTGTCTTTCCAGAGGCTCACCTTATCCGTTGGTTTTTAACGTAGAAACTAATATAAATATTATATTATAACTTAATAACAAATCAGCGCAAGATGAAATCTAGTTTTTTAAAGGTTTTTTGGCCACGGCCAGTGGCCTGAGGGGGGAGATGGCTATCTGTCGAGGCGTAGCCGGCTTTTTTTGATGGTTGCCTGATGGATAAGTCGGCCTTTATTTTGATGTTGAAATCCTGATTGTTGATACGACCCGGTCACCCACCGTTTCCGCCAACACCGCTTAATACCGGCGCTGAGGAAGCAGACCGAACAGGAAGGATCTCTCGGGAAAATCGGGTTCAACCCGATTTTCCCGAATTCATCCGGTTTGCGGCATTTCCCTGAAGAGGAGCAAAGTCGCCCGGCCTAAAAAAGAGTCCCCCGACGCCTATCCGAAAGCCGATCTTCTGTTGAAAAACATCCTCCCCTTCTGATAACCTGATCCTGTATTTTGGTAATCCAACCGGGTCTATTTCACTATCTAAGGTTTGTCACCCATTGGGCAAGACCCTGGTCAGCAGCAGCCTGATCGACCGGGTAACCGCGGACCTGGACCGACCTCTGGCCGAGGTGCCCGTAGGTTTCAAATGGTTTGTCGAGGGTTTGAAAAGCGGAGCCTACGGCATCGGCCTGGAGGAAAGCGCCGGGGCTTCCTTCCTGCGAAAAGACGGGACCGTCTGGACCACGGACAAGGATGGGATCATCATGGATCTGCTGGCGACAGAGATTACGGCCCGCACCGGGAAAGACCCGGGGGGTTTGTATCAGGAGCTGACCGAACGGTTCGGAAGGCTTCGCTATGAAAGAATGGACGCCCCGGCCAATCAGACCGCCATCGGGGGTCTGAAGGTGCTAACCGAAAACGGCGGGTTCCCCGCCCGCCCTTCCGGCACCGAGGACATCTACAAGATTTACACGGAAAGCTTCAAAGGGCCGGAGCACCTGGCCCAAATCCAGAAAAAAGCCCAGGAGATGGTCCGTCAGGCCTTTGAAGCCGCCGGAAGAAATCCTTTCAGTTGATTAACGGTGTTTCGGCTAATTAAATCCCAGACGCTTTCTAATGATGGTTCTGAGCATCCGAAAAAAAACGCCCACCTGCTGATGTCTCTGAGCCAGCACTTCATGGGTGTTTAGAAAGCTGACCGGTACCTCGATGAGACGCTTCCGGCTGCGGAGGGTTTCAATATCCATTTCCAATACATATTCCGGTCCGGGGCTTTTTAAACGATCCTTGATCTCCAGGAAGGTGTACCGCCAGAGCGCTCGGTAGGTGCAGCCTACATCCGTCAGACGAATCCGGTGGCTGATCCAGAGAATTTCTACCAGCTTGGCCAGAAAAATATGGGTCAGCCGAACGACCCCACTCATGCGGCTGCCCTGCTGAATAAGCTGGCGGGTGGTGCGGGTGCCCAAGACGAGATCGGCGTCCGCCAGATAAGCCAAGAATTTCGATAGGTCACTGGGATAGAAAGAATAAAAGCCCTCCACCACCGTCAAAATATCCCCTCGGGCCTGCTCCAATCCATAGGCGATCAAACTGCCATATCCAGAGATTCCGGCTGGAGCTTCTATCCAGCGGGTCTTGGCCAGCGGGGTCACCCAAGAGGGTTCCCCTACCCCGTCGGGGACGACGATCAGCACTTCATTAACCCGGGCCAGATCATTAAACTCGGCCGCCAGACGGGGAAGCCCTTCCTCGATGCCCAGCGACTGGATGACGACGCTCAGGGAGGCCGAGGGCAGTTGCCGACTGCGTCCCAGGAAATTAGCCCAGTTCAGACTGTCCACGTCATTGATATTGACGTATTTCCCTTTTAGATAAAACGGATGGAGGACCTCGCCGTTTTGGACCGTCTCATCCAGAACCCCGATGAAATCAGCGGACCCCTTTTGTTTGGCCAAGGCCTTTTTAAGGTACCCGAAAATCCGGGGCGAAAGAAGAAACGTTCCTGTTCCCAGCAGGTCCCCCACCCGTTCCCGCGGTTTTTCCAGGAGGCGGGTTATACCCTCTGGCTGGATTCGCACCGTGTAATTTCGGCGGATACGATCCCAGTCCTGTTTTTCCATCAGGGCGCAGTACCCTAAGACCCCGTTGAGGGGAAGGTCGGCCAAGCGAGCGTGGTTGGTATCCTGATAATACTCGTCGGAGAGCATGAGCAGAAAAGGGCCATGAATGGCCCGCTCCCCTAAGGATACGGAATAGGCCAGTCCCAGATGGACGGCATCGTTCTGTAAATATTCAATCCGGACGCCCCAGTTCGATCCGTCCTCGAAATGCTGTTGAATAGCCTGCCCTAAGGTACCCACCACAATAAAAATCCGGTGAATCCCCAGTTGGTCCCGTTGCAGGGTCACCAGATGCTCCAACAAGGGTTTCCCGGATACCTTCAGCAGTCCTTTGGGAATTTTCTTGGTATAGGGATGCGCCCGGGTCCCTTTACCAGCCGCTGGTATCAGACCGACCAGTTCACTCATTCGGGGCCATCCGGAAAGCCATCAGACAATAGACGGCCTTCAACAGTTCGGGAACATGCTTCATTTTGGACCGGCCGGTGTGCCTCGGGGTATACGCCACCGGAACTTCGGCTATTTGGATCTCTCGCCGGGACACTTTGGCGGCCAACTCCACTACCTGATCAAACCCGGAGCGTTTAAAGGAAAGCCCTTGAAAGGCCGGACGGCGCAGGGCCTTCATCCCCGAATAAAGATCGGTCAGACGCTGCCCGTACAATAGGTTGAAGAGCCCGGTCAAACACCGGTTTCCCCAGGCCCGGGTGTGGGACATATCGATCTTGCCGCCGGCCAGAAAGCGGCTGGCATACACCACCGATGCCTTTTCCAAACCCTTCAACAGCAGGGGGATGGCCTCCGGGGGGTACTCTCCATCGGCATCGATGATGATCACCCGGTCAGCCTGGGAGGCCGAAAGTCCGTCCGCCAGGGACCGGCCGTAACCCAGGTTCCGGCCGTGGGCGATAACGGTAATTTCCGGCCGCGCGGCCAGAAATTTTAGGGTCCCATCCACAGACCCGTTATCGACGAAAATAAGGTGCAGCGGGAGGCCCAGCGAATTAACCCGATCCAGGAAACGGGGGAGCATCTCCCGTTCATTCAAAACGGGGACTACGACATCCACCCCTTCCAGCCGCTCCGCTGGAAGAATATCTTCGGCGCTAACCCCTGTCCGCACCGGATAATCCTCGAATAAGGGTTTATAACTTTCTGCCAGTAAATGAAATGTGCTTGTCCGGAGAATGCCAATGCTCAATGAAATCCACAGTCATGACGCCATTGGCTATCGTGATAACTAAATCACCAGAACCGACCCCTGGGTTTGTGAACGGGCCTTTAAAAGTACCGTTGGTAACTGACCAGGTCCCGGACATATGTACACGATTTTTGTCCGGAACGTCGGCAATGACGAAAGTATTGTTTGATTCGATATATAAATAAAAGGTTGAGCCCGAAGAATCTGACATCGCCCATGATCCAACGAACTCGCTTCCAGCGTTGGTACTGCCGCTACTTCCGCTGCTGCTTCCGCCACTGCTGCAACCGGCCAGTCCTAAGGATACGATTAACAAGAACAACCCCAACCAAACTTTCACTCGCTGCATCTTACCTTCTCCTTTGCAAAAAATATTTAATAAAATAGGGACCGCAGTCCCCCCTTGGTAGGCCCAAAAAACCCTTTGTTAAAAATCAAAGAATCCTGTGTTTCCAGCGGTTCACTTGATCCGTTGTTTTTTTACGTAGAAATTAATAAAATTTTCCCCTTATAACATAAAAAATAATCAATGCAAGATTAAATGTTGAAAATCGAATAGTTTTTTCATATATTGATATCCTATGCTATCCCTATCAGGGAAAAAAGGCGGCGGACGTCCGCCAAAATTTCGTGAGCCCCGGCAGCCGGTTACCATGACGCTGCCGCAGCGCGTTCTCAGCCTATTGGCCGAGATCGATCAGGATCGGGCTTGTGCCGTGGTCAAAGTCACGGAGGCGGTGGCCGGACTGGACAGACAACACTTCAAGCCGGTGGAACTGGTCGAAATGGCTCCCGGCAAGTCTCTGATTGTCGTCGGACCCAGCAAGTCCTTGCGAATGATACCCTGGTTAAAACAGATCGAAATTGCACCGGCCCGATATCTCCTGACCATTCCCTCCGGTACGTCGATCGAAGTCGTGGAAGTGGCCCTCCGCGATCTGGTCCATAATGCGGAGTTACAGAAAGATGAGCGCGAGAATGAAGTCATGCAAGAAATACTGAATTTAATCAGCCACCAGCGGCGTGCCCGGCGCCTGTCCAAGGCGGAAATCCTGATTGTCGATACGAATGGATCGGCTAACCTTTCCACTGCTGAACGGGGGTATTTGGATGCATTGCCGGCCGTCGACCGCCGGGGGGTGACCCGGCGGCCACAGGGGAGGATCTCCCCTGTACGCTTGACTGCCAGCGAGGATAGGCGAAAATAAAATAGCGCAAGGAGGAAAGCGGCTGCCATTAATTTTTCGGCCGGGGCCACCTGTTTGACCGGTCTTTTTTTTCCGCCTCTCCCACGAAAAGACTCCCATCAAGGGGATGTGGATTTTCCCCGGCTTTCCAGGACTGAGGAAGAAATGCAGCAGATTCTTTCAATAGTCTCCCGGTTTTTCTCCTGACTCGCCTCTTTTGAAAATACATAAAACGCTTTGCGAGCCGGAGTCCTGGCTTCCAGATACCCATCATATTTTCGATGCAACGCCTGCTCAATCTCCACCTCCCGAATAAGACCAGACGATTCAAACTGCCGGACCCACCACGAGGTTTCCGCCCAAATCAGATGCCCGTGAATGGGATAACCCCATTCATCCACGTGCAAGGTTTGAAAGGGACGGCCTTCCAAGCCGTCTCTTCCCCAGGCCTCCAGGTAGAGAGGAAATAGATTGCCGAATACCGGATCCTCCCCGTAGGCCGGGAGATTGCAATACAAATAGCCTCCGGAGGCCAGCTTCTTAAAAATCCTTTGTATATAGGCACCGAGCTTATTGGGATTGAAATGTTCGAAGATATCCAAGCCGAAAATCAGATCATAGTGATCGCTGGACAGCGCTAAGGCCAGAAAATCTCCCAGATGAATCCGGTTTCGTATCTCCGGAAAGGCGCGGGTTTTGGCCAGGGCGCTGATATCGACCCCCTCTACTTCGACGCCCGCCTGAAACAGGCATCTCAACACAGCCCCGTTGGCGCAACCGATTTCTAAGGCATTGCGGGGGGGAAAATAGGTCATGATTTCTGCCATGACCTCCTTATCCCGATCCAGGTCAAAGCTCCAGATACCGGGGCGTTCGTAGTAACCCGTGTCCCGGATCATTTGCTCCAGCCAGTCAAAGTCCGCGCTTTGCCCGGCCTCAAAAGTCAGGACCTGCCGGTTGGTTTTAGTATCGACAGCCATTCTATAGTTTTCTGGTTTCCGAATTTTGATATCCTCTGGGGGCAAGTTATCCAGGAGGATCCGGTTGATAAATTCCCCCGAACGGATAAGGAACAGGATGACCTCCCACCGGTCTCGCCCTTCATGCAAAAGCCTGGTATAAGTCACCAACCCATCCGGATCGATTTCCCGGCCCAATATTTCCCTGTAAATCAAGGCGAGAAAATCCCGGTCGGACAGCTTGATCAAGGGAAACCGGGTGCTGTCTCTTTTTGTAAGCCTTGAAAATAAAATGGCCTACTCCTTTGCATCTGAAGCCAAAAGAACCATGTCCCTCAACTTGGAGCCGGAAACGGATCTTTATTTTAACGTTAAAATAATATAATAATTTAATTTTAACATAAAAAATAGATAATACAAGACTAATTTTATCCCAATATTTTCATGTTTAGGCAAAACTGCTTGTGTTGTTGCCATTACTCTGGCTCAGGGCGATGAACCCTGGTTGGACGATGATTACCGACGGGCAAATAGGGGGTAATTTTAATGTTATAATTAATGGATAACTTGATCGGCCACCAGCGGCGTGCCCGGTGCCTGTCCAAGCCGGGAAACCGACCCCTCGGGATATGCTGGTCAACGTGCCGAGATTGATCACAGCCTACTTCAGCCGGAGGCCGGATGTCGCTCGGCCCGGCCAGGAGATCAGTTTCGGTACCTCCGGACACCGGGGCTCCTCCTTCAAAAGCAGCTTTAACGAAGCCCATATCCTGGCCAAGCTGACCCGGGCCCCGGCCAACCAGGCCGCCTTTGAAATCCTCGATGGTTACCGGGTCTTTTTACCGGCAGTGCTACGGTAAGGAAAACCCTTCCCATCTCCAGGATTTTGGACAGGCCTTCTTTTTCGGTTTTTCGCCCTTTTGGCTGGGCGGCTACATACCTAATATGGTAGAATGGGCTGAATTCGGGCAGTAGGGCCACCGGGTCCCGGCGAAAGGGTTTTCCAGCCCGCCCTTCCGGCACCGAGGATATCTATAAAATTTACACCGAGCCCTTCAAGGGATCGGATCATCTGACTCGAATCCAGGAGGAGGCCCAGGAAATCGTCCGGGAGGCCTTAAAAACGGGAGGGGTCTAAATGAATAATCCAAAGGTGGCCGGGCTTAGGAGCACCCCTGTCGTCCAAAGCTTGTTTATTCTGTTGGCGTTATTTTCTTTTAATTTATCGGCGCAGGGGGAATTGATCTTCCTGGACGACTTCGAAAAGGATGCCCTGAATGCCGACATTACCAACGTGTTTCGGACACCCACTGTCGGCCCTCCCCTTTCGGCAGCCTGGTATCAGGCGGTTGGACCGGCCAAGGCCCAGGTAGTTAACCGGCTCGACGGGAAGGCCGCTCAGGTGACTGTGCCCCAGGGATGTTCCCTGGATTACATCGAATACCTGGGAGGGGCTTACGGCAACAGAATCTTATCTATTTCCTGGGATATCGAGGTGGCCGCGATAAACGGCGGGTGGGGGATGTTCTTTGTCCGGTTTCCGACTTCAGATCCCCCCAACAGCATGCAGGTGCTGTTCGGTTTTCTCGATGACGGCCGGTTGGTCCGGTTTTCCGAAAAGCCCGCCGTGGATACGCTCGTGCCCGTGGGATTTTTTAAGGCGGGAACGCGCTACTTTGTGTGGCTCCTATACGACCTGGTCTCGTTCCGCTATTCGGTATCCTTAAACGGCATCAGGGTAGTCGATCAGGAGCCCATCCCCAGTTACCTGGCTGTCGGCGGAATCGACAAATTCGGCTTCGACATTAATCAAAAGATATCCCTTCCCGATATTCCTCCGTCCCAAGGCAACACCTACTACGTCGACAACATTCGGTTCGCTACCCTGGAGTCGATCTATCTGCCGATAGTATTGAAGGAAAAATAACCCGCAGAAAGAATCGACCGAAGTCTGAAATAGTCTTGAAGTCTTCGACTGACTGGTCCGGTCAAGGCGGGACGGTCTGCTCCGGGTTAGACACAGCCTGCGGGCAACTGAATGATTTTATCCGCAACCAATTCAACCTGCTCGCCATTATTGATTACCAGCCCAAAAGGAAGGTCATGGAGTTGAACGAAGTTTTTTAAGGCCTGCAATTGGCGTTGTTTGACCAGGGTTCCCAACTGGCCAGCGTGGTTTTTCCGCATTGCCGAACGCCAACAATGATGACCACCGGAAAGTAGCCCAGTAAATCATGGATCTTTTTTGATATTTCGTCTTTGATCACCCATATTCGTATACTGCGCACGAATTTTAATTATGTCAAGCGCCATTTCCTCTTTTTAATCCTAAGGGAAAACCCTTCGGTCCCATCGCGAAAGTTGGGCTGACTTCCTTATCTGGGAGAAGGCCCGGGAAATCGTTCAACAGCCGTATCAGCTTGAAAAGGCTTAACTTGCCGGTTTTCTTCTTTTATTAAAGGCTGCGAGGAGGGTTCGATCAAAGGTCTTCAGCTCCTTGATCCGGTTAATCTGACAAACGGCCAAATGCAATAGGTCCCTGGAGGTTAAATCGGGGTGGCTGTCCGCCAGCGTGCGGGCTTGCAAAACTGATTCCAGATCTATGGGAAGCACCCGATCCACCCCCCGGGTGGCCAGTTCGAGGGCGGCATCGAGGGTCGCCAACCGCCCGGCCGGCAGATACACATGGAGCAACTCCTGAAGCACTTCGGCCGAAGTCACCAGCCGGTTGCCTCCCTGGCTCGATTGCAGAAAAAACCGCTGTGCTTCCTCACGCAACGGATGGGGACGACCGACGGCATAGATAAAGACATTACTGTCTACAAAGATCATAGCCGATCCCCGCTTTGGTAGGCCCTTAAAATATTTTGTTTATGTTCTTCCCATTCCGGCTCTCGACCTTTTTCCCTTTCTCGGCATCTTTTGAAAAAAAGTTTCAGGGACTCCGAATCAGCCAAAGGCGGCGCTTCTCTGATTTCCAGCATTTTTTTCCCGGCGTCCCGCAACCAGGCACTGAGTGACTTTGACTCCTTGAGGGCCTGTGATCGAAACTTCAGGGCGTCCCGTTCTTCCAGAATAACCTGAACCCGCAATGACATGGGCTTACACCTCCCGTGGTCTATAAATGTATCTATGTTACGTATACATACGTATCATTACGTATTATGGAAAACAAGCTCAAATTTCTGGAATCGATCTGTCTGCCCATGGGGCTGCGAGGCCACTGAATGATTTTATCCGCAACCAATCATCTTTCCTTGATCCCGAGGAAGGGAAAGCACCCGGCCTTTTCAACCGATTGCTTCATGGCTTCCACGTAATCGGGTCGACGTCCGTCACGCCAGCGGGGATAGCCGCCTTGCCAGATGTAGAAAATCAATTCCTGAAAATTTTCCTGATCGAAGCAATACTCCCCGATGGCGACCTCGTTTTCTTTCTTCAGGAACCGGACAGGGATTTCCTCGGTACGCCCATAGTCGGTCAGGATCGGTTCCAGGAGCGAACGGGTCTGGAAACCCATCGGGTTTTGTTTGAAGCCGGCGGGGTCCGGGGGGAAGGGAAACCGGCGGTACACCGCACCGATAAACCCACGAAGATCCACCCCGTGGATGGCCCCCATCAGATCACCGACCCGATCGTCTTCGATTCGAACGATGGACAAGGCGGTCTCCCAGTCACCGGCCTGGAGATAGGGAGCGGCTTCGACCAGATACCGGCATAAATCCGAGGCGAAAAAAAAATACCGGTTCAACAGGAGCAGGTCGGTTTCGATGTTAAAAAACCCGAAAGCGATTTTTCCGTGGCTGAGGCTGTCGAAGGCCAGGGGCATGACGGTTAATAATTAATAATTGATTATTGATTATTGATTATTTTTACCAACGTTTTCATCTTTCCGAGGGAACCAGGAAATTTAAATGCTGCCGGGCCATATTGAATCAGGATTTCAATTTCAAACATAGCTCCGCTACCCGCTTCCCTAACCGGCGGGCGTTTTCGGAGATCCTTTCATCGGGGGCCCCGGTGCAGGCCACCCCGTAATGCCCGGTGGCCGACAGGGGATCGCCCACGACAACCATGCCGTATATCAGCAGACACTGAATGATGGAAATCATAGTGGTTTCCTTCCCTCCGGAAGGATCCCCCGAAGTGGCAAAGGCCGCCCCCACCTTGTTTTCCATCTTTTTCCGGACCCCGACGTAATCGTCAAAAATCTTTTTGAGCTCCGCGGCCATCACCCCGAAATAGACCGGCGACCCGGCAATTACCCCCGCGGAATTCACGAAATCCTCCTTAGTGACCTCGGTGGTGTCCCGCAGCAGGGCCTTCACCCCCGCTGCTTCTCGAACTCCTTCAGCGATGGCCTCGGCCAGCTTCCGGGTATTCCCCCCTCGAGAGTAATAAAGAATCAATACCTGCATCTTTTCCTCCTTTTAAATGATATTCCATTCATAAAGAACTGCCATAGAATCCAAACCCTTGAATCCTCGGATCCTCGGATCCTTGCCCCCTTTATCCCAACTTCTTGGAATAAAACCATTTGTTATTTTACCTCAAAGCGTTGCCCTTCCTCAACCACCCCGTCCAGCCCCACCTCATTCCCCCATTCGTCATAGACCTTTTTCCCTTTTTCAATCTCCTTAACCAGATCCGCCTGAATCAACGCATGACGAACAGTCATTCCCTTTAAAAGGTCCACCGGTTGATTATTAACCCATAAGTTCATGATTACTCCCGGCTCCGGATCCGGCCATCCGTAGCGGCCGTCACCTTTTTCTGTCTTTTAATGTAAGCGATTACCAGCTCCTGAACCGTTCTCCCTCGATCGTACAGGACGACCTTCCCGGATCCGGGTTCGGGTTTCCAGTCCGGACTGGAAGCCTGATCCGGAAAGGCCTTTTTAAAAACGGAAAACCCGTCTCCTCCGGCGGCCAGGAAATCATTGGTGGCCAGCAGATACTCCCTGTCCGGCTCCAGGGGTTGACCGTTGATCCGGATTTCCTGGACCCGGTTGCCAGGGGGCGCCGACTGCCGATAGATCAGGCGCAGTCCGGATACCTGCAAGAATTTGCCTCCGTGTCCTCCCAGGTCGGAAACCCCCTGTTCCAGGACTTCCCTTATTTCCTTGCCGCTGAGACGCAGGACGACCGGAAAATTGTTAAAGGGTAAAGCATCTAATACCGTCTTAACCTGGATCGGCCCTTGGGGGATATCCGTCCGTATTCCGCCCCCATTTAGAACCGCCAGATCCGCCCCGGTTTCAATACGGAGAATATCCGTCAGCAGGTCGCCCAGGTTGGTTTCCTGCCGGCGGGCGCCTTGACCCTCCAGGTCCACCAGGGCCTCTCCGATCACTTCTTCCAGTTCGCCCTTAACCCGACGGCTGAATTCTTCCACCAGGGCGGAAATCTCCTTAACCGGTTCCCTCCCGGGTTTGATGTCGATCAGCCGTCCCTCGGAAAGCCTAATCCCGCCCTTAGAGATCATCAGGTCCAGGCAGCCCAGGACCTTGCCGTCCTCCCAGGCCTGGACAATCCAGGTCCCGTTTACCTTCAGGGGCTGTTCGATTCGGGTGTGGGTGTGGCCTCCCACGATCAGGTGGATCCCCTTCACCTGCTGGGCCAGTTTCCGGTCTGCGGGAAGGCCCAGGTGGGAAAGGACAATAACCAAATCCGCCTCCGGAGCGTGAGCGGTCAGGATCCTCTGGATGGTGGATTCGGGAGAAAGGAAGACCAGACCGGCCACGTTCCGGGGATGGGTCATCACCGGTGTGTCTTCGGTCACTGCTCCGATGATCAGCACCTTCCCACCCTCGATTTCTTTCAGGACATAAGGCTTGATTTCGGGCAGGCCTTCCACGTTGGCGCCCAGAACGGGAAAAGCGGCCTCGCCGATCCGCTGTTTCAGGACCTCCTGCCCGAAATCAAATTCGTGGTTGCCCACCACCAGGGCATCAAACCCCAGGGTATTCATCACCCGGAGGACCGATGCTCCCTGAAAAAAATTGGCCCATTGGTTTCCCTGGATCATATCCCCGGCGGCTAAAAGCAGCGTAGGCTGTCCAACGCGCAGCCGGTTAACTTCAGCCGCCAGGTGGGCTATTCCCCCTATGGCCTCCGAACTGCCTACCGGCCGGTGCGGTTCCGCATAGCCGTGAAAATCATTCAGGTAAAGGATCCGGAGTCGAGCCTCCTCCCCCGCCCAGCCGAAACCTGCCCCCGCAACCAGCAGGGATAAAACCAGAATCCAGCCTATGATCCACTTCTTTTGGATAGCTCTCTCTGTTCGCCTCACACTTCTCACCTTACGCCTTAGATTCTTTCTTTTTTCGAAATTCTTGCCAAAAATTATAAATATCTTTGGTTTGACTTCTCTCTTCTCCCCTCTCTCTTCTCTTTTCTGCCCTATGCCCCTTGCGCTCAGCGCTATGCCCTCTACGCCTTTGGTATAAACAAGGCATCTACGGCCCGAACCCCGCGACCCTCGGGCAGAACCAGCAGGGGGTTGATTTCAATGGATTCAAAATCACGGCCCATTTCCCCTATCAGGCCGGAAAAGTCCACGGTGGTTTGAATCAAGGCCTGAAAATCGGCCGGCGGTCTTCCCCGAACCCCCTTTAAGATGGAAAATCCTTTGAGCGAACGCCACAGCCTTTCCGCCTGATAGGGAGAAATCGGCGGATAGGCAAAGGCCGCGTCTTTCAACACTTCCACCAGGATGCCGCCCAGCCCGATGACCAGCAAGGGTCCGAATTGGGGATCTTGCGTCATTCCTAAAAGGACCTCCACCCCTTCAGCGATCATCTCCTCCACCAGCAAAGAGGGCCCGTTCTTTTGGAAAAGAGTGGGGAACCGTTTTAACATTTTTTGAACTGCGGACTTAACTTCCTCCTGGTTCTCCAAATGGAGGAATACTCCCCCGGCATCGGTCTTATGCTGGATTTCGGGGGACAGTATCTTGAGGGCCGCAGGAAAACCGATCTGCCCGGCGAGGGTCGCGGCCTCCGCTTCGTCCCGGGCGATCCCGTTCCGCGGAACGGTTATCCCATAGTGGGCTAAAATCTTTTTACCCTGAAATTCATCCGGCACCTCGGTGGCTCTTAACTCAGCCGAAAGAGATTCCCTTAAAGGGGATCTTTCCGGGATGGCCAACAGGCCTCGTTTCACTTCGTTCAGGTACGCGCCGTACTCCATCAAACCGCTCATGGACACCACCGCCCGCTCCGGATTTCCAAAGATGGGTTGCTGGAATCGACGAGTCATCTGTACCGCCGTTCCGGGGAGATAGGTGACCAGCAGGATGGGCTTCCCATACCGTCCCATGATTTTTCGGATTACTGCCATGAAAGGTCCATCCGCCCAGATCCTGAATTCGCTGAGTCGGAATCCCCCCTTTTTTCTTTTCCCGCCTTTGCCGCTTTGCTCGCCTGATTTCCCCCCCTGTCGGCCGGGGTCTTTAGCGAAAAGTTTCCGGGGAAGGTGAAAAAGGGAACGAAACCCGTGTTTTACGAAAAGCCACTTCCAGCGAAAAAGTTGCCCCAGATATTTCCGCATCCCGGTCAGCATACC
>Ga0315283_10002043_pt1 | contig 16682 bp, 16 predicted proteins | sample YL17G09_0_MG_FD_204541 | JGI IMG/M metagenome (GOLD analysis project Ga0315283, IMG submission 204541) | Sediment microbial communities from Yellowstone Lake, YNP, Wyoming, USA - YL17G09_0 | ecosystem: Environmental > Aquatic > Freshwater > Lake > Sediment | place: USA: Wyoming | collected... | reverse complement strand
ATTTCTATATTCGCGATCAGGTACCGCTTAAATTGTAGTCCTTGACCGTCAGAGTCACGGTCACTTCACCGACGATCTCCGACAGGGCTTCACCAGATTTACTCTCGATAAAGGCATCGAGTCCTTCGAGGGTGATGATGATCTTTGGAATCATGATTGGGCGCGTGTTCCACAGCCATTCCCAGCGTTTAAACAACAGGCCGTATTTTGCCGGGACTCCCTGAAACCCCTGGGTTTCCAGCGTCCAGTGAATAACCTTATCAAAACCCTGCTTGAGGTATTTATTGGTGTAGGCCTGGTTGACCTCAAGAACGGTGGTGACGAAAGTTCCTGGTGCTGTCAGCGCCGGACCTGTATCAGGCTTGGCCACCGTGATCGTGCTCGCGGTCGTGCGCTTTAAGCCGATAAACTTAGTGACGTCCTGGACCAATGGCCCGACGATAAACGGCCGCGGCGGTACAAAGGTCCCGCCGGCGATCTCACTGGTAGATAAGATCTGGCCATCGCTGGAAAATTTGTTCAAATTGATGCCACCGCCACTTTGAAGCTGCGCGCCAAGCAATTTTTCCAAATCGATGGTCAAGTTGCCACATACGGCCTTTGAGTTGGCCAGTGAAATGCTGAAGTCTTCCATGATATTCAAATTGATCTCACCGGCGCAGGGCTTCGCGCCCGAGGCGGTGGCGATATCCAAGAAGTAAGTTGCCGACGCCACCAACTTCTTGGCGGCCGCATCCTGTGTGGATGTCACCGCAGCGACGTTGGCGGTCGCCGCCTGCACCACGGGCTTCCGTTGAAGATTTCCTGACTTTCCAACCACGGACTCATCAGTGCTGTAGCAGCCAATGTTAAGGCCGATGATCAAACACAATGACTGACTAAGGCGCAGGTTCATGATTTGACTCCCACCTTAATGATGGTGTCCATCAAGGTCTTCAATGCCGTGCCAAAAATCGAATTGATATTTTTGTCGATCGGACCATTCAGACCGATATTGTAGATATTCAGATTGACTGCCATGTCGAGATAGATATCGTTGGCATAGGGAATCACCAAAAATACAATATCAAAAGACTGTAGGATGGACTTTTCGTACGCCGGATACGGCTTGGTCGTCGATATCGTCACAGCAATGCCATTGTTGAACAACTTACCGTTAAGTGCGATGTCGTTGGCGATTAAAACGGCGCCCGACGTAACCACATTGAGCTTCACGCTAAAGGTTAAATCGTCGATGTTCAGAGTTGGCTTTTCGGTGATTTTGACGACGGGTTTGAGCAGGTTTTCAAAATTCTTTGTCACACTGTCTGGCAGCTTGACCTCACCAACTGCGAGCAGTTCGCCCTGTTTCATGATGTCCGAAAGGACCATCAACAGATCAGGGATACTCCGGTTAAGCCACAGCTGGGTTCGTATCGACTTAGTAAACACATCCGACTTTGCTTGCTGCGCGACGGTCTGACCCGGAAGATCGGTGAAGGTGAAGGACGAGATCCTGTTAAAGTCGACCGCGGCCAAACCAGCACCATCACAAGAGCCAAGCTGTGGCAGCATGCCCTTGGTGTTCGGCGGCGCTACCCGCTTGCCTAGAGACTGACAGATCGTGGTGGCGATGTCCGACACCGATGCCGGCGGCTTATCAAACAGGTATGCCACATCGTTCGCTCGTTTTAAGCGTGGACCACAGCTTGCTGTCAACAAAGGCAGCAGGCTGATCAACACCTTATAGGAGCGCAGGCCGAACATATTACAGTCCTACCGTAGACGGTGACGTTGCGGCCGGCGTCGTAGTCTGTGTGGCGGTCGGCTTCGCAGCCGGCGTGGCGGGCCCATAGCTTTCGCCGCGGTCAGCCGATGTGTTCGGCTTATCCGTGCCTTCCTGAGCGATCAAGTCGATGGTGATAGTGACCGCAATATCCTTTGCCACCCCCATGACGAGTTGATTGTCCAAGCCTTTGCTAGCCACAACCCCTTTAATCAAAGGCGAGACGAACTTCAATATACCGTCGAGCGCTTCATCGGGCACTGAGGCGATCACGGGAATAAGTCTATCCGCCTGCCCCTTTACTATAATCTGGGTGATCGAGATGGGGTCTAGGCTGATGCGAAAGCCGAGCTCATCAAACAGCAATCCCTTCAGTGGATCTAAACCGGCAAAGCCCTGGGCGCTATCAACAAAGTACATCGAATTGGGGAAGGTGACGTTCATTCCTGGTGGCTTGTAGGGAGTGCCAAATTCGACCATTCTGAGGGAAAACGAGCCTGAATAGTCCTTACCGTCAAGCGTGGCCTTGCTCGCCGCCGTGGCTTGAAGGACGCTTAAAGCCTGTTTTTTACCCGCAAGCAACGATGGAAAAAGCGGCCTTGCTGGATTGAAGGCAACACCATTAAGCAAGGTCAGTGCAAGGATATCGCCTTCCTTCTTGATTGGTAGCCCAGCTCCCGGGGTCCCACCGGAAAATAAGCCGGATAACACCTTGGCGATGGCGAAATGGCTATTGATACTCGGGCAATCGATGGGTGCCGCCGCTCCGATCACGAGGAACTTACTGATGTCTCCGGCATCGAGAACCTGGAGCGAAGGATTTAAAGAAATATCGACATTGCCATTGCAGGCATCAAGATGCAGTAGGTTGAGGAGGCCAAAAGGCCCGTCCTTGCCATCTAAGCGCACTTGGACTTTATACGAGGCCTTAAGAAAGCCAGCCAGGTCCGGAATGGCGATTTTAGCTGGAGCAGCAACGGCAGGTGTGGATTTTGTCGCAGCGGTCGCGTTTAGCGGCTGGGCATCACCGGGCGATGTGGCGCCATCGATTTTGCCCATCTGGACCGCTTCAGGGGTAGCATTCGAACACCCTAAAGTCAGCATCAAGGTGACGGACCAGCGCATCGCAAGGACTCTATGCTTTGTTGCTTTAAACTTCACGCTGCCGCCCCATTTGCCCGGCCGCCGCCGAGCCGAAATGTCCTGGATCCACCCTCAGATGCACTCGCTATTATCGGAATATCAACGTGAAAACTTGAGCGATTTATTTTACGCACCAAATGGAGCTTAGTTTAACCACCTGACCTACCGGTAAAAACCCCGATTTTACTCGCTTAATGCGCTGACTCCGGCAAGCGCAGGAGGACCGCGGCGACCCGTCGACATCGCAACAATATCGCGCGAGTGACTGAGTGCCGCTTGAAATCTCCAAGCGACTTTGTCCCCCCCTAATCTCCAAGCGACTTTGTCCCCCCCAGGATTAACCTAATCCCTCAACACCGCTCATGGATGGAGGGGGAGATGAAGCCAAAGGGGCACTTCATGTCAGTCAGGACTTTAGTTGAGCTAAAGATCATCGAGGACTTCCGCAGCGGTCGAACCACGAGGGCTAAAGCCGCTCTATTGCTCGGCATCACCGAGAAGTCGGTCAGCCGCAAGGCTAAGAGGCTGCGGGAGGAGGGCGCGACAGGTCTCAAGCACCGTAATCAAGGTAAAGCTCCTGCGAATCGTTCCTGCGAGAGCATCAGAACTCAGGCGATCGACCTTGCCATTACTAAATACTTCGATTTTAACATAGCTCATTGTTTCGACAAGCTTGTCGCAGAACATGGCCTCCTAGTCTGCTACGCGACCTTCCATGCGTGGTGCCGCAAGGCCGGCATAAAGCAGGGGAAACGACGGCGCCCAAGTAAAGCCCGTCTCCACCGCGAGCGCATGGCTAACGAAGGTCTTATGCTGCAAATGGATGGCTCACCTCATCGCTGGAACGGCAAGGATGAATGGTGCCTAATTGGACTGATTGATGACGCTACAAGCGATATGCCAGCCGCTCGATTTTTTCCAACTGAAACGACCTGGGGATGCATGAATACCCTACGCATGGTGATTGAACGCAAGGGCGTACCAGAAATTCTCTACACCGATGAAGCCGGGTGGGCAGGTGGCGGCGACAAACGCAGGTTTTTCTCACAGTTTGTCCGAGCATGTGAGGAGCTAGGCATTCGAGTCATTACGACCCCATCGCCCGAATCGAAAGGCCGTATTGAAAGGGCTTGGCGAACTATTCAAGGGCGCCTTGTTCCAGAGCTAAGGCTGAACGAGATTCACAGTATGATTGACGCTAACCGCTACCTCGATCAGGTTTTCCTGCCCAGCTACTGGAAAGAAAAACTCACCGTGACGGCACGGGATAGTACCTGCCGCTATCAACGCCTTCTGCCTCACCTGAATCTCGACAGGATTCTATGTATGAAACATTGGCGGCAGGTACGACGTGATCACACGGTGTCGTTTGAAGGGCGCAAATTCAAAATCCTAGCACCTCAGCTGGGCTCGCTGGCAGGAAAGGATGTTTCGGTCCACGTGGACGAGCAAGGCGCCATTACGTGGCTTTATGGGCACATTGTTCTGGAAGTTGCGGTGGTCAAAAGCCCGCAACGTCAATGGACCAGCGTGGCCAGCTAAAGACAACCCCCTCCTATGCCGAAAATTGGAGGGAGGGGACAAAGTCCCTTGGAAGTTAGCGGGACAAAGTCGATCATTCCTTACACAGATGACTGGCCTGCGTGACTGGCCTGCGTGACTGGCCTGCGCCAGGCCTGGCAGTTGCATACGTATCCTTGTTGGATTGTTTCAGCCCTTTCTGTTAACTTTACCGTGTAGTGGCAACACACATTTCCCACTTATCCCCGGATTCCAAGGTTGACGCCCAGTTGCTGTTCACCGCGCGAGCAGATGTTGACTACCGCGCGGCCGCGCCGACCGTGTCGGCTCCTGCGGTGATGCCGCTTGGTTGCTCGCCGATTGTCGCTTCTCCGCTTGTGCTCGACTCCGAGCGAGCGCTCATCGCCGCCACCGCGGTGATTTGGCGCGCGGCAGGACCGCTTGCGGTAAGCTGAGGAAAAATCGGCTTTAAGAAAGACCGTCGCGGACGGCGGTCAAATTTCGACCACCGCGCCGATCTCGATCGCCTGTTCCGCTGGAATCTGGAAGTAGTCGGTTGCCTTCTGCGAGTTCCGCATCAAGCGGGCGAAGAGGTGCTCGCGCCAGATCGCCATTCCTGGCCGATCGGTAGCGATCAGAGTCTCCCGGCCGAGGAAGAAGGTCGTCTTTGAGACGTCCATTTGCAAACTGAACGAGGCGCACTGTTTCAAGATTTCCGGCACGTTCGGGGCTTCCATAAAGCCGTATCGCGCGATTACGCGGTGAATGCCCGCTCCGCAGTGGATGACCTGCAGCCGCTCTTCCGCGGCAACGTGTGGCGACAGGTCTGTTTGAATGGTCAAGATCACGACCGTCGCGTGGATCACTTGGTTGTGCTTCAAGTTGTGAACCAACGACGGAGGCGTTCCCTTCGAGACCGCCGTCATAAAGACGGCCGTGCCGGGTATTCGACTGTGTGCTGCAGGAATCAATTCATCTATGAACCGTTCAAGCGGTATGGAACTTGAAGTCATTCGATCTGCAAGAATTCGCCGGCCGTCCTTCCACGTCGTCATCAGAATGTAGAGAACCCCGCCGAGGACAAGCGGGAACCACCCGCCATCAAGAATCTTCATCACGTTGGCGCTTAAGAACGCTACGTCGAAGGCGAGAAAGGTACTGACTAAGGGAACTGCCACGAGCCTGCTCCACCCCCACCTGCGCCGCATGACGATGTAGAGGAAGACGGTGGTAACCGCCATGGTCGCGGTCACAGCGATGCCATAGGCTGCGGCAAGGCTGCTTGAGGTCTTGAACTCGAAAATCAAATAGAGCGTCCCGACGAGCAACGCCCAGTTGATTACTGGCACATAGATCTGGCCGATCTCTTTGGCCGACGTGTGCTTGATCTCGAGGCGCGGCAGATACCCAAGCTGGACTGCCTGCTGGCTGAGTGAGAACGCGCCGGTGATCAGCGCCTGAGAAGCGATGATCGATGCGGCCGTCGCTAGGCCGACAAGCGGAAGAACACCCCAGCTCGGAGCCAAAAGGTAGAAGGGATTCTCAGCGGCCGCGGGATTTGTCAGCAGCAAAGCGCCCTGACCGAGGTATTGCAGGGTAAGGCCGGGCAACGCCACGAAAAGCCAACCGAGCTGGATAGGCCGCCGGCCGAAGTGTCCAAGATCAGCGTAAAGAGCTTCACCACCCGTCACGACGAGAAAGACGCTACCTAGGACCACGAAGCCATGCCACGAATTGGCGATAAGGAAATGGGCTGCGTACATCGGATTGAAAGCTACGAGCACCCCGGGATGCGCGAGGATTCCTTTGAGGCCAAGTGCTCCAAGAACGGTAAACCAGACAAGAATCACTGGACCAAAGGTCTTGCCGATGCGCGCTGTTCCGTGGCTTTGGATGAGAAAGAGTCCGATCAGAATTGACGCAGCGATCAGAAGAATGTAGGGCTCAAAGAGGGGCGTTGCCACTTTAAGACCTTCGACGGCACTGAGCACCGAGATGGCTGGAGTAATCACGCCATCTCCGTAAAGCAGCGCCGCACCAAAGAGCCCGAGCGCCAAGAGAATCCGCACCGACCGTTTGCCAGAGGAAGTGCCCATCGGGATTGCTAGCGACATCAGCGCGAGACTCCCGCCTTCGCCCTTGTTGTCAGCTTTCAGAACGAACGCTAGGTACTTGATTGAGATGACGACGATCAATGACCAGATAATAAGGGACAAAACGCCGAGGACGTTGGCATGGCTCAACGCGATTCCATGTGCGCCATGGAAGCATTCGCGGAGTGCGTAGAGCGGACTCGTGCCAATGTCGCCATAGACGATACCCAAGGCCCCCAATGTCGCAGCTGCTAGATTGCTCGGCGACGTTGGACTTATACGCGCAGATTCGGACGTTCCAACCGACACAAGCGGTTTAGTATCCATCGGAACACCCCTTCGTGATTTCGCTGCAGCTTCTCTGGCCATATCCACGTGACTTATACCGGCCTATGGGAGTCACGCACCTCCTGTTTACACCATCGGAATTTATTGAAAAATTGTCGGCACCTATACCTCCGCCCCGCCAACATCTAGTTAGATGGGCGGGTTTTTTGCACCAATTTCGCCGTATAGGAAGGATATTATCCTGGATCCATCGATTAGGAAAGGCTTCGGCAGTACGTCAGTCTGTCAAAATGACGCAAAGCATGACGCCGCTCATGCTGCCTTGGGCGTGGGTCAGACGCGCGCACGCGCATATCTATCTTAGTCTTGGATGGTGCCTATATTTGCCGGGAAAATAAGCGGGCATTTTTTCATAAAATATCGGACCCAAGTGACCAGGATATCGCTGCGCTCTTGGAGTCGATTATGGAGGCCGTGGAGCAACCCCGCTCAGGCCCGACAGGGTTTGAAGCACGGCCCAGGCAAACACCAGCTGGACGTGGAACAAGTCCCTCACGGGACGGTGTGGAAAGTCGACAAGCCTAAGTATTTTAGGTGAAATGGACTTTTCGTACAGGTTGCTATTCTCCAGAACCAAGCCGTGCTATGTATGAACCAGTCCCAGACCTTTTGGTTTTGGAGACGGAGCTACCCTTTGGAGTGAGTCATGATACGGCGCAATCTGAGTTCATTAGTTTTTTTGGTCCCCTTGTCTCTGGCATTGCTGTCCTGCAGCCTCGAGCGTAGTGATAAGCACTCGCAGATGAGCACATATGCGTCCGATACCTTCGAAGACTTTTACGAACAAGTGGCCGCCGGCGCCGAAACATGCGCGGATCTCCAGTGGTTATCGGATAATTGCGGGGATGCACCGGGCGGGATTTGGGGAGATGGGGGCCCGGGCAAACTCGGTAACGCAGTCGCGTCGTGCCGATTGGCTGTCGACAGCCGCAATCTCACGCTCCAGTGCTGGTAGGGCCGAGGCAGGGCTTACCCTAGCTTTCAGCTCTTACCCGCGGGCAGCCAGCGAAAGCAGATAAAGCTGGTATCGTCCGCGTTTTCATCGTTCACAAAGCTATCCACATAGGGCCTCAGTCTTTGGACAATATCATCGGGCTCGGTCGCTTCGAGCAGCTTGCTGCGCAGTCCTGATTTTCGGATGGCCGGAATATCTATCGTTCGGTTTTCCAGGCAGCAATTTTGAGGATAAGATCGTCAGTAAGCGAGCCTTCAAGAGCGGCATTCGCCAAGGAACCTTCGACTTTCTCGGTTTCTCATTTTTCCTAGCGCGATCGCGCAAAGGAAACGTTACCGTCAAGCTGAAGACTAGCCAAAAGCGCATGCGGTCGAAAATCGCTAAGGTAAAAGTGTGGATGAAGGAAAACAGACACAGCCTTAGGCTGAGGTCTTTATGGCTTTTGTTCACGGCCAAGCTAGCAGGACATGCTAGATATTTCGGAGTTTCATTCAACTCTGCGAATGTCTCTAAGTGTAGGCGACTTGATGAACGGGCGGCTGCTAATGGGGAGACCACAAGGCATGGCCATAGAGTCGTGATTTCTGACCGCGCAGATGACTCCGCGTCGTCAGAAGTGCTGCCGGGTAGTCCTAATCGCGAATCATATCCAGGCGTACGCAACTGACTTTGAGTCCTGGATCAGACTTCGCACATTGCGCTCCATGACAGTTAAAAGCGCCCCCAAAACCTCTGCCGCCATTTTTTATGCACAGATGGCTGCCGTACCAGGTGGGCCGAACACGGCAAGGCACCTGAAGGTCGGGGCCCTTTTTTGCGCATTTACCTCGGCGGTCTTCACAGTTTTGGATCGGGCCATAGCCCTTGCCATTGTTGTCGACACAGGCCCATGGGTTGGGAGCTGCGGTCGGATCAGCCGCTGGTTTTGCGACGGGAGCCAGCGTCCTATGTTGTAAGGGCATAGGCCCTGACATGAGGGTGACTGATGACTGATCCGTCATCACAGCTTGCACATAGCTGTGAATGCCGGAGCTGCTGAGATCGACGAAGCGGTCCTGCCAAAATCCCGCCGATTCATTCAACTGTCCTGACTGCGTGGTGCCAACGAGTGTCCCTTTGTCGTCGTAAAGAGGCCCGCCAGAGTCGCCATGGTTGATGGATGCGTTAGACACAGATGTTGGTCCACTGGCGGTTGTGACTGCAATCATATTGAACAGCTGTTGAACTCGCACATTGTCAGCGACCTTATTGTGACCTATCCGTCTTTCGCCTAGAGATAAGGCCTCCCACTCAGAGGTGGCGTCCCCATATCCGACCATGGTCACCACAGAGTCGACATCCGGCGGCGTATTAACCGCCGAAGTCACCGGTGAAATCATGGCCGACGGCGCTGTCCCCTTTGGAAAGAAAATGAAGGCAAGATCATAGGGAACAGGCCCTCCCCCTTCCGGACCATTATAATAAGGGTGAGTCGAATATTCGATCGAACTAGGTCTGGTTTGGCTGAGAGGAGCGAGTTTGGAATAGACGACAAATTTGGCTGCGTCGTCCATCGTCGCGCAGTGTCCCGCCGTTATTAAAAGATCATCGCGCACAAATGTCCCGGTGCAGTATGCGATGAGATCATCATTCACATCTAAAATCGTATAGCCTACCGTTGCAGGAAAGCTTTGAAGGTCAATCTCGCCACCGACCACCTTCAGTGCACTCGATCTTGCGGTGGCGTGTTGGCATTGAACAGCACCAATTGCAAGAGTCATAGTCAATAAGCGACTTAGAAGAGTCGTCATCGTTTGCCTCGTGAGAGCTAAAGGTACTTGCTTCAACCCTAGAGGAACGGTCGTCTCATGACATCTTCTAGCAAACAAGCGCCAGCTCATATCGTATCCAACCATTTACTGCTTTACGATGATTCCGCCGTTTAGACTACCGACGTTGTTGTTCCACTGGTACCCATCCATAATGCCCATGTAAAAGCGGCTCGCACCCGGTGGAACGACTATTTGACGATAGGAACCATCGCTGTTAACGCCAGTGCCGATAAAAAATATCTGGCCGATCTGAGGCTTCAAATTGGTGTAATTTCGTGCGGCAAGAGACGTGAAGTCGAGGGCAGGCGGAATGGCTAGAGTCGATGGATCTACGGACCCAAGGAACACGCCCAGCAGGCTGTTTAACGGTGCGGTGATTTTAGATTTACCCAAGATGCCGCCCAATGCATGGGACTCAATATCATCTTGGTTGCCGTTAGCATCGGTCGCGGGCGCATTGCCATGGGCAACGCTGCCTGACACGCTAAATGAGATGGTTTGCCCTGGTACCAAGCAGGAAGGATCGGCTGGAGTGACTAAAGTTGGACTTTCGTCCGGGGCGACGTCTTTGGGATTTGATTGGTCGCCGGTCGTGTAGGTAATCGCGGTGCCATTCGGTACTCCCGCTAGATATGGATTTGCGGTGGCCGGCACGTGATATTGTTGGCTGCAAGATTTAAATGCTTGAACGGCGGTCCATACGGCATAGAGAGTGACATTGGCGGTGGCAATTGGAAATGTGGCGCCGGCCGTCGTATAACTAGTTCCTGCGCCATTGGCCTGGGTATTCCAGCCGGCAAAGGTAAAACCTCCTTTTGCAAGTTTACCACTGTTGCTGAGCACGGTGATGACTTGTCCGGCCTGATACTTTTTAGGATCGACCGGCACGCTACCCTCGCTATTGCCGTTACCGTTGTAGGTCACGGTGTAGGGTGCATCAGTCGCGACCGCAGGAGGAGGTGACTCAGGTGTCGCTGCTGCCGTCGGCTCGGCTGGTGGAGGTAGAGAAGGAGTGGCTGAGGCAGCGTCTTGGTTGGCGGTCGCAGGAGTCGATTTCGGTGCGACTGCCGGAGACTTTTTGTTAGGACCAGCAAAATTAGTACCGCCACCGCAGTTGGCAAGTAAGAAAACTAGGCATGGCCCCACCAGAGCTGATGTAACCCGATAGTTTGTAGCGTCTGTAAGTTTGGCCATTGTTTGGGCTCACTCGTAGGTATTTTTATAGGGTGAATGCCAATATGGAATACTGCGATCCAACACTGTTATCGGCACATTTGACGAAATAATTAGCAGTAAATAAATAATGTAATATATCCAGAAGATTGGATACGAATTTGCGGGTCATCCTAAGATCTGACGAGTGAGATCTGACGAGTGATATTTGGCGGGCACCGTGCACGTCACGTTGATTTGGGGATCAGCCTTAATGGAATGGCCAAATGAGCCATGACACACTTGTCATGACCGATTTGACCTTAGGGAATCACTAACGGACCGGCTTATCCAGGTAACGTTGGTTTTCACCACACCTATTTGGCTACCACGCCCCGGTGCTAGCCATCGACAGCCATGGCTCTCGCGGTGTGAGTGGCGCATCTTTTTGCAAAAGTTCGACCGAGATCGCGTCCGGAGACCGGACAAAAGCCATATGTCCATCGCGTGGTGGCCGATTAATCACGACCCCGTCGGCGGCGAGCTTGGCACAAATGTCGTAGATATCGTCCACGGCAAAGGCCACGTGACCGAAGTTGCGGGCGCTGCCATAGTCTTCGGCACTGTCCCAGTTGTAGGTCAATTCTATTTCCGGTGCGCCCTGAGCGGTGGCGAGATAAATCAGGGTAAAGCGCCCAGTCTCTGACTCGCTGCGGCGTGTTTCGACCAGGCCGAGAAGGTCGCAGTAGAAGTGTAAGGATGCTTTGAGGTCTCGGACGCGCACCATGGTGTGGAGGAATTTCATAGCGGACCTTTATAAGCTTCCTAAGAAGTTTCATCGTCATGACCATACAAGATGACTGCTGCAATTGGTATGTCAATGGCCGTTGTGACGAAGGGTCGGACGCCGGCCCAGTCTTCTGCCACGGCCCTCGCTTGCCCGGCCGCAACCAGTGCTAGCGTGAAAGCGCTAGTTACAGCCGGTGACTGACCCCAATTGCCTCCATCCCGACGCCGATGGGCCTAAGGCTAGATCGCTTCTTTGTTACTTTATATCTAATTTACAGGGACTTACATGGGCATGGGATGCCCAATGTGGGGAGATACGTCTGCTGTCTGTCAGAGTCAAGGAAACGACAGGATTAAAGCTAAAGTTTATCGCCGTATATTCCGATATGTAGTATCATCCAATATTGGATAGACCGATAGGGTGCCATGATCGAACAGACTAATATCAAACAAATCTTTGCCGACCTCGACCAACAATTAGGTGCTGAGACCTCGCACATGGGTACCACCTGGCGGCTCATTATCTGTGGCGGGGCAGCACTTATTTCACTTGGTATCCGGTCTACAAGTACCGTTGATATTGATGTTCTGGAGCCGGACCTTGATGTTGCGATGAAGCTAGCTGCGGCGATTATTGGTTCAAAGCACGGTCTCGCTCCGGATTGGATCAACAACGGTCCAAAAGATCTGGCTATACATTTCGCAAAGGATTGGCACCAGCGACTTAGCGAAGTTTATCGGGGCAAGCGGCTAACCGTGCAGGCGATCGGTCGGCCAGAATTGATCTTATCCAAAGTGTTTGCCGAAGCTGACCGCCAAGAAGACCTCGACGACATCCTTGCATTGCAACCAACAGCTACCGAGATCGAATCAGCAGCGCGGCTTGTAGCAACTTTTGACGCTCACCCAGACTGGCCAAAGCACGTCGAGCGAACAGCACAGAGAATTCTCAAGCGCATGAACATTAGTTCGCCGTAGAGGACCCTATGCAATCAACCATTCAGCCGGCAAAACCACAGCTATCGCGCGATGAGCTGACTCGCCTTTGGTCCAAACTTGGCATTGCCTACGCTACGCCGCCGATAAACGTTCCCGTCGACCCCGAGCGGACATTACTATATAGCCTGGAACACGTCAGGCATCAGCGTAAGACCTTGAAATTGATCGCCGCCTGGCTCAGTACGTATGGCGACCTTATTCACGTCGAAAGAGTTGTATGCCTGATGCGAAATGGTACGTGGATAGACGATAGTGCCGAGATGCGTCCTGCGCGGACCCTGGCAGCTCTTGCGGATAGGCTAGTCGAGCAAGGAGATCGGCGCTGGAACGCTGTCATAACCGAGGCGAAAAGGACACTAGGTGAGTCGCCCGGGCGACTGCCAGCGTCCGAAGACGAGGTCTTCCTTATTGGTCGAGACGGGACTGACGCACATTTTTATAAATTTGGTATTTCGACTTCGTCACTCATGCTAGGCGGTGACGTCACAGACCGTTCAGTAAACAAAAAGATGAGAACACGTGAACACGTATTGAAGGAAAACCCCTGGCTTCGTCTTAGATCTGCGGTTGGTACAAACTGGCGAGCAGACGTGCTTTTCATCATACTAGCAGGATTGGCAAAGAATCCCTTTCAAGTAAGCCGCACTCTCGGATGTTCATACGAAACAGCCCATAGAATTTGGAATGCCGCTGCTGCGGCTAAAGTAAATGAACTTTTCCAAACCGACGCCTGGGGCGAGCGCCACGGACCGCTACCTGTGCCTTAGCGCCGGCCAGATGCTCGGCGTTGCTGAGACCGCCCCTCTCGGGCTACCTCGGCCATTGCTGTGCCACATGCTTTAGATCTGGAAGGTGCAGGTCCCGAATCCACGGGCTCCCGAAAGATTGTTCACGCAGCGGATGTCGCTGACGGTTGCGCTCACAGTGCCGCTATGCGCACTGCCTTTTTGTGCGCCGTGTGCCGACAAGATGCCTAGGAGCGTGCTGGACTCGCTTGCGAGTGCAGAAATCGTGCTGCCATCGAATTGTGTGATGGTGCACACGGGGTTGCCTGCAGAGGCGCCGCTAACAGTGCAGTCCAATTTGGTGGCTACCACAAAGGACATGTTCATATCCCCGAGGCGGCGCGGAACACCGGCAGATGCCAGCGCTTCGGTGAACTGATCCGCCTCGCTGCCATGGAGAATGACGACGCCAGGGTCACCTAGGCCTTGCGCCATCAAATGCGCTTGATTGGTCTTGGGTGCGCCACAGGCCGTTGCGACTAACATGCTTGCTACTACGATCGATTGGGGGAATTTCATGATGCAGTCCTCTCGCTTTGTTTAATGGCGTCGCGAATGCCTGACGCGGGCTGTATCTATCACATTTCATTAAAATTTCAATGAATTGGCCAGTCAATTGGTGGGTGCGGTTCCGGAGTTATCTGTAATCATTGGTGATTAGTGATGGCTGTGGTCCAAACACCAGCACCGCAACCTATTTCAAAAGCCTTGACTGCGGCGCTGAGCGGCGCAGCGATATCCATAAACTGGACTGCACTAAGATGCCATGTTTCCGACGGCTCTAGCGACGCTGGCGCCGCGAAAGGCTGGACGTGGAACACGTCCCTCACGGGACAGTGTGGAAAGTCGACAAGCCAAAATATTTTAGGTTAAATCGACTTTCTGGATAGGTTGTTAATGAGCTTGTGCAGGAGCGGCTGGCTTTCTTCTCAGATCGCATCACACTTACGGCCTCAGCCGCGGCCAGCCCACGGCCCAAACCCAAAAAGCAGGACGCTAAAGCAGCCGATACCAAGGTCCTCTCCGTGACGGATGAGGCAAAGTCGGAGCGCAAAGCTGAGGACGTTGCGTAGACCGGAACCTATGTGCCGCTGCGACCAGCGCACTTTAGTTCGTGCCGCTGGTGTCCTGATTGGCGCCTGTGGAGGCGATGTCTAGGCATGAGATAGTGACACGTGGAAGCGGCGTGTGCTACCTTTTGCCAAGTATTTTTCCAGCAATTGCAGGAGGCCTCCAGTGGTCTACAAAAGAAGCTTGTCAGTTCTTTGGTGCGTAGCGATGGCGTGGGTGGCGACTCCGGCGGTTGCCGGAACATACGGCACCGCCGGTTGCGGGCTCGGGTCCGTTGTCTTTGGCGCTGAGCCGGGCTTTGCCCAGGTCTTTGCCGCAACGACTAACGGGACATCCTACACTCAAACCTTCGGTATCAGTTCGGGGACGTCCAACTGTGTCCCGGCGGCGAAGGCAGCAGCCTTCAACAGCCAGCGACTCTTCCTCGAGCAAAACTTCGCCTCCGTGGCCATGGACGCCGCCCAGGGTGATGGCGAGACGCTGCGTGGCCTCGCTGCGACGCTTGGCTGCAGCGATCAAGCCTATCCAGAGGTGACCAGCGCGATTAAGGCGCACCACGCCGCGATCTTCCGTGCTGCTGGTGTCGACAAGGTGCTCTTTTCCATGCACAAGGTCCTTCGCTCGAGCGAGGGCGTCACGACCGGTTGTACCAATATCATTTGAGGCTGGCGCCACTTACACAGGAGCATAGAGATGAAGATCCTAACATCGTTGATCTTGAGCGTCATGCTTAGCGGCTCTGCTGCCGCGGCAGACTACGGCATGGCTGGATGCGGACTGGGCTCGATCGTCGCGCGTGAATTGCACTGGGGCGACAACATGGTGCAAATTTTTGTCGCGACCAGCAACGGCACCGCGGGCAGCCAGACCTTTGGTATTACCAGCGGAACGTCCAATTGTGGCTCTGCTGCCTCGCCGACCGTGAGGGGCAAAGTCCTTGGCCAGAATAAGGCTGAACGGACGGTCTATTTACATTACAATCTGGCCCAAGTCCGCGCCGATGCCGCCCGTGGCGACGGTGAGTACATCGCCGGATTGGCGGACCTGTTTGGGTGTCGCAATCAGCTGACCGGCTCCTATGTCGGGTTTGCAACCATGAGTCAGCATAGGCATGAGAGCCTGTTCAATTCCAACGACGCAAAGGTCGTTCAAGCAAACTTCGAACGCGCGCTGTCCCAAGATAGCGTGTCCTGCGGTTAAGGGCCTTAGACGCGTGCGGGCGGCGCTAGGCGTCGCCGCGCGCCTGCTGTTCCTGCTGATCATGGCGGGCGGCTCGGCGCTGGCTGGCGAGTCCGAGCTGGCCCTTTCGCCCGCCTGGCTCCGGGCGCTCTACTATGTGCCGCATAGTTTAGGGCGCAGCGCTGGGTTGGTCGCCACGCCCGGTTTTTATTTAGCGACGACGGGTCGTAACGATCCGCAGCAGGAACTCGCGGCGACTCTTGCAGCGTTTCGCGCGCAGGTCCCGACTAAGGCCGATGACCACGCCCTGTGCCGTTTTCCGCGACGGCGCCAACTCATCGCCGCGGCCATGCCCGAGCTGGTGACGAGTTGGCCGGTCGTGGCGTGCACCGCCTACCGCGACTGGCGCGAGGCCTTCCCGGTCGACGGCGCTAGCCTCGTCTTTTCGTCCAACTACCTCAACAACCCGTCGTCCATGTATGGCCACACCTTTCTGCGCCTACAGCGAGGCAACGGTACATCCCAGCATAGTTCGGATCTGCTCGACTACGCCGTCAACTTCGCCGCCAATCCGGACACGGCAAATCCCCTGCTCTACGCGGCCTACGGCGTCAGTGGCCGTTTTTTCGGCGGTTTCTCGCTCATGCCCTACTACCTAAAGGTGCAGGAGTACGCCAACGCCGAGAGTCGCGACTTGTGGGAATACCCACTGCGCTTAGACGGAGCTGGACTCGATGCGCTCATGGCGACCCTGTGGGAGGTCGGACCACATGGCATTCGCTACTGGTATCTGGACGAGAACTGCTCGTTCGTGCTGCTCGCCGTGATCGCCGCGGCCGATCCGAGCATCACGGCGGTAGACGAGTTTCCTTTGGTGGTGGCGCCGAAGGACACCGTCGCGGTGCTCTGGCGCCAAGGGGCCCTTGGTGAGCCCAAGCGGCGGCTCAGCGCGCACTCGCGGCTCACACTCAGACGTCAGGCGCTAAGCGCGGCCGAAGCAAACTTGCTGGTGCGGCAGATCGGGGCTGCAAAGCTTTTGCCCGAGGTGGCCGCCCTTCCTCCTGCGAGTCG
>Ga0315283_10002041_pt1 | contig 16686 bp, 16 predicted proteins | sample YL17G09_0_MG_FD_204541 | JGI IMG/M metagenome (GOLD analysis project Ga0315283, IMG submission 204541) | Sediment microbial communities from Yellowstone Lake, YNP, Wyoming, USA - YL17G09_0 | ecosystem: Environmental > Aquatic > Freshwater > Lake > Sediment | place: USA: Wyoming | collected... | reverse complement strand
GCCACCGTCTTGTCGGTCTTGAGCCTCCTCAGCAGGAATGGCCTCACCAGCGCCTGGAGCCGGGCGGCCGCCGCCTTGTCCCCGTCGCTCTCCACCGGCGCGGCGAAGTCCTCCTGAAACTCCCCGAGGCTCCCCAGGTATCCCGGGTTGAGAATGGAGAAGATGGACCAGAGGTCCTGGAGCCGGTTCTCCACCGGCGTCCCTGTCATCGCCACTCTCCAGCCGGCCTGGAGCTTCCGGCACGCTTGAGCCTGCTTGGCGCCGGGGTTCTTCACCGCCTGCGCCTCGTCGAGCACCAGGCCCGACCAGCCGATGTCCACAAGATCCGCGTGGTCCCTGACGACGAGGGGATAGCTCGTTATGAACAGGTCCGATTCCGCCACCGCCCGCTTCAGTGCCTTTCCGTGGGGGCGTTCCGGCCCGTGGTGCACAGCGACGCGCAGTGACGGGGTGAAGCGGGCCGCCTCGTGCGCCCAGTTCCCTATGACGGAGGTGGGGCACACGAGCAGCGCCGGACCGCCCAGGGAGCCTTCCTCTTTCTGGCGCTGGAGGGACGCCAGGAACTGGACGGTCTTCCCAAGCCCCATGTCGTCGGCCAGGCAAGCCCCCAACCCGAACGACCGGAGGAAACCAAGCCACGCCAGCCCGCGCTCCTGGTACGGGCGCAGTGCGCCGATGAAGCCCTTAGGCGCCGGAACCTGAGAGAGCATCTCAGGCCGCCTCAGCCGCTCGAGTATCTCCGCCACGGGGCCCTCGGCATCCACACCGACGACGGGCAGGCCCGAAGCGTCCCTGTCGAGCCCCTCGGACCACTGGAGAACCTCGAGCAGGCCGGCCTCGCCCTGCCTCTTCCACCTTGCCGCCGTGGCCGCCAGCCGGGCGGGGTCCGCCGAGACCCACATTCCGCGCAGGTAGACCAGGCCGCTCTTTGCGGACGAAAGTGCCGCCAGCTCTTCCTCGCTGAGGGGCTGGTCGCCCATCGCCACCTTCCAGTCGAAGACCGCCAGCTGGCCCAGTCCGAAGTGGCCTGAGGTGGGTCCACGTTCGGTCTTCCTCTTGACCTTGACGCGGATTCCGAGACGGGTGCCGGGCGATTTCCACCAGCTCGGGACCATCACGCCCACGCCGCATTCTTCCAGGACAGGCGAGGTCTCGGACAGGAATGCGAAGGCCTCTCCGGTCGAAAGCATCGCCACAGCCGGCGCACGCCCGTGAAGGCTGGCATCCACCGGCGCAGAGAGCTTGGCCACGCGGGCCAGGTCAGAGAGGAGCTGTTCTTGCGGCCGCTCCGTTCTCTGCATCAATAACGCCAGGCCCGGGCCTTCCTCGTTGCCCCAGACCTCATCGGCGCTGACCAGGAGGCTGGGGTCGTCCAGCGGTTGGAGCAGGTAACGGAGCGTCCAACACCTCGCATCGGGCGCCGGGGCCCAGGCGCCGCCGAAACCCTCGGGTGGCAAAGGCTCCTCGAGCCGCAGGCAGGTCCGGACCGGCGTGACGGTCCTCGACCAAGACAGCGGCCTCATCCACGATTCGATTGCATGGGCGAGCTGCTCGCCCTGTGCGGCCGAGACAGCGACATTGGAATCCGGTCCCGAAAGAGCCTTCCACCAAGCCCCGAGTTGGAGCCCGTCGCTTCCGACGGAGACCTCGACTTGAGCGAGAGTTAGCCAGCGGCGGACGCAGGCGTCCACGGCCACACGGATGAAATCTTCGAAAAGAGGGCCGGCGCCGAGCCCCGGGGGAATGCCGTCTTGGGCTGCGAAGGCGAGGCAACCCTGCGGCATCGAGTCGATGCAGGCAGCGATCTTCTCGCAGTCTACGGGATCGTCAAGAACCGGCGACCAGCGAGCTTCGAAGCGAGCCCCCCGTCGCTCGATTCCAGGGGCGAGCCGCTGGCGGGCCATAAGGTGCAACGCCACACGGCAGGCCTTCGCCCAGAAGTCCAGGTCAGGTCCCAACTCCACATCATCCGGCAGGACGAGGGGAAATGCGCCCAATGCCTCCACCACGGAGGGCAGGTCGGCCGATAGCACCTGGACCATGCGGGGTGTGAGCCTGCGGGGCTTCTTCCGACCGTCGATGACGGGGCTCGCAACCGCCGGAAGCGGCGACCCTGCCAGTTCAGGGAACGAGAGCACAATCTTGGAGGCCGGAAGGGCCGGGCCGCGGCCCGAGAGGCCCGGAAGGCCCATCGCGGTCAGTACATCCGCCAGGCGCTCCAGGCTGATCTGGCGGGGATATTGGAAGGGTCGACCGGCGCCTGAGGCGGCGTCAGGCGGGGTGGCGGCGGGTTCGCCCTCACCCCAGAACGAGAACCGACCCGTTTCCCCGTCTCCTGTCGCGGACTGCCACCCGCCATGGAGGCGCACGAGCGGGGGAGGACGCGGTGGCGTGCCGTCGCTCTGCTCCGGGAACCGGGCTGAAAGAGCCACGGCGCGGGATTGCCGGTTGTAGTCATAAACTTGTCTCCCCATCAGCATCTGGCAGGTTCAGTCGCGGTGGCGGAATTAGGTCGAATGGTTCGCACCGCTCCCGCTCGGCCTGACGCTTCACATCCTCGAATGTCCCAATCTGCGGGTGAATCCCGGACAGAATTCCAATGACCTCATCCCTGTATTCCTCGAAGAGCCTGCGGACAGTGGTCATGGGCAGCCATCCGTCGTCCTCGATGGCCTCCCGGACCTGTTCCCGTCGCTGCGCTTCGTCCTTCTCCGTCCCGTCCAGTGCCCCCAGGATGTCGGGGTAGTCCTCAACGACACGCAGTCCATCCTCCTCGAACAGGAGGGCCACAGGGCTGGCGGGTCCTTCTCTCATGAAATCGAACTCCGTGAGCCCCAGGAGCCGGAACAGGTCGTCGGCCGCAGGGCGTCCTCTCCTGCGGCCGGCGCCCCGTCTCCCCCTGTTCCATACCTTCTCGAACTTGACCATGGCCGCAAGAGCGAGCCCGGCGTGCCCGAACACCGGGTCGCACCTCCCAAAGAGACTGATGAACTCCTTCCGCACCCCGTCCAGCAGCTCCCGCTTCGAGGAGGCCTGCCGACGCGCTTCGGTAACCGCCTCGTCTTTCATGGGAAATACTGTCGAGAGGATGCAGTAGCTCCCGTCGTCCGGGCCGGTGTCCCGAACCAGCCTTGTGTACACCGCCCACCCCGTCCCCAGCGGGCGCTCGAGATCGGCCCGGACCAGGTATTCGTGGTCGGTGACGCAGTCCCGCAGCCGGTAGCCGCCCTCCGCGGGCCCTTCCACGACGAACAGCGATTGAACTGACCTGTTCAGTGCCCTGGCAAGTGTGCGCGTCCTCCCGTCCAGGTGTTCCTCGTACATCCTGCGGAACCACTCGATGTGCGTATCTTCCTCGGATTCCCAGGCAGGGCACTCTGCGCAGAACCAGACGGCGAACTCTGATGCCATCATGGGGCCCGTGATGCCCAGCCGCCTGTCCTCGGCCAGCCGGCCGAATTCCTTCTTGAATAGCTCGCGCGCATCATTCAATTCGTCGGGGTCCTCTTTATCTACGGCCCGCATCACCGCGCCCAGCAGCTCGCCGGGCGTCTCCGCACGGAACTCGTGCGCCTGGGCGGCAAACCTCTTCCTTACATTCTCATCTTCCTGAGCCTCGTCCCATTCATCATCGTCATCCGCGGCGCCGTCGTTCCCGCCGCCACTCGCTGCGCCGGCGTTCTTCCCGCTCCTTTCAATGCTCGGCCCGTCGTCTCCGTCCTCGGGATAGTCTTCGGGGGCGGTGCGCCTCTCGCTGGCGATCAGCTCCGCATTGTCTGGAACCCGCCGGGAGAAAGCGCCGGCTTCGGGGAAACGCCCGTGCACGGTCTTGAGGTAGCCCCGGCCCTCTTTGGTCCCGTCCGAATGATCCTCGATGAGCTTCAGGAGGCAAAGGATACACAACCGCTTAAGTTCTTGAGGGAGAAATGGCTGTTCCTTGTCCAACATGTCGTACGCGGCGAACACGAGCCGCTCGCAACTCGTGCCCGGCCTGAGCGCCGACACGCGGCCGGTCTGGTAGCAATATACGGATTCGAGGGCGCAGCGCAGGCCGTCATCATCCGCGTACATCTCATCCCAGAGGCGGGAGCCGAAAAATTCCTCGAGCGGCCCGATGAGTTTTGCGGCGTCGGGGTTTTTCAGCAGGCCGCCGGCACCGTCCTGGAAGTACAACCTGGTCTCATCCTCGAGTTCGACCCGGAGGCTGCGGTCTCCCCGTGGTCCCGACAGCCCCGAGAGGAGGTCACAGGAGGCGGGGCAGGAGATGGTCCTCAACCGCTTGGTGCCGCAGCAGGGAGAGCATATCCTTTTTCCCAGGGCGGGGCATGGCCTCATCCCCTTTCCCTTCCCGCAGGATGCGCACTTCTCCGTTTCTATTCCCCTGTGGCGCACAACGGTGCGGGACTTGATAAACGTTGCACCGGGACCGGCGGTTCCACGAGAGTGGAGGGTGCCGCCAATGGTCCATTGCCGCAATAACCGGCCAACCCTTAATACCGGAGAGGGAAATCCGGATGCAATGAAGCAGGCGTCATTGGGGGATTTCGTTCCCGGATTGCGGCCGGAGACCCCGAAAGCGCCCTTGCACAAGGATTGCTTCAGAGTATCGGACGGATTCATCGACCACCCCCGGATAAAGAAGGGAGCCGTCGAGCACAGGTCATTCCAGCTCGACATCGCCATTAATGCGCTGGAGCATGACACGCTGGTCGTTATACCCACCGGTCTGGGCAAGACGGTGATAGCCGCGCTCGTGGCGGCGGATGTGCTTCATCACGGCGCCGGAAAGGTCGTCTTCCTCGCCCCCACGAAGCCGCTGGCCCAGCAGCACATGCAGAGCTTCGGGAATTTGATGGAGGGAGAGTTGCCGATGGAGCTGTTCACCGGCTCCATGCCGGCATCCAGGAGAAAGGCACTCTGGGAAAAGACGCGCATCATCTTCGCGACGCCGCAGGGAATAGACAACGACATCGCCGGCGGGAGCTACACCCTCAAGGACGTCGGTCTTTTGATCTTCGACGAGGCGCACAGGGCCGTGGGCGATTACGCCTATGTCGCCATCGCCGCAAGGTACAGGGAGCAGCGGGAGCGGCCGCTCGTGCTGGCCCTGACCGCATCGCCCGGCTCCGAACGGGAGAAGATAGACGAGGTCGTCCGCAACCTGTCCATCAAGAATGTCGAGGCCAGAAGCGACGATGCCCCGGATGTCGAGCCCTACATCATGGATACGAAGGTCCAATGGAGGAGGGTCCGATTGTCGACATACATGGTCCGGGCCCGGAGGGCATTCGACGAGGCATTCACCGAGCACACGAACAAGCTCAAGAGGTTCGGCTTCATGAGACACCGGAAGAAGGGGGCGCCGGTCTCGAAGAAGGATATTATCGGCGCCGGGCAGGCCATCATCGGCCGTCTGAAGGCCGGCGGAAGGGGGAAAGGCTCCCTGTTCGGAGCGCTCTACCACCAGGCCATCTCGCTGCACATCGCCAATTGCCTCGAACTCCTTGAAACCCAGGGCGTGGAGCCGACGCTTGCGTACGTCGAAAGGCTCCGGAGCGACGAAAAACCGAAACGGGCGGTGAAGGCGTTCCTGAAGGACGAGAACATCCTTGCGGCATTCGCCCACCTGGGCGAGCACAGGGGTGTGTCGCACCCGAAGGTGGATGAGCTGCTCTCATCGGTGAAGGAGCAATTCGAAAGGAGCGCCGATTCACTCATAATCGTCTTCAGCCAGTACCGCGACACAATCATCGGGCTGACGGAAAGCCTGCGAGCGGCGGGCCACAGCGTCGAGCGCTTCGTGGGGCAGTCCGACAGGAAAGGGGATGCCGGCCTGAGCCAGAAGGAGCAATCCGAAATATTGGACCGGTTCCGCAAACGGGAGTTCAGCATCCTCGTCGCAAGCCAGGTCGCCGAGGAGGGCCTGGACATCCCCGCCGTGGACCTCGTCGTCTTCTACGAACCGGTGCCGAGCGCCGTGCGGGCGATTCAGCGGAGGGGCAGGACAGGCAGGAGCGAGGCCGGGAAGGTCGTCGTGCTTGTAACGGAGGATTCCCGCGACGAGGCGTTCCTGTTCGCCGGGATGGGCCGGGAGAAGAAGATGAAAGGCATCATCGGGAAGATGGCATCCGGGGAAAAGCCCGGTCCGGGGAAAAGGCGTCGCTCATCCGCCGAATGAGCCGGAAAGGCCGTTCCCGCCCGAAGGTGTTTCGTTCTCAGAGGCACCCATCGCGTCCAGCCGGCCGAAGGCGCCGGGTCTTTGGTCCATTCCGGCATAATGGGCCGAAATGAGACATTGTACCCACACCAAACCCGAAAGAACCATTATGTCAAACGACCGGCTCGCCGTTCGTTCTTACCTCGACAGTCCACCGCCTAAAGACGGTGGAATGTCTGCGGTTTCATCTCATATTCAATGTAATGTATCGTAACCTATAAGTATTACGGACGTCTATATTGTAGTGTGCTGAAGTTAGATGCGTGCTCGCTGATATATTTGGCGAAATCGGACCTGCTCCAGGTCGCCAGGCAGCTCTACCAGGACCTGAGAATCACCAGGCATGTTTACGAGGAGGTCGTGGTCGAGGGAAAGAAAAGGAACCGCCCCGACGCCTTCGTGATAGACGCGGGTCTGGAGAAGAAGGACCTGAGCGTGGTCGCCTACAGGGGAGAGATCCCACCCGAGCTGTCCAAGATGGGCAGGGGGGAGGCAGAAACCGTCATGGAATCGAAAGCGGAGAAATGCGCAGCGCTGCTCGACGACATCCGGTCGAAGGCATACGCAGCGCGCGCAGGGATCGAATACACCTCGGTCGATGTCCTCCTGATAGAGGCCCTTGCCAGGAAAAGAATCTCGGCGGACGATTTCGAGGAATACGCGCGCAGACTGTGCAAGGCCTGCAGCATGCGGGCGGAGCGCTACGCCGAGCTTCTCAGAATCGGCAAGATCATAGGAGGCGGTAAAAGATGAACGTGATAAACCTGAGGCTTGAAGACGACCTTCTGGCCAAGCTCCACAGGCTTGCCCAGCTCGAGCACCTGGACAGGACGAACCTCATCAGGAGCCTGCTGAGGCGGGGCACGGACGAGGTCCTCATGGAGAAAGCCCTGCTGCTCTACTCCAAGGGGGAGATATCGCTGGAGCAGGCGGCCGAGCTCGCGGATGTGTCGCCGTGGGAGATTGTCTCGATGATGGTGGAGAGGGGAATCAACCACGGGGGCACAGCGGACGGACTGAGGCAGGATGCGAGAAGAAGGCTCGAGGAGCTCGGTTTCAAGAAGCTCGCCAACATGTTGTAGGGCCGCTGCACCCACCCCCCAATCCCGAGAAACTGCCTCGCCAGCGGCGCCCCGTTGCGTTGTTGTGCAACACTGCATTTATTTAGCCGGTCTTTTATCAATGTACGGGCCGTGACAGGGAAAAGCCCTGCCCGCCTCAGGGTGACGGTGATGAAGCTTGACAGGGCCGATGCGGAGCTGTTCCACGCGCTTTACCATCCGATGCTGTGCTTTGCCAACCGGGAGCTTGGGGTCGTGAAGGGCATAGATTCCCCGGCGGATGTGAAAAGGGCAAGCCTTGCGGACCTGGGCAAAATCAGGGATGCGATGTATGACCGCCCTGAACTCATCGACCGGTTCGCCCGGGAGAACCCGTCCGGTCTGACCCGGGAGAAGCTCGAGCTCGTTTCCGGCCTGAAGGGCTTTATCCGGGGAACGTTCATCGTGATGCGGTATGTGGAGAACGGCGCAGTGATGCTGTCGCCCGAAGAGAATCCGGTCCGTGCCTACGGTGTGCAGTCGCTCTTCTCGCCGTTCGAGGAGATGGTCGGGCCGGTCCTGCCGGCGATGATCGACGCCGTGCTGTTGCCGTTCTGCGGGGGGATAACCTACGACGGGATTGTTCACCACCAGAATGTCGTCTTCGGCACGGGCGTCCGGGCCTCCTTCAAGGATGGGCTCAGGGAGGCAAAATCGAGGTTCGGCATCGTCCTGTCGCTGCCTTTCTCGGCGGAAGGGAACCAAAGGACCGACGCCGAGAGGTTGCGTTCCTGCATGAAAAGCGAGCATTGCAGGCTGATGTACGCATCGGAGATACGGGAATTGAGGCTGAAGGACCGTGTGCTGGATGTCCTCTACCACCAGGAGATGGGCAGGGTCCATGAACGGGCCATCGGAAAAAGGGCGCGGCAGCTCGGTCTTGCGGGCGGGTGGTTCGCCGTGCTGGAAGGGATGACCGTCGCCGCCGCGGTGACGAAAGAGGACGTCGATCGGGCCGTGGAGCGCATCGTGCCGGCGGGGAAGAAGGAGCTCGTCCATGTCTTCCGGCTGAAAGGCAGGTGAATGGAGAGGGAGGATGGAGAAGTGCGCGGTCTGCGGCGGGAAAAGGGCGAAGAGGGATCGCCCGGTGAGCCGGATACCGGTCCTATCGGCCATGCCTGTTCCAGAGCTCTGACTTCAGCCTCTGATAGACATTGAACACGATGGGGCAGACCCCCTGATTCGATATCACGCTCATCGACCTTGAGAGGAAGCCCTTCTTCCCCAGGTGCGGGAAGGACCTGCAGTCATCGGGCCTCAAGTCGTAATGGGCACATCCTTTCCTGTCAAGGAAGGGGCAGGGCATCTCGCGCATCCGGTGCATGCCGGGTTCGTCGTCGTCCTCGACCAGGTACCTTTTGCTGAAATCCTTCGGGGCCATCCCGAGACCTTTCGCAAGGCGCGCAATATCCCTGTCGGATAATTGCGGATGGAGCTCCCTGCAGCAGTTGTTGCACTTGCGGCAGTTGACCTCCGCGGATGCCGTCCCGAGGAGCCTCCAGACGGCGGCATCGACCCGGTCATAGTCGAGGTCCTTCAGGTAGGATCTGAAGTCCCAATCCTCGTCTTGCAGCCGCTTCACCCTGCGCTGCAGGTTCCCGAGCTTTTCGGCGGACCATTCATCGCTCTTGGGTCCCGTCATTTTCCTTGCCTCCGACATAGGTTGTGAATTCGTGCGTTATACTTATCATCCTTCCCTGCGGGTGCATGCCCCAACGGAATGAAGATTCTTTCGGGAATCCAATGAGAAGCCGTTTCGGCATCCGGGACCCCTGTCGATACATTAGCCCGGAGTATGGCGTCGTCCCAGGCCGCCTGCGGGCCGGTCCGGCGAGCCTATCTATATGTCCATGAAACCCGATGAACCTGGAGACGGACTCAAGCTGAACAACAACGAATCGGAAAAGCTCTTTAACAAACAAGTCATTTTCAGACTTGTGAAAGGCGGCAGCTATAATAGCACGTCCGGGGTCCGGAAGGAACTCGGATACGCACGGAGTGCCGCGCGCACTCATTCGAAGAAGGATCCAGTTCAGGAAGGATGTGATTGCTTGAGCAAGACGAAACGCCCGGGGAAGCGGGCTTCCGGGAAGAAGGATGCCGGCAAGCGCCCGGAAAAATTGTATACCCTTTCAGTGTACATAGTCGGCGGGCCTCTACCGAAAAGGTTCGATGACAAGGTGATCTCCCGGACGATTCAGATTCGCGGGAGTCAGACCCTCGAGGAACTGCACGGAGCCATCTACAAGGCCTTTGACAAGTGGGACGAACACCTCTACGAGTTCCTGCTTGGAGACGGGCCGCGCGACCGCTCCATGGTCTATTCCTTTGCTGGTCCGGGCACGTGGGGAGGGGGCGACAGCAAGGGTGATGTCACCAGGACCACGATAGGCTCGCTGGGGCTGAAGGCGGGGCGTGTGTTCTGCTACAGGTTCGATCTGGGTGACGACTGGCTTCACCGGGTCGATGTGGATGCCGTTGAGGATTTTTCGGGAACTGGGAAATACCCAAAAGTCATCGGGCGCAAAAGCGAGAGTCCGCCCCAATATTGTGACGAGGAGGAATAATGGGAGGGAATGCCATGGGCCCGGTAGCCCTTGCGGGCCTACCGTTGAGTGCTGCAAATCTCCATAAAGCGCATGGTGCGCCTGATGACATTCGCCCCGCTATCTTAAGATAGCCAGCGTTCGTCAGGTGAAATCATCAAGCGATAGAAAAAGGGGGTATAGCAATGGAAAAAGGACAATATGTATCCGGCGGAAAGGTGGTCGATGTCGGCTCAATCCCGGTGCCATCGCTTTGCATGACATGTCAACGGAGACCAGGAAACGAGGTTCCATGCAATCTGACACGGATTGACCAGGCCCGGGAAATCAAGAGAGGGGAGAAGGTCTGCTGCTTCGCTTACGAGCCAAACGACCCGAAGATAGACAAGGACTCGGTATTGCGGGAATTGGAGGAATATCTTGAGACGAAAAGATCCCATCATGAACGAATGCGTGCGAGGTGAACGCCATGCCATATGTCTCGTTTCATGACTTTTTCCCAAAGGTGGCGGAGAAGGAAACACGCACGTTCCGGGTACTTGATGGGAAAGCGCTCGAATATTCGCTGCCCCCCGACGAATACGGCCTGCTTGAAATGTTTTGCGGTGAGAAGGGCTGCGATTGCAGGAGGGTGCTCTTCTCGGTGATTTCCAGAAGACAGAGCAAGATATTGGCAGTGATAGCATATGGCTGGGAAGAGCGAGCCTTTTACGCCAGGTGGATGAGGTCGAGTACGCCGGAAGATATCGATTTACTGAAGGGGCCCTGCCTGAATTTGGCAAGTGAGCAATCGGTGCTCGCCCCAGCCATTCTGAGGATGGTGGAGCTGGTCTTGGAGGATGAGATGTATGTGGAGCGGCTGAAAAGGCATTACGGCATGTTCAAGCGCCGGATAGAAGGAAGGAGGGGAAAAACATGACGAAAGGAAAGAAGGACGGGACAGGGGACCCCTGGACAATCGCCATGTCGAGATACAGGCTGAGCCCGCGCCAGATGGCGATGGCCAGGGAGCTCGGAATGAACCCGAAGAAGTTCGGAAAGATGGCCCCCAACAGGTCGGAGCCGTGGAAGGCGCCGCTGGGGGAGTTCATCGAGAAAGGCTATCGCAAAAGGTTCAAACGACTTGAGCCCTTCACCCCGCCGAAATAGCAAACAGATATCTCAAATCTCACGACGTATTGGCACGGAACTGGCGTCGTCCCGGTCATCGCGCGTGCCCGCGGGCCGAGTCGGGTTCGGCGCATCATTCCCCCGATGCACCTTGATCCGGACACCTCATCCCGGCTGGTCGTTCCGGTCCATCGGGAGCAACTTATCCCGGATAACGCACCGATGGCCGCTCTGCGCAATTGTTATCCGGCGGGAGCCCGTTGGGGCCTGACCATGTGCGCCAGGAAAAAATCCGAGGTCTACACGCTCCTCCCGCCGGAATGGTCCGCCCTCGGGGAAGCATTCGACAAGGCCTGGGGGGCCTTCCGTGAGGAGACACGATCGTGCCTGCCAAAGGACCGGACAGCGCTCGTGAAGGGGTGCCCCTGGCTCCTGAAAGGCCTGGCGCCCCGGCACGCAGAAACGCAGCTGGTGTGCTGGTTCTTGCTGGACAGAACGGCCCCGGAGACCAAAAAGACCCTGCTACGGAGCCTTGTGGAGACGAATATTAGAGACCCACGCCTGGCGGAGATGCTCCTCTGGATGGAGCACCCTCGCTGGGGCGAGTACGAGATAATTGAGGTCCGCGGCAATATCCTCGTGGTCAAGGGCCCCGACGGTGCGGAGCCGCTTCTCGTCGAGGCGGTCACGGATATCACCCGCAAATGCGGGAAGGGCTGGACGCTCACAGGCGCGCTTCACAGGTGGGGCGACGGCTGGCGACCCAACGGAATCTTCACGGTCTCGGAGCCGCCGGAGGCAATATTCGCACGGTCCGGTTTGATACACAACCCGGACTGGCTCATGGGCATGATGGAGGGGAAGATGGTCGCGCGGGCCGAGAGCATCGTAATGAGAGAGAGGGTCCCCCTGACGGCCATCCTCAACAAGTATCCGTCCCAGTGGGTGGACGGCATATGCAGGAACCTTGGCATCTCCATTACGGGCAAGAAGAGGGACAAGTCGAAGTGGATATCGGACCTCCTCAACTCGCCAGCTCTCAAGGAGGTTGTGAAAAGGCTCCCCGAAGGCTCCCGGAAGGCGCTGGCGTTCGTGCTCGGGCGCGGGGGCTCGGTCCCGCTCGGAACCCTTGGCAGCGCCTTCGACTTCAAGGTGGGCATATGGTGGAGCGAGAAGCCGCCGACCTCGCTGGCGGGACGGCTCCGGGCGCTCGGGCTCCTGGTGGTCGGCCGCGTCCCCGGTAAGGGAGGCCGGATGGCCTGGACCGCGATGGTCCCCATGGAGCTTCGCGGGCCGCTATCGGAAGCGCTCGGGATCGGGCTGGCCGCGTTCGGAAGGGGGAAACGAAAGGCATGAGCAAGGTTCTCAGGTGCTATTTCTGCGATAAATACGGGTGTAATGCCCAGTAGAAAATGAGAATTAATTCAAATTTATGGTGGCGTGGAGGAGTGGACTCCGATCGGATGAAAATGTGATAGGGCAGCCAAAGGTCCTGGCCCGCGGCCGCCGTCAACGGCCCTTGTTATTCAAGCCATTGATGGACCTTTTTCAGCTTTTCCCTCTCAACGGCATTCATATATTACCGTTCCCTCCAGCCAGGCCGGACGTGCGATGGTTCCGGGAATCAGCTTGTCGAGTTCGTACTCTTTTGGGGTGAGGACGACAAGGTCCAACGCGATTCTGAGGTCCGCCAGCGCGTCGTACATGGCCGAAACCAGGGTGCGGCGCTTCCGCTTCACTGGCAGGACGACGAGCAGGTCGACATCGCTGCGGGCGTCCGCCGTCCGGCGGGCCTGCGAGCCGAACAGGATGATAAGGCGCGGCCTGAAGCGCGCCACCAGTCGCTCCCGTATCCTGGAAATATCACGAGCACTGATCATTGCTGTCGTCCAAGTCAATGCGATTCCAGGGATATAGATATTCCCGGCCCCGCCGGGATGCCGGCCATCCGGGGATATATATCACTTCCCGTTCTGCGCAGTATGTTCCTGCCCTGGCATACAAATGTCCATGTTGGGGTAATGGTTTGCGTCCGGCCGTCAATCCCCTGTCGATGCGGGGGGATTGAGCTCCGACCCCTCCAGCGGCCCCTGGGGCCTGCATAGGCCCCTGTAGAGGTTTACAGGCATGACCGACCGAAAGCCCCCAAGGCTTCCAGAAAGAGACCGAGAACCGATCTGTTTCGGGACATTCTCCAAAGAAGAGGTACGGCAACGAGGTTGCGACTTCTGCGAGTTGAGGGAGGGGTGCGGGCGGGGGGTGCAGGAGCCCCATCTCATTTTCTGCTTGGCAGACGCATTATGCTGTGAGTCTACACAGATGTAGTCATGTAGCAGAATGTGGCAATCATTAAATAATATAATTTGCATATTATGCTGCATGTCTACAAATGGAGAGACAGACAGCATAAATGAGGAAGGACCCAGCAGCATTCAACAGCAGGTCTACCTCACGGCCCTGCGCCAGCGGTTCATCACCCTTGCCGAGGCCAAAGTCATCGCAGGGCGTGATGCCTCCGCCCGCATGGTCGTCTGGAGGCTCGCGCGGCGAGGGCACCTCGTCCGGGTCCGGGAAGGGCTCTACGCCGCCGTCCCGCCGGAGCACGTCGGGACCGACTTCGAGGTGGACCGGTACGTTCTCATCGACCGTGCGATGGGGTCGAAGGGAGCATTGGCGTTCCACAGCGCCCTGGAGCTTCATGGCACGGCATACTCACGTTTCACCACGGTGTACTACATCGCCGAGAAGATGCGCAGGCCGTTCGAGTTTCAGGACATCGCGTACCGGGTCGTATGGTCGCCGGGGCTGTTCGGCACGACGACCGTGCAGCGTGACGGCATTGCCGTCCATGTGACCGACAAGGAGCGAACGTTGCTGGACTGCATCCGGCGGCCGGACCTCTGCGGGGGATTGGAGGAGTACCTCAAGAGCGTCGAGGGGTTCACCCTCTTGAGCCCGGTGAGGCTGATGGACTACCTGGAGCGGTTCGGTGAGCGCAACCTCTACCAGCGGGCCGGATTCATTCTCTCCGTCCTCAGGGAGAAAATCCGCGTCCAGGATGACCTCCTTGAGGCCCTCCGCTCCCGGGTCGGATCCACACGATGTTATCTCTTGCCGGGCGGGAAGGGGGCTGGCGGAAGGCTCGTGAAGGAGTGGAACATTTTCATCCCGAAGAACCTCCCGGAGCTGATGCGGTTTGTCTGATGTCCCCGGCAAGGCGTACTTCTCATCATTGTCCCGGCGGACGGGTTTCAAGACGGACTCATTGGAGAAGGTCTACCGCATCATCGTCATTCTTGGACGGATGCGGGGGCTTCCCGAGCTGGCCGACCGGCTCGCCCTCAAGGGCGGGACTGCACTCCACGGCCTCGTCTTCGGGTTCCGACGCCTGTCGGTGGACATCGACCTGAACTACATCGGGAGCATCGACAGGGAGATTATGCAAAAGGATAGGGAAGATATTCGCAGGACGCTCCTCTTGCTGTTCCGCGACCTGGAATACCGGGCCGATGAACCGGTCTCCATGTACGCCGAGGAACAATTCAACGTCCACTACACGAACTGCGGCGGCGGGGCCGACCGGCTCAAGCTGGAGATCAACTACCTGGAGCGGCTCCCCGTGCTTGGCACGGTTCAGGGCCGCATCCGTCACCCTTTCGAAGGCCTGGACGTGGTGGATGTGCGGTCGTACCGTTCCGAGGAGCTGTTCGCGGGGAAGCTGAACGCGCTCCTCTCGCGCGCGACGCCACGCGACATCTACGACGCCGCCCTCATCGCGCGCGGGGTCCACCCCGTCGATGGTCACCTCCTGAGGAAGACGACGCTGTTCTTCCTGAGCCTGTCGCCGGGCGACGTCCGGACGATGAGGCCGGACGCCATCGAGAAGGTCACCGACAAAAACATTCGGGATATTCTCCAGCCGATGCTTTCAAGGACCGATGTGCCCGACCTCGCGGCCATGAAGAGGGCCATCCTGGGATTCATCCAACCGATGCTCGACCTCACGCCGGACGAACGGCGGTTCTTCGATGCGTTCTACGGGGAGCGACGGATGGAACAGGACCTGCTCTTCGGCGAGGTGTCCGTGCCGCAGGGACTGTCCCGGCATCCGGCAATCGTCTGGCGGTTGATGCAACTCGGCCGGAAGACGGGCGGAGGATATTTCTGATTAACCCCTGACTCTGCCTGACCTGGGCGATAGTATTCGTTCTGTAAAAATTGTCGGGTACTGAAACGCCGCACCCTTGATTGAGCTGATTTTACTATCGAATAGGTGGGTCCGTCCGGACCGTAAAAAGCGGCACCAATAGCATTACGCTTTTTGACGGTGAGGGCGGACCCCAACCAATGACCCGATAGGACAAATTAAACAATGGGTCCGCCCGGATTTGAACCGGGGTCTGATGGTCCCGAACCACCAAGTATAACCAAGCTAGCCCACGGACCCACTATTGTGAGGTAGGGAATAAGCAGGGGGATAATTAATCTATCTCCAACTTCGCCGTCAGCGAGGGTATGTGCGGATAGGCCTTTCTGAACGCCTCCGCCACCTCTTTGAGCGGGAAATCCTCACGCGTGCCGTAGTCCGCCACATATTCGATGTGGCGCCTGCCGCTCAGGTCCGTCTTGCGGAGCATCGCATCGCGGGTCCCGTCGAACTCGACGGGCCTGAAGCCGTGCTTTGTGCAGGTGGCCAGGTCGAACGAAGGCGTGGCCTTGACCCATTTCCCGTCGAGGAAGAACTCGACGTAGTTGTGATAGGTCATGAGCTTGCTCTTGAGCCGCTCGGCGATGTAATCCGGGACGATATGATTGACGATGTCCGCAAAATGCAATCGGGCGGGCACGCCGACGCTCCGTGCCATGGCCGCCAGCAATACGGCCTTGGGCATGCAGAATCCGTCGCCTCGCTTGAGGGTTTCAGAGGCCTTGAAGTAATGGTTGCCGGGGATATCGAATATGATTTTGTAGGGGATGGTGTCGCGCACGAAGTAGAACAGGGCCACGGCCTTCTCCACATCCGTCTTTTTTCCGGCGGTGACCTCCTGGGCCTTCTTCTTTACCGCCGGGGTGTCGAAATCGAGGTAGTAGGTCGGTTGCAGGTCTTCCACGCCTGAGGTTATGACAGCGCCGGATAAATGCCTTGCGCGCTCCTGCTCGAGACGGTATCGCTTTTCAGGCCTTGCCGTTCCTGGTTTCCAGCAACTTCCTCATCCGTTCGACGAACTCGCCTGCCACCTTCAGGGCCTCCACGGCCTCGTCCTTGGTTGCATGGAAACCTGTATCATACTGGTCGGCGTGCCTGAGGTCACGGTACTGGTCGAGCCGCTGGACCCACAGGGGCTCGAGCAAGCCCCTGTCGGCATATTTCGCCTCCAGGTAGCGGGCGATGCAGTAGTGGCTCTTCTCCCTCACGCCGTCGTGGATGAGGATGGCCCTCGCAGAATGGAACATGGCGATGTAGGACGACATCAGGGTGGAGTTAAAGGCCTTGCCTTCCAGGTTCACCGCCGTTTCCGCCAGCCACCGGTCAGCGGCCACCAGGCTTGCGCGCGCCCTTTCCGGCGACGGTTCTGCGGCCCTCAGCAGGCCCTCCCTCACGCAGTCTCTGTAACTGAACCGCGTCAAGACCTTCCCCCCAAAGTTTTTACTAACGGTATTAGTGGGCGTGGAGGATTAGGGGTACTACCAAAAGAAGCGAAACCCCCTAATG
>Ga0315283_10002039_pt1 | contig 16689 bp, 12 predicted proteins | sample YL17G09_0_MG_FD_204541 | JGI IMG/M metagenome (GOLD analysis project Ga0315283, IMG submission 204541) | Sediment microbial communities from Yellowstone Lake, YNP, Wyoming, USA - YL17G09_0 | ecosystem: Environmental > Aquatic > Freshwater > Lake > Sediment | place: USA: Wyoming | collected... | reverse complement strand
GAGCTGCGCGGCTACGAGATCAAGTGGCGCGAGAAGCGCATGAAGATCCCGTCCGCATTCAGCACGGCCTACCCTGGCTGCCCAGTCACCCTGGTCAATCGTGAGAATGTGGCGGAGTTCGTGACGGCCTGAAGAGAGGGCTCCAGCCGCTCGAACGGCGCGGCAAGCTGGAGCCAGACAGCGTGTAGGCCGCTCAGTCAGGCTTCGAATTCACGCCTGGGCGCACCACAGGGACGCTGGGCACCGACCTCACGAGATAGCCAGCGGCTCAGCCCGCCTGTTGTCGACCAGCTGAGCGGTCAAGACAGGCCCTGTGTCCAGTCTGCCACTTTCGCCACAATTCGATCGGCGGCATGTCCATCCCACAGTTCGGGACGGCGCCGGGTTGTGGGAAATGGGGCTCGCAAGACGTCTTCTACGGCGCTCTCAATGGCCGAGGAGTCCAGTGGATCGATGAGGCGATTGGTGCCCTCCGTCAACGTGACAGGACGTTCCGTGGTAGTGCGCAGGGTGAGGCATGGCACGCCGAGCACTGTGGTCTCCTCCTGAACTCCGCCGGAGTCAGTCAGTACCAGTCTTGCCTCGCTCATGAGCCCAACGAAGTCGAGGTAGCCAAGCGGCTCAGTCATCAAGACGGAGACCTGAGCTTCAAGCACCGCGGATTCGCCTGACTTCTCGAGGCGCTCACGTGTGCGACGGTGTACGGGGAAGACCACTGGAATCCGCTTGGCTACCTCGGATATCAGCCGGACTGCGCGGGTCAGCCGGTCGCTATCGTCCACGTTGCTCGGCCGATGCAGCGTCACCAACGCGTAGGCGCCGGCCGAGAGCCCGAAGCGCCGAACGGCGTCGCCTGCTTGTGCCCGCGCCTTCAGACGCTCAAGAGTGTCGATCATGGTGTTGCCGACGAAGTGGATGCGTCGCTGCGGGATTCCCTCACGTGCAAGGTTCTCGTCGGCGTCCCTCGACGTGGTGAACAGAAGGTCCGCGAGCTGATCCGTGAGCAGACGATTCAGCTCTTCCGGCATTGCCCGGTCCCCGCTGCGAAGCCCTGCCTCAACGTGAGCCACCGGGATACGCAGCTTCGCCGCGCAAAGCGCTGCCGCCAACGTTGAGTTCACGTCGCCGACGACGATGACGAGATCTGGACCCACCGTGAGAAGCACCGGCTCCAGCCGACGTAGGACCTCCGCAGTCTGCTGCGCATGGCTGCCGGAGCCGACCCCGAGATCGACGTCCGGCGCTGGGAGCCCCAAATCGCGAAAGAAGACCGCGCTCATCGCATCGTCGTAGTGCTGACCTGTGTGCACGAGCGTCTGAGAGAAGGCCAGCGCTTCGGCATCCGCGGAGTGGTTCTGGTTCCAGTGCTCTGCGGCAGCCATGATCGGCGCGACCTTCATGAAGTTGGGCCGCGTGCCGACGACATGCAGGAGTTTCGCGCGCCGCGTGCTCACGAGGACCGAGGGTATCATGTGCGCCCGTTCCCCGCTCGGGCGCGGCCGCATCGTCACCACGCTTCGCCGACGACATCGTTCAACGCGCCAGACATGGACGCTTCGGCTCCCGAGACCCGCTCTCACCCATGTGCTCGCGCGGAGCTACTCAGAACCAGTGCGGGATGCGCACCCCATGTACTACTTGCCGGCGACCGCCAGGAGCGCCTTCGGGTTCGTGCGCGCGATCGTGAGAAGCGTGCGCGCCGCGCCGCTGGGCTGCCTGCGTCCCTGCTCCCAGCCCTGCAGGGTGCGCACCGACACGCCAGGCAGGGCGGCAAGTTCGAGGGCACGACGGATCTCATTGAGTGGCGTCTCGACGACTGTGAGCATCACGTTACCCTACGCCTAAGGCGTACAAATGTCAGCGCTCGAGGCGCCTGAAGCGCACGAGGTAGACGATCTCGTCGCGGGTGAACGTGTGGCTCTTGGTGGCGAACATGGAGCGCCTCAGCCAAGCCGCGCACTGCTCCTCCACGTCGCCGCGGCGCTGAGGTCGAGGCTCGCGCCGAAGGCCGTCTTTTCGCAGATGAGGTATGGGCAGGCAGGGCGTGTCATCTCACGGGGCATCATCCCTCAGCGGACGCAGCCGCAGCCACCCTCACAAAGGCCGGCGACTCACTGGGGCCTACTGCCCTCGGGGATATCGGCGAACGTGCCACCGAGAGTGTTCGCGTTCGCCTTCTGGCCCTCGGCGCTGCTCACTGCGCCGCCGCTCACGGCGACCGCGAGTACGGACAAAGAGAGCGTGTGCGCCTTTGACTTGCAGCGCAGCTTGAGGAAACCGCGATGACCCGGATCGGGCGCCCAGCCTGCCTCACCCGAGGACAGCGCGGGGATCGGGCTCACGCCGAACGACCGAGCGCCTGACACCGCGGGGGGGACCTGGATGTACGGCACCTCGTAGCTGACGCCTGACTTGACCACAGTCAGCATGGTGCGCCGGTACACATGCGTGTCGCCGGCCAGCACCATGTCGACGCCGTACTTGGCGAACAACGACTCCAGTGCGGTCGCCTCGGTCTGCTGCGTCCCGGAATAGGGCTTCGTGGTCTTGCCGTTCATCAACGGGTAGTGCGTCACGACGACGATGGTCTTGCGGCCGCGACCCGCCGTTGCGGCCTTCAAGTCACTCACCAACCACGTCGCCTCGGCAGAGTTGCTCGGCGACGACTCGGACACGTAGCCGATGGAGCCGACGTGGTCGGCGTAGGCGGTGTTCAGCAAGATCACATGGATCCCCAGGAGTGACTTGGCATACCAGCGACGGCCGGCGTCGGGCCTCGTGGGGTAGTTCGAGAAGACCTGATTCCAGGCCTCGAGTCGCGGCGCAACGTCCAGGCGGTCGTTGTCGCCGGCGGTCCGCCAGACGGGCATGAAGTCCCCGAGCATCGGGGTCTCCACCGCCATGTAGGCGCGCCAGCGGCCCAACGCGACCGTCGCGCTCGTGTCTGCGATGTCGTTGAGGGCATCGCCCGTACTCAGGGCCACACGGGCGCCGGTGTGCCTGATGCCGGTGCATACGTAGCCGAAGACCGGGGACGGGACGTCGCTGCGGCCGTTGTTCACGTCGCCGAAGACGGCCAGCGTCGCGGTAGTAGCGCCGGGCGATGAGCGCGGCAGCACGTCCGGCCAGGCGCACGCCGCGTCCAGGGCCATGGCCACGCCCGCGAGCAGGAGCAGCGCGAGCGCGCGGCCGGCTCGCGACCGACGAAGGCGGACGGCCGGTGGCAAATACGTCACTGAGGACTCCTCGGTCGAGCTTCGGGCGGCCGCGGCGGGGGAGACGCGCGGCCAAGCCTGCTGCGTCTGTCTCAACGCTCGCCGTCCAGTGTCCCCGCTCGTGGGGGCATGCGCAACCACCGCCACCGGCTGTGGCCGATGTGGAGGCCGGACCGAAGTCTTGGGTGCTCAGAGGTTCCGCAGCGCTGCCCACCACGCGTCTCGACATGCCGCTATACTCAATGACCCGGGCGAGCGGCTCGGCGGGTAGGGTCTATATCGATCAGACAGGGCGGCGCGCTTGAACATCCTTTTCGTCGGCGACGTGTTCGGCCAGCCGGGCCGGGAGGCGCTGCTGCGCTGGCTGCCCGGCTTTCGCGACGAGCGCGCCGTCGACTTCGTGATCGCCAACGGCGAGAACGCCGCCAACGGCGCGGGCATCACCTCGAAGCTCGCGCTCAAGCTGCTCGGCGGCGGGGTGGACGTGCTCACCACCGGCAACCATGTCTGGCGCCAGAAGGAAGTGTATTCATTCCTGGCAACGGACGAGCGCATCGTGCGCCCGGCCAACTACCCCGCGGGCGCCCCCGGCCGCGGGGTCACGGTGCGCCCGGCCGCCGACGGCGGCGAGGTCGCGGTGATCAACCTCGCCGGTGAGCTGTTCATGAACACCGGCATGTCGCCGTTCCGCATCGTCGACCGGCTCGTCGACGAGGCCGAGGAGCTGGCCGACACGATCGTCGTCGATCTGCACGCCGAGGCGACCAGCGAGAAGGTCGCCATGGGGCACTACCTGGACGGGCGCGTGACCGCCGTGCTGGGCACGCACACCCACGTGCAGACCTCCGACGCGCGCGTGCTCCCGGGCGGCACGGCCTACATGACCGACGTCGGCATGACGGGCCCGCTCGAGTCGGTGATCGGGGTGCGCACCGAGATCATCGTCAAGCGCTTCCTCACCGAGCTGCCGGCGCAGTTCGAGGTCGCCGATGGGCCGGTGCGCCTCGACGCGGCGCTCATCGTCGCCGAAGGCGGGCGTGCCAGCTCGATCGAGGCGTTCGAAGTCGCTCTGTAGTCAGAACTGACGACGGCGTCGCCACGGCGACAGTGTTCCTCAAGCCTCGATATGGGGTAGTCTCTGCGCTGCATGCGGGCGCATGTTTCGTGTTCTTCGAGAGACGGGTGGGGTCGTGGCGGGGTTGAAGGTAGACAATCGTCCCATCGAATTGTCAACCCGGGTCGTCCATGCTGTGGACGTGGCCAATGGGACACTCAGACGCGAGGACACGCGCTACAGCGTGCGCGAGCCGAGTTCGGCCGTCGCGGTGAGCGCGAGGACGCGCCCCTCAAGACTGCGCGTGGGGACCACGCTGATCGCCGACGAGCTCGCGATCATCGCCGCCTCGCTGCTTGCGGTCTGGGTGGCCGGGGCCTTCGACGACGTGCCGGTGATGAGCCGGCTCATCGTCCCCTTCGATGCGGACCCGCACGGCGGCACCCTGGTGTTCATCGTGCTCACGCCCTTCTGGCTCGCGGCCCTGTGGGCCTTCGGCCTGTACCGCGAGCCTGGCCGCAGCATCGGCGGCCTGAACCTGTCCGAGTCACTCAGTGGGCTCACAGCGCTCACGGCAGCCAGCTGGCTGATGCTGATCGCGATGGTCTTCGTTTCGGGCCCGAGCGCGCCGGTGGCGACGCTCATTGCCTTCTGGATGCTGGCCATCGTCTTCGTGCCGGCGGCGCGCTGGCTGGCCAGGGTCACGGTATGGTCGCGGGCGGCGTTCCAGGAGCGCGTGCTCATCATCGGCGCCGGCGAGGTGGGTCACACCCTGGCGGCCAAGATCGGCAAGCATGCCGAGTACCGCATGAAGCTCGTGGGCTTTCTCGACGACGGGGAGCCGCGGCGCAACGGCAACGGCGGGGTGCGCCTGCCGATCATCGGCGCCCTCGGCGATCTCGACCGCATCGTCACCGAGGAGCAGGTCGACCGCGTCATCGTGGCGTTCTCCAAAGCGCGTCACAACGACTTTCTACGCGTGGTGCGCGCCTGCGACGACTCCGGCGTGCGGGTCAACATCGTGCCTCGCCTGTTCGAGGTCGTGAGCTCGCAGGCGGTGGTCGACGACGTCGAGGGCATCCCCCTGCTCGACGTCGCGCATGTCGAGCTCAGCCGCTTCAACATGGCGGTCAAGCGGGTCTTCGATCTCATCGTCGGCGGCATGATCTTCGTGCTCGTGCTGCCGCTGCTCGGCCTCGTCGCGCTCGCCATCAAGATCGATTCACGCGGCCCCGTGTTCTTCCGCCAGGAGCGTATGGGCAGGGGCGGGCGGCCGTTCTCCATCTACAAGTTCCGCTCTATGCACGACGGCGCCGACAAGCTGCGCGAGGATCTGGCCGACCAGAACGACTACGACGGCCCCATGTTCAAGCTCCACGAGGATCCGCGCATCACGCGCATCGGCGGCTGGCTGAGGCGCTGGAGCGTCGACGAGCTCCCCCAGATCATCAACGTGATGAAGGGTGATATGAGCCTCGTGGGTCCGCGGCCCCTGTGGGTCGAGGAGGCCAGGCAGTGCCGCGGCTGGACGCAGAAGCGCCTCGACATCACGCCCGGCATCACCGGGCTCTGGCAGGTGCTGGGGCGCAACGACATCCCCTTCGACGAGATGGTCAAGCTCGACTACATGTACGTCACCGGCTGGAGCCTCAGCTGGGACATCAAACTGCTCCTGCAGACTGTCCCAGCTGTCCTCGACAAGCGCGGGGCCTACTGAATTGCTAGGGTCAGGAGCGGCAGCATGGCCGTCAGTTCTGAAAACACTTACTCCCGCCCCTTGCCGCGTATCGCTGGCGTATGTGCTTTGGCCCGCTACAATACGGGGCAGCAAGACCACATGCAGGTGCACTTCAGCCGGCTCTGCCCCCGACCGGACCGCTTTGAGTCGCGAGGCAGGCTGGCATCTTGCTGTAGTGTAGTCGGGAAGACTGAATCCGCTCGGTGCGCGGGTGCACCTCACTGATGATCATTGAAGATTGTCCGCAATGTGTGGCTACCAAGGGGGAACCCGTGACCATCGTCGCCAGTGTGAGATTCAAAACGGTTCTGAGCGTCGTCCTTGCCGCGGCTCTGGCGATTCTTCTCGCGGTCGCGTCTCAAGCCTCGGCTGCGAACCTCCTTGTTATCCCCGGTGAGGAGACCGGCTACAACGAGAACGACGCCAACGACTACCACATCATCTCTCTCGGGGCCACCAGCCACGTCGACTGGAACGCTCCTCTCCAGACTCGCATCAACGGGATCCTCGCACAGAAATCCCGGCCGATCCTGGCGCACCCCGGCGACGACGACTTCCCGATCGACGTGATCCTGTCGCTGAGCGGCGTGTACGGCATGGAGGTCTACCACTCCACGCAGGACTGGAGCCTGAAATGGGATCAGGCGCTCACCGCCGGTCGCAAGATCCGCGGGTTCGGAGTAGACGACGGCCACAACTACCTCAAGTACGGCGGGACGGCATTCGTGGTCGCCAAGGCGGCGAGCCTCACGCAGACCTCGATCCTCGCGGCTCTCGACGCGGGCAGCTTCTACGCCAGCCAAGGCCCCACGTTCACCGACCTGGGCGTGACCAGCGGGGGCAGGATCTTCGCGCGCACGTCGACGGCGTCCACGTTCAACTTCATCGCCGACGGTAGGGTGATCCAGAGCAAATCATCGGTCACGTACTCCGAGCTCAACGTGCGCAGCCTCAACGGCTACCGCTACGTGCGAGTCGAGGCGGTCCGCGCCAGCGACGGCAAGAAAGCGACCTCGCAGCCGTTCTACATCGGGAACCGCGGTTCGATCCAGAATCCCTACGCCGCGGCGGGATCGTGGTACAAGGGGAACACTCACTTCCACACTCTCGCCAGCGACGGCATCCAGTCGCCGGCCGACAACATGGACTGGTACGCCTCCCAGGGCTACTCATGGCTGAGCGCCGGCGACCACAACGTGATCACCACCGATTTCGCGCGGCCGACGGTCGCCAATGTCGCCGCCACTCCGGCGACGATCACGCCGAACGCCGACGGGATCGCGGACACGGCGACCTTCTCGTACACCACCTACGAGCCGACCACGAACCGCGTCTACATCTACGACAGCGCCGGAACGCTGATCCGCTACCTTACCGGCTGGCTGGCGCTGGGCGCCGGCGCTCAGACCGCCGTGTGGGATGGCAAGTACACCGACGCGAATGGAGCCTCCGTTACTGCTCCGAGCGGCAAGTACACACTGATCGCTAGAGTCAAAGATGCGGTAGGCAACATCGGCGAGGCCCAGGCGACGGTCGCGATCGACGGCACTCTGGCCACGGCGGCGGTCTCGCCGACGACGTTCTCCCCCAATGCGGACGGGGCCAAGGACACGACGATGCTCTCGTACACTCTTGAGCGCGACGCGTCCGTGTCGGTCGAGGTCAGGAACGCCCTTGGCACGGCTGTCCGTAGCCTCAGTTCGGCGACTTTCCAGGCCACGGGCGCGTACTCGGTCGTGTGGGACGGCCGCGACAACGCCGGGCTGGTCGTCGCCGACGGCAAGTACACGCTGCTCATCACCGCCAGTGGTGCTCTCGGCACCACGCAGGTCGCCAGGACGGTGACGCTTGACAACCTCCAGCCCGTGGTCAGCGCCGCCGCCGTCGGCCCCGACCCGCTGGTGCTGCCCGGGACGGCGACGATCGGTTTCGCCACCACGGAGGCGGGCTCGGCCACTGTGTACGTCATCAATGCCGCCGGGACTACGATCCGCACGCTCGCGAGCACGACGGTCGTTACCGGCGCCAATACGATGAGCTGGGATGGCAAGGACTCGGCCGGCGTGCAGGCGCCTGGAGGGGACTACCAGATCCGGCTCTACGTGAAGGACCTGGCGTCGAACAAGGCGACCGTGTATCCCGTGTACCTCACGATACATGTTGCCAGTACCGTAGCCTCGGCGGCGGTCTCGCCGACCCAGTTCTCCCCCAACGGAGACGGGGCCAAAGACACGACGACTCTCACATACGGTCTGGAGACGAGCGCGACCGTCTCTGTCGATGTCGCGAACGCCGGCGGGGCCGTCGTGCGCAGCCTGCGGCCGGCGACTGCTCAGTCGCTCGGCTCCTATGCCGTCATATGGGACGGCCGTGACAACGCTGGTTTGGTCGCCGCCGACGGCAACTACACGCTGCTCATCACCGCCAGCGGTGTTTCCGGCACCACGCAGGTCGCCAGGACGGTGACGCTCGACAACCTCCAGCCCGTGGTCAGCGAGGCCGCCGTCGGCCCGGACCCGCTGCTGCTGCCTGGGACCGCGACGATCGGTTTCGCCACCACGGAGGCGGGCTCGGCCACGGTGTACGTCATCAATGCCGCCGGGGCCACGATCCGCACGCTCACGAGCACGACGGTCAAGGCCGGTGCCAATACCATGACCTGGGACGGCATGGACACCGCGGGTGTCCAGGCGCCGGCCGGGGCCTACCAGATCCGGCTCTACGTCAAGGACCTGGCTTCGAACAAGGCGACGGTGTACCCCGTGCGCCTCACGCTGAACGTTTCGCCCTGAGCCGCGCACGGCCACGCTCCCGACGTGCGCCTTGAGCTTGAGATAGCGGGCCAGCCGCTGCGACTCGATATCGAGTCGCAGCGGCTGGCCTCGCTGGCGGAGCTTATCCCGGCCGCGTGTCGCCGGCCGCCAGGTGCTGGGACGGGCGCAGCGGCCGCCGTCCACTCCATCCTCGCCGACCGGCCGCTCCCGGCCGCTCCCCCCGGGCACGAGAGGCTCGGGCGTCGGCTGGCCGCCTGGCCGGGCGGCGTGCTGTTCCAGAAGGTGCCCGTCATCCCCGGTCTCTCGCTGCGCCTCGAGCGCGGTGGGGCGGGGATGGTCGTCGCTGCCAGCTACCGCCAGAACCGCGCCGTCGAGGTCGTTCGCGCCCGCTACAAGGGCGTCCCTGTGGCGTCGCTGCACCAGAACCTGCTGTACTACGCCGTCTTCTTCCCGATCATGGCTCTCGCCGAGGAATCGGGCGCGGTCGCGACGCATGCCGCGTGTGTGCGTCGCCGCGGCAAGACCTTGCTCGTGAGCGGCCTGGGAGGCGCCGGAAAGACCACGCTGGCTCTCGCCTTGCTCGACGGCGACGGCACCGCCATGCTCTCCGACAACCTCGTGCTGCTGGAGCGCGGCCACGTCCGCGGCGTGCCCGAGTTGGTGCGCCGTGACGAGCGCTTGCGCAGCCTGCTGCCGACGGGGGTGGAGGCGTCGTTGACGCGCTCGCGCCACGCGGCGGAGCACGGCCGCTGGTTCGTCGAACCGCCGCAACTCGGCGGCGAGGCCCCCGCGGTCGACGTGGTCTTCCAGGTCGACCTCGGCGAGCGCTTCGCCGCTACTGCCCTGAACCTCGAAGACTGCGTTCGCCGCCAGCTGGCCATGGACCGGCTGGCGCTCGAGGTCGAGGCCTACCGCCAGTTCGTCGCGGTCCTCGCCCTCGCCGGGCTGGCGGACGCAGGCCACAGTGAGGCGCGTCTGCGCGAGACATTGGCAGGTGCGCGCTGCTATCGTGTGACCGTGCCGGAGGGAAGACCCCTGGCGAGCGTTCTCGACGCGCTGGACGAAGTGGTGGAGGGGGGCGGATCATGACTGAAGGTAACGGCAAGATCCGCGTCTACGAGTGCGCGCGCATCGAGACGCCCAAAGACGTGAGCGAGCGTCTGCGCGAGATCGCCGCGGCGCCGCCCGTCACCGCGATCGTCGGTCTTCCCGAGATCCATCTCAAGGCCAAGCTCGAGGCACCATCCAGCGTCGCCATCGCCACGCGGGACCTGGTGAGCGCCCAGCTCTCGTCGCCGTCGCCGAATTGCGGCATGGCTGTGCTGGCGCTGGACCTCGGGGCCGCCGACGCGGCGACACGGATCGACGAGCTGTTCGGTCTGCTCCGGGGCGTGATCCCGATGAGGCGTTCTCCGTACGAGCTCGCCCGGGCCGATGCGATCGCAGCGATGAAGGAGGGGGCCGATTTCACGCGGTCCCGGTTCGACGAGCTGGAGCTGCCGCTGTCCCGCGTCGACGACGGCGGACGGCAGGCCCTGCTCGGAGACGGCGGTCTCGATGTCGAGATGCCGGATTCACTGATCGACGTCGCTCGTCGCGATTACGGCGCCCTCGGCGGGGGCAACCACTTCCTGGAACTGCAGACCGTTGCGGAGGTGCTCGACCCGGCGGCCGCGGCAGCCTACGGCCTTGCCGAGGGGCAGCTCGCGATCCACTACCACACCGGGTCGGGGATGTTCGGCTACGAGATCGGGCGTCTGTACGCGTACCGGCGCAAGGTGTCGCCCCGGCTCCTGCCGCGGATCATGGCGCGCAAGCTCGTCTTCCATGCCGCTCATGCCGGCGGGCCGGCCGGCCTCGCACGGCGCTACAGGCTGTTCGTCGAGCCGAAGCGGTTCTCATGGGTCGAAGCGGAGTCGCCCGAGGGCGAAGAGATGCTTGCCGCCCTCGCTCTGGCGACGAACTTCGGGTACGCGAACCGGAGCGCCATCGCGACTGCGGCCGCGGCCGCAGTCGGCGCCGTGTTCGGGGACACCGGAGTACGCCTCGTGTACGACAGCGATCACAACTCGATCACCCAGGAGGACGGCCGGTGGATCCACCGCCACAACGCCGTCCGCTGTGTGCCGGGCGTGCCCGGCGACGCGTTTGACGGCTACGGCGCGCCGGTGCTCGTGCCTGGCCTCGACCTCAGCTCGTCGTACATCTGCCGCCCGGGCGCCGCTGCGAGCGCCGCGCTCGACAGCGTCGACCACGGCGCCGGCGGCGCCGTCAAGGCGCTCGGCGCCGAGAGGGACGACGGCCGGGTGACGACGCGCTACAGGTTCTCGGGTGCCAAGGAGGAGGCCGGCCATGTCACCGACGACGGTATCGACTGTGTGGTCGCCACGCTGGCCGCGGCCGACCTGGCTCACCCGGTGGCGCGGATGACGCCGCTCGCCGTGCTCAAGGAATGATGGCTGAGAGCAGCTCCTTCCGGCGCAATTCGGCCGAGGTCTTCCTCACCCGGATAGTCGTCGTCCTCATCTTGCTGGGCACCAACGTCCTGGTCACCCGGGCGCTGGGGACCAGTGATCGAGGCGTCTGGGCGCTCGCCGTCACGCTGCCGCTGCTGCTGCAGCAGGTCGCAGGCCTGGGCATCAACCAGTCCAACATCTACTTCGTGAGCCGCGGCGAGCGCGTGCGCTCGGTGGTCGTGAACTCACTGATCATGGCGTTCGTCATCACGGGCGTTCTGCTGGTGATCGCATGGCCGCTCCACGATGTCATCCTTGCCACCGTGCTCAATGGCATGCCCGCCGGCGTGTTCATGCTGCTCGTGGCGCTCATGCCATTCAGTTTCATGGATCTGTTCTATACGAGTGTCATCCAGGGACTCGGCAGGTTCCGACTGTTCAATACCCGGCGCCTGTGGGTGTCTCTGATGATGCTCGGGTCGCTGGCCATTGCGCTGCTCGTCTTTGACGCCGGCCTGCGGGGGGCGGTCGCGGCGCTCGCGCTGACGATCGTCGCGACCGGTCTGTTGTTCCTGTTCATCATGGTGCGTATCGACGGGATCGACCTGCGCCTGCGTCCGGCGCTTCTGCGCCGGACGCTGCAGTATGGCATCAAGTCGTACGCGGCCACGCTGGCGTCGTACCTGAGCTACCGCATCGACCTCCTGCTTCTCGCGTTCCTCCGGGGACCGACAAGCGTGGCCTACTACGCAGTCGCGGTCTCCCTCATCGAGTCGCTGTGGTACATCCCCGACTCGATCGGCGTCGTGCTGTTCCCCAAACTCAGCGCCCTCAAGGACGATAAAGCGATCCACGCCTTCACGGCGAAGGTCTGCAGGATCACGGTGTCGGTCACGGCGACCGCTGCGCTGGTGCTGGCGCTGGTGGGCTACGGGGCCATCATCCTGCTCTTCGGCCATCGCTACGAGCCGTCCGTCGTACCGATGCTCGTCCTTCTGCCGGGGGCCGTGTCGATCGCCGTCTACAAGATCCTCTGGCGCAACTTCTCGGGGCGGAACCGCCAGCAGGTCACCGTGGTCGCAGCGTGCGTGGCGCTGACCGTGAACGTGGCGCTCAATCTCGCCCTCATCCCGCGGTTCGGGCCCACCGGAGCGGCACTGGCTTCGACGTGTTCGTATACTCTTGGGGCGGCGATCCTGCTGGTCGTGTTCGTGCGGCACAGTGGAATCGGCGTGCGAAGTACACTGGTCGCTGACCGTAGCGACCTGGCAGAGGAGTACGCCTGGATCAGGAAGCGGCTCAGTCGCACCTCGTCGCGCGACGCCAGGGACGCCTGAAGCGGTTCGGCAAGGCGCCCGCGCTGTCGCGCGGGCGCCTTGCCGCAGCCGCTGCGATCCTCCTGACGCAGGTCCTGGTCGCCGCGGTGATTGCGCGGTACCCCTTGTACGGGGTCATGGCGGTGATCGGGCTGTGCTTCGCGGTCGCCCTCGCCGCCACCTGGCGCCAGACGGTGCTGCTGGTCCTCGCCATCGTCCCTGTCGAGGCCCTGTACGTGCCCGCGGGGAGCCTGCGGCTCAAGCTGTATCAGGTGTTCGCGCTGTGTGCCGCCGGCGGTATGGTCTACGAGGCTTGGCGCCGGCGGCGTTCGCTGCTGGCGCCCCTCTTCGCGCCTCTCGCCGTCTACATCGGGTGTTCGACTCTCTCCCTGGTCTTCACCATCGACCACTTGGAGACGACGCGCATCATCGTCCTTCAGGTCGCGCTCTTCGTCGTCTTCCTAACCGTCGCCAACGCGCTTGACGACATGGAGCGGTTGCGCAGGGGCCTGCTGGTGTTCATCGTCGCCGGAGGGCTCGTCTCACTGCTCGGCGTCTATCAGCTGTTCGCCTACCGGCTCGGATTGCCGACCGGCATCTGGCCGACGTTGGGTGAAGGGCGGCCGTGGAAGTACCTGACCCGCTACGGTCGCCCATCCGGCACGTTCTTCGAACCCGACTGGTACGGCGCCTTCACCATGCAGGTGGCGTTGATCGCCATACCGCTGGCGGTGCGCGGTCTGCGTGACCATCGCGTGCTCGTCACCTGCAGCGCCGCCGCCGCGTTCGGCGGCATGGTGGTCTCGGGCACGCGGGCCGCCTGGATCGGCTTCGCCATCGGGCTCGCCGGCATCCTCATCATCGGCAGCGGCAACCGCTTGCGCATCCTCCGCTTCGCTCTGGTGCTCATCGCGCTGGTGGCCGTCTTCCTGTTCGTCCTCGCGCAAACGTACCCCAGTTACTTTGCGCTCATCCTGGAGCGCTCGGGAGCGCTGTTCGACATGCAGTCACACGGCGTCGACGGCAGGGTCAACACGTTCAATGTGGTGGTCGATCAGATTCGCTTGCACCCATTCCTCGGCTCCGGTACCGGGGTCCTCGACTCGCTGCTTGTCGGGCGGCAGCAGGTGATGGCCGGCCGGCTCGGCCCCAACGTCCTGCTCACCACCTGGATGGAGACGGGCATAGCTGGGCTCGCGATCCTGATCTGGCTTTTCGCCGCCGCGCTCGTCCGTCTTCTCACTATCGCCTTGCACGGCGGCGAGCTCGGGCTGGTCGGCCAGGCGATGTTCGGTGCGACACTGGCGATCATCGTCCAGTCGCAGTTCAACAACGCTTTCCTCCTCGGGTTCTTCTGGGTGCAGCTGGCGTTTGCCGCCGCGGTCATCGCCCTCTCGCGTACTCCGGAGGAGCAGTGAAGCGGCGACTCTTGTACGTGCACTCCTCGACGGATCTGTACGGATCCGACCGGTCGCTGCTGCGCATGGTCGCCGGCGTCGGTGAGGAGTACGACGTCACAGTCGCGGTGCCCACCGCCGGCCCGCTCGTGCCCGAATTGCGCGCCAGGGGCGCTGCTGTGCGTGTGCTGCCGCTCACCGTCGTACGGCGAGGGGTTCGGCCACAGGACGCGTTCGGCGCCTGGAGTCGCGGGCTGGCCGCCACAGCCGCGCTGGTTCGCGAAGTCCGCCCAGACCTCGTGCACAGCAACACGCTCGCCGTCACTGATGGCGCCTTGGCGGCGTGGCTGCTCGGCGTGCCTCACGTTTGGCATGTGCGCGAGTACATCGTGCAGCCGGCGGCTTTCAGGCCCGTCATGGCGACGCTGGCGGCAATCACCTCGCGAGTGGTAGTCGCCAACTCCCTACCGGTGGCCCAGTGGTTCGCGGGCGGCGGCCCGCTACGACCGCGCGTGCGCGTGATCCACAACGGGCTTGAGTATGCCGACGTCCAGCCGCGGCCGGTCGCTGCGGTGGAGCCGGGCCGCCCGCTCACGGCGGTGCTCATGGCGCGCATCAACGCATGGAAGGGCCACGGCTTGCTCATCAGGGCGCTGGCATCACTGCCGCCGGCCGAGCGCGACCTGCTGCGGGTGGTCTTCGCCGGCGACGTCTTCCCCGGCAACGAGCACGTCGAGGCCGAGCTCTGTGCCGAAGCGGCGCGGCTCGGTGTGTCACGGCACGTGGAGTGGCGCGGGTTCGTGCCGGACCCGGGCCGCGTGCTCGCCGACGCCGACGTCCTGGTCGTCGCCTCCGAGACGCCGGAGCCGTTCGGCAATGTCATGCTCGAGGCAATGGAGGTGGGGCTGCCGGTGGTGGCTACGGCGCACGGAGGCCCTCTGGATGTCGTCGTCGAAGAAGTGACCGGCCTGCTCGTGCCGCCGCAGCCGGAGGCTCTCGCCGCGGCACTCGTGCGGTTGGCCGGCGACGCCGATCTGCGCCGCCGGATGGGCGCCGCGGGGTGGCGCAGAGCGCGGACAGTGTTCTCGCAGCGGCGCACGACCGCTGCGCTACTGGCTCTGTACACTGATGTGATCGGAGGATATGGCCGATGAAGATCGCACTGATCGGGACGCGCGGGATACCAGCCCGCTACGGCGGGTTCGAGACGGCGATCGAGCATCTCGCAGAGCTGTTCTCCGCGCACGGGCATCGGGTCACGGTGTATTGCCGCGCGCACGAAGTGTCCGAAGTGATCCCATCCTACAGGGGTGCCCGGCTGCTGTACCCGCCGAGCCTCAAGAACAAGTACCTTGAGACCATCTCGCACACTTTCGTCGGTTCCGTCCACCTGGCAGTCAAGGCTCGCCCCGACGTCGCCGTGTACTTCATCGCCGGTAACAGCCCGCTGCTCGCCATCCCCCGGCTGGCGCGCGTCCCGGCGCTGATCAACGTCGACGGTCTCGACTGGCGGCGGGACAAGTGGCCCGCCGTGGCCAAGTGGTACATCCGGACGGCCGAGTGGCTGGCGCCGCGCCTCGCCACTGTGATAACCGACGCGCGAGACGTGCAGAGCTACTACCGGGACGTCTATCACCGCGATACCGTGTATATCCCTTACGGTGCTTCACCCCCGACCGCGACCGGCACGGCGACCTTGGAGCGCTACGGGCTTGAACCCGGCGGCTACGTCCTGTACGTCGGCCGGCTTGTCCCCGAGAATCGCGTGCACCTGCTCACGGCCGCCTACCGTCAGGTGAAGTCCGACTTCAAGCTGGTGGTCGTCGGCGGGGCCAGCTTCGAGGATGACTTTGTCCAGCGTCTGCATCGCGAGGCCGATGAGCGCACTGTGTTCACCGGGTACGTCTTCGGCGACGGCTACGACGAGCTGCGCACGCACGCCCACGCAATGGTGGTCCCTCATGCTGTCGGCGGAACGCACCCGGTCCTCCTCGAGGCCCTCGCTGCCGGTCAGTGCGTGATCGCCAACGATAACCAGCAGAACCGAGAGGTCGTCGGCACGGCCGGGCTCTACTTCGATGAGCGCCTCGGCGAGGCCGACTTGGCGGCCAATCTGCAGCGCGTGGTGGACGACGCACAGCTGGTCGCCGACCTCCGCTCCCGGGCCGAGGAGCGCGCGAAGATCTACTCGTGGGAGCGGGTCGCGCGCGCCTACGAGGACGTGTTCGACGCCGTCGTCGAGGGAAGTGCGTTCACCGGCACCGCGTTCGACGGCCGCACTGCCGACCTGCCGGTCCCGGCCGAACGCCGGCGCGCCTGACGTCGCCGGCCTTCGGTGGAGGTCGGACAGGTCGTATTCAAGAAGCGTAGCCCGCGCGGACCGTAGGTGGGAAATGCGACCGCCGGCAGGGAGGCCGGTGGTCGCGCGTGCCGGGCCCGATGCGCCGAGGCGGCACGCGCTGATGGGTTGACGAAGCGGCCGAGGCGTCTATCGTTGAAGTGCCCGTCCACAGGATCGCCCGCGCGGCACTGGGCCAAAAGCGGGAGTGAGAGCCTACGGAACGCACATCGATGAGAGCCTGGGTGCGGCAGCGCTTCTGCTGCAATGCGGGTCTGCAACTTGCACTTGCGACGCTGGTGGTGCTTGCCGTCGTCGCGGTGCCGTGCGCCGCAGCGGCCCGCACCGACGCGGCCGGCAATCACTCGGCACCGGCGTTCCACGTGTATTTCGGAGATCTG
>Ga0315283_10002038_pt1 | contig 16692 bp, 14 predicted proteins | sample YL17G09_0_MG_FD_204541 | JGI IMG/M metagenome (GOLD analysis project Ga0315283, IMG submission 204541) | Sediment microbial communities from Yellowstone Lake, YNP, Wyoming, USA - YL17G09_0 | ecosystem: Environmental > Aquatic > Freshwater > Lake > Sediment | place: USA: Wyoming | collected... | reverse complement strand
GTGATCAGCGCATTGCCCTGGCGCAGCATCGCGAGGTCCCCGGCGACCAGGCGATAGAGCGGGTGGTAGATGAATCCGAACTGGCTGACCGAAAAGTCGAAGAGCCAGGGTTGAGAGATCCAATTCAGGTAGAATCCTTCATCTGAGAAGTCGATGCCGTAGTGACAGCTGCGCAGCACCCACAGCACACACGCCACGCTTGTTGCGACAACGACTCCAAGAACACACCACTCACAAACGCTGACAGTGTCGGATCCGACTGATGCGGTGTTGGCCGGTTTCATCTGCTGGACGCCCCGAGGAGAACCAGGCGGTGAGCTTTCGCCGTTCGCCAACCTCCTGACTGATCGTTCACTCGCGGGTGAACCTCCGCCCTCTCCGTTCAGTTCGCCCGGGCCCGGACCGCGCGACCATGGTGTCCGACGCAGCCCGGACCCACAGGAACCGCGGGGTTCGCGAGAGCGACGGTATCCGTCATTGTCGACCGTGCAGAACCTCTGCGTGGTCCCGAGAAGCCTGCACGGTATCGGGCTCCGGCGTGTACGTCGGCACCAGCTGTCGCAACACCTCGAGGATGCCAGATGGGCAAGAACTGCTGTCCTGATGCTCCATGGCAATGCACCGCCGCAGCTCCACGAGGTATCGCTCCAGACGCGCGGCGTCAACGGGATGGTCGCGTCTGAGCCTGTTGATCTTCTCCACGCCCGACGCTTCCACCGATTCCTCGCTGCCGACCAGCTCTTCGTAGAGCTTTTCGCCAGGCCTGAGACCCGTGAACGTGATGGGAATGTCCTCCTCCGGCACAAAACCGGACAGGCGAATCAGTGTGCGGGCCATGTCGAGCACCATGATCTGCTCGCCCATGTCCAGGACGAACACCTCGCCGCCTTCGGCCATCGCCGCCGCGTGCATGACCAGGTGCACGGCCTCGGGAATGAGCATGAAATAGCGGCGCATGTCCGGGTGGGTAACGGTGACGGGCCCGCCTGCTTTGATCTGCTCGAGGAACCTGGGCACCACACTCCCGTTGCTACCCAGTACGTTGCCGAATCGCACGGAGGCAAACACGGTCTTCGACCCGTCGTTCTTCGATTGGACGATCATCTCCGCGACGCGCTTCGAGACCCCCATGGCGCTGGTGGGGTTCACGGCCTTGTCGGTGGAGATCAGGATGAAGCGATCGACACCAGACCTCGACGCCACCTCGACCAGTTGCTGCGTGCCGAACACGTTGTTCTTCACCGCCTCGCACGGGCTCAACTCCATGAGCGGCACGTGCTTGTGCGCGGCGGCGTGAAACACGATATGCGGCGGGTGCCGCGCGAACACGCCGGCCAGGCGCCCGGCATCGCCGACGTCGCCCACGAGCGGCCGGACGTCGAGGCTCGGCCAGCGGTCGTGCAACTCGTTGGCAACGGCGAACAGCGAGTTCTCGTATCGCTCAAACAGCACCAGCGTCTTCGGCTCCAGCGCCGCAATCTGCCGGCACAGCTCGGCCCCGATGGATCCGCCGGCGCCCGTGACCATCACGCAGCGCCCGGCAACGAGGGCACGCACTGGCGCCGGGTCGAGGCTCACGGGCGCGCGGGCCAGGAGGTCCTCGATGACGAGCTTGCGGATCTGCCCCACCGCAGCCTTGCCGCCGACGATTTCGCTCAGCCTCGGCAGCGTGTTGATATTCAGGTGGAACGGCTGCAGGGCGCGCACCACTTCTTGAATGACGGCCGGCGGCGCCGACGGCATCGCAATCAGCACGTCGTCCGGCTTGGTCCTCTCAATCACCCGCGGCAGGTCGGCGCGCTTTCCCAAGACCGGCACGCCGCGTATCCGTTCGCCCTGCTTGCTCGGCTCATCGTCCACGAAGCCTATCGGGTGGTAGTCGTAGTCCGGACTCTGCAGCATGTCGCGCACGATCAATTCGCCAGCGTTGCCCGCGCCGATGATCAGCACTTTCTTGCCGCGCGGCGACCACTGCATTTCGTGGTAGGTTCGTCGCGCCATGCGAAGAGTTCCGAGAAGCGCGATCAGCACCAGACCGTCAATCGGATACACCGAGCGGGGGTAGTCAGGCTGCCCGAACACCCAGCGGGCCAGAATGTAGAATCCGACCGAACTGGAGAGAACAGCCATGACGATAAGGCGCAGGTCATACAGGCTGGCGTAGCGCCACAACCCCCGGAACTGCCCGAACGCCATGAAACCGCCGGTTCGAGCCAGCAGAAGCCACGGGACCATCGCCGCGTGGGCTGCCCAGAACTGAGGAGGCACATTGCCGTCGAACCGCAGAAGAAACGCGAGTGCGTTCGCCGCCCAGGACAGGGCCAGGTACAGGCAGACTGCAATCGGACGGCGGAGACGCAGCACCAGCGGAGTCCACGATGGAAGGGCGCCCTTGATACCTCTGACCATGCGCTTCACGGGGTCCTCGGCCGGAACTCGCGGTACGGCCTCTCGCCCACGCTCAGTTCCTCCGGCAGTGGCGCGTCTTCGTCGAGGTCGAGGCATCGCACGACGCCAGGCTGCGTCTCCCGATAACGCAGCCCGGACTCCGGGCATGTCATCTCGCCTCTTTCATCCGGGCCTGTCAGACGAACGCCATGGCGACCGATCCACCCGGCCGTGCGTCCCGGAACACCGATGACGAGCGCATAGTCGGGAACGTCTTTCGTCACGACGGAACCAGCCGCAACGAACGCGTATCGGCCGATCGTCGTCCCACACACGACGGTTGCGTTGGCGCCGATCGAGCACCCGCGCCTTAGCAGCGTGCGCTCGTACAGCGTGTGGCGAATCACCTGCGACCGGGGATTCGTCACGTTCGTCAGCACGCAGGAAGGGCCCAGGAAGACATCGTCTTCGATCAGGGTTCCAGTGTAGATCGACACGTTGTTCTGGACCTTGACGTTGGAGCCGATGACCACGTCATTGGCCACGTTGCAGTTCTGGCCAAAGACGCAGTTCGCGCCGATCTTCGCACCCTTCTGAATGTGGCAGAAGTGCCAGATCTTCGTTCCGTCGCCGATCTCACAGGCGTCGTCCACGTATGCGGATTCGTGCTTGAAGTAACTCATATGGGAGTTTCTGCTGAACCGACTACGGGCGGAATGATCGCCGGACAATTGAGATCACGCGGTCCTGTTCGTCAGGGCTGAGGCTCGAGCCGCTCGGAAGACACAGACCGTCCCGGAACAGCCGCTCCGACACTGCCCCACCGAACACACGAGTCCCAGCAAAGACCGGCTGCATGTGCATCGGTTTCCACACCGGACGCCCTTCGATGTTCTCCGCCTCGAGCGCCAGGCGGACCGACTCGCGGTCTGCCCCACACACCTCCGGACTGATGGTGAGGCACGTCAACCACCGGTTTGGCCGGCCGTAGGGGGCCTCGGGCATGAACTCGACACCGGGAAGATCCCCGAGCCCTTCAACGTAGCGCTCGAAGATGCGACGGCGCATGGCAACCCGCTGAGCCAGCGTCTTCAGCTGGCCCCGCCCGATCGCCGCCAGGACGTTGCTGAGCCTGTAGTTGTAACCGATGCACGAGTGTTCATAGTGCGGCGCAGGATCGCGCGCCTGGGTGGCGAGGAACCTCGCGCGGTCAACCAACGCCTTCTCGTGCGACACCAGCATCCCGCCGCCGGAGGTGGTGATGATCTTGTTGCCGTTAAACGAGAAGACGCCCAGCCGCCCGAAGCCGCCCGAGGGGCGCCCTTTGTACGTGGCCCCCAGCGCTTCAGCGGCATCTTCAACAAGCGGCACGCCGTAACGGCCGCACAACTCGAGGATTGGCTGGTAGTCGGCACACTGGCCGTACAGATCGACGGCGATGACCGCCTTCGCCCTTCGACCTGCCGCATCTCCGGACTTCAATGCGTCTTCCAGCAGGTTCGCATCCATCGTCCACGTCTTGTCCGAGTCCACGAACACCGGAGTCGCCCCCTGATAGCGGATCGGGTTCGCCGAGGCGCTGAAGGTCAGGGACGAACAAATGACATGGTCCCGGGCGCCCACGCCGAGGAGTTCCATGGCTAGGTGGAGAGCAGCCGTTCCGGATGAGAGCGCGACCGCGTGAGGCACATCGACGACTCCCTCGAATTCCTTCTCGAAGGCGTCTACGTGCGGGCCGAGAGGGGCGATCCAGTTTGATTCGAAGGCGTCCGCAACAAGCGATTGCTCGGCACCAAAGACATGCGGTGGAGATAAGTAGATCCGCGGCACAACCACTCCTTCGCGGCCGGCGTCAGCGCTTCTGCTGTCCGCCTCCGGGTATTCGCCGGGGGCGAGCCGGTACCCCGACGGCCGTCACGCGGGAAGGGATGTCTCTGGTCACCACAGACCCCGCGCCAATGATCGTCCACTCGCCTATCGAAAGCTGGGGCAGGACGGACGACCCGATGCCCACGAATGTCCCCGTGCCGATCCGCACATCGCCACCAAGGTGAACGCCAGGGGCGATGTGGGCGAAGTCGCCGATTCGGCCGTGATGATCGACGGTGCACGCGGTATTCAGAATGGCATGGGCGCCAATCACGCTACCGGGGTTAACAACCACACCACCACACACCATCGTACCAGGGCCGATGGTCACATCCGGGGCAATCACGGCTCTGGGATGACACGCAAGAGCGAAGACCTCGCCTTCCCTGGACAGCTCCGCGGCCAGCCTGTGGCGCTGCAGATTGTTCCCCACGGCCACCACCACCGCCTCATGAGGCAAGGAGATCCGGTCGGCCAGGCGGCCTAGAACCGGAAGGCCCAGCAGGCGCTGGCCTGCCAGGTCGGGGCTGTCATCCAGGAATCCTGTCACGGTCAACTCCGCACCGGCATCAGCCATGCGGAGCAGAATGTCGGCCACGACCTGCCCGTGGCCCCCGGCGCCTAACACCAGTATGCGCATACTACGGTGAATCCTGTGGAGGCCCTGGGGGCTCGGCTTTCGAGCCGTAGAATTCGTGCATGGTGGCCAGTCCCGGAGACGAAATGCCCTCGCGCACGAGGATCTTCCAGAGAGTCAGCGCCACGATCTTCAGATCCAGCCAGCAGGACAGGTGGTCCGTGTACCACACATCGAGTGTGAATCGATCCTCCCAGGACAGCGTGTTTCTGCCGTTGACCTGGGCCCATCCCGTCATTCCCGGCTTGACATCGTGTCGACGAGCCTGCTCGGGCGTGTACCGTTCCAGGTACTGCTTGAGTAGCGGCCGTGGACCTACCAGGCTCATGTCGCCGCACAAGACGTTCCAGAGTTCGGGCAGTTCGTCGAGGCTCGTGCTGCGAAGGGCCCGCGCGAACCGGGTCAGGCGCGCTTCGTCGGGCAGCGTTCGGCCGGTCTCATCGCTGGCGGCGATCATGGAGCGGAACTTGAGCAGCGTAAACAATCTCCCGTGATATCCGGGTCGTTCCTGGCGGAACAGGACCGGGGATCCAAGCAGGACACGCACGAGCACCGAGACGACGGCGAGGACGGGCCAGAGCAGCGTGAGCGCAGTCGCGGACGCCACGGCGTCGAACGCCCGTTTGCCCCAGCGGCGGTAGTGTGTGTTCATGTCGCCCGAACCGCGTTCAAAGGCCGGGCCTACCCAGTCTGCGCGGCCGCCCGGAACACGGCCTCGAAACGATCGACGCCGGCAGCAAGCGAGAGATGCTTCAGGTAGTACGCCCGGCCTCGGGCGCCCATCTCCGCCAGAGCCTCAGCTGGAAGGCACGACAGGTCGCACACAGCCGCCGCTAGCGCCTCAGGGTCCTCGGGGCTCACGCACACCCCAGCCCCCGCCTCGCGAACGAGCGCCGCAGCATCGCCTCGAACGGCCATGAGCACGGGCCGCCCGGCCGCCATGTACGTCTGTGTCTTCGAGGGAATCGTGATCGAGAACAGCGGGTCGTCGCGGAGGTGCACAAGCAGCACGTCCGCGGCGGCGAGCAGCGGCGCCACGTCGGCCGGAGTCCGGCCCGCAAGCAACGTCACGTTCGGCAGCGCAAGGTCGCGGGCCCGGGCCTCAAGCCCGGTCCGTTCGACGCCGCCGCCGATGAACACAAACTGCGCGCGCGGTACGCGCGCGGCGACGAGAGCAGCCGCATCGAGGACATGCGACAACGCCTGGGCCCGGCCCATCGTGCCTGCAAACACGACAGTAAACCGCCCGTCGATACCGGCTTCTTTCAAGATGGGCGCATCGCGCCCTGCCGCCACGGTCGCAGACTGGTGGCTCCAGTTGAGGATAACCTCGATTTTCGACGGGGCCACGCCGCGCTCGATGAGGCGCTGCTTGAATCCCGGCGACAGTACGACAATCCGTGCGGCCGACCTGTAGGCCAGCCGGCAGAACGAGCTCACCGCGCCGATCACCGCCTTGTTTCTTACCATGCCCGTCGCGGTCAATGTGTCGGGCCAGAGGTCCTGAACGTCGAGTACGAAGGGCGCGCGCCGCAGTATTTTCACCGCCATGGCCGGGAGCGCAATGGTCGCCGGCGGGTGGTAGACGTAGGTAACGTCCGGCTTCTTCACCGACATCAGGCCGACGCTCGACGCCGTCAGCGCGAAGCTGGTGTAGTTCGCGACGCGCCTGATTGCCGACTGATCGTGGCTCGGGTAGAGCGCCACCCGTGTCACCGGGATGCCTTCCATCGTTTCCCGCCGGCGTAATCTGATGCGGTGGCCGGGGTACACGCGCCCGCCCGGGTAGTTCGGGAACCCGGTCAACACCTCAACCTCGTGGCCGCGCCGAACAAGCTCCCTGGCAAATGCCAGGCCCTTGAAGGCTGGCTCGGGATCGAACCACTGGGTCAACAGCAGGATTTTCATGGACGCTGGCCACGCGCCAACGATCCCGCGCAGGGTGTAGACATACTGGGGATTACGCAGGCGCTGACAGCGCCTTGCGTATGACGTCGTCTTTCTGAGAGATGCTCGGGTAATTGATCAGTACGGCCCTGTACACACCCTTGAACACGAACAGACTGCCGGCCGCGGCGCCGACGACTCCACAGGCGGCTATCAGGGCCTCGATGTCAGCGAGGCTTCCCGCGCCTCCCAAAACCGTCATCGGGATCTTGACTCCTTGCCGCACGATCCTCGCCAGTTCCAGGTCGTAGCCCTTCATCGTGCCGTCGCGGTCGATTGAATTGATGACGATCTCCCCGGCTCCAAGCGCTTCGACCTCGCGAGCAACCTCCAACACTCGTCTTGTCGTGTTCCTGGTCCCGTTGTGCAGGTACACGTCGTAGTCCGCATTCTCTGCGCGTTTCTTCACGTCCAGCACCACGACGACACTCTGGCGGCCGATCTCATCGCCGATCTGCGGGATGATGCCGGGTGTCGCGAGCGCGGCTGCGCTGAGGGCAACCTTCTCTACGCCCAAACCGATGATCTTCTTCGCCTGCGCGACAGATCGCACGCCTCCCCCGTAGCACAAGGGCATCCGGCACTCAGCCGCCAGGCGGGCAATCATCGCGTAGTCAGGTTCAACGCCTCGAACGGTGGCGTCGATGTCCAGGAAGACGAGTTCGTCCGCTTCCTTCTCGTTGAAGATCCGCATCGCATTGATGGGGTCGCCGACGTATCTGGGCGACCCGAAGCCCACGGTCTTCACGAGCCCCCCGTTATGCCGCAGGAGGCATGGCGTAATCCTGGGCCTCAACACGTCACAACTCCGCGAAGTTCTGCAACAGGCGCATGCCACTCTCGTGGCTCTTCTCAGGGTGGAACTGCACCCCATACACGTTGTCGTGCTTCACCGCACAACAAAACTCGACGCCGTACGTCGTCGTTGCCGCAACATGGGTGGGTTCTACGCACTCGAGCACGTAGGAATGCAGAAAATAGAACCGGCACTCTACCTCGAGGTTCTTGAACAACCCGTGCACGTCCCGCCCCCGGACGTCGTTCCAGCCCATGTGGGGCACGGGCAGCCCCCCCCAGTCGGCAAACGAGGCCAGGGCGCGAACCTGTCCGGGCACCCACCCCAGTCCGGGCAGCTTTCCTTCGTCGCTGCCGCTCGCGAGGATCTGCATCCCGACACACACCCCCAGGACTGGAATCCGCTGCTCTCCCACCAGGCGTTCCAGTGCGCTGCGCATGCCGGACGCGTTGAGCAGTTCCATCGCGTGGTCGAAGGAGCCAACCCCGGGGAGGATGATCTTGGTTGCTCCGGCGAGATCAGTCTCGTTTCTTGCGACCATGACATCCAGATCCAGACGCTTGTACGTGTGGATGAATGCCTGGATGTTCCCGAGCCCGTAGTCAACGATGTGGATCATCTGAAGAGTCGCTTCTCGAGTCCGAGCATGGTCATTCCCGTGGCACCCAGCCCGATCGCCCAACGCTTGTTCCTGTAGTCACGGTACGTCTTGTTCTCGCCCTTGAAGATCGTCTCGAGATCATCAACGCTGAGGTCCAGCTTGTGTGCAACGTACTCGAATTCTTGTTTGAAGTAGAGGTCATCCATCTCGGGTCGCAACATCCGCTCGAGGGCCTCCGCCCGCGACATCTGGCCGGTCATGATCAGACTCGAGAAGTGGGCGCGCCTCTTCTCGTATCCGAACTTCCTCGGCATCCAGTAGTCTTCATAGAACCGGGTAAAGCGAGATTCATGGTGCTTGTGCTGGAATCGTTTCCAGCCGTACAGTCGCTCCAGCTCAGCTTCCGCGTCAGCCTTGAGATAGGAGACGAAGTTGAGCGGCTTGACCACCCTCATACCCCGCACATACCTGTAATAAAGCTTGTACGTCAGGACGTCCACCAGGGGAAAGGTTTCCAGCGGGCGCTTGCCGAATTGGGCGTGGATGTCCAGAATCAGGGTCTTGTCGATCCCCGGGTACGCTCCCCACTCTTCCGGCTCTCTGCAGCACTCCGTCGAGTAGTTGGAGCCGGTAAGGACGTACTTGATCTTGTGCTTCCTGGCAAACCGGTAGAGGGCCGAGAAGAACGCAGTGTCCTGGGGAAAGTCTTGATCGGCAATCTGCGAGCGCAACATCGCGACTTGAAGGTCTTTCATTTCCTCCCAGTCCACGACCTCTGTGTACAGATCCAGCCCGAGTCCGTCCACCAGTCTCTCGATGTTCCCGACGGCTTGATCGGTATTCCAGCCGGCATCGACGTGAAAGAGCAGAGGTCGCAAGCCCATCGTGTTCTTGGCGATGTGGGCCGTATACGAACTGTCCAGTCCTCCACTGATGCCGATGATGCAGTCGAAGTCTCTTCCTCGGCCGCTGGCCTTGATCCGTTCGGCCAGTCTCAGCAACGCCTGTTCGCCGGCCGGCCCGGTATCCCAGCTCGGCAGGATCTGCGTCCGAAAATTGATGCAGTAATCGCATGTCCCATCGCGCGCGAACGTGATACGCGGGTCACTGGTGTCCATGATGCAGTTGGCGCAGATTCTGTAACCCGTCGTGGGCATGGTCTTGCTGTCCCTCCTGGCAGCTGCCGCGGGCGTCAGAGACAAGTCGGCACGCGATGGCCTGCGCCTGGGTCCGCACTCGATGGCCTGGCTGGTGTCTCTCGGACACCGGTCAGCGAGCCAACCCGCAAATTGGACACGTCCAAGTTCTTACCGGTAGAGCCGCGCAGCGAGCTTACGATAGTCAAGAAGGTCAAGCGCGATGGCAAGAGAGCGGCGTGACATGGGCTCCAACTGGGCTGGATTCCCGTCTATGGCGCTCAGCACCGCTTCAAGGGATTGGCTCGCGTTGAGAAGCCATCCGTTTCCGTCAACGAAGGGCCTGTGGCTGGGAACGTCGTCCAGGATGACTGGGCATCTGGCGCACAAAGCATTCTGCATCGTCGCGGATTGCGAACCGGGCTGCAGATACACGTCGGCGGCGCACAAATGGTCGACGAGAGCCCGGGCATCCTTCCAGCCGACGTACCGGGCGTTCGGGACCGAGGGAAGGAGCGTCTCTACCGTTGAACGGATCTCGCCATCGAGTGAGCCGATGATCAGAAGCTGCAGGTTCCGGAACTCATTGGCACGGAACGCCTGCAGGGTCTCCAGGAGCTTTTTCTTCCCGTCCATCTTCCCGGCCTGGACGAGAACCACTTGATCCTCTCGCAGTCCGAGTTCTCCGCGGATGCGCCGGCGCTTCTCGGCGTACTCTTCGTCGGAAGAGACCTCGCCTCCTAGGGGATAGAACTCCAGTTGCGACGGCACAAGTCCGTAACACTCTGTCACGAAGTCCATCGTCTCCAAGGAGACGCAGAGCACCTTTCTAATGCGTGGGAGCGCCCTGCGTAGAACGAACCGGTAGTAGCCCCGGTGAAGGACGTTTCGGGAGAGGAAGGTTCGGCCGCTATTGTACGCATCCTCATGGCTATCAGCGTACAGCACCACCTTCGGGTGTCGCTCGACGTAGGCGGCGGCGGTCAGTAACTCCCAACCACAGAGGCTATGAAAGAGCATGACGTCCGGCCGGAATTGTTCGAGCAACGCACCGACACCCGGATGCATCCGGAGTTTCTTCGCCACCGCATGGGGAAAGAGCCGGCGATAGGGAAGGCGCACGACCGGTATGCCATCTTCGTTCAGGTACCGACATGGCACAGTGTATGAGAGCCTCCTGTCCCGGTTGTACGTCTCGGTTGAGGCGACGATCATGACTTCATGGCCGTCACACCTGTTTTGACGGGGCAGCGTGTTCTCCTGGTAGTTGTATCCGTCAATGTAGAAGTTGGACAGGCAGAGATGGGCTATCCTCATGATTTCAGCCGCGCGCGGACCTGCAGCGAACGGTACTTCGAGGTGTAAGGCACGCCGATGGCCGCTGGCCGGCCGATGAGTTTCTTGACTGCGTTCTTGGCCAGATTGACGACGCCGTCAATTCGACGTCGTTCGACACACACGACCTCGAATCCAGCTTGGCGGAGATAGCCGAGCAAGTGCTTCTCGCCGGCGAAGACGAGGTGATCGGGCAGGCCGAGGCCACCCGGATATTCATGGCGCCGGTCGAGGTCCGCCAGGTTCCCCGTCTCGACGAACACCTCGCCTCCGGGGTTCAGAACGCTGCGGACGTCAGCCAGGAAGGTACTGAAACTTGGCATGTGAGAGAACACGTCCACCACTGAGATGACGTCGACCTTGGGGTGGTCCGGCTTCAGATAGGACTCGGTGATCGTAAGACCTCGCTCACGCGCCTTCTCCGCTTTGCGCTTCATCGGTTCCAAGCCCTCAATTCGGCTGCCGGGTGGCGCAAGTCCCGCTACCGCCTCGAGCACTTCGCCGTAACCCGCGCCGACGTCCAGCCAGGAGAGTGGTCGCCCACGAACCCAGACGTCCTCGAACAGCGAAGCGAACACGCGTCGGTAGTACCTGACCTTCCTGCCTATTCGTCGAGCAGCCACATCCAGACCCTGCGCCTCCTCGCTATGGGTGCCGGTGCGCACCGCCGAGTTGATCGTGGCCTCAGACGGTCTCGGGTTGCAGTAGATCAGTCCACAGTCGCTGCAGCGGACCGCCTGAAAGCCGATCTCTTCGGCCCAAGGCTGGTAACGAGTTGAACCGCAGAAGGGGCACGGCACTGTCTCGAGAAGCCAGTTGCTTGTCATGAGGTCGGAACCATCGAATTGCCGGTGGGTGTCCACTTGTGACCTAGCGTGGTGTCGGCTCGGCACGCTGGTGCTGCCACGCGCCTTCTACATGAACTGGGCCCACAGACACATGACAGTCATATGCGGTCACTTCCTACGCCGTTCTCGCCTTCCCTGTGAGCACGAGCCCGGTATCGTAGTGCCTCTCATCGAGCCCACCAGAACAAGCAGCGCGTGCGTCAGCGAATCCGCCGACACACTCGGGGACTTGGGGCCAATGTGTACCCCCTAGGCCGTCGCCGAGAACGCATCCACAGTGCAAGGTGAAACGCGGGAACCCCGACCTTGATCCGCCGCGGCAGCTGTGTCCTTCACACGCTATCGGCACCTTGCCATCGCGCGAATGCCGTTTGGAGAGGCGCCGCGACGCATGTCGACCAGGCAAGGCCCTTCATCGTCTATCTCAGGGGTGTGAGTACATCGTCTCTGCACCCTGGCGGACGTGTGATCTGGGATGCAGTCTCTGCCGAACACCGAGGGCGGAACAGACTGCAAGCCAAGGGACAAATCCTGAGGATACAAAGACCGTAGTGTAGTCAGTGCTAATCAACGCCAACATCGACAGCACGGTGTTTGTCACCGCCAGGCACTGGAGGGGCGGTGCAACAAGGCGATGGGTCGCCCAGGTCGCGGCGTCGAGACACTGCGTGAGCACGACGCACAAAGGAAGCGATAGGATTCCAAAGTATGCGTAGTACGAGAATATGAAGCTGCAATTCGTGTAGGCACTGTCGACCAGATCCGTGGAGAAGATATGCTTTGCCACCTCATTTGGCGCATTGATGGGTTGAATGCCAAGAACGACTGCCAGCTTCTCAATCGCAGCAATCCCGAATCGTCCGAATTCTTCCGCATAAGCAACGTTCTCGATTCCAGCCGAGAAAGGCACATAAACGGTTCGGTGAAGTATTTCAGCGGCGGCGATGCTCCAGTCTCGAGAGTCGGATCGCAGGTACTCCATGATGGTGGGAACAAGTAGGACCAGCGCGAGAGACAGCGTGAGATAGCGCGTCTGGACACGCAGGCCGCTTCGCAGAAGGAAGAAGACGACAATTCCCAAAAGCGTCACCGCGGCCGGCACCCTCGCGCCACTTACGGCCGCGAAGGCCGCGGCTAGGAAGATGATGGCAGCAGATCGCATCGCTGTGTTGACAATACGCAGCGGTTCCCGGCTTCTGTATGCCAGAAACGCCCGATACGCTGCCAAGACTGCGAGCATGTTGGCAAACACCACCGAGCCGATTGTGTGTGCGTACCGAGGCAAGGCCGACAGCAGTTTCAGTGATCGTTCTCGGGCGACCATGCTCGAAATCGCATCTTGTCCGGCGAGAATACTGAACAATCCCGTCGCTGTGAGAGGGACATAGACGAAGTAGATGCCGGCACACGATAGCGTGGCAACGGCTAGTAATTGGTAGTTCCGATACGAAGGAAGTGAACAAAGTGTCAGGTTGTCGTAGACGGCTCTTGCGTCCCTTCGGAGAATGCAGGCAGATATCCCCAGAGTGATCAGAGGGAAAGAGGAGATAATGAGAATGACATCCGGAAGTGCCCGGTCAAGTCGATCGTGAATGGTCTGATAGTAGTAGTAGGAGGGCCATTGCATGAGCAGATTGAACAGGAGTGCAAAGACAACCGAGGGCTTGACATAGAGGTATCGGTGTTTGCACCATAGATAGACCAACAGGATGCTTGTCGCTGTGCAACATGCGCCAAGACCTACCTGCAGGTCAATCATGGTGCCACGATCCGGCTTCTTCCGGGGCTGCCCGCCTCGACCTTTGACGTCGGGTCAATCTAGCTGGCCACGATGGCGCTTCCGCGCAGTTTCTTCATGAACTTGGCCCACAGACACATGACAGTCATATGCGGTCACTTCCTACGCCGTTCTCGCCTTCCTTGTGAGCACAGCGTCCGGTCTCAGTGTGCCGTTCATTGAGCTCACCAGAACAAGCAGCGCGAACATCAGCCAGTCCGTCCACAGGCTTCCGGACTTCAAGGCGATGAGGGCGACATAGCATCCTATCGCCGCCGGCAAGACCCTCTCCCAGCCAGGAGCCCGGCTGAACCGAACGAATCTCACTCCGAGTCTCACGAGCACGATCGCCAGCAAGAGGGCAAATCCCAGGCCTGCTGTGGTCAATGCCTCCGCCAGGACGTTGTGTGGATACATGCCGAACTCGTAGCCGTAGTATCGCTGAAAGCCATTCGTTCCGGTCCCAAGCAGGAAGTTCTGCGGACTCAACGTCGCGAGGTGCCACGCCTGTCCGAAGAGGAAACCCCGATATGCCAAGTCGATGCTCTCCAACCCCAGCAACAGGCGACTTACGGTGGCGGCACGAGTAATGGTCTCTGGCACCCACGGAATAGCTAACGCACACCCCAAGGCCGCGATCAACACCAATGCAACGCGTCGCCAGGGCAGCACCCACGACACAACGAGAAACGCCGCAAGCGCCTCCCCTCGCCCTCCTCCAAACAGAGCGACCAAGAGGCAACCCACCGAGGTTGCCAGCATCGCCCAACTCTTTGTCCTGTGGTACAAGCACGCTGCGAGAATGGCTCCGTACCCAATGATTCTCGACGTGCTCAGATACATGTCTGCCAGGATTGCGTTGTCCGCGTAGTCGATGATCGCGATAGAGTCCGTTGGAGACGCTTCGCCGGCGCCTCGCGTGTCAACCACGGTCCAGAGCAGGATGGCGGTCTGGATCAGAATGCTTATCCCCAGCCCCCAAGAGACGCTACGAACGTTTTGCCGGCCGGCCGAAGCGAACAGTGATGCGGCCAACACAATGAATACCGTGAAACATACGTAGCGGTAGCTATCGAAGTCTGACACTCCTTTGTGGCCAAACACACTGCCCGCGAGCAGAAAGAAGGCAAGGCCCACCGCTGTGGCTGCGGCGGCCTTGTTAAGTCTCAGACGGGCAGCTATCGGGAGGCCGATGGTCAGCAATACGGTCATCGACACCACGAACAGCGCGTTGCTGATCCACAGGCGCGTTTCCGGGAGTACCAGGGAGTACGCGTCACAGGCCAAGAACAGCGCGGCCAGACCAGCAGTCCTCAGTTTGTCCTGAGGGGAGCGACCGTGCCTGACACCCGAATGGGACTGTCGCTTCATGATGCGCGCGCCTCAGATTGCCGCGAGCCTCCGCGCGGGACAGGTCTCGATGCGGCCGTTGGAGGTCCCCCGGCCGGTTCTGCCTGGTCCGGCTGCGCACCGGCAGACATCCGCCACGGCCGGCCTCGGCTCTCCACCCCTCACCGGCCCTGGCGTGCGGGATCAATCTGGACTGAGCCCGTTTCAGCCATGCCGAAATCGCAATCCCAAGAGGGCCTGGATAGACACGGGAGGCCACGGTTCCCATCAAGACCCATCAGGCGCCCCTCCCGGGCTCGGTGCCGTGCTTCGGGAGAACCGCCATTGAGACCAGTAATCAACCAGATACAGCACGGATTGCTGGACGACCAGCAGCCTGACGAATCCGGCGCCGCTCAGCGCCATGGCCAGGCTGATCCACGCCACCAATCCAGTCGTAACCAGGCGAGATGTGTGCCACACCGGTTGGTACCACCACGCGCCGACCACAAGGCAGGTGCGGTCCATCGGGGTGGTGGCGAAAGAGAACAGGGCGCCTACGGATAGAACGGAGGCGAAGGCGCCCGCCTCGTGCCATCGTTGACCGAGAATGAGCGGAACGAACGCGGGAAGCGCCACCATCAGGGCGAGATACGCCGGCACCCCGACCAGCACCAGGCGACGAGCTGTGCTCTTCCAGAGGCCCACGAGGGAGCTCCCCCGGTTCCAGCTCGCTGCGGCCCGCTGGTAGTAGACGTTTCCCACCGCGGTTCCCAGCAGGACGGAGGGGAGGGCAATCATGGCGTTTGCCACCGCGAACTGACCCAACGTGTCCGCACCGAAGCGCTTCGCCATGAACACGACCGGGATCGCGCTGGTGCCTGCCAGGAGCAACTGCCCAACCGACAGCGAGATACACAATCTCCTGTACGCGCGAAGAACCCGCCGGAGCCCGCCCGTTGGAGCCAGTAGGCGTCGGAGATCCCGCCGGAAGACATACGCGACTTTCCCGGCTAAACCCGCCACGCTCCCCAAGATGAGACCTGATGGCCCCGTCACCGCCATTCGCAAGGCTACGGATGAGGCATTCCGCAGACCCTTCTCAACAGCCTCAGCCGTCCCCGACTGGTCGTACCTGCCTTGCCGCTGCGCCCAGCCCTGGGCGGCGACACCCACAGGAATCAGTACGGCGGTGCACGGCATGAGGAGCAACCACGGAGCAAGCGCCCGGTTCTCGACCCAGGCAGCGATCCACTGCCGGAATAGCCATGCGATCGGCGTCAGCAAGAGAGTCGCCAGAATCCCGATCCGCAGGACCAACTGGCAGATGCGCCACCCGTCAGCGTCCTCGCTGGGCAGCGGCACCATGTACTCGTAGCGCATGGTGACCAGGCTGACAAAACCGACGCCCGTCGTGAATAGGCTCAGCAGGGCAAAATCGCTCGGGGCGTACAGCCTGGACAACACCGGCATCGTGGCGAGGGTGATGAAGTGCGCCACAACGTTCCCGGAAACCAACCAGGTAACGTCTTTCCAATACTGCGAACGCTGAAACCGCTGCCAGAGGCCGCCAGGCCAGCTCACGCATGCTCCCGAGGCCACACGGCCCCCGTCGCACTTCCGACGTACTCCGTCTCAAGGCGGCCACGTCCCACGGCCGCCCAGAGGCGATCGCGCAGCCGGTAGTTCTCGACAGGATGCCCGGAGATTCGTGCGGGGAGGGGACCACCGGGCTGCGCCGGCACACGTACGACCTGACGCCGGTCCCGGGGAGCGTCGTCCCCACGCGGCATCGGACCGCGCCCCTCGACACGTCCGGCAACCACGCCTCGTGCGGTACAGTGCGCGGCAGTCCGGCAGCAATCCGGGACGGCGCGGGACGGCGCGGCGGCGGGCACCTGCGCCACCCGGCGTCCATCGACGGCTGCCGAGACACTCATGCTGACGGTCTTCTTGTCGCCATGGCTGGATGCGGCGGACACTGACCGCCAAGGTCCGCCGTGCGGATGCGGTAAACAAGCTCGATCGA
>Ga0315283_10002037_pt1 | contig 16696 bp, 18 predicted proteins | sample YL17G09_0_MG_FD_204541 | JGI IMG/M metagenome (GOLD analysis project Ga0315283, IMG submission 204541) | Sediment microbial communities from Yellowstone Lake, YNP, Wyoming, USA - YL17G09_0 | ecosystem: Environmental > Aquatic > Freshwater > Lake > Sediment | place: USA: Wyoming | collected... | reverse complement strand
ACTCTCGCGGTGTCGGGGCTGGTGCTCTACGTCGCCCCGCCGGGACGGATCGCGAACTGGTCGGTCTGGACGCTGGGCGCGCTGAGCAAGGCGCAGTGGCAGTCCGTGCACACGATCGTCGCGCTGCTCTTCCTGGTGGCAGCCGGGTTCCACCTCTACTTCAACTGGAAAGTGCTGATGGCGTACCTCCGGTCGAAGCTCGTCGAAGGCCTGCGCATGAAGCGGGAGCTCGCCGCCGCGACCGCAGCCGCGGTCCTCCTCCTGACCGTGTCCATCGCGGGGGTGCCGCCCTTCAGCACGGTGATGGCGTTCGGCGAGGGCGTGAAGAACTCGTGGTCCACGAGCGCGACCGAGCCGCCCCTGCCGCATGCCGAACTGCTCTCGATCGAGAAGCTCGCGGACTCGGTGAAGATCCCGGCAGAGAAGATCATCGCGAACCTGGAGAAGAACGGCATTCCCGTCGAGTCGCCCACGGTCACTATCGGGCAGCTCGCGGAGCGCCACCACCTGAGCCCCCAGCAGGTGTACGAGAAGATCCAGAGCGGCGACGCGAAGCCGAAGGTCAGCGTGCTGCAGGGCGGCGGGTGGGGCCGGATGACCGTGGAGCAGTTGTGCGAACGCGCGGGCATCACGGTTGACACCGGATTGGACCGGCTGCGCGCGCAGGGACTCGAGGCGACCGGCTCGACCGGACTGCGCGAGTTGGGAACGCGCCTCGGCAAGTCGCCGATCGACGCGGCGAAGATCATCGTCGGGCCGGACGCGGAGTTCCCGTCGACGGCCGAGCACAAGCCCGGCAGCTCGGGCCGTTCCGACGGCGGCGAGCGTTAGATGGCAGACCGCGATTCTGGCCGTCGTGGGGGTCGGCTTTAGCCGGCCCCGCGCCAGACGCGGGGCGCTGGCTTCCGCCAGCGCCGACTCGCGTCCGGCTGAAGCCGGACGCCACGAATGCGTGGCGATCCGGAAGCATGGCCTTCCATTCAAAAAGCGGGGGCCGCCAGCGCCGAGTTGCGTGTCATCGTGAACGCGCCGTCGGCCGGCCGGCGTTCGAGGGTAGACTCAGGATAGCGTGATCGAGCAGCGACCCATCGGCGGGCTTCTGTCGGCCCGCGTCCCTGTGCTCATGGAAGGCGCGGTGGTCGAGCGCGTCAGGCGCGGCGCGCCGTCGCTGTTCGACCCCCTCCTCGCGAACGCGCCCCTGATCTACGACGAAGCGGGCCGCGCGCTGCTGCGACAGATCTACGAGGAGTACATCGGCATCGGGCGGGTGCATGCGATTCCGCTCCTGAGCCTCGCGCCCACCTGGCGCGCCAACCCGGATCGCCTGGCCGCGTCCCGCTTCGCGGGGCGCGATCTCAACGGGGACGCCGTACGGTTCCTTCAGGAGATTCGGAGCGCCGCGGGCGACTACGGTGCCACGGTGTACATCGGCGGACTGATGGGCTGCCGCGGCGATGCCTACAAACCCCAGGAGGCCCTCACGAGGGAGGCGGCCCGGGCGTTTCACGCGGTTCAGGCCGGAGCCCTCTCTGGCGCGGGGGCCGACTACCTCATGGCCTCGACCATGCCCGAGATCCACGAGGCCCTCGGCATCGCGGAGGCCCTTGCCGCCACGGGCTGCCCGTATCTGGTGAGCTTCATCGTGCGTCCATCCGGCAACCTGCTGGACGGGACGGCCCTCGATGAGGCGATGGCGCGCATCGACGATCAGGTGATTCCGCGGCCCCTTGGCTATCTGGTGAATTGCGTCCACAGTTCGACGCTGGCGTCCGCGCTCCATGCGCCGCCGGGGCGGCGCGCCATCGACTCGGGCAGGCTACTGGGTCTCCAGGCCAACACGTCGTCGATGAGCCCCGAGGAACTGGATGGTGCTCAGGAACTGGCGGGCGAGGCCCCGTCGGTGTTCGCGTCGGGGATGTGCGCCTTGCGGACCGAGTTCGGCCTGCACCTGCTGGGCGGATGCTGCGGCACGGATGGCGGCCATATCGCCGCGCTGGCCCGGGGAATGACGGCTCTCTGAGTAGCCGTCGTGCGACGAGAGCCCTTTGCTATGCTGCTCCGCCATGGGCGTTGATCCTCATCCTCACGCGCGCGTCGACATGTCCTTGCCGCGCCTGATCCTGCACTTCCTCAGGATTGGCGCCATCGGCTTCGGCGGCGGGATGGCGGTTGTCGCGCTCATGGAGCGGGAGCTGGTTCGAGAGCGGCGCGTGATGGACGCTGACGAGTTCCTCCACGGCGTCGCGCTGGGCCAGGTATTGGGGCCATTCGCCGTGAACGCATCGGTGTTCGTCGGCAGCCGGCTGCACGGCCCGCTTGGCGGCCTCGCGTGCGCCGGCGCCTTCATGGCTCCGTCCCTGATCCTGGTCATCCTGCTCTCGTGGCTGTACTTCACGCTCCACGCCATCCCGGCGCTGCAGGGGGCGATCGGCGGGCTCGGCCCGGTGGTCATCGCGCTCATCCTCGGCGCCGCGTGGTCCATGGGCGCGAAAGCGGTGCGCGCGTGGCCGGCCGCCGTGCTGGCCGTGCTCGCACTCGGAGCGTCTCTGTGGAAGGTCAGCCCAGTGGCGACCCTCATGGTCGCGGGCGTGGTGGGCCTGGTAGCGGGAAAGGCGCGCGTCTCAGGGCCGGGTAAACAGCCGCCGACCACCCCGGTTGAATCAACGCGGAGTGGGGGTGGTGCATCGGTACTGCCCGGCCTGGCGTTGGTGCCTGGGCCTGGAGCCGCCGTTGGAGGCGTCGCGTTGGGCGGCGTCACGTTGGTCAGCCTCGCCTGGACGTTTCTGAAGGTCGGATTCGTCTTCTTCGGAGGCGGATTCGTGCTCGTGCCGGTGCTCCGGCAGACGCTGGTTGACAACCTCGGCTGGCTGTCCCCGAAAGCGTTCATCGATGGCGTAGCCATAAGCAACCTCACGCCAGGGCCGATTGCGGTGCTGGCCACCTTCGCGGGCTTCCACCTGCGCGGTGTTCCGGGGGCGCTGGTGGCGACCCTCTCGCTCTTTGCGCCAGCGCTCGTGCTGATGCTGGTGCTGTCCTACCACTACGGCCGGCTGAAGGAAGGCCGCCGCGCGCAGGATTTTCTGGCCGGCGTCACGCCGGCGGTCGTGGGGCTTGTCGTCGGCGCCGCGGTGCTGCTGGCCCCGGGAGCGCTGCACGGCTTCGCCGGGTGGGGATTGACGGTGCTGTCCGTGCTTCTGCTCACCCGCCTGAAGTGGCACCCTGCCGTGGCGCTTGCCCTCGGAGCGGCGCTGGGGGCGCTGGGCCTGGTCAGATAGCGAGGTCGGCGTGGTCTCACCGTTCGCTGGGACTCACGATGGCCGCCATTTCGTCGTAGGCGCCGTCGTCCTGATGGCCGTGGCCTGACTCTACGGTGCTGGGCTGCTTGAGAAGGCATTCGCCGCGCCGAGAGGCGAGTAGGCGACACGCGGACGCGGTGCGCTACGACCGGAACGGGCTCCACCCGGCCAGATAGATGTAGCTTGCGGCCCAGTTCCCGAGCGCGGTGGCGACGCCGAAAATCAGCATCCCCACACTCATCAGCGCCCAGCCCGAGAGGATGTTGCCCACCACGCATCCGGTGGCGAAGGCCGCGCCGATACCGACCAGTACGCCGCCGAAGAACGCAATGACGGTCTGCTCGGGCGGACGCGGCGTGAGCGTCACGGGCCCGCCCATTCGCGCAGACACCCAGGAGCCGAGGGGCAGTGACAACACCACCAGGACCAGCCACCAGTTGATGGCTTTCGCCGGCAGGACTGGCGGAGGCGGCGCGATCGGTAACGGCGCCGTCGGAGCCGACGACGTGACAGGCGTCACGGGCGGGGCGACCGGCGCGCGCCAGACATGCTTGACGTTGGTCTCGGTCAGCACCTGGTAGGTCTGCAGCACGCCGTGCGTGACGCCGAGCGGGTAGTTGCGGCCTGTCGCGGCCGACGAGAGGTACGCGGGCGCCGCCAGCAGTCCGATCGCCAGCCCCGCCTGCCACGGCTTCCAGGCGCGCGTGAGAACAGGCTTCGGTGCCGCGTCAGGCTTGATGCGATTGGGCCGGCGGCGTTGTCGTTGCCACATCACGACGGCGCCCGTCACGCCGGCGATCATCAGCGCGAGCAGCCAGTAGGGCATGCCGGTGAGGGTCCCGAGGGTCACCGGCTTCCCACCGGCCTCTTTCACGACGTAGCCCATCATCGCGACGTGCAGGGCGTGGAGCGGGCCGGTCTCCACCATGCCCACGCCCAGCGCGATGCCGCCGAGCGCGGCCATCGAGTTCAGGTTCCCCTCGGCCGCCTTGAACAGGCAGCCGCTGATACACCCGCCGGCCAGCACGGTTCCGACGCCGAAGACGACGCCCCCGACAAGGGCGCTCACCCAGATCATCGGCTTGGGTGCCAGTTGCACCCAGCCGGCCGCTTCGATGGCGGCGAATCCGATCATCGACACCACGATGGCGACCCAGATCCCCGCGACCTTCGCGCGATCGCGGAAGATCACCACTTCGCTCAAGGCCGCCGCACCACAGAGGCTCCCCTTCTGGAGGAAGAACCCGAACAGGAAGCCGACCGGAATCGCGGTCAGCACCCAGACGCGTGTGACGGCCGCGCCGATGATCAGCAGGCTCAGGGCAAGGGCGGCGAGAAGTGCGTACGCGCGCCAGTAGGCGGGAGGTTGCGAAGATGCCATCGCCGTCTCCTACGAATCAATGAAGCGTGTCCGAAACCAACGATGCGCGAGCCTGACCAACGTCACGTCCTCGAAGCGCAGCGTGATCGAGCACGGGCCGCGCGTCCATCCGCACCGGTCACCAGCTCCACGTTGCCTGCAGCATGCGCCAGAACGCCGGGCGCGCGGGACCCGTCTGGCGCACGAACGACCCTGGCGAGAAATAGCCGAGTCCCGCCATCAGTTCGAGCCAGGGACGTGGCCGATAGACGGCGCGCAGATCGATCTCTCGCCCCAGCCCGGTTCCGGCCCCGCCGCTCGTGTCGCGCCGGACGACCGACAAGGACGTGCTGTACCACGCGTCTCGGTCGGATGCGAGGGCGAACGCATGCGCCTGCACGTGGAGGTCGAGCCGATCGGCGGGTTGCAACAGCAGTTGCAGTTCCCGGTCCCAGAGATTGGCCCAAAAGAAAAGGTTGCAGTAGCCGTAGAACGCGATGTCCGCGCCGCCGAGCACGCCGTCAAAGGTACCATGCACGCCGTCGTGGGGATCGCGGTCGCCCGACCCCCACGTCAGCACCGCACGCACCCTCGGCCGCCAGGGCCACGGGAGGCGCGCACCCAGGGTCCCGCTCCCGCCCGCCGCATGAATCCGGTCACGGCCCCACCATCCCCATTGCAGCACCCCGGTCAGCGCGTAATCCAGACGGCCCCGCGTCCCCTCGGCCTGAAACCCAACCGAGTTCGAGCGCAGGTCCCCGGGGCCTCGTTCGCCTGCCGTCGTTTCTGACCGGTCTTCCTTGCGTACCACGAACATGTCGACGCGGGCCGGCAGCCCCAACGCGCGCACGTAGGCCACACCCACCATCGGCTCGGGGACGCTGGCGTTGGGCCAGCGGTCGGGTCTGTTTCTGACCGGCCGCCCGATCCAGACGTCGGCGTCGAGCCTGGAGCTCTTCACGTTCACCAATGCCGCGTCCCACGCCCATCGCCCCGTATTGCCCCATTGGCCAGGGCCAAACACGCGCTGATCACCGTACGAGATCTGCTGGCGTCCGAGGCGAAGGCCGACCGCGGATCCTGCCAACCCGCGGCCTTCGTAGTACAGCTGGCGGATGTCGAGCGCGTCGACGAAGGGATTGCTGCGAGGGAAGTCGCTCGGCGTGAGGTACGACCCGGTCTCTCGTGCGTCGCGTAACTGGAGCACGAACCGGTGCTGGGGCGACACGCGCACGGAGGCATCCAGCATGACTCGACTGAGCAGGAAGCGGTCGTCAACCGCGGGCCGGTACCCGCGCACATCGAACGCCTCGTCGTCCTCGAACCGCAGGCGGACCTGCCCCCCAATCTCGACCGTCGCCGACCCGAGCGTGAATCGGAGGGGCTGTGCCGGCTGGGCTGCCGCAGGCGTCGCCGTCGCGATGGTAACCAGCACGACCAAGAACGCGACAACGAACATCGCCTCACCGCCCGTAGCCCGAACACGGGATGCAGACCGGCTTGCCGTCCTGATGGCGGACGTAGCGCTCGAACACGTACTCCCCGCACTTGGAGCACAGCGACTTGTTGAACGAGCCCTTTGGCGGCTGGTACTGGAAGTCCGGGCGCGCCTGGACCCTGTAGATGCCCTCGTCACTCAGGGCCAGCGTCCAGTCGATCGCGGCCTGTGTTACCGCCGGAGGAATGCCCGACGGCTCGACCCCGCGCTTCCGGTAGGTAAAGAACTCCTGCGTGCCGAACTCGTCCAGGAAGTCGGCTCGCAGCGCGCAGCGCACCGCCGGCTTGCCCGGATACCAGAAGGTCGCGGCCAGCTTGCCCCAGAACGTCTTCTCGATCAGCGTCTTGCCGAAGGTGGCTCCCGTCGCCGCCTGGATGCCGTCCATCAGGCATGTCTGGGGATGGCCGTCGCCAAGTTCGCAGATGACATGGAGCGTATGGTCCATCTCGCGGGCCACGCCGAGGTGCTCGATGGCAAGCAGGCCCATGCGATACCCCAGCGGCATGAACGGGCAGCGATGCCCATGGAACGTGAAGGCCCACTCGGGCGGAATGTGCCAGTCAGTGTCGGTCATGATCGGTGTCCTGGCGCCCTCGGGTGAAATCGCGCGCAGAATGTCCATCGGGGTCGGCGCTGTCGGAAGTGTCTGGTCAGTCATGCTCCGTGTCCTTTCGTGCGGTCGGCATTGACGGGTGCTCAGCGTGGGAGCGTGGCGATGTGGCCACATGCGAAACCATGGCTCAAAAAAAGGGACGGCGTCCCGGTCAGGCCCGCTCCTTCAACACCTGCGTCGCACACGTCAGGAAGTTGACCGCGCACGGGGTCAGCAGCGTGTAGTACACGACGTTGCCGTCGCGGCGATCCGCGACGATACCGTGCGCCCGCAGAACCGCCAGGTGTTTGGACACCGTCGTGCGGTCAGACCCGACGAGGTCGGTCAACTCGCCCACCGAACACTCGCCCCTCGCGAGCCGACTCACGATCTGGATGCGAGACTCGTTGGCCAGGGCCTTGAGCACCTGCACCTGCCGCTTAATCGTATCGTCACTCCGTCGTGGCAACCCGACTTCCTCCGCTCAGGGGCGAGCATGTGGTAATGTGGCCATATTGTCAAGTCTCTATGGCTCTCGTTTCCGTCAGGTCCGCGCCCGTCCTCGACGGACAGTGATAGTGTCGCCGACAGTCCTCTGCGTCGAGTCTGGTGAACGGCCGATGGGGCCGATTCGCCAGGAGGTCGACGCCGGAGGAGCCGGAACGGCATGGTGATGAGCGCTGAACATACACACGGCCCCGCCGCCTACGATCGCGCCTTTGCGGTCGGCGTCGGCCTCAATATCGTCTTCGTAGTCACCGAAGCCGCGTTCGGCGTCATCGCCGGATTCACGGTCCTGCTCTTCCTGAGAGGGCGCAGGGACGACCTCAACATTCGAGGCGCGTTCTTGTACATGGCGGCTGACGCTGCAGTGGGAGCGCGGCCCGGACGCGTGCTGCCCTCGGGTTCCGTGACTCGGCAACCGTGAACCTGACCCAGGCTTCCCGCCTGGGTTGGATCTGGTTATTATTGACGTCAGGTTACGGATATCGTAACTTCTAGTCACACATGCAATCACTGACGCAGGCGGTATTCGCGCTGGCGCCGCCCGGGGGATTGTTCGACGCGGCAGTGGTGCGGAATCTGTTTCCTGGCGCAACCCCGGGGGCGCGGAAGCTCCTCGTGCATCGGGCTGTACGCCTGGGCGAGGTCTTGCGCCTTCGATCGGGGCTCTACTGCCTCGCCCCGGCCTATCGGAAGACGCCGCTCCATCCGTTTACGGTGGCTGCGGCGCTGCACGGGCCGTCCCACGTCAGCCTGGAATCGGCGCTCGGGTTTCATGGACTCCTTCCCGAGGCCGTCTTCCAGGTCGCGAGCGTGACGGCAAGGCGCAGCCGGACGTATGCGACCCCGCTCGGCACCTTCGTGTTTCGTCGCGTGCCCTGCGACGACCCGAAAGCGGGAGTCAGAGCCGTGCGGCTGTCCCCCGACGCCTGGGCCTTTGTTGCGCTCCCGCTGCGCGCCATCGCCGACCTCGTGTACCTCCGCAGGGACATCTCGTGGAGTCGCGACGGCCTGGGCTTCCTGACGACATCGCTGCGCCTGGAGGACGCCGATTTGCGGGCCACGCACCTGGAGGCGCTGCCGGAGATTCGCCGCGCGATCCGCAACCGTCGCACGCAGGACTACCTCGATGGGTTGCGCAAGGAGTTGGGCTCATGATCAAGGACGTCCTGGCCGCGCGGTTGCGGGAGTACGCGCCAACCAACGCGCTGGAACAGGAACACGCGCTCGCGGAAATCATGCAGCACTATGTCCTGGCCAGCCTGGCCCGCGCGGGTTTCTTCGGTCACGCCGCATTCCATGGCGGCACCTGCCTGCGCATCCTCCATGCGATGAACCGGTTCTCCGAGGACCTCGACTTCGTCCTCAAAGCGCCGGACGCGGCGTTCAACTGGGAGCCGTTCCTGTCTCGCATCCGGAGAGACTGCGCAGACGACGGCATTCGCGTGGACGCGCAGGGGCGATCGGCCCGGGAAACGGCCGTGAGGCGCGTCTTCGTGAAGACCGATTCCATCGGCCAGATTCTCACTCTGGAATTGCCTTTTGCCCGGAACCGGCCGCGGACGATCCGCGTCACGCTGGAAGTGGACACCAACCCGCCGGCCGGCGCGACGCTGGACACCCGGTTCATCACGTTCCCGGTCACCGCGGCGGTCACGTGCATGGATCTGGCCTCCGGGTTTGGCTCCAAGTGCCACGCGCTGCTGTGCCGGGACTATGGCAAGGGCCGCGACTGGTACGACTTCATCTGGTACACGTCGCGAAGGGTCACGCCGAACCTCGAACTGCTGTCTCGCGCGCTCGACCAACAGGGTCCGTGGGCAGGTCAGCACATCACCGTCACCGGCCGATGGCTCCTGAATGCGCTGCAAGGGCGCATCGCGGCGATCGACTGGCCGGCGACCGCCGATGACGTGGCCCGCTTCGTCATGTCGCGCGAGCAGGCAGGACTGGCCGTGTGGTCGTCAGCGCTTTTCCTCCAACAACTCGAGAGGCTCGAAGCGGCGTTCCGAGAGAACGGCTGACGGGTGGGCGTCTTCGTGACGCCGTCCCTGGCTGCCGTCGTCGCGCCACCGCGGTGTTGACGCGGTTTCTATAATTTGATAAATATACAAATATGAAGACAGCGACACCGCCGGTCGACGTCGCCCGCCTCGCGGGCATGATGGCCGCCATGGGCACCGAACCCCGCCTGCGCATCATGCGCCTCCTGCTCTCAGCCCATCCCGACGGCCTGGTGGTCGGCGAGATCCAGGACGAACTCGGCATCACCGGCCCCACGCTCTCGCATCACCTCGAGAAACTCCGACACCAGGGCCTCGTCCACTCCGAGCGCGAAGGCACGTTTCTTCGCTACCGCGTCAACACTGACGCCTTGCAGACGCTGCTCGGGTTCCTCTTTGCCGAGTGCTGCGGCCGAAACAAGGCCCTCGCTCCCGACGTCATCCTCAAACGCTGTGCGTGCTGAGCACCAGCACCACGCCTCTCACCAGGAGTCCACGATGTCCGACGTCACCGATGTTGTGAAAGACCGATACGGCAAGGCTGCCCAGCGCGTGCTCGACGGCAAAACCAGTGGCGGCTGCTGCTCCAGCACGTGTTGCAGTCCGGCCGACTTGCTGGTCACCGGAGCGGTCGACCCCATCACGGCCAACCTCTATGACGCGAGCCAGACCGCCGGCCTGCCGCAGGACGCGGTCACGGCATCGCTTGGCTGCGGCAATCCCACCGCGCTTGCCACGCTGCACCCGGGCGAGGTCGTGCTCGATCTCGGGTCTGGCGGCGGCATCGACGTGCTGCTGTCGGCCCGGCGCGTCGGACCCACGGGCAAGGCCTACGGCCTCGACATGACGGACGAAATGCTGGCGCTGGCGCGTGAAAACCAGCGGACGTCGGGCCTGGAGAACGTCGAGTTCCTCAAGGGCCAGATCGAGCAGATTCCGCTGCCGGACAACTCGGTCGACGTCATCATCTCGAACTGCGTGATCAACCTCTCGGCCGACAAGGACCGGGTGATGGCCGAGGCGTTCCGGGTGCTCAAGCCGGGTGGGCGTGTTGCGGTCTCTGACGTCGTGGTGCGGGGCGAGATTCCTCCGGCGATCCGCCGAAGCGTGGAGCTCTGGGTCGGATGCATCTCCGGCGCCCTCGACGAGTCGGTCTACATCGAGAAGCTGACCAGGGCAGGGTTCAGCGACGTGTCGATCGAACCCACGCGCGTCTACCGGGCCGAGGACGCACGGGAGTTCCTGAACACCCAGGGCATCGACATCGACACGATCGCGCCCCTGGTCGACAACAAGTTCTACAGCGGGTTCATCCGCGCGACGAAGCCGGCCCTGTAGCCGCCGGTACTCGGTCACGTCGGTCTGCTCGAGGTCGCACGAGATCGGTCAGGACGCTCTCACGCCTTCGGGACTCCCGGCTTCGACACTTTCGTGTAGGCGGGCGCGAGACCGTCGATCATCGGGTAGTGCTTGATGTTCAGCGTCTTGAGATCTGCACGCTCTTCGACGGTCGTCGCGGCGAGGATGGCATCGGCCAGACCGACGGCGTGGGACTTCTGGTAGTCGCGCTTGTAGATCCCTCCCAACCTCGCCACTGATTGGGTGACCGGGACCACTCGAAAGAGCGACACGAAGGCGTCAAGCGTCGCCATCTCCTTGTCCCCCTTCACCCCGGCATACAGCTCAGAGACAACGATGGCGGACAGGACGATGCGATCCTGGAGCGCATGGACCATCGCAACGGCCTGGTCCACGCCACGCAGAAAGTCCACGAGTACGTCGGTGTCGAGGAGAACGGGGCGTCGAGGCATGGCGTCAGCGCCGATCCCAGCCCGCCCGCAGATCCCCGAAATCGGGCAGGTCCGCACGGTCCTTCCAGAGACCGGCGGCGTCGTGGAGCACCCCCTCGCGTCGGCCGCGGCTGAAATGGTGGATGAGCGCGTCGATCGCTTCGCGAATCAACTCGCTCTGCTTCCTGCCGCTGGATCTGGCGAGGACCGCCAATGCGTCCCGCTCCGCTTCCGTGAGGTAGATCTGCGTACGAACCATGGCCGCCTCTGACATATACATCAGCTTAATACATCGCCATGTCCGGTCGCAATCGCCGCGAAATCCCGGTGGCACGCCAGGCCGACCGGCCGTTCCCGGGCGCCGACGCCTCGGTCAGGCCGTCGGCCGAATCTTCGCGTGGAGCGCTGGCAGCGTCGTGACGTACGCGGCCGTGACGCTCTCTTCAATGGCCTGAAGCGGACGGACGGGAATCAGATCCATCACGCCAGCCGCAGGCAAGCCGCTCTCGAGCAAGGTCGCCAGCGCGCCGTCAAGCATCTGCCGCAGGGCGTCGTCGGCGCGTTCGGGCGACAGGCCGAACTGGCTGGCGGCCTCTCGGAGCGCCTGCCATTGATACCAGTAGTACGTCGGCCCCATCCCGGTGAGGATGGCATAGGCCTCGAGATCCTGCTCCGGGACCTCCGGCCACGCACCCCAGGGTGCGAACAACGCCGCCAGGCTCGCGCGCGCCGTGGCATCGAGGCCGTCGCCGAAGGCGACCGGGTTGTAGCCGCGCCCGATGATCGACGGCGCATTCGGGATCATCCGGGCCACGCGCGTCGTGCCGAGGCCACCCGTCAGCGCGCTGATTGGAATCTTGGGCGCGAGCGACACGACGATGGCCTGCGGACCGAGGCTCGGCTTCAGTGCGGACAGCATCGGCCCCATGACCGGCGGATGGAGCGCCACAAACACGACATCGGCCGCGCCGGTCTCCTCCACGGAGGCCCGACGAACCTCGGGACACAGGCCGGCGAGCTTCGCAAATGCGGCGTCATCCGGCTCGTTCACCAGAATCTCAGACGGACGCACCCCGGCGTGGCTCCACCCACCCACCAGGACGCGCGCCACTCGCCCACCGCCGATGAACCCGACCCGTTGCTGTGTGTAATTCATCTGGTCCTCGTTTCCTTGGGGGTCTGAGTGACGGTTGGGGGCGTGACGATGGAGTCGTCGTTCATGAGGAGATGTTGTCTAGTCGCTGGTCGGCGAAGACGACCGCCAGTCTTCGTCGCAATTCGTCTCGCGTGCGCCGGAAGGCGTTGGCCCTGTCTTCGTCGGATCCGGTCACGCTGGCAGGATCCGGGAGTCCCCAATGCAGGCGCCGCGCCTTGCCAAGAAACACCGGGCACTCTTCCTCGCCGCAGAGCGTGATCACGGTGTCGACCTGACCGGCTGGGATCTCGGACACGGATTTCGATCGGTGCTGCGAGATGTCGATGCCGATCTCGGCGAGCGCGGCGATGGCTTCCGGACGGACGCGTGTCGGCTGCGAACCCGCGGACCAGACCGTCACGCCGGCCGGCGCCAGCGCTCGTGCGATCCCTTCGGCGAGCTGGCTGCGGGCGGAGTTCGCCACGCAGAGAAACAGCATGCCTCGTGGATGCAGTGCCCTCAACACAGCCGCTTCGACGAGCCATTCCGGTGGTACGCCCGTTCCCCCCTCGTACACGCGGCACGCGAGCGTCCCGGCTCCGGCCTTGCCCTCGGCGTCCCGGCCGTTCACGCAGATAGAGGGAGACCCGAGGAACCCGTGACTGGCGGCCTGCTCGGGCGTATTGACGTCAATTCGCTCGACCGCGATGCCGGGACCCAACCGGCTCGCGACTTGATGCACGAGGTTCAGCGCCGCGTCCGCGTGCGGACACCCGTCGAACACCAACACGTCGATGCGCACGTTCCGCTCGATTTCCACGGTCAACTCTCCATCGGTGTCAGGCGGTGTAGATCAAGTACACCCCGCCCGCCAGCACCAGTAATCCCGACGCATACCGGAGATAGGCCGCGCCGCGGGACGCGTCCGTCCATCGCAGATAGCGTCCGACCCAGCTCGTCGACGCGCCGGCGAAGACGATGATTGAACAGTGACCGATGCCGTACGCGGCGATCAGCGCGACGCCATACAGGGCGTGCGTGCCGGCCACGGCGAAGGTGATGCCCAGCATCGGGGCCATGTACGCGAATGTGCACGGCCCCAGCGCCACGCCGAAGATCAACCCGAGCCCGAACGCCGCCAGCAGCCCGCGGCCGCGGAAACGCGTCGAATCCGGGGTGCTCCATCCCAGCGGCAGCACGTCGAGCAGCGAGAGACCGACGAGGAAGAACACGCCGGCGACGGCGTAGTTGGCCCAGGATCCGACCTGCCCCATCAAACGGCCCGCCGCGGCAGTGATCGCGCCGATCACGCCGATGGTCGTGAACAGGCCCAGGGAAAACAAACCTGCGATCGCCGCGCCGCGCGCGGGCGTCGCCTCTTGCTGGCCATTCACGAATCCGACGACGAGCGGAATCGACGCCAGGTGACACGGACTCAGCAGCAGGCTGGCTAGTCCCCACGCGAACGCCGCCGCGAGGGCGACCGCGGGCTGGCCCTCGACGCCGTGCGACAGGGTGGTGAAGAGCGTCCCCATCGGGCGGCTCAGCTCTTGGGCGCCGACGGGCCGGGGGAGCTGAACTCGTAGCCGAACTTCTTCCACGTGGCGAGGATGTCCGCCTTCGAGTTGAACCCCTCGTGACGCGTCAGTTCCTTCCCGTCCGCACCAAAGAAGATCTGCGTGGGGATGGCATAGATGTTGTACGAATCGCCGGCGCTCGGGTCCTTCCACACGTCGATGAAGTCCACCTGCATCCGCCCCGCGTACTCCGCGCGCAATTCGACGAGGATGGGCGCCATGGCCTTGCACGGAATGCACTTGTCCGCGCCGAGATCAACCAGGCGCGGGATGCCGCCGGACACAGCGGTCGTCCCGTGACTGACCATCGGCGCCGGCGCCGGCGCGGGCGCCGGCGCGAGGGAGGCCGGCTCGCGGCGCGGCCTGACCGCGAAGACGGCGACGACCGCAGCCGCAAGCAGCACCAGCACGGTCGTTCGCCAGATGCGTCGGGCCAGAGGCTTCGACGGCGCGCCGGGTTCTTGAGATGGTGACGCGCCTGCACGCGCCGAGGGTCTCTTGGATGTCGACATAGGTGACGCGTTCTCCGGTGTTCGGCCCGTCAGGGGCAGAGCACAATACCCTGGGCCCACAGACACTCGCTGCACGCCGGAAACGGCGTGCCGAAACAGTCTGCTTCGTTGGTCTCCGAGATGCCGCACCCGCCGCACGCCAGGCACGGCGACATATCGAATTCGCGGATACGCGCGCGGAAGGCGCGAAACTCCGGCGCCCGCCAGATCTCCCCCAGCGGCGCGTGCTCGACGTGCCCGACATCGAAACTGCGCACCGTCTTCTCGCGCCCGCCGAGATGTTCTGCGTGTGTATACAACAGCGACAGACACGGAGTGACCCGGCCGTCCCACGACACGGCGACGCCCCCTTCGCGGGCGAAGCGGCATCGGTTGTGCCACTCGCCCCGGTCCAGGGCAGGCGGGGGAACGACGGGCATCTGCCGAATCAGGGCATCCAGCAGCGGACGCGTCTCCTCCTTGACGTCGAAGCGGCCGACGATCAGGCGAGGCCGCCAGGTATCCGGGTTCATGTTGGAGACCTGGCCCGCGTAGCTGAACAGCGCGTCATCCGCCATCTCGCGCGTATGCGGGACGACATTGCTGATGGACACGAAGTCGAGATTCAGCCGCTGGGCCAGGGCGATCAGGGGCGGCAGCGACGCGACGGTCGTCCGCGTGGCCACGCAGGCGACGCCCACCGACATGCGCGAGCGGCCATGCCGAGACAGCGCACTGAGCCGGGCCAGGGCGTCGATCACGGGAGTGCGGTTTGCGCCACGCATGGCGCCAAACGACGACTCGTCGCCGCCATCAATCGATACGGTCACCTGCGCCACGCCGAGCGATGCCAACCGCGACGCCAGGTCGCCGGTCAAGGTCGTGCCATTGGTGATGATCTCGACGCGGCGACTTGCCTGGCGCGCCCGCTCGATCATGTCCAGGAATTGCGGGTGGATTGTGGGCTCGCCGTAACCTCCAAATGCCAGCGTAAACCGGTCGGGCTCTGCGTCGGGCAGGCCGGTCAGCAACTGTTCGTAGCACCGTGCCGTCATGTGTCCCGAGCCGGCCGCCCAGGCGGTGCGCGGGCACATGGCGCACTGCAGGTTGCAGCAACCCGTGACCTCGACGTAGGCCTTGCGCAGCGAGTCGGACCGCAGGACGACGCCGTCGCGCGTCGGCTCCGCCCACACGTCGTCACCGGGACGCAATCCGACCGCCGCCGCGACCGAATCGGGGATCGCCCAGTTCATACCCACCCGTGTTCGTCCTGGATCTGCACGTTGAGCGGCTAGGCGCTCGTCAGGTCCCGATCCAGTCGTGCGGCCGTGGCGAAGTACCTCCGCTGAAACCACAGCGAGACGTTCACCAGGGCAATCAGCGCGGGTACTTCGACCAGGGGCCCGATCACCGCGGCGAAGGCGGCCCCGTGGTTGATGCCGAACGTGCCGACGGCCACGGCGATGGCCAGTTCGAAGTTGTTCGACGCGGCCGTAAACGACAGCGTCGCCGACTGGCTGTAGTTCGCACCGACGGCCTTGCTCATGAAGAACGACACCACGAACATCACCACGAAGTAGATGAGTAGCGGGATGGCGATCCGGATCACATCGAACGGCAGCTGGATGATCGTCTCGCCCTTCAGCGAGAACATCACGACGATGGTGAAGAGCAAGGCGATGAGGGTGATGGGGCTGATCTTCGGGATGAACCGCTCCTGGTACCAGGACTTCCCCTTGAGCCGGATCAGCGTGAATCGCGTCAGCACACCGGCGATGAAGGGAATGCCCAGGTAGATGAAGACGCTCCTGGCGATCTCGCCGATGGTGATGTTGACCGTGACGCCCTGCAGGCCGAACCATGCCGGCGCCACCGTGATGAAGACCCAGGCGTACACGGAGAAGAACAGCACCTGGAACACCGAGTTGAACGCCACCAGCCCCGCGCAGTACTCGGTGTCGCCTTTGGCCAGTTCGTTCCACACGATGACCATCGCGATGCACCGCGCGAGCCCGATCATAATCAGGCCGACCATGTACTCCGGCTTGTCGCGCAGGAAGATGACGGCCAGCGCGAACATGAGGATGGGCCCCACCACCCAGTTCTGGACCAGTGACAGCGCCAGCACGCGCCCGTTCCGGAACACCTCCCCCATGTCCTCGTAGCGGACCTTGGCAAGCGGCGGGTACATCATCAGGATGAGCCCGAGGGCGAGCGGGATCGACGTCGTGCCGACGCTGAACCGGTTGAGGAGCGGAACAACGTCGGGAAACAGGAACCCGCCACCGACACCGAGGGCCATCGCCAGGAAAATCCACAGCGTGAGATACCGGTCGAGAAACGACAGCTTCCCGCCAATGCCTGCGTGTGCCTTCGTCATGCGTGCCTCCGAGTAGTTGCCGGACGAACACCGGCCGATGCCGAACCGGACGTCGGCCTCCGGCCCACGG
>Ga0315283_10002035_pt1 | contig 16699 bp, 14 predicted proteins | sample YL17G09_0_MG_FD_204541 | JGI IMG/M metagenome (GOLD analysis project Ga0315283, IMG submission 204541) | Sediment microbial communities from Yellowstone Lake, YNP, Wyoming, USA - YL17G09_0 | ecosystem: Environmental > Aquatic > Freshwater > Lake > Sediment | place: USA: Wyoming | collected... | reverse complement strand
CGAGCATCGCCTCGTCGGCAGGGGCACAGGACGCGAGCACCGGGGTCTTCATCGGCATCGAGCCTACCGACGGGCGGTGACGGGCTGAAGGGCGGGGACCGCGGCCCGCCGCCGGAGGTACCGTCGGTCACCCCGTGTTCACCGATCCCCTCGCCGAAGCCACCTTCGTCCCGACGGCGCTCCCACGGAACGGTGCGCTGGCGCTTTGGACGTGGCCCACCCCGATCGCCGACGCCGACTCGGAGCTGGAGCTGGTCCGGCCCAGCCCGGTGCGGATGCGGCGCCGGGTGGTCCCGGCCCGTTTGGTCCCCCTGCGCGAGGCCCTCGACGCCCTCGTCGACCTGCCCGCCAGTCGCCCCGTGCGCCCCTCGGTCCGGGCCTGGTCCGCGGTGGCCCGCATCGCCGTCGAGTTGATCGCCCGTGGCCGCCTGCTCCCCGATCTGACGCCGGCGGGGGAGGACGCTTGGCGACTGGGACCCCTCGATCCCGAGGATCTGGTGCTGCGCCAGCAGCTGGGCGCGGCCCTCCCGCCGGAGGCCCATGCTCGGCTGGTTGGCGTGCGGCCCCTGCGCGTGGCCTCGCCCGACCGCGCCGTGGCCGCATTCTCCGATGCCGTCGCCGACCTCCTCCCCCGGCCGAGCGCGGCCACGGCCACCGCCGGCCACGCCGCCTTCGCGGCGATGGCGGCGACCGACCTCCACGGCGCCGAGGCGTGGTTCCGGGCGCTGGGCGGCCGACCGGACGAGGCGATGGTGGCGATGCGCCTCGAGCCGCCGACGGACGAGCGGGGGCGCTTCGCCGGCGTCCTCCAGCTGCAGAGCCAACGGGACCCCAGCCTGGTCATCGATGCCTTCGACCTGTGGTCTGCGCCGGAGGTGGTCCTGAAGCGCTTCGGCGACGCCGAGTCCGGTCTGCTGCTGGCCCTGCGCCGGGCGGCGAAGGTGTGGTCGCCGATCGGCCGGTTGCTCGATCAGCCCCGACCCACCTGGCTGGGCCTGCGCGACGAGGACGTCGACGAGCTCATGGGGCCGGTCGTGGAGGACCTGGCCGCGGCCGGCGTCCACGTCCTCTGGCCGGCCGAGCTGATGGAGACGATCGAGCTGAAGCCGGTCGTGTCCACGGCCCCGGGCGCGGTCACCTCGTCGGGCCTGTCGCTGGAGACCCTGCTCGAGCTCCGCTGGTCGGCGACGGTCGGCGGCGAGCAGCTCTCCGAGCAGGAGCTGCGGGCGCTGGCCGAGGCCCGGCGCCCGATGGTCCGGCTCCGTGGCCGGTGGGTGCGGGCCGACCCGACGGCGCTGGCCCGTGTCCTGGAACGACGGCGGGTGGCGGCGGGGGAGGCGCTGGCGGCGGCGCTCGTCGGGACCCTGACGGTCGACGGCCAGACCCTGGACATCGAGCTGGAGGGACCGCTGCGGGACCTGGCCACCCGGCTGGCGGCCATGGACCCGGAGCGGAGCCAGGTGCCACCGGACGGCCTGGTCGCTGTCCTCCGCCCCTACCAACTCCGGGGCCTGGCCTGGCTGACCGAGATGGCCGACCTGGGCGTCGGTGGCGTCCTGGCCGACGACATGGGCCTGGGCAAGACGATCCAGGTCCTGGCCCTGCACCTGGCTCGCCGGGACCGGGGTCGACCGACCCTGGTGGTCTGCCCCGCCTCGGTCCTGGCCAACTGGGAGCGGGAGACGGCCCGCTTCGCCCCCGGTGTGCCCACCCGACGCTTCCACGGGCCCGGCCGGGACCTCGACGGCCTGGGTGCCGACGAGATCGTGGTGGCCACCTATGGCGTCGTGAGACGCGACATCGAGGTGCTGGCCTCCGTCGGCTGGGGCCTGGTGATCGCCGACGAGGCGCAGGCGGTCAAGAACCCGAACGCCCGCACCGCGCGGGCCCTGCGCCGCATCCACGGTGAGGCCCGCTTCGCCCTCACCGGCACGCCCGTGGAGAACCGCCTCACCGAGCTCTGGGCGATCCTGGACTGGACGACCCCTGGCCTGCTCGGCCCGCTCGAGGCGTTCCGGACCGATGTGGCGCTTCCCATCGAGCGTTACCAGGACGACGAGGTGGCCGAGACGCTGCGGCGGGTGATCCGGCCGTTCGTGTTGCGACGGAAGAAGAGCGACCCCACCATCGCCCCCGACCTGCCGCCCAAGACCGAGATCGACCGGATCATGCCGCTGACCGTCGAGCAGGCGTCGCTCTACCGGGCGGTCACCGACGAGGTGCTGGCCCAGATCGAGTCGGCCCGGGGCATGGCCCGTCGGGGCCTGGTCCTCAAGCTGCTGACGGCGCTCAAGCAGATCTGCAACCACCCGGCCCAGTACCTGGGCCAGGCCGGGCCCCTCGATGGCCGCTCGGGGAAGCTCGACGGGGCCACCGAACTGCTGGAGATCGTCACCGCCGAGGACGAGGCCGCCCTCGTCTTCACCCAGTACGTGACCATGGGCCGGCTCCTGGAGGAGCATCTCACGGGCCGGGGCCTGCGCACGTTCTTCCTGCACGGCTCCCTCACCATCACGGCCCGGGAGGAGCTGGTCCAGCGCTTCCAGGCGGGTGCGGCCGACGCCTTCGTGATCTCGCTGCGGGCGGGGGGCACGGGCATCAACCTGACCCGGGCCACCCACGTCGTGCACTACGACCGGTGGTGGAATCCGGCGGTGGAGGACCAGGCCAGCGACCGGGCCTGGCGGATCGGCCAGACCCGACCGGTCGAGGTGCACCGCCTCATCTGTGAGGGCACGGTCGAGGACCGGATCGCCACCCTGCTGGCCACCAAGCGGGACTTGGCCGACGCCGTCGTGGGTGCCGGGGAGGCGTGGATCTCCGAGCTGGACGACGACGCCTTGGCCGAGCTGGTCCAGCTGTCCGTCGGGGGCGGGGCCTGATGGCCGAGCGGCGCGTCTTCGGCACCACCTGGTGGGGGAAGGCGTGGACCGACGCGCTCCAGCGCCGGGCCCGCCTCGACGTCAACCGCCTACCCCGGGGTCGGACCTACGCCCGCCACGACCGGGTCCAGGAGATCGAGCTCGGCCCGGGGGAGATCAACGCCCGGGTGCAGGGCAGCCGTCCGGAGCCGTACACGGTGCGGGTCCACATCCGTCGCTTCAGCGACGATGAGTGGAACGTCGTGCTGGACGCGATCACGGCCCGGGCGGCCCACACCGCCGCTCTGCTCGACGGGGAGCTGGACCCCGGGATCATCGAGGATGCCCGAGCCGTCGGGGTCGAGCTGCTGCCCACCGCCGGCGAGGTCGTTCCCCGGTGCTCGTGCCCCGACCGGGCCATCCCCTGCAAGCACTCGGCCGCGGTCTGCTATCTGGTGGCCGACGAGCTCGACGCCGATCCCTTCGCCCTGCTGCGCCTCCGGGGCCGGTCTCGCGACGAGGTCCTGGCCGAGCTCCGACGCCGGAGGACGGCCGGAGCGACTCGTCGGCCGTCGCCCGGGCTCGAGCCCGCCGTCACCGACGTCGACAAGGGCATACCAGCGGGTCAGGCGTGGTCCCGCCTGCTCGGTCGCCTCCCCCGTCCGCCGCATCCCCGCCCGGCGCCCGGCCGCCCGGCGCCGTGGCCGGTCGACCCGCCGGTGGACGCCCCCTTCAGGGCCGCCGGCCTGCAGGCCCTGATCGCCGACGCCGCGGACCGCGCCTGGCACATGGCCCGGGGCGAGGGCCGCTCGGGGCTGCTCGACGACTGAACGCCGGCGGGCTGGGCGAACCGAGGCCCCGTAAGGGGTGCGGGGTGTGGGCTCGGCGTCACTGCGAGCCTCGATATCGGGCCGATCGGCGATGCCGAAGTCCAATGCTCATCCGGAATGTCACGCGCCGTGAGATCCGTGCCCGAAGTCGGCCCCGACAACCGAGGTCGAGGACTGGGCGTACCGATTCGGTAGGCACAGTCCTCGACCTGTCGACTCAAGCCCGGTCCGGCCACGTCGGGTGAGAATCGACGGCTCCTCGCCGCCGACGACGGCTACTCCGACCCCCCCCGCCCCGTGGTTGCCTTGTTCTCGCTGAGCCCTCCGGTCAGGTGAGCAGCACCCGCTGGGCCAGTCCGGCCATCACCGCGGGGTCGTTGTTGACCGAGCGGGTGCGGGCGAAGGCGATGCCTCGGCCCTCGGCCCGGGCCCGGGCCTCGATGTCGAGGTCGTAGAGGATCTCGAGGTGGTCCGAGGTGAAGCCCTGGGCGCACACCAGCAGCCCGGACGTACTGAGGCTGTCGATGACCTCCAGGATGTCCGGGCCCCGCCAGGGCTCGGGGGTGCGACCGGCGCTCTGCCAACCGATGTCCCAGGCGGTCAGGCCGGCCCGTTCGGCGATTGCGCCGGCGGACGCGGCGAGGTGGTCCGGGTAGCGGTCGCCCTCGAGCACCCGCTCGGGGAGGCTGTGGGCCGTGAACAGGACGGTGGTGTCAGCGGGTAGGTCCTCGAGCTGTTCGGTGACGGCGGCGGCCTGGAAGTCCAGCCAGGCGCCGAGGTCGGACCAGTCGTCGATCGGCCGGTAGTCGACGCCCCGCTCCTCGGCGGTCGACGCGGCCCGTCCGTGGTATTGGCCGACGCTGAAGGACGAGAAGTGGGGGGCCAGGACCAGGCCCACGACCACGTCGGCCCCCTCGTCGGCCAGGGCGTCGAGGCCGTTCTCCACGAACGGCGCGGCGTGCTTCTGGCCGAGGCGCACCAGCGTCCCGGCGGGCAGGGCGGCCTCGATGGCGGCCCGCTGGCCCTCGGTCCGCCGGGCCAGCGGGGACACGCCGCCCAGGGCCTCGTAGCGGGCGGTCAGCTCGGCCAGCAGCTCGGGGGTCGGCGGCCGGCCCCGGCGGATGTGGGTGTAGTAGGCCTCGATGTCAGCCGGCGTGCGGGGTGTCCCGTAGGCCATGACCAGGACGCCGAGGGTCATGCCGCCGTCCGCTCGTGGACCAGCTCGACGATGCGGGTCAGCACCGTCGGGTCGGTCTCGGGCAGCACCCCGTGGCCCAGGTTGAAGATGTGGCCGGGGCGACCGGCGATGCGGTTCAGCACCCCGCGGACCTCGTGCTCGACGGCGGGCCAGGGGGCCAGGCAGGCCGCGGGGTCGAGGTTGCCCTGGATGCCCTTGTCGAGGCCGATGCGCTCCCAACCGGCGTCGATGGGCACGCGCCAGTCGACGCCGACCACGTCGGCCCCGGCGTCGGCGAACAGGCCGAGCAGCTCGCCCGTGCCCACCCCGAAGTGGACCCGGGGCACGCCCAGGTCGGCCAGTCCGTCGAAGACCTTGCGGCTGGCGGGCAGGACGTGGGCCTCGTACTGCTCGGGGGTCAGCGCCCCGGCCCACGAGTCGAAGAGTTGGATGGCCGACGCCCCGGCCTCGACCTGGGCCCGTACGAAGCCGAGGGCCAGGTCGGCCAGGCGGTCGATGAGGTCGTGCCACAGAGCGGGCTCGCCCAGCATCATCGCCTTGGTCTTGGCGTAGGTGCGGGAGGGCCGGCCCTCGATCAGGTACGAGGCCACGGTGAACGGCGCGCCGGCGAACCCCAGGAGGGGTACCTCCAGCACGTCGACCAGGTTGCGCACGGTCTCGAGGACGTAGGGGATGTCCTGCTCGGGCTCCAACGGGCGCAGGCGCTCCAGGTCGCCGGCGCCGGCGAAGGGCTCCTCGACCACCGGACCGGTGCCGGGGACCACGTCGACACCGAAGCCCACGGCCTGGATGGGTACGACGATGTCGGAGAAGAGGACGGCGGCGTCGACCCCGTGGCGGCGCACCGGCTGGAGGGTGATCTCCGTGGCGAGGTCGGGGGTGTGGATGGCGTCGAGGATGCTGCCCGTGCCCCGCAGCTCCCGGTACTCCGGCAACGAGCGCCCGGCCTGGCGCATGAACCACACCGGCGTGTGCGGCACCGGCTCCTGCCGACAGGCACGGAGGAAGGGGCTGTCCTGGAGGTCCGGCACGGCAGGCACCGTATTGGGGGACACTGCGGGGATGCGCCGTTCGATCGACGACTACCCCGCCACCGATGCCGACCTGCCGCCCGATGCGGAGGACTACGACATCACCAAGGTGTCGTGGGCCGTGGCGATCAGTGACGACTACGAGGACGCCGAGCCCCGCGTCGTCTTGACCGTCGAGGAGGTCGGTGCCGCCGGAGCCGGGCTGGTCGCCCACCTGAGCCCGACAGTGGCCCGCCGCCTGCGCCTCGCCCTCCGCGACGCTCTGCGCGAGGTCGGGGAGGACGACGGCGACTGATGGCCCGGTACATCTAGAGGGCGGTGCGGCCTTGGCGGCGGGCCGACTCGGCCACCGCCTTCTCGGCGCCGGGCGCCATGGCATCGGGGCCCATGGCGGCCAGGGTCTCGGCGTCGGGCCCGATGACGACGACGTCGCTCACGCTCGGGCGGACGACGGCGACCTCGCGAGCCAGGAGGCGGGTGTGGTAGGCCCGGGCCGGCTCGTGCCAGTCGGTCGAGCCCGCCATCGGCGCCGACACGATCACCCGGTCGAACCCGAGGCCCGCCACCAGGTCGACGTTGGTGGGGGAGTGCACGGCACCGTCGACGTGCTCGGCCCCGTCGATTCTCACGGGGGCGAGCAGGCCGGGGACGGCGGAGGAGGCGGCCACGGCCTGGCCCACGGTGGCGTCGGACGGGTCCCGGCCGAAGACCCGCAACCGGCCGTCGGCCACCCGCACCGAGCAGATCCAGAGCGGCTGAGCGGGCCAGCGCTCGCCGACGTAGATCCCGTCGATCCGATGGGCGATGCGCAGCGTGTCCATGCGCCCCCGGGGCAGCAGGCCACCGGCCAGCAGGCCGACTCGAGGCCGCCCACGGCGGAGGAAGGCTCGGCCCGCGAGGCCGGGGTCCAGGGGCCACCGGTTGGTGGGCCGCGCCGGCTCGACGAAGTCCAGGCGGGCGGGCAGGTCGCGGCGCCGGGCCTCGGTGGCCGCCGACACGTCGCCGCCGGTCTGGTCGGCCCAGTGGTCGGCGACGGGGATGCCCGCCCGCAGGGTCGAGCCCGTCGAGGACCCGACCGAGGTCCCCACCACGAGGTCGGCCTCCGCCGCGTCCCATCCGGCGTCGAGCAGGCCCTGCAGGACGCCGGCGTGGAAGGCGCCGCCGGTCAGGCCGCCGGCCCCGAGCACGAGCGCGGTGCTCACCCGCTCAGTACCGGAGGTCGGCCACGATGCCGAAGTGGTCGGAGGCCCAGACATCGCCCACCGGAAGGTCGCCGAGCAGTCGGGCGGCCACGGCGTGGCCCCGACCGCCGGCTTCGGGCCAGGACACGAAGATGTAGTCGATGCGGGCGGGGGTCTCGGCCTCGGCGGCGGCGTACGGATTGGTGTTGGACCAGGTCAGGCCGGGACCGTCACCCGGCGCCAGCTCCCACACGTCCCGGAAGACGAGGGGTGGGGCGGGCACGGCAGCCTTGCCGGTCAGGAGGCGGATCTCGTCGCTGTCGGACACGGCGTTGAAGTCGCCGCAGAGGATGGCGGGGAAGTCGGCGACCGCCGTGTCCCGGATGAACGGGCACAGGGCCCGCACCTGCTCCTGGCGGATGTGGCCGTGGTAGAGCCGGTAGTGCAGGTGGGTCGAGAACACCGAGAGCGGTCCCCGGGCGCCGTCGATGTCGGCCCGGAGGATGAGGCGGCCTTCGTCCTGGTCGGGCGGCGCGGGCAGGAACAGGTGCTCCTGGGCCGTGATGGGCCAGCGGGAGAGCACGGCGTTGCCGAAGCAGACGCCCTCGAACTCGTACTTGAAGGCGTACGCGTGGTGGTAGCCGAGGGCGTCGGCCAGCTCGGCGGCCTGGTTGCGCTCGCCTTCCTCCCACACCTCCTGCAGGGCGATGACGTCGGCGTCGGCGGCCCGCAGGGTGGCGAGGATGGCCTCGGCCCGCTGTTCCCACGGCCCGAAGCGCCACCACAGGTTCCAGGTCGCCACCCGCAGCGTGCTGTCGAGCAGCGGCCCCAGGGTGCCTTCGTGCACATCGGTCACGCCCGGATCGTGTCAGATACTGCGGCCCGGCGGTGCCGGTAGGATCGTCGGTTCCCCATGGGCAGCGATTCCGACCTGGAAGCCGAACAGGCACACCTCGATCGGGCCTACGAGGCCCTCGAAGCGAGCCGCCGTTCCGCCTCGCGCCTGGCCGGCATGGTCGAGGTCGGCCGGGGGGGCACGAACCAGGCCCGCTTCGAGCGGGAGGTCATCCACGACAGCATCGTGAGCCGCCTCACCCAGCTCCACATCGGCGACGCCTCACTGGTCTTCGGGCGCATCGACCGTACCGAGGCCGTTGGCGGCGAGCGCTACCACATCGGTCGCATCGCCGTGTCCGACGAGGACTACGAACCACTGGTCATCGACTGGCGGGCGCCGGTCGCCGAGCCCTTCTACCGGGCTACCGGGCGCGAGCCCATGGGCCTGTACCGCCGGCGCCACTTCGCCACCCGGGGCAAGCGGCTCCTGGCCATGGAGGACGAGGTCTTCGACGGTGAGGCCCTGCTGGCCGAGGGCGCCGGGTCGGACCTGGTGGGCAAGGCCGCCCTGCTGGCCTCGCTGGAGGAGGCCCGCACCGGGAAGCTGGGCGACATCGTGGCCACGATCCAGGCCGAGCAGGACGCCATCATCCGCTCCGAGCTACCCGGGGTCCTGGTCGTCCAGGGCGGGCCGGGCACGGGCAAGACGGTGGTGGCCCTGCACCGGGCGGCCTACCTGCTCTACACCCACCGCTTCCCGCTGGAAGGTCAGGGGGTACTGGTCGTCGGCCCCAACCGGCTGTTCCTGGGCTACATCGAACACGTCCTGCCGTCCCTGGGCGAAGTCGGCGTGGAGCTGGCCGTGACCGCCGACCTGGTCGTCGGGGTCCCGACCGAGGGCCGGGACGCCCCGGATGTGGCCCGCATCAAGGGCGACGCCCGTATGGGGACGGTGCTGTCCCGGGCCATCGACGACCGAGAGCGGCCGTTGCGCTGGGACCTCGTCGTGCCCTACGGCCGGAGCCGGTTGCGGATGACCCGCGAACAGTCCCGGGGCATCGTGCGCAGTGCCCGCCGGCGGTTCCGGGGCCACAACGCCGCCCGCCGGTACGTCGAGCAGCAGGTCTTCGCCGCCCTGGCCGCCAGCACCAGCCGCGAGCTGGAGCCGGGCGAGGTGCGGTCGACGCTGCGCTGGGCCCGCGAGGTCCGTGAGGCCCTCGAGTGGATGTGGCCGCGGCTCACGCCCGAGCACCTGCTGCACGACCTGTTCGGGTCCCGGGCCCTGCTTCGCCACGCCGCCCGAGACACCTTCGGTGAGGCCGTCGCCGACTCGTTGCACCGGCCTCGTTCGGGCCACGTGTCCGAGGTGGTGTGGACCGTCGACGACATCCCGCTGCTGGACGAGGCCCACGCCTACCTCGGCCCGGTCCGGGGCCGGGAGGAGGCCCGGACCTTCGGCCACATCGTCGTGGACGAGGCCCAGGACCGCTCGCCGATGGAGCTGCGCATGCTGGCGCGGCGGTCGCTGTCCGGGTCGATGACCATCGTGGGCGACATCGGCCAGGCCACCGGGCCGTGGGGGGCGCAGGACTGGGAGGACGTGCTGGCGCACCTGCCCGGCCGCCGCGACCCCCGCCACATCGAGCTGACCGTCGGCTACCGCATCCCGGCGTCGATCATGGGGCCGGCCGTGGCCGTGCTCGGGGCCAGTGCCCCCTGGCTGACCCCGCCCGTGGCCGTGCGCCCCGGCGAGGAGCCGCCGGAGTTCGTGCGGGTGCTGGAGCCGTCCGGCCTCGGCGCCGAGGTGGCCGCCGCCGCCGTCCGGGCCCGGGACCACGTCGAGCCGGGCAACGTGGCCGTCATCGTCCCCCGCTCCCTGGTCGAGGACGTGGCCGCCGGCCTCGAGGCCGCCGGGGTGGAGTACGGCCGAGCCACGCGCCGGGGCCTGGACCGTCGCATCACGCTGGTGCCCGTCGACCTGGCCAAGGGCCTCGAGCTGGACGCCGCCGTGGTCGTGGAGCCCGCCGCCATCGTCGACGAGGAGTCCGCCGGCCTGCGCTCCCTCTACGTCGCCCTGACCCGGGCCACCCGCCGCCTCGCCGTCATTCACGCCCGAGCCCTGCCCGACCCCATGCGCGAGACCGCCACCGCCGCCGCCTGACCCTCGTCAGGCGGTGACCTCGGGCTTGGGGCGACGTGCGCTCGGCCCGCAGGACCACGTCGACGGTGGCCAGGGAGATCTGACCCTCGATCCGGGTGATGTCCGGAATGCGGTCGGCCCGGTCGAGCAGTGCCCGCAGGCGGATCACGCCGGCCTCCGAGGTGTCTTGGGGCCACCGGTACCCTCCGCGCCGTGAGCGCGCCCGCGGTCAGAGCGGTGATGGCCGGGTGAGCTCGGCGGACGTGGCCGTGATCGGCGCCGGACCGGCGGGGCTGATGGCGGCGCTGCGGCTGGCTCGGGCCGGGCGGTCGGTGGTGGTGCACGAAGCCGCGCCGAGGGTCGGAGGGATGGCCGGGAGCATCGACGTCGACGGGGTCCGGGTCGACTTCGGGAGCCACCGCCTGCACCCGTCGACCCCACCGGAGCTGCTGGCCGAGATACGGGGCCTGCTGGGCGATGATCTACAGGTCCGGCCCCGCAACGGCCGGATCCGGATGGCGGGCCGCTGGCTCCGCTTCCCCCTCCGGGCCCACGAGCTGGTCATCCGCCTCCCGCCTCGTCTGGCCGCCGCCTCCGCCCGGGATGTGCTGACCGCCCCGTTCCGCCGCCCCCGCCGCGACACGTTCGCCGAGGTCGTCCGGGCCGGGCTGGGCCCGACGATGGCCGACGCCTTCTACGCCCCCTACGTCGAGAAGCTGTGGGGGGTCCCGCCCGACCAGCTCAGCGGGGAGTTGGCCCGCCGCCGGGTCACCGCCGACGGCCCGGTCGCCATCGCCAAGCGCCTGGTCAAGGCCCGTTCGGGCGGGGCCACCTTCCTCTACCCCCGCCAGGGCTTCGGCCAGATCAGCGAGGCCCTGGCCGAAGCGGCGGCGGCGGCCGGGGCGGAGATCCGCCTGTCCTCGCCGGTCGACGATCTCGACGGCCTGGACGCCGACCTCGTCTTCAGCACGCTGCCGATCACCACGCTGGCCGCCATGGCGGGCGGGCCGACGAGCAGCCTCACCCACCGAGGGATGGCGCTGGTGCACCTGACCCTCGCCCGTCGCCCGTACACGCCCTTCGACGCCCACTACTTCCCCGAGCCCGATGTCGTGTTCAGCCGCGTGTCCGAGCCCGCCAACTACCGGGACTCGGTGGACGACCCGCCCGATCGGACCGTGCTCTGCGCCGAGGTCCCGTGCCGCGCCGGGGACGCCATCTGGTCGGCCTCCGACGCCGACCTGGGCGAGCAGGTGGCCGACGGGCTGGCCCGGGTCGGGCTGCCGGTTGCCACTCCCGATCGGGTCCGGGTCGAGCGCCTGCCCCGGGTCTACCCGCTCTACCGAGTGGGCTTCGAGCAGGAGCTGGCGGGCGTCCTCGAGTGGGCCCACGGCCTCGACCGGGTGGTGGTGTTCGGCCGCCAGGGGCTCTTCGTGCCCGACAACACCCATCACGCCCTGGCCATGGGGGCGGAGGCCGCCGCCGCGGTCCGGGTCGACGGCTCGTTCGACCGCGATGCCTGGACCGAGGCCCTCGACCGGTTCCGGGGGCACGTCGTCGAGGACTGAAGCCGAGTTGCGTCGAGGTATTAGGTATGCCTAACTTCACGGTCCATGCGGAAGTCGATGTTGACCGTCCTCACCCTGGTCCTCGCCCTCGGCGGCCTGCTCGCCGCCTGCGGGGAGGACGACGGTGCCGGCCTCCGGGCGTCGGGCTCGGCCAGCGGTTCGGGCGCGGGCGGCGGTTCGGCGTCGAGCACCGACGCCGCCGAGTGCTCGCCGGTCGGCGAGGACCTCGAGGCCGAAGCCGACGAGACGGTCGACATCGGCCTCGTGGACTACGCCTTCGTCCCCGACGTCTTCGAGGTGGAGGCGGGGGTCGTGACCTTCGCCGCCACCAACGACGGCACCGAGAACCACGAGCTGGCCTTCCTGCCCGGCGGCGGCGACGTGGTCTTCACCGAGGACGGCGCGCCCGACGAGGACGCTCTGGCCGAGGCCGGTGCGCTCGAGCTCGAGGGCTTCGGCCCGGACCAGACCTGCAACGCCACCTACGAGCTGGAGGCCGGTGAGTACACCGTCTTCTGCCTCGTGGAGGCCGAAGACGGCGAGACCCACTACGAGAAGGGGATGCGGGGCACCCTCACCGTCACCTGACCGCCGTGCGCCCCGGGTCGGGCGGGTCGACCGCAGGGTCGTCGGGGGCACCCGGGTCCTCGGATCTCACTCGCCGTCGCGAAGACGGGCCGTCGGCTGGTCACTCGTCCTTCTGGCGCCCGATTCGGGCGCCATGGCACACCAATCAGGCGCCAGAAGGGGAGAAGGTCCGGATTCGGCCACAGGGGGTGGCGGACCGAGGTCCGGCCTGGCATGACGGACCCTCCGCCCGCATCGCCCTCGTGGTTGCCATCGGTTGGCCGACCCAACCCGGCCGACGGACCTACCGGCCCACCGAGGTGGGCACGGTCCCGGAGGAGACGGGTTCCAGGAGGTACCAGCCGTCTCGTGCGGCGGCGGTGAGGTGGCGGCCGTCGTGCATGGCGCGGCCGAGGGTGGCGCGTACGGCGCGGCGCCAGGTTGCCGCCACCTCGGGTTGCGTCATCCGGATGGCTTCGATGTCCAGCGCGACCTGGGCGAGGGCGGGTCCGTCACCGGGGGGGTCGCCGACGACGGGGCCACCGTCGGGCCCGACCGACACCAGCACGGGCACGCCGGATGCCCGCGCCCCCTCCACGTCGACCGGGGCCAGCTCGCCCGCCGCCGCCGCCACCACCCTCGGGTCGTCCAGCGTCCAGCGGACCAGGCACCGGTCACTCTCCTCCCCCCGTTCGATGGCGGTGGTCATTCGGCCGTAGAAGTCGACCTCGTACTCGACGGCGCGGGCGCCGAGCTTGGTCAGGTTGAACCAGGCGTTGCGGGCCACGAGGGGGTCGTAGGTCCACTCGACGGTCCGGATGCCGCGGTCGAGGCACCAGCGCCGCTGGTGCCACTTGAGGGCCGGGCCGATGCCCTGGCTGCCGAGGCCGGGGGCGGTGCAGGTGGCGTGGGAGTGGAGGAGGACCTCGCCCTGCAGGTACCCGATGAAGCCCAGCGAGCCCCCGAGGAGGCGCTCCCCCTCCCAGGCCCCGGTCAGGTAGCCGCCGGCGTGCTGGATGGCCCGGCAGATGCCCGGGTCGACGAAGGACTCGCCCCACACCTCGGCCATGAGGGCGGTGACGGCGCGGATCTCCTCCATCCCGTCGGTCTCACCGATGACGATGGCCACGGGTCAGCCCGGGGTGAGGTGGTCCTGGGCCACGGTGAACCGGGCCAGCGCCTCGCCGTCGACCTCCACGCCCAGGCCGGGGCCCGTCGGCACCCGGAGACGGCCGTCCTCCAGGACGAACGGTTCGGTCAGGTCGGTGGCGTAGTAGCGGTCCGAGGCCGACGAGTCGCCCGGCAGGGTGAAGCCGGGAAGCGACGACAGCGCCACCAGCGAGGCCCGGCCGATGCCCGTCTCCAGCATCCCGCCGCACCAGACCGGTAGATCGGCGGCCACGCAGCGATCGTGGATGCGGCGCGCTTCGAGCAGGCCGCCGACCCGGCCCGGCTTGATGTTGACGATGCCGCAGGACCCGAGGGCCAGTGCGGTTTCGACGTGGGCCACCGACTCGATCGACTCGTCCAGGCAGATCGGGGTCTGCATCCGTCGGGCCAGCTCGGCGTGACCCACGAAGTCGTCCTCGGGCAGGGGCTGCTCGACCAGGAGCAGGTCGTAGTCGTCGAGGCGAGCCAGGTGGTCGGCATCGGTGACCCGGTACGCCGTGTTGGCGTCGACCTGCAGGGGGAAGCCGTCACCGGTGAGCTCCCGGATGGCGGCCACCCGCTCGATGTCGGCCCCGGGCTCGATCTTCAACTTGATGCGCCGGTAGCCCTCGTCCAGGTACTCGGCCACCCACCCCGCCAGGACGGTGGGGTTGTCGGTGATGCCCACCGACACGCCGACGTCGACGGCGTCCCGGACCCCGCCCAGGTGCTCGGCCAGTGAGACCCCGGCTGCCCGCAGCTCGGCGTCGAGCACGGCCACCTCCAAGGCCTCCTTGGCCATGCGATGGCCCTTGACCGGCTCGAGGAGGTCGGCCACCGCGGCGCCGGACAGGTCGTCACCGGCGCCGAACAGCCTCGGGACGAGATGGTCGACCAGGACCAGACGGGCGCTGTCGTTGAACTCGGGGGAGTAGTGGGGGTCGACGTCGGCGGCGCACTCCCCCCAACCGTCGCCCAGGTCGGTCGTGGCCCGAACGACCAGGACCTCCCGGACGGTCTGTTCGCCGAACGAGGTCCGGAAGGGGCGGACGAGGGGAAGGCGGACCCGGTGGAGGTCGACGGCGAGGAGGCGCACGGTCGGATCATCGCATTGCGAAGGGTCATGAACCGCCCTCGGCCTCCCGGAGCAGGGGGACGAGGCGTTCGTCCGGGGTGAACAGGCGGCGTCCCGCCCCCAGGGTCACGACGGTGCTGACGGTGGCCACGCCACCGAGGATCAACAGCATCAGCGCCAGTTGGACCATCACGGCGTCGAGCGGGTCCACGCCGGCCAGGACCAGGCCGGTCATGGCGCCGGGCAGGAAGACCAGCCCGACCGCCTTGGTGCTCTCGATCTGGGGGGTCATGGCGGTACGCAGGACCACCCGGAGGTAGGGCCGGGAGGCGTCCGGCACCGAGCAGCCCAGGGCCAGGCGGGCCTCCAGCTCGTCCCGCTTGTCGGTGAACTCCTCGACCAGCCGGCGGGCCGCCAGCACGGCGGCACTGAGGGCGTTGCCCAGGATCATCCCGGCGACCGGGACCAGGGTGCGGGCCTCCAGCGGGAAGATCGACAGCCCGAAGATCACCGCGAAGCTGAGCACGGCGGTCAGGACCTCGCCGGTGAGGGCGACCCGGAACAGGCCGGGGATGGCCGGGGCCCGGCGCTGGATCGTCACCGCGGCGAACACGACGATCCCCAGCACCCAGAGCCAGGACCACACGAGGGGAGCGTCGTCGGCCAGCACCAGGCCGAGCCCGAGGCCGACGAGGAGGAGCTGGCCCGTCGCCCGGCCCACCGCGACGAGGATCGAACCCTCCAGTCCCAGGCGTTGCCAGCGGGAGATCCCGACGGCGACGCCGATGAGGAGGAGGGAGGCCAGGAGGCCGACGACGGTGACGTCACCGTTCACGCCAGGCCGACCTTCCCGGCCGTGACCCGCACGGCGTGGTCGGCGATGCGGTCGATCTGTTCGGGCTCCTGGGTCACCCACAGCACGGCGATGCCGTCGTCGCGCAGCTTGGCGGCCAACTCCTCGAGCCGGCGGGTGGCCTCGGGGTCGAGGGAGGAGGTGGCCTCGTCGGCCAACAACACGTCGGGGTCCGTGGCCAGCGAGCGGGCCAGGCACATGCGCTGGGCCTCGCCGCCGGAGAGCCGGTCGGCGGGGCGTTCGAGGAAGCTCCCGTCGAGGGTGACCCGTTCCAGCAGCGCCGCACCCTCGTCGTCGGTCAGATCCGCGGCGGCGACGCGGAGGTTCTGGCGCACCGTCCCCGCGAAGGGGATCGGACGCTGGAAGAGCATGCCGACCCGACGCCGGTGGGCGTGGACGTCGAGGGCGGCCAGGTCCTCGCCCCGGAAGCGGACGACGCCCCGGGTCGGCGCCTCCAAGCGGTTGCACAGGCGGAGCAGGCTCGACTTGCCCGAGCCCGAGGCCCCCACGATCACCGTGATCGCCCGGTCGGGGATCGCGAGGTCGACGTCGTCGAGCCGGGTCTGCCCGTCGGTGATCAGGCTCACGTCGTCGAAGGTGAAGAGCGGCTCACCCGACGGCACGGCCGCAGTCTGCTCCGCCCCTGGCCCCACCGATGCGTTAGGCACACTTTACGAATGGGTACCGTGACGCGCCGTGCGGCCCCGTCATTCCCTCGCCGGGCTGGTCCTGGTCGGCGTCGTGGTGGCGTCGTGGGCGATGGTGGCCCTGCCCGCCCGGGCGACCTACGGGGCCCGGGTCACCGCCGACGAGCCCCAATACCTCCTCTCGGCCCTGAGCCTGGCCCAGGACCGCGACCTGGACATCAGCGACGAGATCGCTGCCCGGGCCTACGCGCCCTTCCACGAGGTCGCCATCGACCCGCAGACCGAGCCGAACGCCGACGGCCGGGAGTTCAGCCCCCACGATCCTCTGCTGCCCGTCGTCCTCGCGGTGCCGATGGCCCTCGGGGGCTGGGTCGCGGCCAAGGCCACGCTGGCGGTCCTGGCCGGGGTGTTGGCCGCGCTGCTGGTCTGGTCGGCCGTCGAGCGCTTCGGCGTGAATGGGGGCCCGGCCACCGTCGTGGTCCTGGCCTTCGCCCTGAGCGCCCCCCTGACCAGCTACGGCGCCCAGGTGTACCCGGAGCTGCCGGCCGCCCTGGCGGTGACCGTGGCCCTCGCCGCGCTGACCGGTCCCTTCCAGCGGCGTGGGCAGTGGGCGCTGGTGACGGCGGTGGTCGCCTTGCCTTGGCTGAGTGTGAAGTACGCCCCGGTCGCCGTCGCGCTGGCGGCGGCGGGGGCGTGGACCCTCTGGCGTCGCGGAGACCGGCAGGCCGTCCTGCGCCGCGCCGGGATCCTCGCCGTCGCGGG
>Ga0315283_10002031_pt1 | contig 16707 bp, 11 predicted proteins | sample YL17G09_0_MG_FD_204541 | JGI IMG/M metagenome (GOLD analysis project Ga0315283, IMG submission 204541) | Sediment microbial communities from Yellowstone Lake, YNP, Wyoming, USA - YL17G09_0 | ecosystem: Environmental > Aquatic > Freshwater > Lake > Sediment | place: USA: Wyoming | collected... | reverse complement strand
CCAACGGAAGTGCGGCGCGCACCCCGACCCCGGCCGGTTTCCCGCGCGTCGATGCCGGAACGCAGAAGGGGCGCGATGACGTGCGGCGCACCGTGCTGACCGAGGAGCTCGCCGCCGAGGAAAAGCTGCTCGCCGAGACGCGCGCCGCCTATGCCGACGGCGCGCCGGTGCCGCTGGCGGAGGAGCGCGCCGATGCCGAAAAGTATCGCGTGCGCATCGGAAAGCTGCGGCAGGCGGTCGCCGTGCACGAAAAAAACGTCGAGGCGCTGAAGAAGGAGCTCGGATCCGTCAAGTGACGCATCGGTCATCGCGGCGAAAGCCTCGCGGGCGCAGATATTGCTAAGCAAGCAGTAACCATCGCCTTTCCGGCGCCACCTTCACCGCGGTCCTGCGCATTTTCCGATTGTGAAACTCGGCCCATTGCCATTCTTTGCCGGCGACCAGACCGCCGCCGCCCATGCCGGGCTGGAACTGCTCGCCACTGCAGTCCTGCTGCTCGATCGCGGCTTCAAGGTGGCCTACGCCAATCCCGCCGCGGAGAACCTGTTCGAGCTGTCGAAAAAGCAGATCGTCGGGCGCGCGCCCCGCGAGCTCTTCGTCGATGCCGCGAACCTGCTCCTCGCGATCGACAAGGCGGTGGGCAGCGGCGCGTCGTACACCGAGCAGGAACTCGAACTGGGCGTGCCCGGCAAGCCGAAACTGCATCTGACCTGCACCGTCTCCCCCGTCGAGGTGCGCGGCGCCACGCTGCTGCTGGAATTCCGCCACATCGACCAGCAACTGAAGATTGCGCGCGAGGAGCGGCTGCAGGAGCAGCAGCTGGCGAACCGCGAGTTGATCCGGAGCCTTGCGCACGAGATCAAGAACCCGCTGGGCGGCATCCGCGGCGCCGCGCAGTTGCTCGAGCGTGAACTCGACCGCCCGCAACTCATCGAATACACGCAGGTGATCATCGGCGAGGCGGACCGCCTGCGGTCGCTCGTCAACCGGCTGCTGACGCCGCATCGACTGCCCTCCTATCGCCGCACCAACATCCACGAGATCCTCCTGCAGGTGAAAGGCGTCGTGCAGGCGGAGTTCCCGCAGGTCGTGATCGTCTCGGACTTCGACACCAGCCTGCCCGAGTTCGACGCCGATCCGGAGCAACTCACCCAGGCGGTCCTCAACATCGTCCGCAACGCGGCGCAGGCGGTCGTCGGCGCCACGGCCGGGCCCGGGATCCGCCTGACGACGCGGGTGGCGCGGGGAGTGACGCTGGCGAGGAAGCGCCACCGGCTCGCGCTCGCGCTGTCGATCGAGGACAACGGGCCCGGAATTCCGGACGCGCTCCGCCCCCGCATTTTCTATCCTCTGGTGTCGGGCCGCGAGGGCGGCAGCGGGCTGGGATTGACGATCGCGCAGACATTCATCGCGCAACACAACGGAACGATCGAATGCGAGAGCGAGCCCGGACACACGGTGTTTACGATCCTGCTGCCGCTGGAGTCCGGCCGTACCGGCGCATAAATCGGGTTGATCAAGCATGTACGCACACGAATATGAACCGCCACGCGGCACAGCGATGAAGCCGGTCTGGATCGTCGATGACGACCGCTCGATCCGCTGGGTGCTGGAGAAGGCGCTCGCGCGCGAGGGCATCCCGTACAAGACGTTCGCGACGGCTTACGAGGTGCTGCAGGCACTTGCGCACAGTCAGCCGCAGGTGCTCGTGTCGGACATCCGGATGCCGGGCGAGTCGGGGCTTGTCCTGCTGAACAAGGTGAAGGAGAGCTATCCGCACATCCCGGTGATCATCATGACCGCGTATTCGGATCTCGACAGCGCGGTCTCGGCGTTCCAGGGCGGCGCGTTCGAGTACCTGCCGAAGCCGTTCGACGTCGATCATGCGCTGGCGCTGATCCGCCGGGCGACGGCCGAAACACCGATGGTCGCGCCTTCGGCCGTCGCGGCCCCCGCGGAGACCCCCGAGATGCTCGGACAGGCACCGGCGATGCAGGAAGTGTTCCGCGCGATCGGCCGCCTGTCGCACTCGAATGTCACCGTGCTGATCACCGGCGAATCGGGCACCGGCAAGGAGCTGGTCGCCCGCGCGCTGCACCGGCACAGCCTGCGTGCCGCGGGGCCGTTCGTTGCGATCAACACGGCCGCGATCCCGAAGGACCTGCTCGAATCCGAGTTGTTCGGACACGAGCGCGGCGCGTTCACCGGCGCGCAGGCCTCGCGCCGCGGCCGCTTCGAGCAGGCCGAAGGCGGCACGCTGTTCCTGGACGAGATCGGCGACATGCCCCCCGACCTGCAGGTGCGCCTGTTGCGCGTGCTCTCCGACGGCGAGTATTACCGCGTGGGCGGCCACGTGCCGCTGAAGGCCAACGTGCGCGTCATCGCGGCGACGCACCAGAACCTGGAGGAACGCGTCCGGCAGGGCCTGTTCCGCGAGGACCTGCTGCACCGGCTCAACGTGGTCCGCCTGCGATTGCCGGCGCTCTCCGAACGGCAGGAGGATATCGCGCCGCTCGCCCGCCATTTTCTGCAACAGAGCGCGCGCGAACTCGCGGTCGAGCCGAAGGTGCTGTCCGAGGACGCGCTGAAGGCGCTCGGCGCGTTTGCGTTCCCGGGCAACGTGCGGCAACTCGAGAACATCTGCAATTGGCTCACGGTGATGGCGCCGGGCCAGCGGATCGAAGCGGCCGACTTGCCGCCGGAATTGCGCGAAGCCCCCGCCGGCGGCGACGGCGATCCCACCGGCGAAACGAACTGGCGGCAGGCGCTGGACCGCGAGCTGGCGCAGGCACTCGCGCGTGGCGAGCGCGCGGTCGGCGAGCGCCTGGAAAGGGAGTTCGAGAAGACGCTGATCCTGCGCGCGCTGGCGCATACCGGCGGGCATCGAATGGAAGCCGCGCAGTGGCTCGGCTGGGGTCGCAACACGCTGACGCGGAAAATCCAGGAACTGGCGCTCGACGCTGAACTCAAGAAGGGCGCGGAGCCGACGCAGAATTAGCGCCGCGATTTCGCGCGGTCCCATCCTCGCTCCGGCCGAGTCGTTCCGCCGCGCCCCGCGCGGCCGTTCGGAATGACCCGGCGGTTTGACCTCGCCGGGATGACCGGGCGGGGCGGCGAGCGCCGCGTCACATCGGCAGCGCCGCCGGCGCGTGAATCGAGCGCTCGACCAGCTCCTCGATGACGACATCCGGCTTCTCGCGTTCGACCAGCGCGCGATCGAGACGACGGTCGGACACGTAGATCACGCGCCGGAAATTCTCGGACAGGAGCGGGATCAGCGAGATCGCCATCGAATCGCGATAGACGAGCGCGGTCGGCAGCGCCGGGCGATCGCAGACATAGACCTGCGTTTCCACCGTGGGCTGCGGGGAACTCGCGGCGAAGGGCCCGTCGGCGAGCTGCGCACAACGCTGGCTCGAATCGGCCAGAACCTTTCCAAGCGGTGCGATGTCGTCCTCGCGAAACACCCGCTGCAGCCCGATCATGATTGCCAGATCACCGCTGTAGAAATCGACGCCGGGCACGTACGGCGGGCGCGGTGCCTGCACTGCGGGAAAGGCCGGCAGCTTCGCCCTCAGCGCCGCGGAAAGGGCCTCGTAGCCGATTGTCGCACCGACCAAATTCCAGTGTGAGTCGGTCTTGAAGTAATTGCGCTCGCGTGCTTTCGCCGCGACGAGCGCGGGACGCAGGTCGAGCACGGTGACCTCCGGATACAGGGCGAGCGCGGCGTAGAGGCGGTCGAGCCGGGTCTGCGGCTCCACCTTCGCCACCCACCGCGGCAGGTGCTCGGGGTAGATCGTCGCCTTGTCCGGCACGATCATCACCACATAGACAATACCGAGGGCAGCGAGGAAGTCATGCCGGCGCTTCAGTTCTGCGGCGACCTGCCTCGGCTCGTCGGGCGGATAAGGGGCGACACCACGGTAATCGCGATCCAGCGATTTTCCATCCTCGCCGAGGAAGTAGAGCCAGCCGTCGCGGCCGATCATCGCCTCGGCGACCGGCGACACGCCGAAGCCGACCGCCTTGGTCCGGTGGTGCAGCGCGATCAGCCGGTCGCGGCCGCCGAACCGATCGACGAATGCAGCCTCGAACGCCGGCGCCCAGGCGCGCGCTGACGCATACGATGCGGGCGCGGGCGGCCACATCGCTGCGGCACGATTTTCGAAGCGCAGGGTCGTGACGTCGCGCTTGACGATTGCGCCAACCAGCGGCAGCGCCAGCGCGAGCGCGAACAGCGCGACCATGGCGCCGTCGCGCCGCGGGTGAGCGTCCGCTGCGGGTGGCGGCACGGCCGGCAGCGCCAGCGGGTCAGGGTGCGAGGAGTGAAGTGCCACGCGGTCAGAAGCGGAAATAGATGAACGGATTGTAGGTGCCGGCGGCGAGCCACGCACTTGCGCCGACGCCCACCAGCACAAGCCACACGCCGTCGGTCGTGAGAGTGATGGCGCCGCCCACGCCGCCGCCGGCTGCCCGCGCGTCTCGCCACGCGCCGATGCGGCGCGCGATCGGGGCCGCACCGAGGAGGCCGACGACCAGCGTGGTCGCCACCAGCGGATCGAGGTACTGCGTTACCGGGTGTCGTGCCGGATCGCCGGCCGCGCGGCCCGCGAGCGCGGCGTAGTAGCTCATCGCCTGCGGGAACGTCGCACAGCGAAACAGCACCCAGCCGCCCATCACGGCGGCGAGCGCATACAGGTGGCGCAGCGCGCCGATGCGCGCCAGCAGCAGGTCGAGCCCCGCGCGCTCGGCAACCAGAAACAGCCCGTGCCAGACGCCCCAGGCCACGAACGGCCAGCTCGCGCCGTGCCACAGTCCGCACAGCAGGAACACGAGGACGAGATTGGCGTAGGCGCGCGCGGTGCCGCGCTGATTGCCGCCGAGCGGGACGTAGAGGTAATCGCGGAACCAGTTCGACAGCGAGATGTGCCAGCGCCGCCAGAACTCCCGGACCGACTGCGCGATGTACGGATAGTTGAAATTTTCGAGGATGCGGAACCCGAACATCCGCATCAGCCCGATCGCCATGTCGGAGTACCCGGAGAAGTCGAAATAGATCTGCAGCGTGTACGCGACGAGCCCGAGCCAGGCGAGCGGCGTCGTCAGCTCGCCCGCCGGCAGCGCGAAGATCTGGTCGGCGACACGCCCCAGCGTGTTGGCGATCAGGACCTTCTTGCCGAGACCCAGGACAAATCGGCGAACGCCGTAGGCTACGTCGGCGCGGCGCTGCTCGTGCGTGCCGAGCTGCGCGGCGATGTCGCGCCAGCGGATGATCGGACCGGCGATGAGCTGCGGGAACAGCAGGATGTAGAGCGCGAAGTCGGGCAGCCGACGTTCGGCGTTGGCGTTCTTCTTGTACACGTCGACGACGTAGGAGATCGCGTGGAACGTGAAGAACGAAATGCCGAGCGGCAGCGGGATCGCGCCGACGGCGACCGGCGCGATCCCCAGCACCGGCGCGATCGCGTTGACATTGGCGAAGGCGAAATTGGCGTACTTGAACAGGCCCAGCGCAGCGAGGTTCGTGGCGACGGCGGCGGCGAGCCAGCGCCGGCGGGCGACCCCGTCGCCGGCGCCGTCTATGGCGAGCCCGAAGCCCCAGTTCGCAAACACCGAGGCGACGACCAGCGCGACGAACGGTCCTTCGCCCCAGACGTAGAACGCGAGGCTCGCGACCAGCAGCACCGCGTTCTTCGCGCGACGAGGTGCGAGCGCATAGACCGCCAGCGTCAGCGGCAGGAACAGGAACAGGAAGATCGGCGAGGCGAAGACCACTGCGGAGAGTCGGGTGCGCCGCGGGGTCTAGCGTACTGCTTCGCAAGGATGCGACGGACCTATATCGCGATCTCCGCGATCACCGGCGCGTGGTCCGACGGCTTCTCCCCTTTGCGCGCATTGCGGTCGATCCGGCACGACGTGCATTTCGCGGCGAGCGCCGGCGACAGCAGGATGTGATCGATCCGCAGGCCGTGGTTTTTCGGAAACGCCAGTTGCCGGTAATCCCACCAGCTGAACGTCTTTTCGGGCTGGTCGAACAGGCGGAAGCTGTCCTTGAGGCCCAGCGAGAGCCAGTCGCGGAAGACCGCGCGCTCGGGCTCGCTGCACAGAACCTGGCCTGTCCACGATGCCGGATCGTGGACGTCGCGGTCCTCGGGCGCGATGTTGAAATCGCCGGCCACGGCGAGGCTTGCGTTGCGCGCCAGTTCGCCGCGCAGATGACGGGTCGCGGCCGCGCACCAGTCGAGCTTGTAACGATACTTGTCCGAATCGACCGCCTGCCCGTTCGGCACGTAGAAGTTGACCACCCGCGTCCCGGCGACGGTCGCCGCGATCACGCGCTTCTGTTCGTCGGCGAAATCCGGCAGCGCGGTAACGACGTCGACGACGGGGCCGATGCCATCACGCACCAGCAGTGCGACGCCGTTGTACGTGCGCTGCCCCGCAACCTGGACGGCGTAACCGGCGCGCGCGAGCTCGTCGCGAGGGAACTTGGCGTCCTCCGTCTTGGTTTCCTGGAGGCATACGACATCCGGCCGCGCGACCGGCAGCCAGTCGAGCAGCCGCGACAGGCGGACGTTCAGCGAGTTGACGTTCCAGGTGGCGAGCTTCAACGCGGAGACCGCGTGAGTCGCGCTACTGCTTCGGGTAGCTGCCGGCGGCGGCAGGCGCCGGGGAAGGTGCGGGCGGAGGCGCTGCGGCGGGCTCGGCGGCGGCATCCTTGGGTTCGGCCGGCTTCAGGGGCTGCGTGCGGCGCAGGGGCGGCGTTTTCGGGTAGCCGGCATCGTCGAGCAGCGCCTGCCACTGGGCGTCGCTGAAGCCCTTGGCAAGCAGCTTGTCGCCGGCTTGCAGCACCGGTACCTGCAGCTCGCCGGTCAACTGTTTCAGCCGCTCGGCGCCCTTCGGATCCTGCACGTTGACCTTCGTGAACGGCACGCCGCGCCGGTTGAGCAGGGCCTCGGCGCTATCACAGAGCGTTCCGCATGCGAACGTGTACAGCGTCACCGGGTACCGGTCCTGTGCCTGCCGACCGGCGAGCGAGACCTGGTCGGTCTCGATGAAATTCTGGTTGAGCCGCTTCGCCTGGACGTCTTTCGCGTTCGCGGGCGGCGTGTGGTCCGAGTAGATGATGTGGCCGTCCGGATCGACGTAGCGGTAGATCGTCTGCGCCTGTGCCGCGGCACTCGCGACGATGATGCCAGCGAGCGCGCCGCAAGCGAGCGCGAAACGGTGGGATGCGCGGGCCATGGCTTCTCCTCGGTTACGCGGGAATGACCATTCCATTATGCCGCAGAAGCGCGTCGAGTTGGGGCGGGCGGCCGCGGAAGGCGACGAACGATTCAATGGCGGGCCGGCTGCCGCCGCGGGCGAGCACTTCATCGCGGAACCTGGCTCCCGCCGCCGGCGACAGCACGCCTTGCTCCTCGAACAGGCTGTAGGCATCGGCCGAGAGCACCTCGGCCCACTTGTAGCTGTAATAGCCGGCCGCGTAGCCGCCGGCAAAGATGTGGCCGAACGACTGCACGGCACGGTCGTACGGCGCGCGCGGCACCACGGCGATTTCGCGGCGGACCGCTTCGGCCAGCGCCTGCGGCGTCGGCCATTCGCCGCCGCCGTGAGGATCCCAGGCCGAATGCAGCAGCATGTCGAACAACGCGAATTCGAGCTGGCGCACCGTCTGCATCCCGCTCTGGAAATTCTTCGCGGCGAGCAGCTTGTCGAACAGCTCGCGGGGCAGCGGCGCCCCGGTATCCACGTGCGCGGTCATGTGCGAGATGACGTCCCACTCCCAGCAGAAGTTCTCCATGATCTGGCTCGGCAATTCCACGGCGTCCCACTCGACCCCCTGAATGCCCGAAACGCCGGCGACTTCGACGCGGGTGAGCAGCTGGTGCAGTCCGTGGCCGAACTCGTGGAAGATCGTGATCACCTCGTCATGCGTGAATGTCGCCGGCTTGCCGTCCACCGGCGGCGACAGGTTGCAGGTGAGAAAGGCGACCGGGTGCTGCAGGCGCGCGCCGGCGCGCCGGCGGTTGATCGCGTCGTCCATCCAGGCGCCGCCCTGCTTGTGCTCGCGCGCATACATGTCGAGGTAGAACTGGCCGATGAGCGTGCCGTCGCGGTCGGTGATGTCGAAGAAGCGCACCGTCGGGTGCCACGTCGCCGCCGTGGCTTCGCGGATCGTGATGCCATAGATCGTTTCGACGAGGCGGTAGAGGCCGGCCAGCACCTTGTCCTCGGGGAAGTAGTGGCGGATTTCCTGTTCCGAGAAGGCATAGCGCTTCGCTTTCAGCTTCTCCGATGCATAGGCCAAATCCCACGGGGTGAACTCGGCGAGTGCTAGGTCGTCGCGCGCGAACGCGGTGAGTTCGGCGTAATCGCGCTCGGCGAAGGGCTTGACGCGGCGCCCGAGGTCGTTCAGAAAGGTCATGACCTCCTCGGTGTTCTTCGCCATTTTCGGCACCAGCGAATACTCCGCGTAGTTCGGGTATCCGAGCAGCTCCGCTGCCTCGCGCCGCAGCACCAGCAGACGCGCGATGACCGGCGTGTTATCCCACTCCGGCCGCGCGCCAAGTTCCGAGGCGCGCGTGACGTAGGCGCGGTGCAGCGCTGCGCGGAGCTCCCGGTTGTCCGCGTACTGCATCACCGGCAGATAGCAGGGCATCCGCAGCGTCAGCTTCCAGCCCCGCTTGCCGTCGGCCTCGGCCTCGGCCCCCGCCCGCGCCTCGGCGAGGACGTCCGCCGGGATGCCGGCCAGTTCCGGCTCGCCCTCGACAAACAGCGCCCAGTCGTTCGTCGCGTCGAGCACGTTGTCGTCGAACTTCGCGGAGAGGTTCGCGAGTTCCTCCTGCACTGCCTTGAAGCGGGCCTTCTTTTCATCCGGGAGTTCCGCGCCGCCCAGCCGGAAGTCGCGCAATTCGTTGTCGATCGCCTTCTTCCGGGCGCCGTCCAGCGCCGCGTACTCGGGCGAAGCCGCGAGTGCGCGATAGCGGTCGAACAGGCGCATGTCCTGCGCGAGGTCCGTGTGGAACGCCGTGACCTTCGTCAGATTGTCGTGGTAAGCCTGGCGCAGGTCCGGCGTGCTGACCACCGCGTTCAGGTGACGCACGGCCCCCCAGGCACGGTCGAGCCGATCGAGTGTCTCCGCGAGCGGTTCGACGACGGTGGCCCACGAGGCGGGACGTGAATCCGCGGCGACGCGTTCGACGGTCGCGCGGGCCTCGACCAGCAGGTCGTCGACGGCAGGGGAGACGTGCGGCGTGCGAATGGCGTCGAAGCGGGGCAGGCCGGAGAAATCGAGAAGCGGGTTTGGGGTCATCGGGCAATCATCGCAGGGGGGGTTCCGGTTGGTGTTTCCAGGGTGGCATTGAGCCGCGCCAGGTCCTCGGGTGTGCCGACGTTGGTCCACGGGCCGATGTAGCGTTCGCCGCTCACCAACTCGCGGCCGATCCAGTCAAGCAACAGCGGCGCCAGTTTGAGTTTCGCGCCGCGCGGAAGTTCGCGGAACAACGCCGTGTCGTAGACGCCGATATTGCCGAAAGTCAGGCACTGGCCGCCATCGAGCGCGATCCGGCCCGGGGAGCACGCGGGGCCATCCACGAGCACGAAGTCACCGGCCGGATGGTACGCGGGATTGGGCACCATCACGAGATGCACGCGCGGCACTGTCCGATCGTGAGCCATCGCCGCGGCGCGCGGCAGCAGCGTTGCGTAGTCGAACGCGCTCCAGACGTCGGCGCTCACGATCAGCGCCGGTCCCGGAGGCAGCAGCGGAAGCGCCGTGGCAATGCCGCCCGCGGTTTCCAGTGCCTCAGGCTCGAGCGACCAGCTGAGTCGGACGCCGAGCGCGCCACCATCCCCGAGTCGCGCGACCAGGCGGTCGGCAAGGTGCGCGGCGTTGATCACGATGTCGCGCAGGCCGGCGCGCGCGAGCGCCTCGATCTGCCAGACGATGAGCGGCTTGCCGCCGGCTTCGAGCAGCGGCTTCGGCGTCGCGTCCGACAGCGGCCGCATCCGGTCGCCGCGGCCGGCGGCAAGGATCATCGCGCCGATCGTCATCGGTTCAGAACGTGTAACCGACCGCCTGCGGCCGGCTCTCGAGTTCGTCCAGCAGCTTCGCGAGCGGTCCGAGGGCCCGATAGCGCCCGCAAGCCCCGCGCAGGTAGCCCATCACGCGCGGCATGTCGTCGAGGTAGCCGGCCTTGCCGTCACGGTAGCAAAGGCGCGCGAAGATGCCCAGCACCTTCAGCTGGCGCTGCACGCCCATCCATTCGAAATCGCTCCAGAAGGCGCCAAAATCGCCGGCGACGGGCAGGCCCGCCTTGCGCGCGCGCTCCCAGTACCGGGCCGCCCAGTCGATCTGCCGTTCCTCGTCCCATCCGATATACGCGTCGCGCAGCAGCGAAACGAGGTCGTACGTGATCGGGCCGTGCACGGCATCCTGGAAGTCGAGAACGCCGGGATTCTGCGCGCACACCATCAGGTTGCGCGAATGATAGTCGCGATGGACGAAGACGCGCGGCTGCGCGAGGTTGTTGTCGAGCACGAGCCGGAATGCGCGCGCCAGTGTTTCCGCCTGCGCCGGAGCGAGAGCGATGCCGAGGTGCCTGGCGACGTACCAGTCGGGAAAGAGGTCGAGTTCGCGCTTCAGCAAGATTTCGTCGTACGGCGGCAGTTCGCCCCCGCGCGACGCGCATTGCCAGCAGATCAGCGCGTCGATCGCATCCGAGTAAAGGTGCGGCGCCGACGCGGCATCGAGCGCGGCGAGATACGTGCGGTCGCCGAGATCGGTGAGCAGCAGGAAGCCGCGATCGAGTTCGGCGGCGAGCACGTCCGGCGCATGCACGCCGGCGGCGACCAGCAGCCGCGCGACGTGCACGAAGGGCCGGCAATCCTCCTTCGCCGGCGGCGCGTCCATCGCGATCAGGGTGCGCTGCCCGCGGGCAAGCGGTACCGCGTCGGCAAGCGTCAATCGGAAGTAGCGCCGGAAGCTCGCGTCGGCGGACGCCGGCGCCAGCGAGAACGCCCGCGTGCCGAGGGTGGTTGTTGCCCATTCGGCGAGTTCCCGACGCCGCGAATCGAGGAGCGATGCGGCCGGGGTAGCGGCGGCGGGGGTTGGTTTGGGCATGGCCGCGGGATGGGGCGTTGGTGCGGCGGGACCCCGCGGGTCCGCGGACTGCGCAACCCCCGGGCGGCGGGAGCAGGCGATGGCAACGCGCGAAAACTGGAGCCGGCGATGTCGGCGTGGCAAGCTAGAATGCATCATTTTAGCACCACGCTGCCACTCGCCCACGATGAAATCCCGCTTGTCCACGCTTGCCATTGCGATCGCCGTAGGCGGCGCGATGCTGGCGCTGCCGACAATGCGTGAGGCGCGAGCCGCCGAGCCGGCGGCGGGCGGGGCAGGCACCGCGGAAGCCGCGCTCCCGACACCCGTGTTGAAGCCCGCGCCGGAGCTCGTGCCGCCGGCGATCCGGCCGCCGTACGGCGCACCGGTCAAGCCATCGGTGACCGGCGCACGACCGCCGTCGCAGGTTCCCGCTGCGCCGCTCAAGCTTGCCCCGTTCGGGGCCGGCGGGGGCGCGATATTCCTGCGCGCCGATGAGATCGGCGGTGTCGCGGAAAAGTATGTCGAGGCGAGCGGCAAGGTGGAGTTGCGCACGCGTACCGAGACGGTGCTCGCGGATTGGCTGCGCTATGATTTCGACCAGGACGAAATCTGGGGCAAGGGCAACGTGCTCCTGCGCAAGGGTGTCGACTGGATTTCGGGCCCGGAAGCGCGCTTCAAGCGCGACACCGAAACCGGCCACTTCGTCTCGCCGCGGTTCTACGTCGCGGAAAGCGGCGGGCACGGCGATGCGACCGAGATCAAGTTCGATGGCCCCGACCGCTACGACGTCATCGACGCCCGCTACACGACATGCGTCGCGCCGCGCGAGGATTGGTACATCCGGATGGACGAACTCGAGATCGACAAGTCGCGGATGGTGGGCACCGGGCGTGACGCGACCGTGCATTTCCTGGGGCTGCCGATTGCCTACACGCCGTGGATCGAATTCCCGCTGTCGAACGAGCGCAAGAGCGGCTTCCTGACGCCGACGCTCGGCTCGAGCAGCATCCGTGGCTTCGACGCCTCGGTGCCGTATTACTTCAATATCGCACCCAACTACGACGCGACGCTCACGCCAAGGGTGATGACCAAACGCGGCTTCCAGCTCGGTACCCAGTTCCGCTACCTGTTCGACAAGGCGCAGGGGGGTATCGAGGCCGACGACCTTCCGTACGATCGCGTGACCGGCACCGACCGGTACGCGTTGTCATGGAAGCACAGCCAGAATCTCGATTTCGTCCTGCCGGGGTTATCGGGGTCGCTCAACCTGAACAAGGTTTCCGACGACACCTATTTCTCCGATCTCTCCGATCGCGTGGCGTTCACTTCGCTGACCACGCTGCCGCGCGAGGGCGCTCTCACGTACACCAGCGGGCCGTGGCTGCTGAGGGCAGCGGCGCAGGCGTTCCAGACGTTGCAGGATCCCACGGCGCCGCCGACGGTGGCGCCGTACAACCGCGTCCCGCAGATCTTCGGGTCGTTGCAGGACACCGACTGGATGGGGTTCACGTTCGCCGGGACCGGTGAATACGCGGACTTTCGCCAGCCGACGCTGACCACCGGGCAGCGCGCCTATCTGTGGCCGACGGTCGCGTGGTCGCGGCAGGGCGCGGCGTGGTCGTTCACCGCCCGGACCGGCGCGCACGTGCGCCAGTACAACCTGAACGAGGTGCGGCCGGACACGCCGGCCACGCTGGACTACGCGATCCCGATCACCTCGGTGGACGGGGGCCTCGTGTTCGAGCGCGAGTGGGACATCGCGGGCCGCAGCGTGACGCAGACGCTCGAGCCGCGGGCGTTCTACGTCTACGTGCCCTACAGGAACCAGAACGATGCGCCGATATTCGACACGGCGCTCGACGACTTCAACTTCGGCCAGCTGTTCAGCGTCAACCGCTATCTCGGCAACGACCGGATCGGCGATGCCAACCAGCTCACGCTGACGCTCTCGTCACGGTTCATCGACGCCGAGAGCGGGATCGAACGCCTGCGGGTGGTGGTCGGCGAGCGCTTCTACTTCCAGGACCAGCGGGTGGTACTGAACGAGTCGCCGCGATCGGCGTCCACATCCGATGTCCTGCTGGGGTTCGAGGGTCGGCTTTCGGAGGCCTGGTCGATCGTGGGCTTGTGGCAATACAACTTCGACGCATCGCAGACGGAGCGCGTGAACGCCGGCGCTCGCTACACGCCGGGGCCGGGCCGCGCCATCAACGCGACCTACACCTATTCGCGCCAGTACGTCGACCCGATCGGTACGCAGTCGCCAATCAACCAGTGGGACCTTTCGGCGCAGTGGCCGCTCAACGCCAGCTGGACCGTGCTGGGCCGCTGGAACTACTCGCTGCTGGGCCACAAGACGCTGGAGGGGGTGGCCGGCGTCGAGTACAATGCCGGCTGCTGGGTCCTGCGGCTGGTCGGCCAGCGGCTGACGACGACGACGCAGACAACGTCCAATTCGATTTACCTGCAGGTGGAGTTGAACGGCCTCGCCCGGATCGGCACCAGTCCGCTCGACCTTCTGCGCCGCAGCGTCCCGGGCTACCTGAAAACCAACGATCCGACCGTATCGCCGCGCGATCGCGGTGACTACTTCCCAGAATTCTGAGGTTCCGAGCTTGTCCGCCAAATCCAGAAACCCCGGCCGGTCGCACGCACGCCTGGCGCTGGCAGCCATCGCGGTCGTCGCCGTGACCGCCGCGGCGCAAACCCCGTCACCCCAGCCCCCGACTCCGCGCGCGGCGACTTCGCCGCCGGCGCCGCCGTCCCGTCCCGTGTCGACCGCCCGCATCGTCCCGCTCGACCGCGTCATCGCCGTCGTCAACGACGAAGCGCTGACCCAGTTCGATCTCAACGAGCAGAAGCGCATCGTCACCCAGCAGATGAAGGCGCAGAACGTGCCGCCTCCGCCCAACGACGTGCTCGAGAAACAGTTGCTCGAGCGACTGATCACCGACCGCGCGTTGTTGCAGTTGGCCAAGGAGACCGGAGTCCGCGTCGATGACGTGCAGGTCGAGCGGACGCTCCAGCGCGTGGCGCAGGACAACAAGCTTTCGGCCGACGAATTCCGGAAGGCGGTGGAACGCGAAGGCATCACGTTCGCGAAGTATCGCGAGGACATGCGCAAGGAAATGGCGGTGCAGCGGCTGCGCGATCGCGAGGTCGACAGCAAGATCGTCGTGAGCGATGCCGAGGTCGACAACTTTCTGGCCACACTTGCCGCCCAGACGGGCGGGGAGACGGAATACCAGATCGCCCATGTCCTGGTGATCGTGCCCGAGCAGGCGTCGCCCGAGCAGATCGACGCCAAACGCCGGCGGGCTGAGGAAGCGCTGAAGCAGATCAACGGCGGCGCGGATTTCGGCCAGGTCGCGGCCGGATTCTCCGATGCCCCGGATGCACTCAAAGGCGGCGACATGGGATGGCGGGCGCCGGCGCGACTGCCGTCCGTGTTCGCCGAACCGGTGCGCGGAATGAAGCGCGGCGAGGTGTCCGGTCTCCTGCGTTCGGCGAGCGGATTTCACATCGTCAAGCTGCTGGATGTCCGCAGCCGGAACCAGCCGACCGTCGTCGAACAGACGCGCGCACGGCACGTCCTGATCAAGGTCAACGAGATCACGTCGGAGAGCGAAGCGAAAGTGAAGATCGACCGGATCAAGGACCGGCTCGATAGCGGTGCGAAGTTCGAGGACCAGGCGAAACTCAACTCGGAAGACGCGAGTTCGGCCAAGGGGGGCGATCTCGGCTGGATTTCACCGGGGGACACCGTGCCCGAGTTCGAGCAGGCCATGGCCAAGCTCAAGCCGGGCGAGATTTCAGCGCCGGTGCGTTCGCAGTTCGGCTGGCACGTGATCCAGGTGACCGAGCGCCGGACGCAGGACGTGACGGCCGAGCGGCAGCGCGAACAGGCGCGGCAGGCGATGCGCCAGCGCAAGTCGGAAGAGGCATTCCAGGACTGGGTACGCCAGGTGCGTGACCGCGCCTACGTCGAATTCAAGGTCGACGAGCGGTAATCACGGAACGCGGCAGCGCCCCGCGCGGTCACAGGCAGTCATCATGCTGATGGGATTCTGGGGTGCCGTGCTGGTCGCGGCCGTCGCCACGGTGGCGTCGGCGCAGATGTCGGCACCTCCCGCGGAATTCCATCCCGCCTTCATCCACAAGGCCGAACCGGTTGGCAGTTTTCTGCTGCCGCGTGGCGCACCGGTCCGCGGCATCACCCTCCGCCCACCGGCCGCGGCCGAAAGTTCGGTGCTGACGGCGCACCAGGCTCCCGCCCCCGGCGAGTTGAGAAGACGAATCAAGGGTCGGCGGTTGCCCGTGGGTTTTGCGCGCGCCGTGCCCGTGGCGGACAGCGTGCTGCGGCTCGCCGACCTGCCCTGGCAAACCGTCGCCGACGGAATGCAGGCTGCGCAAGTGGCCGTGACCTCGCCCGACGCGGCGGCGGTGCGGCTTGGCCTGGCGCTGAAGGATGCCCCGCCGGGTCTGGTGGCGCGTTTCCAGGGCGGAGCCAGGGGCGCGCCGGTCTACGGCCCTGTTCCCGCCGTCGCCATCACGCGCGAAACGGTCTTCTGGTCGCCGGTGCTCGAGGGCGACACCGGTACCATCGAATTCGCGTTGCCCGTGGGTATCGATCCCGGCCGCGCGTCGGTCGAGTTGCCGGTGCTTTCCCATCTCGCCGCGGCAGGCGGCGACCTCAAGGCGTTCGGCCTCAATATCGGGAAGGCCGGACCGTGCGAAGTGGACATCGCCTGCCTCGGCGCGCCGTTGCGGCAGCAACTGCTTTCCGCGACCAATGCGGTCGCGAGAATGGCGGTCACCATTGAGGGCAGCACTTACCTTTGCAGTGGAACCCTGCTCAACGATTCGCTGAATTCCTTCACGCCCTATTTCCTGACCGCTGACCATTGCCTGGAGGATCCCTACGACCCCGGCGCGGGGCGCGGGGTGGCGGCGGCCTCGGCAAGCACGATCAATACCTACTGGTTCTTCCAGGCGGCCGCCTGCGGGAGTCTGGCGACGCCGAATTACGTTCTCGTGGCCGGCGGGGCGAAACTGCTCGCGCGCAGCGTCGATTACGACTGGGCGCTGCTGCAATTGAACGTCATGCCGCCGGCGGGGACAACCTTCGCCGCATGGAGCGCCGATGGGCCGATCGGCATCGGCACGGCAGCCGGCACGATCCATCATCCCGGCAGCGATCTCAAGAAATTCACCCAGGGCAACGTTCGGGGTTTCCAGGCCTACGATGACGGCAGCACCTTCATACGGATGGCGTGGACCTCCGGCGCAACGGAGCCCGGGAGCAGCGGCGGCGGCCTGTTCGTATTGAATCCGGCCGCCAACCATTACGAGCTGCGCGGCACCCTTTCCGGCGGCGAGTCCTCGTGCACCTTTTCCCGAGGGATCGACGAGTTCTCGCGATTCGACGTCGCGTTTCCCTTGATCCGGGAATATCTGGCTCCGACCGCTGCGAACCCGGCGAAGACGGCACCGGTCGTCGAGTTCTACAACGCGACGACGGACGACCATTTCATCACCGCGAGCCCGTCCGAGATCAGCGGCCTCGACAGCGGCACGCCCGCCGGCTGGGTGCGAACGGG
>Ga0315283_10002030_pt1 | contig 16708 bp, 13 predicted proteins | sample YL17G09_0_MG_FD_204541 | JGI IMG/M metagenome (GOLD analysis project Ga0315283, IMG submission 204541) | Sediment microbial communities from Yellowstone Lake, YNP, Wyoming, USA - YL17G09_0 | ecosystem: Environmental > Aquatic > Freshwater > Lake > Sediment | place: USA: Wyoming | collected... | reverse complement strand
GGGTCCGTCGCACCCTTGCCGCCGTGCTCGGGCCCGGTGCTCGAATGTGCCGCCTGTGCGGCGGCCAGGGCCGGTCCGGCGTCCTGCTCGGTGAGCGACAGCAGCACGCGCATCATCGCCATGCCGTCCGCATAGCAGTGATGCAGCCGCATGATCCACGCGCTGCCGCTGCCATAGTGTTCGACGAAGTGGACTTGCCACAGCGGGCGCGCAGGGTCGAGCCGCTCGCCGGCAAGCCTGGCCGTCAGTGCCTGTAGTTCCTGCTTGCCGCCCCGGCCGGGGAGCCGGGTGACCACGAAATGCGCATCCAGGTCGAGGTCGCCGTCGTCGATCCACGAGGCGCCGAGCGGATCCGGCGCGACACGTCGACGGAAGCGCGGGAAGCAGAGCAGGCGTGTTTCGAGTACTCGCCGCAGGGCGGCAGCGCGCACCGGCGTCGCGCTCGCCATGACGCTCACGATCATCATGGCCCCCGCCGGACCGTCCATGCGCAGCCAGGCGGTGTCTACCGCCGACATGCGCTCGTGACCTTCCTCTCCCGCCGATGTTCCTTGCCTGGCTGCCATGCCTACCCCCGCAGGGCCGCCCGTTCGGGGTCGGCCCGCGCTGCCATCTTAGCCAAAGCCCGGCCCGTACCACGTTGACCTTGCTACCCGCGATCCCTAAGGTAGCCCGACAACTGCTGGGGGAATCCATGACCTACTTCGTGACCGGCGCGACCGGCTTCATCGGCCGCTTTCTGATCCAGTCCCTGTTGCAGCGCGGCAAGGGCACGGTCTACGTGCTCATCCGGCCGAAGTCGATGGGCAAGCTCGACGAACTGCGTGAGTTCTGGGGCAAGGACAGCCTCAAGCGCGTGGTGCCGATCAAGGGCGACCTCGGCCAGCCGAAGCTCGGCGTGGCAAAAGGCGACCTCGCCAGGCTCAAGGGCAAGGTCAAGCACTTCTATCATCTCGGCGCGGTGTATGACATCGAGGCCAGCGCCGAGGCGATGGAGAAAGCCAACATCACCGGCACGCAGGGCGCGCTCGCATTTGCCGAAGCGGTCAACGCCGGTTGTTTCCACCTGGTCAGCTCGATCGCAGCCGCCGGCCTCTATCGCGGCACCTTCACCGAAGACATGTTCGAGGAGGCCGAGGAGCTCGATCATCCGTATCACCGGACCAAGCACGATTCCGAGGCCATGGTGCGCGCCAACGGCCGCATCCCGTTCCGCGTCTACCGCCCGGGCGCGGTGCTGGGCCACTCCAGGACCGGCTTCATCGACAAGATCGACGGGCCGTACTACTTCTTCAAGGCCCTGCAGCGCCTGCGTGAATCCTGGCCGCGGTGGGTGCCGCTGGTCGGCGTCGAGGGCGGTTACATCAACGTGGTGCCGGTCGATTTCGTCGTGGACGCGCTGGTCCACCTCTCGCACCTGCCCAAGCTCGACGGGCGCTGCTTCCACCTCACCGACCCGAAGGTCCGTCGCGTCGGCGAGATGCTCAACGTCTTCGCGCGCGCGGCCCATGCGCCGGAGATGGCCTTCCGCCTGGACCCGAAAGTGTTCGCAATGGTGCCGGAGCAGGTCACGCAGTCGGTCGAGCGCAGCAAGCCGATCCAGAATGTCTTCAACCAGGTGCTGCGCGACCTGCAGGTGCCGCGCTCGGTGCTGCAGTTCATCAACTACCCGACGCGTTTCGACTCGACCGCGACGCAGAAGCTGCTCGACAAGGCCAAGATCCGCGTGCCGGCGCTCGAGGACTACGCCTGGCGCCTGTGGGACTACTGGGAACGCCATCTCGATCCCGATCTCTCCATTGATCGCAGCCTGCGCGGAGCGGTGCGTGGCAAGGTCGTGATGGTGACCGGCGGTTCGTCCGGCATCGGCGAAGCGGCGGCAATGCGTATCGCGGAGGCCGGTGGCAAGGTGCTGGTCGTGGCCCGCGACGAGGAGAAGCTCGCCGAGGTACGCAAGAAGATCACCGATGGCGGCGGCTTCGTGAAGACCTATTCCTGTGACATCACGGACTACGCCGCCTGCGACAAGCTGGCCCGGGACGTGCTCAAGGAGTTCGGCCACGTCGACGTGCTGATCAACAACGCCGGCCGCTCGATCCGCCGCTCGCTCGCGCTGTCCTACGACCGCTTCCACGACTTCGAGCGCACGATGCAGCTCAACTACTTCGCCTGCGTGCGCCTGACGATGAACCTGCTGCCGTCGATGACGGCGCGCAAGAGCGGCCACGTGATCAACGTCTCGTCGATCGGCGTGCTGACCAACGCGCCGCGGTTCTCGGCCTACGTGTCCTCGAAGGCCGCACTGGAGTCTTTCGCCCGTTGCGCCGCCTCCGAGTTCCACGACGAGAACGTGCACTTCACGATCATCAACATGCCGCTGGTGCGCACGCCGATGATCGCGCCTACCAAGCTCTACGAGGAGATGCCGACGATCATTTCGCCGGACGAAGCGGCCGACATGATCGCCGATGCCATCATCCGCAAGCCACAGCGTATCGCGACGCGGCTGGGGGTGATGGCCGAGATCATGCACCTGGTCATGCCGAAGCTGTCCGAGGTGGTGATGAACTCTGCGTACCGCATGTTCCCGGATTCGGCCGCCGCGCAGGGCAAGCGCGAAGGCGAGGAGCAGCGCCCGGCAACCCGCGAGGCGATGATTTTTGCCTCGCTGATGCGCGGCATCCACTGGTAGGAAATGTGAGGTTGCCCGCAGAGCGGGGCCAGCTCGGCCCGGGCCGGGGCGGGTGCGCGTAGACTGCCCGCACGGTCCGGCTGCAGGTCCAGGCCGCGCGGCATGAATTCCGGTGCAAATAGAGCCCGAATTGCGCTGTCGCCGGTGACCTGTCCGCGTAACACTCTGGGTCGGGACAAGCCCGGCGGCGACAGCATTCGCCGCCGTGCACCGGTGCACTGGATCCAGGGAGGAACACGATGAAGATTGTGATGATTGCCTTGCTGTTGCTGGTGGCGCTGCTGTTCTTCGCGCTGTCGCGTCGACGCGCGGTGCGCGCAGAAGAGGCCGCCGAGGTGGCGCGCTCCAGGTCGGCGTCCGCGCGCAGCAGGGCGCGTGTCCCGGACGTGTCCAACAACCTGAAGGGCGTCACGGCCTCGCAGACGATCCAGCCGATCAAGCTGACGACCGGTTCCCGCGACGACCAGTACGTGGACGATCGCTGAGAAGACGGCTTCGGGCTGGGTCAGCCGGATGACAGGTGGCGCAGTGCCCCTGCCGACGTCTCCCAGTGCCGGCCGTCAAATGGCTCGGTCGTCGTCGATTCGATGGTCGCTGGATCAAGGCAGCGCGCGTTGACGCTGAACCCGTCTGGATTCGAGCGCGGCACATAGAACGACTTGATGCCGCAGTGCCGACAGAAGCGGTGTCGCGCCACGCCGGTATTGAAGGTGTACTCGCAGAGCGCGTCGGCGCCCCGCAGCAGGCGAAAGCGCGCGGCCGGCACGATCAGGTGCTGGTAAGCCGTCATCGAACAGATCGAGCAGTTGCACTCGTGGACGGTGAGGTGCGCGGGCGCCTCGACTTCGAAGCCGACCGCCCCGCAATGGCAGCCACCGCGGTGGGTGACGAGGCCAGGCACCGTGCTGCTCATTACGGAACCTTACACCGCCTCGCCCGCCACTGCGTAGCAAGCCTCAGAGCTGGTTGTCGCTGAACTCCTGGGCGAGCCACAGCGCGACCGAACCAAGCATGACGAAGGCTGCGACTTCCATTCCGTTCTCCCGTGGCCACAGGGCATGGCCGCTTGTTGAGTGGAAGTATGTTTGCAGTGCAACAAAAATACCGTGATGCAGGTGTGATTCCTGCCACTAATGGTGGGAATAGACGGGGGAAGCTGCGATACATCGTCCAATAATGGTATTTATTATTCAAAAGAACGTTATTTTTGAAAATTACTATCATCATGGTCCGCGCAGGACCTGCAGCGCCCCGCGCACGATCGAGAACTCCGCTGGCGTCCGGCCGACGAGCTGGCCGTCGGCCTCGATGCCGGCTTGCGGGGACGCCTCGATACGCACTCGCTCCGCAAGCCGATACCGCACCAGTGGGTCCTGCAACAGGCTGCCCAGGTACAGCCTGGCGAGCTTCGGCAGCGCCCGCAGCAGCCCGACCTCGTCGATCGTCACGACATCGAACGCGCCATCATCCTGCCGAGCGGTCGGCGCAACATGCATGCGACCCCCGCAATAGCGCCCGATGGCCACGAAGGCGAGCAGCAGCCTGCCCTCGATCGCGGCATCGTCGCCCGCGGTCTCGATCCGGAAACAAGGTGAACGGTAGCGGCCGAGTTCGCGCAGCGCCGCGCCCAGGTAGGCGATGCTGGATGAAGTCCGCGCCGGCATGCGCTCGATGACGTGGGCATCGAAGCCGGCACCCGCCACATTGATGAACCAGCGGCTGGCGCTGGACGAGTCCGACGCCGCGGCAAAGTCGATGCGGCCGACGTCGTGCAGGTGTATGTGATTGCGGCGGATGATGGCGGCCAGCCGGGCTGGATCGTGCGGCAGTTCGAGCGTGCGTGACCAGTCGTTGCCGGTGCCGAGCGGCAATGGCACCAGTGTCGGCAGGTCCGCCCGAGCGCCAGCACTGCCCGTCGAGCGACGTGCGCTGAACACTCCGTTTACAACGTCGTGTACCGAGCCGTCGCCGCCGGCGATCAGAAAACGGCTGCAGCCGCGCCGGATGGCCGCCTCCGCAACGCGCTGCCCATCGCCCGGCGAGGTGGTGAACTCGAGGTCAAATTGCAGTCCCGCGCCGCGCAGGGCCCGCTCCATGGCGAGCCAGGCACGCACCTTGCCCCGCGAGCGACCGGCGACGGGATTTACGATGGCGAGCCAGGTCCCGTCCGATCCCCGGCCGGGGAGGGCGCTGCCAGCAGGAGCGGATTCGGCCGGGGAGGCGGCGGATCCACTCAATTCGCGGTCTCAGCGCACCGGCGCCGTGCAGTGGTCTTCGATGAATTCCTGCTGCAACTTCAGTTGCTCGCGTGCTGGCCGTTGCCCCGGTTCGAGCAGGTCCGCGAGCTTGTTGCGCGCGTCGACGCAGGCGTCGCCCTTCGACACGCGCAGCCGCGCGGCCATGTCTTCCTGTTGCCTGCGCTCGGCAGGATCCTTGCTGCAGTTCTGGTCGGCGGTCTGCTGCAGTCGGCTGAACTCCGCCGGCTCGACCGCGGTGCCGCCCCTTGCCAGGCGATCGATCCCTTCCAGTGCGACGACGCATTCCCGCGTGCGCAGCGAACTCAACATCTCGTTGCGTCGCGCGGTCTGCTCCGCCGATGCACTGGCCATACGCGTCCCAGACGAGGTGGCCGCGGTCCGGGTTGCGCTGCCGCCTGCCGACGTCTGGCGCGTGGTTGCCAGCGCAACGCGCTCGTACTTGACCCCGGCCGGCGGCTTGTCCGAGGACAGGTGCGTCACGCCGCTGGCATCGACCCATTTGTAGACCGATGCCGCCCCGGATTCGGTCGCGAAGCCGAGCAGGCCGACGACCGCCACGGTGGCGGCGATGCCAGCACTGCGGCGACGGAGGGCAGGCGCGGATTCAGGCATGGGCGGCATTCTACGGCGCGGAGCAGCCGCGTCGAGTGACCTGCGTCACGCGTAGCGCTTGAGGATGCTGGCGAGACCCGCGGCGCCCGGGTGCAGTGCTTCGTAGGGCAGCTGGCTCAACGGCAGGTCGGGCGTCTGCAGCATCTCGTGCATGTCGGGATGCGGGCTCTGCGACAGGAAAATCAGGCCGGTCACGTGCTCGCCCTGGCGCAGCTTGGTGCGCAGGTACTCGAACGCCTTGCCGCGATGCGTCGGGTCGTACTCCCTGTCGAGCTTGCGCAGGCGCAACTGGCTGCCGTCGTGCATCTGCACCGGCAGCACCTCGCCCTCGCCATAGGATGCCGTGATCTCCTGGCGCGCGGGAATGTAGTCCGTGTGCACCGCCTCATGGTAGTGCTCGCGCGCGAACTCGTAGCTCTTGGTCGAGCCGACGTGGTCGTTGAAAGTCACACAGGGCGAGATCACGTCGATCAGCGCGAAGCCCTTGTGCATCAGGCCTGCCTTGATCAGTGGCACCAGCTGCTCGCGGTCGCCCGAAAAGCTGCGCGCGATGAAGGTGCCGCCGAGGCTCAGTGCGGCGAGACAGGGATCGACCGGCGCCTGCTGGTTCTCCTCGCCCTTCTTCGAGCGGGTACCGATGTCCGCGGAGGCCGAGAACTGGCCCTTGGTGAGACCGTAGACGCCGTTGTTCTCGCAGATGTAGAGCATGTTCACGTTGCGTCGGATCGCGTGCGCGAACTGGCCGAAGCCGATCGACAGCGAGTCGCCGTCACCGGAAACGCCGATGTAGTGCAGGTTCCTGTTCGCAGCATTCGCGCCGGTGGCGACGGAGGGCATGCGGCCGTGCACGCCGTTGAAGCCGTGTGCGCCGCTGGCGAAATAGGCCGTGGTCTTGGAGCTGCAACCGATGCCCGAGAGCTTCGCCAGCTGCTCGGGGCGCAGGCTCAGCTCGAAGATCGCCTGCGTGATCGAGGAAGTGACCGAGTCGTGGCCGCAACCGGCGCACAGCGTGGACATCGCGCCCTCGTAGTCGCGGCGTGTCAGGCCCAGCTCGTTCTTCGGCAGGTCCGGGTGGCGGACTTTCGGCTTGTTGATGAAGGACATGTTGGGGTTGGGCGGCTAACTGGTTAGGGGTTGGGGGTTGGTCGGAGGCGCGGTGCCTGACGCCAGTCACGAGTCACTGGTCACTGCATCCTAGTTTGCGGCGGTGAGGCTCGCGCGCCGCGCGTCGCCCAGTTCCGCCGCCACGGCCTCGACGATCTCCTTCGACGTCATCGGCAGGCCGCTGTAATGCAGGATCGAATGGAGTTTCGACTTCGGCACGTCGGTCTCGAGCGTGAGCAGCGAACGCAGCTGCGCGTCGCGATTCTGCTCCACGACGAAGATCTTCTCGTGCGAAGCCATGAAGGCCTCGACCTCCTTGGTGAACGGGAACGCCTTGATGCGCATGTAGTCGACGGCGATGCCGCGCTTGGCCAGGATGTCACGGGCCTCGTTGACCGCGCCGCGGCTGCTGCCGATCGCGACCAGCCCGATATCGCTGGTTCCCGTCGCCTCTATCACAGGGGCCGGAACAAGCGTTTTAGCTCGCTTGAACTTGCGCACCAGCCGCTCCATGACCACCTGGTACTCTGCTGAGTCCTCGGTGTAGGCCCCGTACTGGTTGTGACCGGAGCCGCGCGTGAAGTACGCGCCCTTGGCCGAGACGCCGGGCAGGGTGCGATAGGTTATGCCGTCGTCGTCCTTGTCCAGGTAGCGATGGAACTTCGGCAGTGCCTCGACCTCTTCCCTGGAGAGGACCTTGCCGCGGTCCGGCCGGTAGGCGTCATCCCACTGCAGCTGCGGGCACATCCAGTCGTTCATGCCGATGTCGAGGTCCGACATCATGAACACCGGGGTCTGCAGGCGGTCGGCGAGGTCGAACGCCTGCACCATCATGTGGAAGCACTCTTCCGGGTTGGACGGAAACAGCAGCACGTGCTTGGTGTCGCCGTGCGAGGCGTACGCGCACAGCATGAGATCGCACTGCTGTGTGCGCGTGGGCATGCCCGTGGACGGGCCGACTCGCTGCACGTCGACGATCACGGCCGGCACTTCGGCGTAGTAGGCGAGCCCGATGAACTCGCTCATCAGCGAGATACCGGGGCCGCTGGTCGCGGTGAACGCGCGCGCGCCGTTCCAGCTGGCGCCGAGCACCATGCCGATCGCCGCCAGCTCGTCTTCGGCCTGGATCACCGCGTAGTTCTGCTTGCCGGTCTCGGGGTCCGTGCGCAACCTGGTGCAGAACGCCTTGAACGAATCCATCAGCGAGGTCGACGGCGTGATCGGGTACCACGGGCCGACCGTAGCCCCCGCGTACACGGCGCCCAGGCCCGCCGCCGTGTTGCCGTCGATCATCACGTGACCCCGCGTCTTGTCCATGCGCTCGATGCGCAGCGGCAGGGGACAGGGCAGGTGCTGCTTCGCGTGGTCGTAACCCAGCTGCACCGCCTTCATGTTGGCCTCGACCAGTGCCGGCTTCCTGGCATAGCTCTCGTTCAGCAGCTGGCGGATCAACTCGACGTCGATCTCAAGCAGCGCGGCAAGCAGGCCAACGTACATGACGTTCTTCATCAGGATGCGGTTGCGTACGCCTGAGAAGTTCTCGTTGCAGAGCCGGGCGAGCGGCGCGCCGAGGATCGTGATGTCGTCGCGCACCAGCACGGAGGACCGCGGCCAGGTCGAGTCGAAGATCAGGAAGCCGCCGGGGCTCACCTCGCGCAAGTCCTTGGCGTACGTCTCGGCATTCATCGCGACCATCAGGTCGACGCGGCCCGAGCGTGCGACGTAGGCCTCCCTGGTGACACGGATCTCGTACCAGGTGGGCAGGCCCTGGATGTTGGACGGGAAGTAGTTCTTCCCCATCACCGGCACGCCCATCCGGAAGATGGATTTCATCAGCAGCGTGTTGGCACTGGCGGAGCCGGTGCCGTTGACGTTGGCAAGCTTGATGACGAAGTCGTTTACGCGGTCTTGCGTTGCTTGGGACTGGGCCATTGGTGGTCGTTCGCGTGGGGCAGGTGGATCGTGGATTTCTGCATGTCCCAGGCCGCCGTGGGGCAGCGCTCGGCGCAGAGTCCGCAGTGCACGCAGAGGTCCTCGTCCTTCACCATGACGCGCCCCGTGTGCTTGAGCGGCGTGGAGACGAAGAGCGACTGGTGCGGGTTCTTGCGCGGCGCGCGCAGGCGCTGCGAGAGGTCGGCTTCCTCACCGTTCTGCGTGATGGTCAGGCAGTCCGTCGGGCAGATGTCGATGCAGGCATCACACTCGATGCACGACTTGGTCTCGAAGACCGTCTGCACGTCGCAGTTGAGGCAGCGCTGTACTTCCTGCGCCGTCTGTTCGGCGTCGAATCCCAGTTCCACCTCGATGCTGAGCTTCTTGAAGCGCTCCAGCAGGCTGACATGCGGCACCAGCCGGCGCTCGACCGGGTTGTAGTCGTTCTTGTACGACCACTCGTGCAGGCCCATCTTGCGCGAGGAGAGGTTCAGCGTCGGCGGCAGCCGCGCGCTGACCGGCTGGCCCATGCAGTAGTTGTGGATCGAGATTGCCGCCTGGTGGCCATGCGCGACGGCCCAGATGATGTTCTTCGGGCCGAACGCGGCATCGCCGCCGAAGAAGACCTCAGGACGCGTCGACTGGTGGGTCTTCACGTCGACGACCGGTACGTGCCACTTGTCGAACTCGAGCCCGAGGTCGTTCTCGATCCACGGGAACGCATTCTCCTGGCCGATGGCGAGGATCACGTCGTCGGCGGCGATGAACGTCTCGCCGGTGACGCGCTCGGCCGTGATGCGCCCTTTGCCGTCGAAGTCGTACTCCATCTGCTCGAACAGCATGCCCTTGAGCTTGCCGTTCTCGACCACGAAGGCCTTGGGCGAGTGGTTGACGACGATCTCGACGTTCTCGCTCTCGGCGTCCTCGAGCTCCCACTCGGAGGCCTTGAAGAACTGCCGCGGCTTGCGCGCCATGACCTTGACCTGCCTTGCGCCCAGCCGCAGCGAGGAGCGGCAGCAGTCCATCGCAGTGTTGCCGACGCCGATGATCAGCACGTTCTCGCCGATCCGGTCGAGGTGCTGGAAGGCAACCGACTCGAGCCAGTTGATGCCGATGTGGATGTTGGCGTCGCCTTCGGTACGACCGGGCAGCTTGAGCTCCTTGCCCTTCGGCGCGCCGGAGCCCACGAACACGGCGTCGAAGCCGCCGGTCTCGAGCAGCTTGCGCATGCTGTCGATGCGCGAGCTGTAGCGGATCTGCGCGCCCATCTGCTCGATGTAGCCGATTTCCTCCGCGAGCACCGTCTCCGGCAGGCGGAATGCCGGGATGTTGGTGCGCATCAGGCCGCCCGGCTTGTCCCACTGCTCGAAGATGACGACTTCGTAGCCAAGCGGCAGCAGGTCGTTGGCGACCGTGAGCGAGGCCGGACCCGCACCGATGCAGGCAATTTTCCTGCCGTTCTTCTGCGTCGGGATCACCGGCAGGCGGTCGGTGATGTCGTCCTTGTGGTCGGCGGCGACGCGCTTCAGGCGGCAGATCGCGACCGGCTTGTCCTCGACCCGCCCGCGCCGGCAGGCCGGCTCGCAGGGACGGTCGCAGACGCGTCCCAGGATGCCCGGGAACACGTTGGACTCGCGGTTGACGATGTAGGCGTCGGAGAACTGCCCGAGCGCGATCAGGCGGATGTACTCGGGGACGTCGGTGTGGGCCGGGCACGCCCATTGGCAATCGACGACCCGGTGAAAGTAGTCCGGATGGGAGGTGTCGGTCGGCGGGACGGTCACGGAGAACCCTGCTTTCCTTGGATGGAACGCGACTTTAGCGGTTCTGCGAGAGCGTGCAACAAGCATTTCCGCGGGGTCGGCGGCTCAACGGCAGGTAACACCAGTTCAGGCCTGCCCATACTCCGGACCTGTTGCGCAAGCACCCGGCGTGTGTTTAGTTTAGAAATGTGACCCAGATCACCAGAAGCAATACTCAAAGCGCATGGCGCAGAGGCTCCCATCGCGGTCGGGCGACACCCGTACAGCAGGCCGCGTACGCGTTCCCCCGGTTCGGGACGGTAGTGAGAATGCGGTCGGTGTGGCGGCTTCTCGCTTTCGTCGCGGCGCTCCACCTTGGAACCGCGCGGGCGGAAAAGGTCGCGGCGAACCTGCAGGTCTCCGTCCAGGTGCTGCCCCACGCGCAACTGCAGACCGATGCCGCACCTGTCTCGATCACCGCGGCGGACGTGCAGCGCGGCTATCTTGACGTGTCGAGGCACTATCAGCTCAAGACCAACGCGCCCGACCGTGTGACGCTGCAGTTGAATCCGCGGATTGGCCTGACGGACTCCATCGACATCCAGGGACTCCAGGCGCCGGTGAGCATGGGCGACATGAGCATCGAAACCATGCAGCCGCTGGCGCGTGAGTTCACGCTGAATTACCGGCTGTGGCTGAGTGCGGGCGCGCTTCCCGGCGACTACGCGCTGCCCGTGCAGGTCGTCGCGCTGCTCCGCTGATTCAGAACGTCAGCGTCACCTGCAGCGTATCCGAATAGGTGCCCGGCTCCGCGTCCTGCAATTGCGGGATACGGCCATAGACCGTATGCGTAACGGTCTGCGTGCCACTGCCGTTGCCGTTGCCCGGGCCGATCGTCATCGCGCCCGAAGCAATCACCGTGCCGCCGGTTCCCGTGCCCCAGACCTGCGAGCGGGCCGGGTCGGTGAACACGTTGTAGCCGAGGCGTCCGGCGCCCGCACCCATCTGGCGCGCAGTGGGCGTCACTCCGTTCATGCCATTCGAAATCGTCACTGTGTAGTTCACCCGGCTGGCAGCCTGCGTGGTGATGCGGCACGTGACGGTGACTGTGCCCGCCGAGTCGTCGGGCGAAGTCGCCAGCGGGTCGTAGGCCCCGAAATTGAGGCTGACTGCGGTGATCGAGCAGTCGGCGGCCGCGTGCGATTCGCGGATGGCGCCGCAAAGCAACAGGGCGAACGCAGCCGTGAGCCACGCCCGCCGTCGGCGGCGCCTGCTTTCGACCGACACTGGTTGCGGCGAAGCGCGTGCTATTTGCATCGCAAGTCACCGAGATCGGGGATGGGTTCGCTGCCCGCCGGCCGCCGTGCTTCGAGCGTGCACTGGCCGCCGTTCCAGTCGATGCGAACACGGGTCGTTTCGCGCAGCCCTTCCACGTAGAGCAGGCCGTCGAGCGCAACGGGGAAACTTGCCTCACCGACGTGCGCCGTTGCGCCAGCGGGGACCGGCGTGCCGTCTGCCTGCACCGCGCGAATCGTCGCGGCCAGGGCGCGCTCGACCGGGAAGCGCACGAGAGCTCCGCTGCGATAGGCCGGCGTCACGGCGATCTCGGACTGCGCGAGGCTGCCGTCCATCGGCACCTGCGTCGGGTCCAGGCTGATCGCGTTGTTCTGGTACGGGCGCAGCGCCTCGACCAGCACGCGACCCTTCGCGTCGGTGCGGCCCACCGGCTGGTTGTCGACGAACACGGTGAGTCCTTCGTAGTCGGCAACCTGCACGACCGCGAAGCTCTGGTTGAGTTGCCGTGCGGGCAGCACGCCCGCGCCCGTGATCGCCAGCGCACCGGTTGCGCCGACACGCACGCCGGACTGGCCGTTGCGGTTGGCGTAATCGACGGAGGCCGTGCCGGCGCGGCCCTGGTAGGCGAGATAGGCGTCCTGCCGGTCGGCGCTCGACATGGACATGCGGTAGCCCAGGCCGGAACCGGCGGGCAGGTCGCGCTGCAGCGTGACGTCGGCTTCGAAGCCGCCACCGAGCCCGGGAGCGACGGACGACTGCTGCATGGACGAACTCAGCGTGCGGCGGTCGCCGAGCGACATCGACCAGGTCAGCAGCAGGTTCGTCTCGCCACCATTCGACAGCGTCTGCGATGCGTACAGTCCGAGGTAGCCGAGCCGGCCGAGCGCCACGGAGTAGTTGACGCCGAGCGTCTCCGCCGTGTCGGCGTCGTAGTAGCTCTGCAGGCCATAGGCGAGTTGCGCGTTGCCGTACTGGCCGAGGTTGAAGCCGAGGCCTGCGAACGTGCGCTGGCGCGGCGTGAACAACAATTCCGCCATCCCCGACTGGACGAACGAGCGGGACGCGTACTGCGTCTGCGCGAAGGCGCTGAAGGTCTGGCCGCTGCGCTCGACACCGAATCCGGCCAGGTATCCCGCGCCGCTGGAATCGCCACCTGCGGCGAGTTGCGCCGTCACGATACCGGCGTATCCCGCCTGCCACGCGGCATCGCCGCCAACGGCGTAAATGCCGTTCGCCTGTGCTTCCGCGCGCGCTCCCGCCGTCAACGTGTCGGTCAGGCCGCGGCGGTACGACGCCACGCCGATCATGTCGCCGTAGTTGAAGCTGCGCGAGCCGTAGTCCTTGCGGACGCTGCCGAGGTCGAGCGAGTACTCGGTCAGGTCCTGGCGCAACAGCGAGGTGCCGGAGTAATACGGCTGCGTCAGCACCTGATGCCGCCCGAGCGCGTCAGTGACCACGACCTGCAACTGTCCCGCGCCCGTCAGCACCGGCAGGCGATCGATCGAGAACGGGCCGGGTGGCACTTGTTCGCTGGCGATCGGCCGGCCATTCACGAAGATGTCCACGGTGGACGGCACGGCGGCTTCACCCTGTGCCGCGAGCAGCGGCGTCGTCACGAGCATCGGCTGCGTGCTGAAGTTGGTGCCGAACTGGATGCCGCCGAAGCGCAGCGCGCGGCCCCATGGGCCGGGCGTCGAAATCGCATCGCCGACGCGCAACGTTGCCATCTGCTCGGGAAAGTCCCGGCTCCAGGTGGTGTCGAGGCGCGCCACGCTGCGCGAAGTCTCCTCGTAGCGCGCGACCATCGTATTGGTCACGACACCCTGGTTACCAAAGAGCCCGATTTCGAAAAAGCCGCCGCCCTGCCGGGCGCCGCTGGACTGCTCGGCCGACACGTCGTAATTGAGGAATGCGCCGGGACCCGTGCGAGTCGCACGCGGGGCATCGGCGGCAGAGGTCACCCGTTGCGTCGGCAGAAACGATTTCGCCGGCAACGTGACCCGTGCGGTCATGGACGCCTCGTCGAACGCGACGATGGCGCCGATCTCGGGCCCGAGGCGGTAATAGCGTCCGCCGTTGACCTGCATGGCGCCGCGCGCAGGTGTCTTGAGGCGCAGCCCATTGAGGTCTTCCGCGCGGATCAGCAGCGTGCCGTCGACGTCGCGACGAACGACGAGGCTGGCAGCCTCGGGCTGATCGTTGACGTGCAACTCGACGATGATTTCCGCGAATGGCTCGGCCGCAGCTGCTTCAGGCCCCTGCGCTGCGATGGCGGGCGCAGCTGCTGCCAGCAGCAGGATCGCGGCGATGCATGGGCGCAGCCGCATGGTTTCAATCCGCCGCGAGCGTCAACTCCGTCGCGAACGAGCCTCGATCGGTGGTTCCCTCCAACCGATACGGTCCAGCCTTCCCGGGGCTGGCCGCGGACTTCGCATTCGGACGGGTATTGTTCTTGTCGTCGAATGACCACTGGCGGACCGCACCGGGCAGCACGTAGCTGAGACCCGGCTGCTCGAGCACCGTCGCGGTGCCATCGGCGGTCTTCAAGGCGAAACTGTGGATGCGCGCGTGAGCTGCACCATCGTTGTGGGCGGTGACGGACAGCTTGCCGCTGGCGTCGCGGGTGGCTGCCCAGGCCAATTGCGGCTCGGCAGGCGCGGTCGGCGCCACGAAAATCGGCACGCTCAGCTTGAGCGCGACCTGCAGTCCGATGAAGTCCTTGCTCGCGGGCTGCGGAACCTCCTGGACGATCAGGCGATAGGAGAGCTCGCGCGCCGGGTCGACGCCGCGGCGCAGGGCCACGCGGACAAGCTGCGAGCCACCCGGCTGCAGCGTAAAGACCGCCGGTGAGATCAAGAGATCGCGGGAAGGGGTCAAGGCATCCTGCCCTCCTTCCTGTGACCATGCCATTCCCTGGGTTTGAACCACTGCCGGTGCGGCGTCCTCGTTCCTTACGGTAAGGGCGGCCGTGCCGGAAGTCTCGGCGAAGTCTACCCGCAGCGGCGAGATCGAGAATGATCCTGCCATGGCCGGCGCCGACAACGCGAGGAGCGTTGCCAGGCCGGTCACGACGGGAATGAGCTTGCTCGCCTGCACGGGAACGGCTCAGTACGTAACGGTGACCGTGATCGTGTCCGTGTAGTTGCCCGACGGCGCGCCCTGGTTGAACGCGTTGTCCGGCAACTGGCCGAACACGGTGTGCGTCTGCGTGTTGGCTGCCGCCATGCCGGCACCGGTGCCCGGGACCGTGGCGGTGCTGAGTGTGCCGTCACCCCAGATCGTCGTCGCGCCCACTGTCGTGAACAGGTTGTACTGCAGCTTGTTCGAGCCGCTGCCGCTCAGCAGGCGCTGCGCGAACGTGCCACCGCCCGTGCTCAGTCCGACCGCGTAGGTCGCCCCGCTCGAGCAACGCACCGTGATGTCCGACGTGCCGGTCTTCGCCGCGGTACCGTCGTAGCCGCCGAACGAAAGGGCCTGCGCACTGACCAGGCAATTCGGATTGACGACGGCGCTTACGCCGAACGTCGTGGTCTTCGTCGCCGCGCCGGCCATGCCCGACGCGATCAGGAGGGCGCCCGCCACGGCGAGCTTCAACACATTCGTACGCATGAATCGTCCTCATCTTGCTTCTCACGACGGGGTGTCGCGTAGGCCGAGATTCTTGCGATCTGGGTGGCAGGAAACCGTGATGCGAGTTCGACTTTATGTAACTTGACCCAGAATTGCCTCGGGCCGACGCGCTGCGCCTGACGTCTTCCGGCTGTCAGCCGGTGTGTCGGATCTGGCCTGGGGGACTCGTGCGCCGGGTCACCGAAGAGCGGCCAGGCGGAACTCCGGGCTGCCGTAGTGCACGTAGTCGGCCCAGTCGACTGAAGGAATCGCCTCGAGGCGCCGCCGCGCCACGAGCACCGCATCGCCGAGCCGGTCCCCGGTCAACAGCGACTCATATAGAGACCGCGAGAACGCGAACGCTGCTTCGTCGCCGACCGGCCAGTGCGTGCCGACGAAATTGGCGACGCCGCCGGCGAGGAACGCCTCGGCGATGCCTGTCATCGTGCGTTGAATGCCGAAAAAGCGCGCGGTCTGCAGGCGACCGCGCGGACGCCTGCGGACCCGGGCCGCTTCGCAGGCGTTGCAGAAGACCAGCGCGGGCAGACTGCCGATGCCGTCGAGGTCCGACCCGCGCAGCACTTCCTTGCCGTGACAGAGCAGGCCGCCCTGGCCGGGATCGCGCGCGTCGAAGAACGCATGGCCCGCGAAGTGCAGCACGTCGAAAGCGCCCGAGCCGAGTGCCGCGAGAATGCGCGCCCGTGTCGCGTCGCGACCTTCGAGCACATCGATCGTGACGGCGCGACGCGCCAGCAACGTCTTCAACGCGTCGCCTTCCGCGGCGGCACCGGGCAGGTCCCGGGTCGGGTCGACGATCAGCAGCAGGCGCAACGACTCCGCCTGGCCGCGCTCCTCGCGCCATCTTGCCACGGAGAGTGATTCGCTGGCGTAACGCCGACTGAGACCGGCGCCCAGTGCTGGATGCATGTTGCCGATCCGCAGCGCTTCCCACGGCACGCGCGAGGCTTCGCGATCGTGCACCAGCACCAGCGGGCGCGACTTCATCACCTCGAGTCCTGCGCGGACGCTGGCCGGCAACAAGGCTCGCGTCAGTCCGCCGCCGATCCTCGCCAGGTCGCGCGCCGTCGCCACGCCGGTCTCGAGCGGCTCCATCTGCCGGCGAAGTTCCGCACGGCTCAGAGTCATCGACCCGCTCAGCACGGCGGCCTTGGCGCCGGCTGTGAGCAGCGCCGAGCGACAACTGTAGTCGCCGCTTCCCGCGGCATCGAGCGACACCAGCAGGTAGACCGGGTCAGGTGACGCGGCCAGCTGTCGTGCCGGCCGCAGTCTTGTCGAGCGTCGCGCCGGACCCGGCCCGCCGTCCACTTCGTCGACCACCAGTGTCAGGTCGGAAGCGTCGAGTCGCGCTGCAAACCGCCTTGCCGCGCGCACCAGCGCCGCATACTTGCGCGCATCGATTTCGCAGATCGTGATGCGACGGACGATCCAGTCGGGGTCCGCGT
>Ga0315283_10002029_pt1 | contig 16713 bp, 17 predicted proteins | sample YL17G09_0_MG_FD_204541 | JGI IMG/M metagenome (GOLD analysis project Ga0315283, IMG submission 204541) | Sediment microbial communities from Yellowstone Lake, YNP, Wyoming, USA - YL17G09_0 | ecosystem: Environmental > Aquatic > Freshwater > Lake > Sediment | place: USA: Wyoming | collected... | reverse complement strand
CGATAGGGTCGCTTTTTTATGTTGTCTATATGCTTTTTCGCCGCCCCCGCTAAGCCGTCTACTTGGTTGCGCATCACTGGCGCAGGAGGTTGAAGTCGCATGCTTGATCCGATCGTGAATTTCTTCACCCGAGTTTTTCAATCTATCGGACGCGGCATTGGCCTCGCCGTCGGCGTCGTACTGTGGCCGTTCATGAGGTTCGGGCGCTGGTATAAAGAGCGCGGCTGGATCCTCAGGGCAGCGCTCGGCGCTGTCATTCTCGGCATCATCTTCCTTTATGCCCATTTCTTCTGGAACACGCAGCGCTGGGCGAATTTCAACCCGGATTACGTTGCGGCCTATGCGCTCAGGTCGCAAGGCGAGTCGATAGGCCGGCAGCCAGCGCCAGAGGCGGGCATCATCGGCGTACCGGAAGGAGCAGCGACAGCCACAGGCGAAGGCGCGGCGCAAACCTGCAGACGTTCGCTTATCGTCGACGCAACAGCGGAACTCGTCGACTTCAACGTCAACCAGAATGCGTGGATTTCCTCGATGATCCTCTACAAGCTCGGCCTGTTCGGAATTGACTGGGACCGCACTCCGTTCTTCGACAACAAGGCCGCGTTCCAGCGCGGGGTAAACCAGGCGGTGCGCCGCACGGCGGTCGAGCTCGTCGATACGTTGGGCCGCGTGCGCGGCACCTCGCAGATCGATCCCAACCTGCAAAGCGCGCGAGGCAATCTCCAATTCGACGAGTCTACGTGGTATTTTGGCCTGAGTCCCTTCGGCCCCAAGACGCCCACGCCGAGCTTCTACCGCGCCTCCATCAAGGACCTTAAGGCCTTCAATGACCGGCTTCAAAAGTGCGAAGCGGTCTTCGACGCTCGCGGCGACAATCTGCTCCAGTTTATAGATCGGATCGCCAACGACATCGGGGGCACCTCGGCGATCCTGCGTGACCGTTCCGAGAAGTACAATAGCGGTTGGTTCGACACGCGCGCTGACGACCGCTTCTGGTTCGCCTATGGGCAACTCTACGGCTATTACGGCATCCTCACGGCTGCGCGCGCCGACTTTAAGGATGTGATCGCGCAGCGCGGGCTCACTCAGCTTTGGTCAGAGCTGGAGAAGCAGTTGCGCGCGTCGCTCAACATCCAGCCCATGATCATCTCGAACGGAGCAGAGTCTGGCTGGCTGATGCCTTCGCATTTGGCAACGATGGGCTTTTACGTCTTGCGGGTCCGCTCCAACCTCGTCGAGATAAGGTTGGTTCTGGATCGGTAAGACGCTGCCACGCACGATCCGTTGCCGGCCTGCATCATCCCAGAACCCATGCCGGCCTGCATCATCCCAGAACCCATGCCGGCCTGCATCATCCCAGAACCCATGCCGCCCTGCATCATCCCAGGACCCATGACGCCCTGCATCATGCCAGAACCCATGCCCTGTTTGCTCTGACCCATCATGCCTCCAGTCATAGGAGCGCAGGGCCGGGTTTACCCGAGGACCCCGTGTCTTCCTTGTTGACTTTAGGTTCCAGAACTCCAGCTGGACCTGTCGGACTGGGCTCCGCCTTGGGCGGCGACTTCGGTGACATTGGTTCGCTCGCCGGCGCCGGTGTCAGAGTGGAGCTGCTGACAGTCGGCCAACGTTCCAGATAACCGCTGGGGCCACGAAATACGTGGGGCATGTAGCGGTAGCGGTTTCGTTCCTGTGCCATCAGAAAATAGCGCCAGCGATAGAAGCTCGGGTTGGTGGCCGCATAGGGTGGCAGGTCGTAGTAGGCGTCTGCCGTCGGGTAGTGGCCCGCTTTATAGGGATAGGGGGGAAAGACGGGAATTGCGGGTGGACCACCTGCCGGAGTGCTCTGGAATTGGAGTGCGCTCTGCCGCACATAGCCACCATAATTGTTCCAGGTCACCCCGCACCAGCCACGCGAGCAGCGGCCGACATTCACCAGCGTGCCTTCGGAGAGATTGAGAATAAGCTCGGCTTGCGCGGTGGGCGCCGTCCGAAGCACAACGTCGGTGTTGGTCTTGCTCATCGCGGCGAACGCGGTGCCGGTGCTCATGGCAAGCGCCACGGCAGCGGCGAGCATTCTGATCAAAGCGCGCATGCGAGCCCCCCTCTCTTTTCTCCATCTTGGCACACGCTCGGCTCAATTTCATCCAGCAACAACTTCCGAAACTGGCACAAGTAGCGTGTTGGACAGGCTTTGCCGAACGGCTGATCGGATCGATCCGGCGCGAGTGTGTGGACCATTTCGTCGTCTTGGGCGAGGCGCATCTGCGCCGAATCCTGCGAGCCTATGCTCGCTATTAGAACGACATCAGAACGCACCGGTCATTAGATAAAGATGCGCCGGTCTCTCGCCCCGCTCAGCGGACCGGAATCATTAGTTCACACGCGATCCTTGGCGGACTTCATCATCACTACGTCCGGGTGTAGGTTTCGGTACACGCAGGGAGTGCGCATATAAGATCCCGCGCTAGCGTCGAATGCAGGAAAGGAAGAGTGAGCACCCCGGTATGGGCCCAAGCCGATGGATCCCGGCGCTGCGCTGGCTGCCGGTTTATGACCGCTTCTCTAATCGGCCGTTCGGGGTCAAGCGCGGGCCGCTTCGTAGAGCATCATCCGCATCATCTCATCTCCGCACCGTGATATTCCGCCAGTTCGGTTGCTCTCGCCCGATTGATGCTTGCAGGGCGTCAGTCCAAACACCGCCCCGACCGCCTTGGAGTTTCTGAAGCGGGATGGCACGTCGACGGTGGCGCGATAGGTCAGCGCCACCACGGGGCCGACTTGCGAAACTCCGGAAACGACGTTCGCAGACCCTGCCTTGCGCTTTCCCTTCAACGCAAGGCTGCCACACTACCTTCACCATTCCTTGATTTGGCGCAACCAATCGCGCCCCGCGCGGGTTAGAGTCCTGCCAATCCGACCACTTCTGGGTGGCCCCGTCATACCTGAGAGAGTGCAAATCATGCGTCGTTTGCTTTTCATTGCAGCGGTGATTGTGGGCGTGGTTTTTGGGGACTTGGTGTCCGCCACGGCGACCCCACTAGCTATTTCGGGATTCAGCAGCCCAAACACCAAGGCCACCCTGGTTGAGAGAGTTGGCTATTGGCGGCGCCAATACCGACGGTATGGTTATCCTGTGCCTTATGCCTACTACCCTCCCGCTTATGGATACTATGCGCCTCCGCCCGCGTACGCCTACTATCCGCCCGCCTATGACTCCTATGCGCCTCCACCCGTTCCGCCGAATGATGCCTATTCATCCGGGGAGACTGACTATGGCGACTATCCGCCCGCGAATGGTGATTACGGCGACTATCCGCCCGCGAATGGTGATTACGGCGACTATCCGCGCGCGGATGGCTACTGACAATCCACAGGACCACATGCGTGTTCAAGCCTGGATGCTCGCCACGATGCTGAGGCAAGTTTTCGCTCGCAAAGGCGGTGCCAATCGCCTCCAACCACCACTTCCGCTTCTGGCGGATTTTGTTGAAAAACTCTTACTCGTGCAAGGCCTCGTAACTGAAGACAGGCCCTAGCGACCCGGCGCAAGATCGCGGCATAGGACAGCTTGCAGTGCCGCTTCAACGGGGATGGGCCCTATGGACTCCGCGCTTGCTTTGGCCTCGGCCAATCTCCTTTCGCCGATGGTTTTGTTCTTCGTCCTCGGGCTCTTGGCATCGCTCGCCCGATCCGATCTCAGCATTCCCGAAGCGATCGCCAAGGGCATGTCGCTCTATCTTATGCTGGCGATCGGTTTCAAGGGCGGCGCAAGCGTCGCCCAGAACGGCGTTGATGCGACACTGCTGTGGTCCTTGCTGGCAGGCGTGGTGTTGAGCGCCGCCATTCCGCTCATTGCCTTTGGCGCACTCACGCTCACGACGTCGCTTCCCCGCGTCGACGCCGCGGCCATCGCGGCCCACTATGGATCGATATCGATTGTCACTTTTCTTGCCGCAGTCCAGGCGCTGCAAACGGCCGGGATCGCTCATGAGGGGTATATGGTCGCCGTCGCGGCAGCGATGGAAACGCCCGCGATCATCGTTGCGCTGTGGCTCGCCAGGAAAGGCGGCGGCGGCATGGATTCTGGAACCCTCCGCGAGGTTCTGCTTAATGGCTCGATCGTGGTCTTGCTGGGCTCGTTTGCCATCGGCTGGATCACGGGCGCTGACGGTCTCAAGTCGATTGCGCCATTCATTGTCGACCCCTTCAAGGGCGTGCTGTGCCTGTTCCTCCTCGACATGGGCTTAATCGCCGGGCGCGGGCTGCGTGACGCCCGCAGCAGCCTCACGCTGCCGCTGGTCGGCTTCGGCATCTACATGCCGCTGATCGGGGCGGTGCTTGGGCTGGTCGCTGCGCATCTCATCGGACTTTCGCTTGGCGGGACCGCGCTTCTCATCACGCTCTGCGCGAGCGCCTCATACATCGCCGTCCCGGCGGCGCTGCGATTGGCGCTTCCCGAAGCACGTCCCGCGATCTACTTGCCGCTCTCGCTTGGCGTCACGTTTCCGTTCAATCTGACGCTCGGCATCCCGCTTTATCTCACCCTTGCTTCGCTCTTTCATTGAGGCTTGCCATGCAGACCTATGCGAAAAAGCGCATCGACATCATGGTCGAGGCGCCACTGATGAAGAAGGTTCTCGATCTGCTCGATGAACTCGAAGTGACGGGATACACCGTGATCGCAGCACTTGCCGGCCGGGGCAAGGACGGCAGTTGGCACCGCGACGGTCTCGTCGGCCGGGCGGGCGCCGTCGTGCAGATCTTCTGCATTGTCGATGAGAGCCGGGTCGATGCGGTTGCCGAGCCGCTGTTCAAGATGATATCGAGGCAGATCGGCATCGTGACGATCACCGACATCCAGGTGATCCGGCGCGATCATTTTTGAACGGGTGTCCCTGTCGGAAATCAAATACGAACGTAGTAATGATGCAGGCCGCCGAGGACGGGCCTCGCTTCGATGCTGCCGAGGGTGTGAACCGGTCGCCTCGTCGGCGCATCCTTGTTCAAGGACAGGTGTGGCTGAGGCTCACAAATTCGAATGAGCGACCTCAAAGAACAGGCTGCCTTCAACTCGATCCTGGCCAGCGTGGGGCTCGCTACTGGAAAGTTCGTGGCTGCGTTCATGACCGGAAGCCTCGGGCTGCTGTCCGACGCCCTGCATGCGCTGCTCGATGTTGGCGCCACGATCATGACCTATTTCGCGGTTCGCATCAGCGCTCAGCCCGCCGATGAAAGGCACCACTACGGGCATGCTAAGATCGAAGCGGTCGCGGCGCTGATCGAAACCGGCCTGCTGTTTGTCGTGGCGATTTTCGTTGTCTTCGAGGCCCTGAGCCGCCTTCAGTCCGGATCCCATGATCTTACACCATCACTAATCGCCTATGCCGTTCTGATCATCTCCATTATCGTCGACATCTTTCGCTCTCGCAGCCTGCTGAGGATCTCGAAGGAAACCAAGAGCGAGGCTCTGGCTGCCGATGCTCTACATTTTTCATCGGATCTCGTTAGCTCGGCGCTTGTCCTGTGCGGCCTGATCGCGGCTCATTTGGGCTACCCGCAGGGTGATGCCCTCGCCGCCATCGGCGTTGCGATCTTCATTTCGATCGCAGGTTATCGTCTCGGCAAACGAACCATCGATACGCTAATGGACACGGTACCCGCAGGCCTGTCGGAAAAGGTTCGTGACATCTCTAAGAAGGTGAGTGGTGTGGCGAGTGTCGACGCGATTCGCATTAGGGCCGTGGGCCACGAGATCTTCGCCGAACTTGCAATCAGCGTGGCTCGCACCCTGGCGCTCGATCGGGTTGCGGCGATCAAATCAGACGTTATTAATGCGATCACGAACGAACTTCCCGGGGCCACGGTAACCATCACGACGACGCCGAGGGCACTCGATGATGAAACGATTCTGGAGCGTGTGCTCCACGTCTCTGCGGTAATGCGCCGTCCGGTTCACCACATCACGGTGCAACGAATTGGCGAGCGACTGTCTGTCGGCCTTGATCTGGAAGTGGATGGCCGCCTCTCCCTACGAGCAGGGCATGCGATCGCATCGAAATTGGAAGCCGAAATTGAGCGCGAGCTAGGCTCGAACGTGGAGGTCGAGACGCATTTGGAGCCCTTGGACGTGCAGGGCCTCGATGGAAGCGACGTCACGGGTACACTCGCTGCCAAAGTGAGCGACACCTTGGCGTTGCGGGCGAAAGAAGCGGCCGCGATTGTTGGTGTTCATGATGTAAGAGTTCGGCAGACGACCGCAGGCTTAGTGGTGAATTATCATTGTTACGCCAAGCCAGACCTCTCAATCTCCGACGTCCACAGCCTCGTCGATTCCATCGAACGTAAGGTACGAAGCGATATTCCCGAGATTGTCCGAGTCGTCGGCCACGCCGAACCGGCTGCCCCAGGAGATGGCCGGACGTGAGTTCGGCGCTTGGGTAGAAAACCCAACACGTGTCCGCAGAGCCATTCTGAGCAGTGAAATTCGATGGGGCCGTGTGGCGGCGTATTGCAGCTCGTCGCGGAGACCGATGTCCGCTGGCACTAAGCGGACGTTCAGACGATCGCGTCGCGATGTCTGGTTTCGACCGAAAAGCGGACATGCCTAATTAGCGTGTGGAATGTCCGGTTCTGACCGATGCTGTCGATAAACGTTTTTCGAGGGGCGAGTGAGCAACATTGATTCAAGATAGGAGTCTGGCGCGCAATATAGATTCAAAAAACTCGGCACCTGGATTCGATTGTTGCCCGTGCGCTGCTCGTCGCCGACTTTATCGACAGCATCGACCCATACCAGAAGCGTATGTGTGTAAGGCGCCAGTTCGACCTGCATCAGTGCGTAGTGATACTCCGATGATCTAGGTCCCAGTTGAGCCCCACGATTTTTGAACACGCGGGCTCGTCTGCATCTGCCGTGAACCTGAATTATTCCTGCAAGTGCTTCTTGAGTTTGTCTTCAACCATCGCGCTGCAGTAGCGTAAACAAGTCATCCTTGGGAAACCGGGCGAACACATGGGGAGGATGCCGTGGATTCATCAGGTGGGCTGCCTGCCATAAGCACAATCGATGCAAAGGCACCGTTCAGGTGGCTGGGCGGTGCTTGGGGCGACCTGTGTAAGGCGCCAGGCCCCTGCCTTGCCTACGGACTCATAGTGGCGCTGCTCAGCTTCTGGCTTTGCTACGCGCTCGTTGTCGCAGACGCGGCGTTCTGGGCATTGGCCCTGACGGTTGGTTTTGTCTTCGTCGCTCCCATGCTGGCCATGGGCCTTTACGAGGCCGGGCGATTGATCGAGCGTGGCGAGAAGCCCACGCTTCGGCGCATGCTCTACGTTCGCTCAGCTCTTCGACAGGACATTGCCTATCTCGGTCTTGCGTTGGTGCTGATCTATCTGTTTTGGGGGCGCATTGCGCAGATCGTCTATGGCTTGTCGACCTATCAGTTGCACCGGACCATCGAGGACTTCGTTGCCTTCGCCTTCGGTACGCCGGACGGGCAAAACATGCTAATTACTGGCACGCTTGTCGGTGGCGTGATCGCCTATTTCACCTATTGCCTGGTGGTCGTATCGGCGCCCATGCTTCTTGATCAGAGGACAAACGTCTTTGCCGCGATCGCCACGAGCGTCACGGCGGTGGTAGAGAATTTCTGGCCCATGACCCTTTGGGCGGCAATCATCGGGATCCTCACCCTAATCTCCGCGGCGACGGGTTTTCTCGGCCTTGTTGTTGTCTTCCCATGGCTCGGCCTCGCGAGTTGGCGCGCGTATCGAGAGCTTGTTCGTGAGCCAGTGGCAAACGAAGAGACTCTGTCATAGCAGTGACCATTGATCGAGCGCCCCGCGGCGGGTGGTCGGGCTCGCCTCTCCTGCTTGTCTCGTACAGGAACCATGCGCGGCGCTCGGCTTGGTCGATCCAGATCTCGATGAGGCTCGCCAAGGACAAGGCGCGCGAGCTGTCGTTCAGCACATGTTTGATCCGCGGCGACAGCAGCACCTACCGCAGCGCGATCGCCAGCCCGCTAAGGTCGGCATTGGCGATCAGCCCAACCTGCCGGCCAGAGAGCCTTAACACGGCGCCCTTTTCGTTGCGCAGCACGATTGCCCGCGCCCCGACCACGAGCGCAGCGCCGGCGCCGGCGCCACCATAAACGCCGGCGACGTCCCACGGGTGTCGGATGTTGCTCACATAGCCGGACAGCCTCGTCACCGAACCGCCAAAGACTAGCCCTGCGCTCAAGCCCCCGATCGACAGCGGATAGCTGTGCCCGTGGAAAATCAGCATGCCGCTGCCAGCGGATCCGCCGATGAACCAGCCTCCCTTCAACTCCGAAATCCAAATGGTGCCGGCATCGGCGTGGGCGGCGGACGAAACGCCTACGGGAGCCAAAGCGAACAAAGCGACGAGAGCGGCGCGAAATCCCGACGATAGTCGCATGGTGGACTCTCCTTGGGTTATAGGGGCGCGTGGAGTGGGCGAAACATATGGGTGACCTCGTAGCTGTTCGCGGGCCACTCTTGCGCACAAGCCAAATTGGCGCTGAAAAGAAAAAGCCCTGCGGCTAACATTGTGGCGCGACCCATTCTCGAGCCTCCCATTTGATGTCGTCAAAATTGAGAAAGCTTGCCGGGGTCGCGGCTAACGAAAAGGCGCGCAAGCTGGAGTGGATTGTGTAGGGGGTGCTGCCGCCCTGTTGGTTTCCGATGGAGGTGCTTATCTTCCGACGCATGTGTGGCCGGTTCGACAATCTGATCGCTCGGGACGCGTATCGCGGTCTCTTCAAGGCTCAACGCCTGCCGAAGTCCAATTTTCCCCTTCGCTATAACGTCGCTCCCACTGACCAAATCCCAATTGTACGCATCGACCCCCTCGACGGCGAGCGCGAGGTGATCATGGCACGCTAGGGACTGATCCCATTCTGGATGAAGGAGAAGCCCAAGGTCCCTCACATCAACGCCCGGGCTGAGACGGTGCACAAGTTGCCGTTGTTTCGGGAGGGCTTTGCTAAACGACGGTGTCTCGTCCCGGCTACGGGCTTCTATGAGTGGCAGAAGCGCGAAGATGGCAAACAGCCTTATCGCTTCTGCCGTAAAGACCTCGAGCCTTTCGCCTTCGCGGGCATATGGGAGTTCGCCCGGCTCGGTGGCGAGGACATCCTATCCACAGCAATGATCGTAGGGGAAGCAAACCCACTTGTCGGTGCGGTGCATGATCGTATGCCCGTCATGCTGATGTCGGAGGACTATGATCGGTGGCTCGGTCCCACAACAAGCGTCGATGATCTTAAAGCGATGCTCAAGCCTTATGACGCGGCTTTGATGGAGGCGTACGCGGTCAACCGCGCGGTCAACAGCGTCAAGAACGACACGGAAGAATGCACTGAGCCTGCGGCGGATTGAAATGGGCTGCTAGACCTAGGTATCGGTCAATCTCCGAGAAAGTCGGGTTGAAATCGAGGACCTTCATCCCAAGATAACGATGGGGTGGAGAGGGAGACCCAGCTATGAAGGCGTTTCTGTTATTCTTGATCCTTGGGGGCGGTGCCCTCTACACGTTCCTAGTCGTTACCCATGACGCGTTACAGGACGGAAAAACAGTCCAAACTCAACCTAACCACCCCGTCGCCCAGCTGAGTTCGTGGGGCACTTACCTTAGCCAAAAACCGGAAGCTCCGTTGGCTCAGCAAAGCGTTGCATTGCCTCCTCAGCCGAGCCCTAGCCAAGATTTAGAGCGAATGTCCGGCGCAGACCATCAGTTTGCTGCATCAGAGGATAAAGCATCGGCCGCCGAAAGCGACAGCGCGCGACAAGAGCCGGAGCGGGCTAAGGTAGTGCTCGCCGCGCAGATGCATAGTGAGGGGTCTGTTTCTTCCCCTATGGTCCGGATCTATCGCCCTGGTACAGAATTGCAGGTTATCGGACGAGTAGACGGCTGGTTCCAAGTATCGGACCCGGTGACACAGGAGCGCGGCTGGATTTTTGAGAAATATCTCTCCTCAATTGAAAGCCCCAGCCTCATTCAGGCTGCAATGGAATCGACTACCACTGAGCCCCTACCGGCAAAGCCGGCCTTACAAAAGCCGAAGAAGCAGGTCCGATCCGCAAAATCCGCGGTTCGGGTCGTCGCGCAGTCGGATCGGCGCGGGTTTAGGCTGTTTATGTTCCGCCCCTTCGCAAGATTTGCGGCACAAAGGACTAACTCGCCTGTCCTATTCGCTGGTCCCCAATAAGGGGCCGTTGCGAGTACTGAGAGCGGACGTCACATGGTGCTCAGGCTGATCCAAAACCGGACACCATGAAGATGAGGACGAGCGCCACAACATCTCCGAGAACCGGCGATCGGCAACAATCGTCGCTGTCATCGCGCTCGCTACTCATCCCGCGGACGCAGGAATCTCCACCATCACCTCGTTGCGGCGAAGGAAAGGCAGTGTCCAGGGCGGGTTATAAAAGGCGTAATTGGGCGCTGATAGGGGCGTGAGGTTTTTTGCGCTCATGAATGCATTCAGTTCCTTGGTACGGCGCTTAAGGCTGTCTTCACCCGCCATGCCGGAAAAGCTGATCACCGCGTAGCGCTTGGCTCCGATTTCTTTCAGCTCTACGGCAGGATTGTTGGGCTTGGGCAACGTCTCCATCGTGTAGCTAGAGGGCATGATAAAGCGCACTTTCCAGGTGTTCCGGTCACCTTGCTGCGTCACCGGCGCGGTCATTGCGATCTTCTCGCTTCCCTGTTGGGTGACGGGAGCGGTCATCGGCACCTTATGCGCCGCGGTATTATTCCCAAAGATGTAATCGGCGATGATACGGAAGCCCTTGCTAATGGCATCGCGCCGGTCCCCAGATACTTCCGCCTCAGCCACGATCATCGGCGCATAGTCGCGTATCTCGATGTTGCCGCTGCTCTCCACCATCTGGTATTTTGGCTGTTCGACGTTGCTCACAATCGGCCCCCATAACGCGGCACCGAGCAGAACCACAGCCACAACCGCGATCAGCCGCCACATATATTTTCTTCTCATCCTTCTGCTCTCCCCGCCGGCAAGCAATGACCGGCGTATACAATGAACTGGCCCTGCATGAGGCTTTTCAAGCTCGCCGCAGAGCCATGCATCCGGCGGTTCCGCATCCGGCGCGCCGTTTTATGCAACCTCTCCGGGTTGGGTCCCGGAATCAAGCCGCTGGGTCGAGCAGCGAGGCATCGTCGTTTTCTGGCTTGTTAACGCGCGTCGAGACCGGCCACATGGCCATGAGTTCCGCCGGGAACGGCACGAGCAGATCGTGAGGATCTGGCTCTCCGCCTAGCCAACGTTCGCAAGCGGCCTTCGGCAGGATCAGCGGCATGCGATCGTGGATTTGCGCGACCAGCTCGTTCGACGGAACGGTGACGATCGCCACCGTGCGAATCCATTCGCCGCTTTCCGGGTGACGCCAGTTCTCCCACAAACCGCCAATCGCGAACGGCGCGCGGTCTTCCATCGCGACGGCGAAGGGCTGCTTTGCCCACGCGCCCTTGACCGCGCGCCACTCAAAAAAACAATCGACGGGCACGATGCAACGGCGCTTGGCATAAGCAGCGCGAAATGTCGGAAGCCGCGCGACGGATTCAGCACGCGCGTTGATCGGCTTGCGCCCGCCTTCGGGGTCCTCGCAGCCGTGCGGGATCAGGCCCCAACGCAGCAGTTCGAGCGGGCGCTCGCCGGTTTCGTGATTTTCGCGGATCACGTAAAGGAGCTGGCTCGGCGCGACATTATAGGAGGGCGGCTTCGCACGGCTGTCGGGCCCGTCGAGCCCGTCAACAAATGCAAAACGCAACGGATCGGAAGTCTGAACGACACGGCCGCACACGAAGATAGTCAGTGAGGCAGGAGGGTGCCAGGGCTCTTCTTCAATCGTGGCATCATCGTTTGCCGTCGATTTTTCAACCCACCTGGTGCCGACGGAGCGCTTGTCAGGATAAGCGTTTCGCTTCGAGGTGGCGGAAGAAGGCCCCCGTATCGAGCCCCTTGCCAGTGGTTTTGTCCATGATTCCCTCTGCCGAGAAACGCTGGCCGACCCGATGAATATTGGTGCGCAGCCAGGCCAGCAAGCCGCCAAACTCGCCGCGTCGGATTTCGTCCTCCAACGGATACTCGCGCGCATAAGTCTCCGCGAGCTGCGCCGCGTAGAGGCTGCCCAACGTATAGGTCGGAAAATATCCGAACATGCCGAGCGACCAGTGCACATCCTGGAGCACCCCTTCGCGGTCTGATGTCGGCCTTGCCCCGATCAGTGACGCACTGCGTTCGTTCCAAACCTCCGGGAGATCGCGAATGCCTAGTGACCCCGAGATAAGTGCGACCTCCAGCTCGTATCGTAGCACGATGTGCAGATGATAGGAGATCTCGTCGGCCGCCACCCGGATAAACCCCGGCCGCACCAAATTGACACTACGGTAGAAAGTCTCGGCATCGAGCCCCCTGACCGCGTCGGGGAACAGTCTCTGTAAACTCGGGAACACATAGTCCCAGAACGCGCGGCTGCGGCCGACATGGTTTTCCCACAGGCGTGATTGGGATTCTTGCAATCCCATGCTGGGGGCTTCGGCGAGCAGCGTGTCGCGATCATTGGGATCGAAGCCTTGATCGTAGAGGCCGTGTCCGCCCTCATGCAGGGCAGCCAGCACCGCCGTGGTGAGATCGCTCTCGTCGACGCGGATCGTAAGGCGCACGTCGTTGGCGCCAGCGAAAAGCGAAAACGGATGGGTCGAGCGGTCGAGTCGCCCGCGCTCGAAGGCGAAACCCATGGCGGCGAGCAATTGCCGGCATAATTCCCATTGGCCCGCTTCCACGAATCTATGTCCGCGCAGCAATCGGGCGGGGCATGCATTGGCCTCCCGAACCAATGGCACGAGAGCATCGCGCACCTCGTCCAATACGGGATCAAGACGCGAGCGGCCCATGCCAAGTTCGTGTTCGTCGAGCAAAGCGTCGTAAGGCTCGCCCGCGCCGGCAAGCGCCTGGGCGCGTTCGCGAACAAGCGCGAGGAGCCGATCGAACGAGGGCGAGAACAACTCATATGCGTCCTTCGCGCGCGCCTCTTCCCATGCGCCCAGCGATTGCGATTTCGCATTGGCAAACTGACGCACCAAATCCTGGGGCACCGCCAGCGCATGGCGCCTCAAACGCCGGAGGAGCGCAAGCTCGCGCGACAGGCGCTCGTTTCCCTCGGACTGCGCGGCGACCTCCTCCACGAGATCGCCAAGCCGGTCCGATACCAGCATCGCATGACGAATGCCTTCGAGGGTCGCGAGTTGTTCTCCGCGTTCCACGCGTCCCGCGGACGGCAGCATCGTTTCCTCATCCCAGTCGAGCAGCGCGATCGTCTGGTCGAGGTGGCGCAATTCGGAGATCTGCGCGCGCAGCGCCTGCGCCGAAGCCTCGGAGCGGGCCATGGGACGCTTCGGGATCCGCAACTCGGTCGGCGCTTCCGCCTCCAGCACCGCGGCAAGCCCACCGCGTTGTGCGACATTAACGACCTGTTTTTGAGAAACCCGACACATGGTGCCGAGGCCATTTTCGGTCGCCGCAAATCCCATCACCACATAAAAAGGCTCGCCAAACACGCGCCCGTCTGAACCGACAACCGGAAACTCATGCACCGGAAGACGTGTCGCACTCTGCACCACCCATGAGTGCTCGGGATCGTCGGAACACAAAACCGCCTCTTGCAGAGCTAGTTCCCACTCCGCCTGTTGAGTCGCCGCGCCCAGCATGACGCCGGTGCCGCCATAGGCGCGGTTGGGTTTCAGGACCAATAACTCTCGGTTTAGGCGCGCATATTCGAGCAGGTCGCCTTCCTTGTTGTCGGGAAGTCTTGTGCGGCGATCGGCCACCACGCGCGTCCACAACACGTGGCGCCGGAATAGCCTGCGGTCGTCCGCACCGAAATACTGTTCGGACAGCACCGGATCGGTCAGAATCTCAAAGGAGCTCTTGTGATCGAAGTCGCCGACTATCGAGGAGACCACGCGGTTCTGCCGAAACAGAAGTCGCATTCCATCGAGCGGGCGGCCGCTCTCCTTTTCGAGCGCGACGAGTTCGCGCATTTCGTAATCGCGATAGGCGACGTCGATGCGCACGTCTTCGTAGAAGACCTCATCCCCCTTCACGCGCAATTCGCGCGGGTCGGCATGAGCGATGGTCAGATCGTGACGGCGAGACAGAAAATCGATCAGCACAGATTGTTCGTGGGGCCCGTCATGGACGTATTTCGGTTCGACGAAACAGAGCTGGCACGAATTCCGCCCGATAGTTCGCGCATGATCGATCAACACCTGAATAAACAGATCGCGCTGATCTCTTGGCAGCTCGACGACTAGCCCGGGATCGTGCCCGAGCAGGGTTGGCAAGATGTTTCGCATAACAAGCTGCTCGGCAACCGGCGCGAAATGAGTACCGCCGACACCCGAGAGGTTCGGCTCCATGAAATGGAGCGAATCCTGCCAGCCGGCGCCGGTGAAATCACACACCGCATCGAGCCGGCCATAGATCGAATTGAAGCGCTGGTGATCCTTCGTCCAGGTATCGCGAAACCAACGCTCTTCGTCGGGCGTGATCGCTACGATAGTCCTGATCCGCTCGTCTTCGAGATAGAGGTCGGGGAGCCGTTTGAGTGCTTCGATAAGCTGAAGGCAGACGTGATGCACGTAACTGAGCTGCTCTTGCATGACGAGCAGCGGACGTAGCATGAGGCGGATCGGCTCTTCGACGCCTTCATGTTCGTAGACCAACTGGTTGGTCCGCGCGTCTGCGCGCAGGCGTTCGTCAATCCGCGCGAAGGTCGCGTCGGTGACATGATTCGCGGCGCGCCGTATACGCGCTTCGAGCGTGGCGCCGGAAAGCCCTAGGGCTTCAGCGGGACTGAGGACTGGCCGCACGTCTTAGAACACCATGAGGTTGCCGTTAAAGGGGATTACCCTGCTCGGAGCCTTATGCACTATCGCTTTTGGTGATCAACAGGGCGCTTGCATAATTTTCGCGTAGCGCCAGTTCGGGCGCCTGCCATTGCGAACGGTTCCGGTTCCAATGGCAAGCTCGGCGATGAGATCGGTCAGGCTAGTTCCATGGGCACGCTTACCTACCTGATTTGACGTGCTGCCGTACCGCTGTCTAAACCGCACGTCTACGCAGCGCGTGCCATCCGAGAAGCGGAACTTGCCGCAACTGAGCGGCCGAGCATGGGCGTGCGGCACCAGCCCTATAATGGCGATGCCAATTCTCGCCATGCCGCCGATAGCAATGCTGCGCATGATTACCCTTATGCGCGAGCGCTACACTCCAACTCGATGAGTGGGGAGCGGCAAGGGCGTGGACGCCAGCCGCCGACGCCGATAGCTGAAATCATTGCTCCGATCAATCCAAAGCGCATTTTTGCCTCTCCGACCAAAGTCGGGTGGCCATTAGTGGCGGCAAACAATGGCCGATGCTTCACAAGCGTTACGAATGCAGTGGACATTGGTCGGACCAACCGAATGGCCGCCAATGCTTCTCATTTCGTGGGCGACGTGGTGGTGGAGGCGCCGCTCGGCACGCTCGCGCGAAATCGTCTGGTTCCGCGCATCCGCCGTGCCCCTGACGACATAGCAATTGTCAAGATTGCTCTCTGCGCGCGCGGCCTGAGAAACGGCAAGGCACGCGCCAACCGCGAGCAACGCTACAAGAATTCTCTTCATTATAATTTTCTCCCAGTTTTGAGGTTAGCGACCGTATTTCACGCCTCCTGCGTGGCAAAGACGAGCCATTTCTTCATGGCGCTCTCCTATCGTCCCGGCGGCGGACGTACTATGCCACGGATGCCGAGATGGGAGGTGGACGTGTCGACCGGCTGTGCCATCCGCGCCGCCGGCCGGTAGCGCCGGCAGTAGCTTGGCGCGCACAGATGGGAGCCGCCCTTCATCACCTTGCGCGGGATCCTGATCTGAGGCTGACGCGGGTCGTGGCTCTCCCCCTGCAGTCCACCTCGTGGGTTGTCCAATGTGCAGCACGGGCTGTCGATCTTGCCGTGGTCCTGGTACCAGTCCGTGGTCCATTGCCAGACGTTGCCGGCCATGTCGTAGAGGCCGTAGCCGTTTGGCGGAAACGAGGCGACGGGCGCGGTCCATTCGTAGCCGTCCTCGAGCGCATTTTCCGAGGGAAATGCGCCCTGCCAGGTGTTGGCCATGTGGACGCCGCCAGGCGTGAACTCGTCACCCCAGACGAACTCGGCGCCGTCGAGCCCGCCGCGGGCAGCGAATTCCCACTCGGCCTCCGTTGGCAGTTTCCGCCCCGCCCAGCTGGCGTACGCGGCCGCGTCCTCGAAGGCGACGTGGACGACCGGATGGTCGTCGAGCCCCTCGATCGAGCTGTCAGGGCCGCGCGGGTGCCGCCAGTCGGCGCCCGCGACGTAGATCCACCACCGGAAATGGTCCTTCAAGCCCGTCCCCGGCGGCGCCTTCTGGAAGACCACCGACGACGGCACGAGCAATTCCGGAATCGCGCCGGGGTAGTCGGCGGCGTTGGCCGGCTTCTCGGCAAGCGTCACATATCCGGTCGCGGCGACGAACCGGGCGAAGTCGCGGTTGGTGACCGTCGTCCTGTCCATCCAGAAGCCGTCGACTTTCGCCCGATGCGCCGGGGCCTCTTCCGGATAGTGCTTGTCGGACCCCATCAGGAACGTCCCGCCCGGAATCCATTCCAT
>Ga0315283_10002028_pt1 | contig 16715 bp, 15 predicted proteins | sample YL17G09_0_MG_FD_204541 | JGI IMG/M metagenome (GOLD analysis project Ga0315283, IMG submission 204541) | Sediment microbial communities from Yellowstone Lake, YNP, Wyoming, USA - YL17G09_0 | ecosystem: Environmental > Aquatic > Freshwater > Lake > Sediment | place: USA: Wyoming | collected... | reverse complement strand
CGGCGCGATCCAGCAACTGGCCGATCTGCTCGCGCCGTTTGGCTACGAAGTGATCCCGTTGGCATTCACAGGCTGCCTGCATCTGAAGTCAGCGGTGACACGCATCGCTGACGACCTGCTGCTGTTGAACCCGGACTGGGTCGAAGCAGACGCCTTCACCGGTTATCGGGCGCTGACAGTCGATCCCGCCGAACCGCACGCCGCGAACGCCCTGGCGCTGGGTGGTGCGGTGATCCATCCGCTGCAGCATATCCGCACCCGCGCACGACTCGAGGCCGCAGGACTGACGGTCGTGACCGTGCCACAGGTGGAACTGGCCAAGGCCGAAGCGGGCGTCACCTGCTGCAGCCTGCTGGTGGAGGTTGCCTGAACCCCTGTTCCGCGGGACTCACGCAACTGACGAAGACATCCGCATGGCAGGCGCTTGCTGCAATGCCACGTGCATGGAACCTTCGAGACGGACTATCCTTCCCCGATCGCGACCCCCGGTCGCATTTCACTGGGCAGGGAAAACCAATGTCGACTTACAAGGCGGGTTGCATGTGTGGCGCGGTCCAGCTCGAGATCACGGGCGATCCGGCCGTGCAGGCTTTCTGTCACTGCAGTTCGTGCCGCGGCTGGTTGAGCGCACCCATCCACGCGGCAGCGCTCTGGCCCGCGACGAGCGTGAAGGTCACGAAGGGCGGCGACAATCTCGGCCTCTACAAGAAGACGGAGAACAGCCACCGCCAGTTCTGCAAGAGCTGTGGCGCTGCGGTCCTCGTCGGACATCCAGGCATGGGCATGGTCGACGTGCCGGCGGGCTCGGTGGCCGGCCTCAGCTACAAACCCACGCTGCACGTGCACTACGGCGAGAAAGTCATGGCCGTGAAAGACGGCCTGCCGAAGTTCAAGGACTTCCCGAAGGAGTTCGGCGGCTCGGGCGACATGCTCGCCGAGTAACACGGGCTGCGACAGTTCCGCAGGGCACCTGTCCTGCGGAACCCGTCGGTTGTCGAAGATGGCTACGCGGGCGGCAAACGTCCTCACTTGCGCACGGATGGCGCATAAGCGACGCTCGATGCATGCCGTCGGACATTCTGATACGCAAGGCGACCGTGGACGACGCGACCCGCGTCAGCGTGCTGTTCGGCACACTGAGCCCGTATTTCACCGCGCGACCTGACGGGGCCGGCGCGGAGAAGTTTTTCGAGGCCATCAGCGCCGAAGCGATCGCGGGTTACATCGGCTCTCCCCGGTACGATTACTGGGTGGCGGAGTCAGCGGATCGTCTTGCGGGCGCAGCTGCCTTGCGCGATCGAAAACATCTGTACCACCTCGTTGTCGCGGCATCGCATCAGCGTCGCGGTGTGGGTCGACGACTCTGGTCGACGATGCAGGCAAACGCGCTGGCCGCCGGCAATCCCGGCGAATTCACCGTGAATGCGAGCCTGTACGGCGCGCCGGTGTATCAGCGCTTCGGATTCGTGCCGACCGGCGAGCAGGCCACGGTCAACGGGGTCGTGTTCGTGCCCATGCAACTGCGGATCGACCGGACTTGATTCGGCCTGCAATATTTCTATATATTTGGAAACATGAATCAAATAAACGCCGTCACCGCGCTCGCGGCCCTCGCTCAGGAATCCCGGCTCGCGGTCTTTCGCCTGCTGGTCCAGCGCGGACCGGACGGCTACCCGGCCGGCGAGATCAGCGGGCGGCTCGGAATCCCCGGGCCCACGCTCTCCTTCCATCTCAAGGAACTGGCCGTGGCGGGCCTCGTGGCGGCTCGCAAGGACGGCCGGTTCATCTACTACAGCCCCAACTTCAAGCGCATGCGCGCGCTGGTGGGTTACCTGACCGACAACTGCTGCAGCCTCGCCGCCACGTGTGCACCGGAATGTGCGGCCCCTGTCGTCACCCGTCGCAAGAGCCAAGCCGCATGAAATGTCTGCATGTTCGCGTCTCCGTTTGCGACCTCCGCCGCTGCGCGGCCTAGGGTCAGATGAACGTACTTTTTCTCTGCACCGGCAACTCCTGTCGATCGATCCTGGGCGAGGCGACCTTCAATCACCTTGCGCCGGAGGGTTGGCACGCGATGAGCGCCGGCAGCCAGCCCACGGGCAAGGTGCACCCTCGCTCGCTCGCCTTGCTCGAGCGCGAAGGCATTGCCGCCGACGGCTACCACAGCAAATCGTGGGACGATTTGCCGGTGACTCCTGACATTGTCGTCACGGTGTGCGCAAGTGCGGCAGGCGAAACCTGTCCGGCGTACCTGGGCCCGGTTTTGCGCACGCATTGGGGCGTCGAGGACCCCGCGCACGCGACAGGCACTGACGCAGAAATTGATGCCGCGTTCATGGCGGCCTACCGCACGCTGCGCCGGCGCATCGAATCGTTCATCGCGCTGCCACTGCAGGACCTGCAGCAGGATCGCGCGCGCCTGAAGTCGGAACTGGATCGAATCGGCGAACAAGTCCGCTGAGGTGTCGAGCATGCCCGCAACAAACGGCGTCCGGTCCCTGGAACGTCAGAGGTCGAACGCGCCGATGAATGCCTTTGAGCGGTACCTGACGCTCTGGGTCTTCGCCTGCATCATCGTCGGCACGGCCGCGGGTCACTATTTCCCCGACCTCTTCCAGGCGATCGGGCGGATGGAGCTGGCCAAGGTCAACCTGCCGGTCGGCGTGCTGATCTGGGTGATGATCATTCCGATGCTGGTGAAGGTGGACTTCGGCGCGCTCAGCGAAGTGCGGCAACATGTCCGCGGCATCGGCGTGACGCTGTTCGTGAACTGGCTCGTGAAGCCGTTTTCCATGGCGTTGCTGGCGTGGGTCTTCATCCGCCACCTGTTTGCGCCCTGGTTGCCGGCAGACCAGATCGACAGTTACATCGCCGGACTCATCCTGCTGGCCGCTGCCCCCTGCACGGCGATGGTGTTCGTGTGGAGTCGGCTCACGAACGGCGATCCCATGTTCACGCTGACGCAGGTCGCGCTCAACGATTCGATCATGGTGATCGCGTTCGCCCCGATCGTGGGGCTGCTGCTGGGTATCGCGGCCATCACGGTGCCCTGGAACACGCTGATCACGTCCGTGGTCCTCTACATCGTCATTCCGGTGATACTGGCACAGCTCTGGCGACGTTCGCTGCTGCGCGAGGGACAGGCGACGTTCGATGCGGCCATGGCGAAGATCGGCCCGTGGTCCGTGATGGCATTGCTGGCGACCCTGGTCCTGCTGTTTGCCTTCCAGGGCAATGCGATCCTGCAACAGCCACTGGTGATCGCCCTGCTCGCGGTGCCGATCCTGATCCAGGTGTTCTTCAACTCGTCGCTCGCCTACGTGCTGAACCGGGCGCTCGGCGAACAGCATGCTATCGCCTGCCCTTCGGCCCTGATCGGTGCATCGAACTTCTTCGAACTCGCCGTTGCGGCAGCCATCAGCCTCTTCGGCTTCGAGTCCGGTGCCGCGCTGGCCACGGTCGTGGGCGTGCTGATCGAAGTGCCGGTGATGCTGCTGGTCGTGAAGATCGTGAATTCCAGCAAAGGCTGGTACGAACGCGGACGTTCGGCAGCCTGAGCGCCGACCTTGCATCGACCCGGCGCGGCGTAAATACGACCTCGGCGCACAGTACGCCATTGACGTACCTGCGTCACTGGCGTACTTTGCGGCGGCGATGAGCCACGACGTTTTCATCAAGCTGCTGGAATCGGCGCGCGAACTGCGTCAGCAGCGCGTGCACCGGCTGACCCGCCTCGCCCGCGCTGTCGGCGGGCGTTCCCGTCCCCGCAGCGAGACCGAAATCGACGTGCGCGCCGTCAGGGCCACGACCGGCCTGAGCCAGTCGAAGTTCGCGGAACTCCTGTCGATCGAAGTGTCGACGCTGCGGAACTGGGAACAGGGACGGCGCGACCCCACCGGTCCGGCCCGTGCATTGCTGCGCGCAATCCGCAACGATCCAGTCGCGGTCATCCGCGCTCTCTCCGACTGAACCAGGACACACCATGAGCACGATCAACCGGACGACCGTCTCGGACCTGCGGGGTGCCGCTCGTCTCGCTTGCGACGCCACGATCGGCATCACCACGCTGGTGGAGAAGATGCACCACACCATCCAGCTCGTGCACCCACCGCTCGGCGCGTCGCGGGCGGAATCGACGCACGGCCTGACCGGCCTCATCTACAAGACCATCCGCGGCACTACCCGCGTCATCGGCAAGGGCCTCGACGCCGGCCTCACTCCTGTGGCGGCCTTCCTGCCCGAAGGTGAATCCACGGCGAGCAGGAATGCGTGGGTGTCGGCAATCAACGGCGTCTACGGCGATCACCTCGAGCGCACGGCCAATCCCCTGGCGATCGAGATGAGTTTTCTGCACGAGGGCAACTTCCTGGATCACGAACGACCCGGCGACGTCGTGCAGAACGCGTCCGGCAAAGTACTGATCGCAATTCACGGCCTGTGCCTCAACGAACAACACTGGGTACGTGACGGCCATCACCGGATCGCGAATGCGGCGGAGGCAACCGGCCACACGATCGTCCATCTTCGTTACAACAGCGGTCGCGCGATCGACACCAACGGACGCAGCCTCGCGGCGATGCTGGAAGCGCTGCTTGCGCACTGGCCAGTCCACGTGACGCAGCTGGTGATCGTCGGCCACAGCATGGGCGGTCTGGTGGCGAGAAGCGCCATTCATCACGCTACGGCCGCTGGGCATTCGTGGCGAGGCCCGCTGCGCAAGCTGTTTTCACTCGGCACGCCGCACCACGGGGCACCGCTCGAACGCGGCGGCAACCGTCTCGATTACGTCATGGAACTGAGTCCCTACGTGGCTCCGTTCACGAGCCTCGGCAAGGCCCGCAGCGCAGGCATCACTGACCTGCGCTACGGCAGCATCACCGGGGTCGAGCAGGAGTTCGTCCCGTTGCCGGACGACGTCGAGTGCTATGCGCTGGCCGCCACGCTCGGCAAACGTCGAAGCCTGCTCGCGGAAAGACTGGTCGGTGACGGTCTCGTACCGCTCGACAGCGCCCTCGGCAAACACACCGACGGCTCGCGAACCCTGGCGCTTCCGAAAGAGCGGCAGTGGATCGGTTACGAGATGGGACACCTGGAGTTGCTCGGCCGCCCCGAGGTGTATTCTCAACTCGAAAAATGGCTGCGGTCATGATTCCCGAAACCATGCGCTACGTTGCCGCGACTGCCGCCGGCGGACCCGAAGTCCTGACGATCGGCACGACGGCGGTGCCGCAACCCAAATCCGACGAAGTCCTGATTCGCGTGCAGGCCGCAGGCGTGAACCGTCCCGACGTTGCGCAGCGCAAGGGGCTGTACCCGGCGCCTCCCGGCGCGAGCCCGATCATCGGTCTCGAGGTGGCAGGCGAAGTCGTCGCGCTTGGGAGTGAAGCGCAGGGCTTCGCGCTCGGTGACCGTGTGTGCGCGCTTGCGAATGGCGGCGGGTACGCCGAATACTGCGCTGCACCGGTCACGCAATGCCTGCCCTGGCCCACGGGTTACGACGCCATTCGTGCGGCGGCCCTGCCGGAAACCTATTTCACGGTCTGGGCCAACCTGTTCATGCATGGGCGACTCGCGCCCGGAGAGACGGTGCTGGTGCACGGCGGCAGCAGCGGCATCGGTGTCACGGCCATTCAACTCGCGCGCGAGTTCGGGGCCCGCGCCTACGCGACTGCCGGAAACGACGAAAAATGCGCTGCCTGCGTGCGACTCGGCGCGGACGCAGCCATCAATTACCGGACGGCAGACTTCGCCGAACGCATTGCAGAGCTGACAGGCGGGCGCGGTGTCGACGTCGTCATTGACATCGTCGGAGCACCCTACTTCGAGCGCAACTTGAAGTGCCTGGCGATGGATGGCCGACTGGTCGAAGTCGCGACCCAGGCGGGCACGCGTGTCGAAGGCCTCGACCTGTTCGACATCATGCGGCGCCGCCTGACCATCACTGGCTCAACCATGCGACCACGGACCTCGGCGCAAAAAGGCGCGATCGCGAAGGACCTGCGTGAACGTGTGTGGCCTGCACTGGATGCGGGCCGCGCCGGGCCCGTCATTCACCAGGTCTTTCCACTCGAGCAGGCGGCGGAGGCACACCGCGTCATGGAATCGAGCGTCCACATCGGCAAGCTGATGCTCGACGTCGCGAACTAGCGCGGCGCCCTCCGTCCGCCTTCATTCGGCTCACCGTGCGAGGCGCACGCTTCGTCGCGGTCGATTGCCCGTGTGCAACCCTGCGCGTGGCTGCGGCATCTCATGGTCATCAGTCACACAGCGCCACGCCGGCGCGCCGAGGAGACCCGCCATGGAATTCGCAGCCACAGTGATGCTCGTCGCAATCGTCCTTTACCTGCTCGTGCAGGTCGAAGAACTGACCGCCTAGAGCACGTCCCACGGATAACGACCCTTTTCCAGAATCGCACCCGCCAGCGCTTCGATCGACTGGTCCTCGTTGTGGCTCAACCCGCGCACGTTCCGGACCATGCGACGACGCGCCTGGTGGGTGAACACCTTCGCGATGTCGGTCACCTGGGCCGCCGAAGCCGGGTCGCTCCGGATGATCGAATCCGCACGTGAAATCACGCAGAGTCCGACGAACAGGTCGATCATGAGGTCCGCGATGCGCCGTTGCGAGTACTGCTGCCCGGAAATGCCCTTGCCGTATTTCCGCAGCACGGCCTCGGCCACTCGCGCGGTCGCCCTGGCGTAGTTCTCGTAGATGTCCACCAGCGGCCGCAGTGCCGGTGCGACCGGCGTCCTGACCCTGGTTGCGGCACCAATGCCCGTGGCACGTGCGAAGCGCCGCTCGGCATACCCCGAGAGCACGCCGAAACCCTTGATCGGATCATTGAAGATCGAACTGACTGCCGACTGCAGTTCCTTCAACGAAGCACCTACGTCCTTCAGCGACGACAGTGCGATGTACAGCCGCAGGATTTCATTCGTGCCCTCGAAGATCGGCAGGATGCGCGCGTCGCGCACGTACTGCTCATAGGGCAGTTCACGCATGTAGCCGTTTCCGCCGGCGATCTGCAGGCTCTCGTAGGCGGTACGCTGCATCGCTTCGCTGGCGAACACCTTGGTGATCGCCGCCTCGACGGAGTAGTCCTCGCAGCCGCTGTCGATGTAGTGCGCCACCATCCAGACCGCGCTCTCCGCGGCGAAGCACTCGACCGTCATCTGCGCGATCTTCTCGCGCACGAGTCCGTATTCCGCGATGGGCTTGTCGAACTGCTTGCGCTCTTGCGCCTGCGCCACCGAACGGCGGATGAGCGCCTTCATGCCACCGACGGCACCGCCGCCCAGGCCCGTGCGACCGTTGTTCAGGATACCCATCGCGACCTTGAAGCCCTTGCCGACGTCGCCGAGCACGTTCGCTGCAGGGACCTGGACGTCGTTGAAAGCGACTGTGGTCGTGCACGAGCCGCGAATACCCATCTTGTCTTCGTGCGCGCCGTGACTGACTCCGGGCCATGCGGCTTCGACGATGAATGCCGTGACCTTGCCCTCAGGACCGTCGGTGCGGGCGAAAACCGTGTAGAAATCTGCGATCCCGCCGTTGGTGATCCAGAGCTTCTCGCCGTTCAGCGTGAAACTGCCGTCCGCATTGCGCTTCGCGGCGGTGCGAATGGCGGCAGCGTCGGAGCCGGCGCCGGATTCAGTCAGGCAGAACGCCGCGATCATTTCGCCCGTGGCGAGCTTCGGCAGGTAACGCGCCCGCTGTTCGGCCGTGCCGAACAGCAACAGGCCTTTCATGCCGATCGAACTATGCGCACCGATCGTGAGCGACACGGAACTGTCGTAGCTGCTGGTCTGAGCCAGAACGCGCGCGTAGGCCGCGTTCGACAGGCCGAGGCCCCCGAATTCCTCCGGGATGATCAACCCGAACAGTCCCAGCTCACGCAGTGACTGGACGAACTCGTCGGGCTGGCGGGCTTCGCGATCCCAGCGGGCGAAATCGGCTTGCTTCCGTTCGAGAAACCGGTCGATCGACTCGACGATCATGCCGAGAACCTCGCGATCGCGCTCGTTGATCGCGGGGTACGGAAACAGGTTCTCTTCCAGGACGTTGCCGAACAGCAACTGTTTGGCGACGCTCTGGTCGGTCAGCAGCGGGGACGCCTTGGCGGCAGTCTGGACGTCAGATGCGATGGTGCTCATAACCGAAAAGCTAGCACTTCGCGGATGCCGTGGGTAATCGGTGAAATACGGCCACGGCCGCAGCTCAGGTCTCCGGCCCGGCCTGCTGCGTCTTGATCCACCCCTGCACGACGTCCTCGAGCACCGCGAGCGGCATCGAGCCATTCATCAGGATCACTTCGTGGAACCCGCGCAGGTCGAAGCGAGGTCCCAGGGCCTTCTGCGCCCCATCACGCATGCGGAGCATCGCCAGCTGGCCGACCTTGTACGACGTGGCCTGGCCCGGCCAGACGACATACCGCTCGATCTCGCGCGTCACCTCGGCTTCGGTCATGCCGGTCTTGGCAACCATGTACTCGATCGATTGCTCGCGCGACCAGTGCCTGGCGTGCATGCCCGTGTCGACGACGAGGCGCACCGCGCGGAACATCTCGGCTTGCAGCCGGCCGAGATCGCCGAGCGGGTCCTGGTCGTAGAAACCCATGTCGATCTTGGCTACGCGCTCAGCATAGAGCGCCCAGCCTTCGGCATAGGCGCTGAAAGGCAGCACCTTCCGCAGCATCGGCACGCCCTTGATCATCTGTTGCGCGGAAAGCTGAAAGTGATGGCCCGGCGCACCCTCGTGGATCATCAGGGTTGGCAGGGTCCACTTCGGGTTGTCGGCCGTGTTCTTCTGGTTGATGTAGAAGCGGCCGGGGCGTGAGCCGTCGAGCGCGGGCGGGTTGTAGTAGCCGCCCGGCGACGAATCCTGCGAATACTCCGGCACGCGCACGATCTCGAGCGGCTGCGGCGGGATAGTCAGGAAGAACTTCGGCGCGGCCGCCATGATCCGGCCGTTGATCTGGTGCAGGTACGCGAGCATTTCCGCACGGCCAGCGTCGGTGTTCGGAAAATTCTGCGCGGGATCGACGTTGAGCTTCTCGATGCGTTCAGCGAGGGTCGTGCCGTGGATACCCTGGGCATCGAGAATCGCCATCATTTCCTGCTCGATGCGTTCCACCTCGGACACGCCGAGCGCATGGATCTCGTCCGCAGACAGGTTCGTGGTCGTGCTCGACTGGAGCGCGGCCGCGTAGATGCGGTCGCCGTCGGGAATGCGCCAGATGCCGGCGTCGTGGCTCGCCTGCGGACGCATGTCCTCGAACAGCGTGATCATCGCCTGGTAGCCCGGGATCACTTCGCTGGCGACGAGTTCCTCGGCACGCTTGAGGTAGGCCTGGCGCTCTGCGGCCGTGAGCGACTCGATCTTCTCGAGCTTCGCCGGCAGCGTCGTGACCAGCGGATTCCTCGCGGCGCCATCAGCAATGAACGCGCGCATGCCGACCAGCGATTGGTCGATCACGAAATCCGGCGGAATCACGCCGGCCGTACGGTCGTCCTCGACCCGCACCTTCGCCTCGCGCAGGACGCGTCCGAATTCGGCGAGACGTGCCAGGTAACGCTCGACGCTGCGCTCGTTCCTGATGACGTGGACGTCGGTCAGGAATTGCGGGGTATTCACCGTGACGCCGGAAATCTGGTTGACGCGGTAACCGTTGTGCTCGAACTCGCCCTGGCGGATCAGGTCGTCGAGGAACCACGCCGTGGTCTTCCAGGTAATGAGCTCCTGGCCCGAGAGCCCGTCAGGACCGTATTTGTCGAGACCGGCGCGCGCCTTCCGCAGCCGTGCCAGAACTGCGTCCTCGTGCGCCTTGGTCTCGTCGTCGAGCTTGCCGCTGTGGAAGTCGAGCGGCGTATTGTCGATGAAGCCGAGCTGGGTGAGGAGTTGCGGCGAGTCGAAGGCAAGTTGCAGCGTGATCTTGTTGACGTAGTTGTTCAGCCCGACGGGCGTGAACCAGAACCACATCGATGCCACGGCCAGGCCGGCAACGAGCAGGCCACCGATCCATGCCAGTACTTTTCCGATTTTCCGCATCTTCATCCCGCGTTCTCCCAGTGGCCGCTCGACAACGTGCCACTATACCGTCGCAACATTGCGCTCAGCGCGGCTTGCGCAGCAACTGATCGGCGATCGCCCGGTACGCCGGCAACGACGTTGGATCGAGGTTCATGTTGCCGGCCAGTGGGTGCGACGCGAACCGCGCAATGACCATTTCCGCCTTCGGATCGATGTAGATCGCCTGCCCGTGCACGCCGCGAGCCATGAAAGCGCCGTGGTCGTCGTGCGAGATCCACCACTGCTTCCGGTAGCTCCAGCCCGGCAAGGTCTTGTAGCCGGCAGGTATGAATGCCTCGCGGCTCCCACCCTTGCGAATGTCTTCGATGACGGCAGCGGGCACGACCTGCTGCCCGTTGTACATGCCCTGCAGGCGTATCATTTCGCCGAACCGCGCGAGGTCGCGCAGCCGGCAATTGAGGCCCCCGGACGCGAGGGCGGCTCCGGACGGGTCGAGCGCGATGAACGCATCGGATTCCGCACCGAGCCGGCTCCAGATGCGCTCCTGCAGCACGACCTCGGGTCGCTTGCCCGTCACACGCGCAATCAGCCAACCGAGGACTTCCGTGTTCGGCGAACGGTAGGTGAACGCCTCGCCGTGGCTGCCCTTGCGCGCGATCGTCGGCAGGAACTGCATGATCGAAGACGGACCGGTGTAGCCCGCCGGGAACTGATACACGCCCGCAGCACGCGCGAACGACAGGAACGAATCCGAGCCGCCGACGTAGTTCTCGGAAAAATCGAGCGCCGTCGTCATGTCGAGAACCTGCCCCACCGTCGCGTCGCCGAAACCACTGGTCGCGAGCTCGGGCAGGTAGCGCGACACCGGCGCCGCTGCGTCGAGCTTGCCTTCGGCCACCAGCATTGCGGCCAGCGTGCCGATGAAGGACTTCGTGACCGAGAAGGCGATGTGCGGCCGTTCAGCCGTGAGCGCACCAAAGTACCGTTCGTAGACGATGCGCCCGCGATGCAGCACGACGATGCCATCGGTGTAATTGGCAGCAAGTGAATCTGCCCAGGTGAGCGGCGTGGATCTGTCGAGAGGCATGAAGGTGACCGCATCGAGGTCGTTGCGTTCAGCGCGAACCAGCGGTGTCACGGGCCCCGTTCCCCGCGATATTTCTGCCGATGGCATCACCTCGCGCCAGTGCGAGAAGCTCCAGCGCCACTGCGGAAACCGGTAATGGCTGCCGTCGTCGAACCGGATCTGCTTATCGGGTGGCGGCGGGTATCCCGTCATCCAGCCGAGCTTGAGCGGATCGGTGTCGGCGGCGCTTGCGAATGCCGGCGGCGCGTCAGCCGCCTGGACCGCAACGATGTGAGCCAGAACGACGAGCAAGGCGGCCAGTAACGCGCAGCCACTGGACGCAGGCCCAGCCTGCCTTGAACGGGCACGATTGGATGGCTTCACGGATCCCCCCCTCCCGGTATTCGAATGCCAAGCATACGCGGAGTCCGCCTTGACTAGCGGCGCCAAAGCCGTATTTTCGGCGGGCCTGGAGCAATGCATGGCACCATCGAGCATTCCCACTGCGCATGGACCTTCCCCGGCGCAGCTGCCAACGGTGACGCAAATGTCTACGCACGAAACTCGACTCTGCAAGCGCGCCTTCATCCACGTCGCCTTCCTCGGAGTCATCCTCAGCATGGGCACCGCCGCCGCCGAACCGCGAGCCCGCGACCTCGGCATTCCGTTTCCCGGCACGCCCGGGCCGCTCAATGCGATCACCGACGTCGCGGGTGTCGAGATCGGTTACACGACGCTGATTGCGGGTGAGGGCAAGCTCGAAATCGGCAAAGGGCCCGTGCGCACGGGCGTGACTGCGGTCCTGCCACGCGGCCGCAAGGACCTGAGCGGAGTTTTCGGCGCCTATGCGGTCGGCAACGGCAACGGCGAGATGACGGGCACGATCTGGATTGAAGAGTCCGGCGTCGTCGGCACCCCGATTTTGATCACTAACACGCACAGCGTCGGCATCGTGCGCGATTCGGTGATCGCATGGATGCTGCAGAACGGCGGCACGGAGCAACTGTGGGGCCTGCCCGTGGTGGCCGAAACCTGGGACGGCTACCTCAACGACCTCAACGGTTTCCACGTCAAGCGCGAGCACGTCTTCGCCGCACTGGATGGCGCGCACGGTGGTGCCATTGCCGAGGGCAATGTCGGCGGTGGCACGGGCATGCACACGTTCGAGTTCAAGGGCGGTACGGGCACGTCGTCACGTCGCGTGCGGGTCCATGGTGTAGCCGATTTCACCGTCGGGGTATTGGTGCAGTCGAACTTCGGCCGCCGTTCGCAGTTGCAGGTGGCCGGCATCCCGATCGGCCGCGACTGGCCCGAGGACGCGCCGTTCACCAAGGAGAGCGGTCCCGTCAACGAACTCGGTTCGATCATCGTCGTCGTCGCAACCGACGCACCGCTGCTGCCGACGCAACTCAAGCGCATCGCACGGCGCGCCGCGATGGGAATCGCGCGCACCGGCGGCACGGCCGGCAACGGCTCGGGTGACATCTTCCTCGCGTTCTCCACGGCGAACTCGGCTGCCGCCACCGCGACGGAAGGGCTGCAGCAGGCCGCCTTCGTTCCGAACGACCGGCTCGATGGCCTGTTCGAAGCCACCGTGCTCGCGACGGAAGAAGCCATCATCAACGCGCTGGTGGCGGCGCGCACGATGACAGGCATCGACGGCAATCGCCTGGTGGCGATCGATCACGCGCGACTGCAGGAAGTGCTGCGGCGCCACGACCGTCTCGTAACGGCCGGGAAGCCACCACGCAGTCCGTGAACCATTCGGACTGCACGCTGCACTGCACCGCGTCAAGTCACGGCGATCCAGCTGGGGTATAATCACCGACCGCGCGCTGCCCTACGCTGTCGCGTCCGCACTGTCTCCCTACGGACCGACGAGGCGCCCCACGACATGCAAGCCAGCACGCCAGCGAACCCCTGGAACCGCAAAGCCCTGCTGTGTTCCTTCGAGACTTCCAGGACCCAGGTCCTGCTGCCGGCCATGGTGCTGCTGCTCGACATCGCCTTTTTCAGCGCTGGAACCGCGATCGCCCTGCTGGCCGATAACCTGCTGCTGAAATTGCTGGGCATGCTGGTCGTAACGCTTGCGATCGTCCGGCTCTTTCTGGTCGGCCACGACGCCTGCCATGGCAGCTTCTTCTCGAGCTCGCGGCTCAATGCCATCTGCGGTCGAATCGCGTTCCTGCCGTCGATGACCGCGTACAGCCTGTGGGAGATGGGACACAATACCGCGCACCACGGCTTCAATAACCTCAAGGGCCGCGACCAGGTCTGGGCGCCCTACTCCAAGGCCGAGTTCGATGCGCTGCCTGGTTACCGCCGGGCACTTGAGCGGCTGTACCGGTCGGGCCTCGGCTGGGGCGCGTATTACGTGTACGAGATGTGGTGGAAGAAGCTGTTCTTCGCGAGCAAGAAGGAAGTCGGCTCGAGCCGCCGCAAGTACAAGCTCGACAGCCTGCTCGTGACCGCGTTCGCCGCCGCATGGATCGGCGTCGTTGCATACACCGCAGTCGCAACGGAACAATCGATCGCGCTGCTTCTCACATTGGCCGTCGTCTTGCCATTCCTGCTCTGGAACGGCGTGATCGGCTTCGTGGTTTACCTGCACCACACTAACCCGGGCATCGCCTGGTTCCAGAACCGCCAGGAATGGCAGCGCAACCGGGCTTACCTCACGTCCACCGCCTGCGTACGATTCCCGTGGGGCATGGACCGCCTGATGCACAACATCATGGAGCACAACGCGCATCACCTGAATCCGGGCATCCCGATGTTCACGCTGCGGCAAGCGCAGCAGGTGCTGCGCGACAAGTTCCCCGATCTCTGCGACTACCGCTTGACCCGGCGCACGTACATGGACGTCGTGCAGCGCTGCAAGTTGTACGACTTCGCCAATCACCAGTGGCTGGACTTCGACGGCAAGGTCACTGCGCGCGTCACTGTGGCGAACGCGACCGCCTGAGGCCGCTTCCGGCCGGGCCACAGAGCACCGGTCGTCATTACAAGAAGGGATCCCCATGCTCAATGCACACACGGTCCAGGGCAGGCATGGGGACGTCTTCACGTACCTGCATGGCAATACGGAAGCAGCAGCCAGCCACTGCCACATGCCGTGCGATGCGGGCCCCGACAGCCTCGTCTTCGTCAGTGATCAGGTGCAGCTCGCAACCGCGCGCGAACGTGGGGCTGCCATCCTCGTCGTGCAGCGCGACATCGCCGATCAGCTCGCCGCAACGGAAACCGCCTTTGGCTGCTGCTTCTCGGTCAGGACCGTGTCGATGGGAATGGCGATGCTGCTCAAGTATTTCGATCGCAAACGGGAGCGCTTCACCCAATGGGGCGAGCGTCACCCCACGGCCATCGTCCACGCGTCTGCCACGATCGGCGCGGACGTGCTGCTCGGACCGTACTGCGTGATCGGCGCCAACGCCGTCGTCGGTGACGGCTGCTGCATCGGCTCGCATGCCGTCGTCGAGAATGACGTGCGCCTTGGCCCCAACACGCTGTTGCATGCGCACGTTTTCGTCGGCGCCGGATGCGTGCTCGGGCGAGACTGCGAGGTGCATCCTCACACCAGCATCGGCAGCGACGGCTTCGGCTATGCCGTTGGCGCGAGCCGGCGACCGCAGAAGCTCTCGCACCTGGGTAACGTGTGCATCGGTGACGAGGTCGAGATCGGCAGCAATTGCGCGATCGATCGCGCGACGCTGTCCTCGACCTACATCCGCTCCGGCACGAAGCTCGACAACATCTGTCACATCGCGCACAACTGCGACCTGGGCGAAGACGGCTTCTACACGGCCGGCTTCATGATGGCGGGGTCGACGACGATCGGACGGCGCTTCATGACCGGCGGCAACAGCGTGGTCTCGGCACACCTCACGCTGGCAGACGACGTCGTGCTGGCAGGACGTTCGACGGTGACCAGCGACGTGCCCGAATCGGGACACTACGGCGGCTACCCGCTGCAGCCGATGAAGGACTTCATGCGGACGCTCGCCGCGCTGGGGCAGCTCACCGCAATCCGCAAGAACCTCAATCGGGTGTTGAAGCACCTGCAGTTGCCGGAACGATCATGACGAAACCCGGCCAGCTGACGTCATGAACGGCGAGTACTCCGATGCATTGGTCGTGTTCGGCATCACGGGCGACCTCGCCTTCAAGAAGATTCTGCCCGCACTCGAAAACCTCGAACGACGCGGACGATTGCCAGCGATCGTGGTCGGCGTCGCGCGCGGTGGGGTGACGCGGGATGCATTGATCGTCCGGCTGCGGGAAAGCCTGGCGCAGCACGGTGATGGTGCCGACCCCGGAGCGTTGCAGCGTCTCGAAGCGAAACTGCAACTCGTCGACGGCGACTACCGTGACGACACCACGTTTGCAGCCTTGCGCAAAGCCCTGGCCGGTGCCCGGCGTCCATGTCACTACCTGGCCATTCCGCCGAGCCTGTTTGCCGCGGTCGCCGCGAAGCTCGGCAGTTCGGGTTGCGCTGCGAACGCCCGAGTGGTCGTCGAGAAGCCGCTTGGGCGCGACCTCTCGAGCGCGCAGACGATCAACCGCGCGCTGCAACAGGTCGTTGACGAGAAATCGATCTATCGCATCGATCACTTTCTCGGCAAGGAAGCAGTGCAGAACCTGCTCTATTTCCGCTTCGCCAACTCCATCATCGAGCCGCTCTGGAACCGCACGCACGTCGAGCACGTGCAGATCACCATGGCCGAGGAGTTCGGCGTCGAGGGTCGTGGCCGGCTGTATGAAGAACTCGGCGCGGTGCGGGACGTCGTGCAGAACCACCTGCTGCAGGTGCTGGCGATCCTGGCGATGGAGCCGCCCGTCGGCACCGGTCCCGAAGCAATGCGCGACGAAAAGATGAAGGTGCTGCGCGCGATCCGGCACCCGGACCGTCGCGACATCGTGCGCGGCCAGTACGAGGACTATCGCAGCGAGGACGGGGTCAGTCCCAACTCGGACGCCGAAACGTACGCGGCGCTGCGCTTCGAGATCGACTCGTGGCGTTGGGCGGATGTGCCTTTCTTCATCCGGACCGGCAAGCGGCTGCCGGTGACCGCGACCGAAGTGATGGCGACGTTTCGCCGCCCGCCGCAACGACTCTTCGAGGAGACCTTGCCGCCACGCGCGAATTACCTGCGGTTCCGGCTCGGGCCGGACCGGATTGCGATCGCGCTCGGCGTCCGCACCAAGGATGCTGGCGAAGCGATGGTGGGCGACGAGACCGAACTCTATGCCTGCAATTCGCAGACAGACGAGATGACTCCCTACGAGCGACTGTTGGGTGACGCGATGCGTGGCGACGCAACCTTGTTCGCGCGGCAGGATGCGGTCGAAGTAGCCTGGGACATCGTGGATCGGCTGCTGGCTAGCGGTCCGCAGGCAACACCGTATGCTGCGGGCAGTTGGGGACCGGAAGCTGCTACACGCATGGTCGAACGCTGCGGCGGCTGGTACGACCCACCGTCAGTCTCGACCACGACGCCCTGCGGCTGACCGTTACTTCGACTTCACCGCGTGCCCGCCGAAGGCCTGGCGCATGCGGGCCAGCAATCGGTTGGTGAAATCTCCCCTGCCCTGGCTCACAAAGCGCTCCATCAGCGAGAG
>Ga0315283_10002027_pt1 | contig 16716 bp, 9 predicted proteins | sample YL17G09_0_MG_FD_204541 | JGI IMG/M metagenome (GOLD analysis project Ga0315283, IMG submission 204541) | Sediment microbial communities from Yellowstone Lake, YNP, Wyoming, USA - YL17G09_0 | ecosystem: Environmental > Aquatic > Freshwater > Lake > Sediment | place: USA: Wyoming | collected... | reverse complement strand
CCGAGGATCCCGAGCCCCGCCCGAGCCGCCATCGCCACCAGCGCGTCCAGCTCCTCTCGGCTCTCGACGGCCACCCAGCGCAGCGGGCTGCCCTCCGCACAGGCACGCACCGCCGCACGGAGGTCGGCGGAGGACTTGCCCACGCCCTCGAGGGTGATGCGGCCGTTCGGCAGCCCCGCCGCCCGGGCGGCGGCCCACTCGCCCGAGGAGACGACGTTCGCGTCCAGCCCCGCGGCGGCGAGTCGCGCGACCACCGACGGCACGTCGTTGGCCTTGAGCGAGAACGCGCGCAGCCAGGGGTCCGGGAAGGCCGCCTCGAGCTCGCGGGTGGCGTCCGCCAGCGCGGCGACGGACATGACATGGACGGGTGTGCCGAACCGCCGGGCGGCGCGGACGAGCGCCTCCGCGGGATCCGTCGCGTCGGGCACCGGGGTCAGTCGCGGACGACGAGCCCGACCGCCGTCGTGATCACCGAGAGCACCATCGACGCCACAACCGCCCCGAGGATGGTGTCCGCCGTCATCCCCGACGTCGGCCAGCCACCGATCGTGAGGTCCAGCTGCGCGAAGTTCTGGGCCAGATACGCGACGCCCAGCAGGAGCGCCGCGTTGATGACGAAGCCCGCCAGCCCCAGGGTCAGGAACGAGATCGGGATCGACAGGAGGTTCACGACCGGCTTGACGACGGCGTTCACGACCCCCACGAAGAGCGCCAGCAGGATCAGTTGCTGCGTCCCGCCCGAGAAGGCGATCATCGAATCCGGGAGGATCTGGAGCATCAGTGCAAACGCGATCGCACCCGCCGCAACCGCGAGGATGAAGCCTTTCACGTCAGCCCTCCGAACGATGGACGATGTGGCCGCCGAGTACGGTGAGCCGCACGTCGGTGCCGATGATGGCAGATGGGCCCGCGGTCAGCAGGTCGCGGTCGAGGACCACGAGGTCCGCGTCCAGTCCCGGCCGCACGCACCCCCGCCGGTACTCCGCGAAGGCCGCGTAGGCAGAGCCCGCCGTGTACGCCTCGAGCGCGTCGCCGAGCGGCAGCCGCTCCGACGGGAGCCAGCCGCCCGCGGGCTCACCGCCCACGGTCTGGCGGTTCACCGCGTTGTTGAGCGCGATGAACGGATCGAACGGGACCACCGGCCAGTCGGATCCGAACGCAAGACGGCCGCCCGCCCGCGCGATTGACGTCCAGGCCCATGCCCGGCTCGCCCGCTCCGGCCCGATGTTCCCGGCCCAAACGCCAATCTGATTGGGCGACGGATCCCCGTGGTAGGGCTGCATCGACGCCACCACGCCCAGCGCAGCGAACCGGCCGATGTCGGCGGGGTGGATGGTCTCGATGTGCTCGACGCGATGCCGACGCGCGTGGGTCCCGGGTGCCGCCCCCGTTCCCCGCGGGTCTCCGGGCCAGGGCCCGTTGGCGCCCGCCGCGCGCCCGAAGGCATCCAGGGCCAGGCGCACGCCCCGGTCCCCGATAGCGTGCAGCTCCATCTGCCAGCCGCGCCGGTCGGCCTCGGCGACGAATGCGTTGAGCTCATCCGGCTCCCAGACAGGCAGGCCGCGACCGGTGTCGCCCTCGTACGGCTCCAGCATCGACGCCGTCCGCGCCTCGATCACGCCGTCCACGAAGCCCTTGAGGATGCCGGCGTCGAGCCAGTCGCCGCCCCGCAGTCCGAAGGCCACCCGCTCGTACTCGTCGAGGCGATCCCGCCACTCGGCCAGGGTCTGGCCAGGCTCCATGATCAGTGCGCCACGAAACCGGAGGCGCAGCTCGCCGGCGGCCTCGACCCGGCCCCAGAACGCGAGCTCCCCGGGCGTCAGCCACGCATCCTGGGCGGCCGTGAGGCCCTGGGCGTGCATGGCCGCCTGCGCGCGACGGACGGACCCACGATCCTCGGCCTCCGATGGGACGGGGATGTGGCGCTCTACGAGGTCCTGCGCGCCCTCCTTGAAGGCGCCAGTCGGCTCGCCGTCGGCATCGCGCACGATCAGGCCGTTGGGAGGGTCGGGCGTCGTGCGGTCGATGCCGGCCGCGCGCATGGCGGCGGTGTTCGCCCAGCCGGTGTGGCCGTCGTAGCAGTCCATCCAGGCGGGCCGGTCGGGAACGGCCCGATCGAGCAGCGCCGCCGTGGGCATGTCGCCGGGGAACGGGGCGTAGAGCCAGCCGCGGCCCAGGATCCAGGGGGCGTCCGGGATCGCCTCCGCGTGTGCCCGGATGGCGGCCAGCATCGCCTCGACCGTCTGAAGCGGGTAGAGCTGAGCCCGAGTCATCGACCGCGCGCCGCTCTGGACGTGGATGTGGGCGTCGTCGAAGCCCGGGAGCACGAGGCCGTCCCGCGCATCCACGACCTCTCCGCCGCGGCCGACGTCTGACGCCAGACCGACGGCGACGATCAGCCCGTCCCGGACCCGCACGGCGTCCGCCCCGTCGGCACCCAGGACGCGCCCGTTGATGATCGTCAGCTCGGTGGCCATGCTCGCGCGATCGTACGCGTACGCAGGCACGCCGCGGGTCGTTCGACCGCCTGACGGGCCGGGGCTAGACTCGCCGCACCCCTGACTGGAGGTTCCCCGTGCCCGCCTTCGCCGACCTCGTTGCCGTCTTCCTCGAGGAGCTGTTCGCGCTCCAGCCGGAGGTCGCCACCGCCGTCGGCGACCATCGCCACGACGGCCGCTGGCCGGACATGAGCGAGGCGGGCCGCGCCGCGCGCGTCGCGTTCATCGACCGCTGGGAGGCGACGCTGGCAGGGCTCGATGCGGCGTCGATGACATACGACGAACGGATCGACCTCGACCTGGTCCGCGGCGAGCTTGCGTCGTTCCGCTTCACCGAGACGGAGCTTCGCGAGGAGACGTGGAGCCCCTTGCTCTGGGTCTACCTGGTTGGAGGCGGGCTGCACCCGCTGCTCGCCCGCGACTTCGCGCCTCTTGCCGTGCGGCTCGCGTCCGTGGCGGGTCGGCTCGAGGGGATCCCGACGCTCCTGGACCAGGCCCGGGAGGTCATCGGCACGCACCCGTCGCGGCCGGTCGCGAAGCTCCACGCCGAGGTTGCCGCCAGGCGCATCGGCGGCGTGGCGCAGCTCGCGAGGGACGCGGTCGCCGGCGCGGAGGCCGCCGCGACGACCGACCCCGAGGTGGCCGCGCTCCTGCCCCGCCTCCGCACGTCGGCCGACGAGGCCGCCGGGGCGCTCGAGGCGATGGCCCGACACCTCGCCCAGGAGGTCGTCCCGAACGTGAACGGGCCTGCCGAGCTGGGCGAGCCGCTGTTCTCGGCCAAGCTCCGCCACACGCTCCAGGACCCCGACGCGACGGCCGAGGCTGTGCTCGCGAAGGCGGAGGCCGAGTACGCCGCCGTCAGGGCGGAGATGGTCCGGATCGCCCGCGAGATCTGGCCGGCCTGGCGTCCCGGCGAGCCCGTGCCGGACGACGAGGGCAGGCTGGTCCGCGGCACGCTCGACGCCATCGCCGCGGACCATCCCATGGCGGACGATCTCGTGGCGTTCTGCCGCGAGGAGCTGGTGCGGGTCGAGGCGTTCTGCCGGGAGCGAGAGGTGATCGGTCTCGTCGACGAGCCGCTCCGGATCGACTGGACCCCCGAGTTCATGCGCTCGTTCGGCGGGGCGATGCTGGACTCACCCGGCCCGCTCGACGTCGGCCAGGCGTCGTTCTTCTCGATCACGCCCGTCCGGGACGAGTGGACGGCGGACGAGGTCGAGTCCTACCTGCGGGAGGAGAACTCGCGCCAGCTCCGGCTGCTCACCATCCACGAGGCCGTTCCCGGCCACTACCTGCAGATGGCCTACGCCAACCAGGGCTCCTCGCTCGCCCGGCGGGTGTTCCGGTCCGGCCTGTTCGCCGAGGGCTGGGCGGTCTACGTCACGCAGGTCATGCTCGATCGCGGGTATGGCGGCGGCGACCTCGCCCTGTGGCTGGTCCACTGGAAGTTCTACCTGCGCGCAGTCGTCAACACGATCCTGGACGTGCGGATCCACACGATTGGCATGACGTCCGAGGAGGCCATCTCGCTCATGGTCGACGGCGCGTTCCAGGAGCGTGCCGAGGCCCTCGCCAAGGACGAGCGGGCGCGGCTGACCTCCACCCAACTGGTGACTTACTTCCTGGGCTCTGCCGGGATGTGGGAGATCGAGGATGCCGCGCGGCGGCGGGCCGCGGTCGCCGTCGGGGCAGGGGAGTCGGCCGTGCCGGCTCCAAGGGTCGTGGGCGGCTACCCGGCGACACCGGGGTTCGACGAGCGAGCCCATCTCGAGGCGGTCATCGCCCACGGCGCCCCGCCGATCCCGATCCTGCGGAGGATCCTCCTGGGCGAGGGCTGAAGACCGAGGCGGGCGACCGGCGGACCGTGTCCGCGACTCACCTCGGTGTCACCGGCCGGTCCTGACACACCTCAGGGTCATCCAGGGCTCCCTGTCGAGGAGATCGGCCGCGATTCTGCAGGAATCTCGACCCAACTCTCAGATAGCACCGCCAGTCCGACCCGGTGGCGAGTCAGCGTGCCGTCCTAGTGAGGCCGGCCTACCGGGACTTCCTGGGCTTCTTGCCTTTGTCCGCCCGGGACGACTTCTTGGGCTTCGCGAGCTTCTTGTCCTTGGGGGTCCTCGCCGGCGCCGGCTCGACGAACGGGACAGGCTCGGGCTCGGCCACGGGCTCGGGCTTAGCGTCGGGTCCAGGCTCGAGCTCAGGCTCAGGCTCGGCCACGACCGCGGGCTTTGCCCCCAGGGCCTCGCGCAGCCGGTCCACGCGGTAGCCGGCCACATCGGCCGCGTCGGTGAGCGCCATCTCCAGGGCCGAGCGCTCCACGGGCCGAGGCAGTCGGGCGTCCTCCGGCGAGAGGATCCACTCGAGACGCTCCACCCACGCCAGCAGCTCGTCCCACGATTCGCGGTGGAACCACTCGGCGCCCTCCCAGGCGTTGACGCGGATGAACGGCCGCACCGCCGGGTGGGACAGCCAGGCGTCGACCAGCCGCAGGGGCAGCGTCCTGGCCGGTCCGCCCAGCATCGACGGCAGCGGCAGGTCCAGCAGCGTGTGGACGCGTTCCGCCGCCCACCAGGCCACGCCCTCGTCCAGGCCCCGGCTGCGGAGCGCGTCGGCCACGACCGGTGCCAGGCGCAGCTCCTCGTACCAGGCCCGGCTCGTCGGCCCCACCATCGCCCCGTCCGGTAGCGTGCCGAGCGGCGCGAGGAGCGACCACACCAGCAGCGCGGCCGTCTCGGACTGGTCGCCGATCTCACCGGCAACCTGTAGCGCCGCCGCGTAGTACGCGAGAATCCGGTCCACGACGGCTTCCCGGTCACCGGCCGTTCCGGTCGCCTCCGCCACCGCGTTCACGACCCGGGCCGCAGCGTCCATGCCGGGCTCCCCGTCCCGGGACCAGTCGACGATGGCAGCCCGGACCGCATCGTGCACCGGTCCCAGCTGCTGGTAGCGCAGCTCCTCCTCGAGCGACGGTACGCCCCGCTCGCCAAGCCGCTCGGCCAGGCGGCGCCAGAGCCCGGCCCCGTCGTGCAGCTCGCGCATCTCCAGGAGTACGCGGGTCTCGTATGCGTGCAGGCGCACGTGCAGGCCCCGCTCCCTGACCTCGGCAACGGATCGCAGGTACTCCAGCGACGTGCGCTGCTCCCGGAACGCGATCCAGCGGTCGTCGGCCGGCCCGTCGGCAACCTGGAGACCCTCGGCCAGCGTGCGCGTCGCGAGCCGCTTGGAGCCGTCCTGCTCCTTGATCGCGAACGAGGCGGAGTTCCGGACCCAGCCCGACGTGTCGCCGTACCGATTGTGATAGAGAACGAGCGACCGCGAGCCGCCGCTTCCGTTCGAGTACGCATAGACGTTTTCGTCAGTGCCGCCACCATCGGCCGCCAGGTCATACAGGGTGAAGTGGTCGGCCTCGGCAAAGTCCCCACGCCTGCGGAGCAGCGGCACGATCTCGCGCTCGTGGCGCGCGACCAGCCACTCGTCCGGGCGCTCGTCGAGCGTGGCCCGCCGGAACTCCATGCCGTACTTCTCGGCGAAGCCCTCGAACTGCCCGTGGCCGAACATCGGCAGGCCGGGCAGCGTCGCGAGGAGCGTCGCAACGCCGAAGTACTTGTCACCCTTCCCGAACTGCTCGACCGCGGTCTTCTCGTCCGGGTTGTTCATGAAGTTCACGTAGCGCTTGAGAATCTCGGGATCGAACTCCAGCGTGTCGCGCAGGACCCGCCGGTACTTCTCGTTGTCCTCGTCGCGGAGCATGTGCATGAACGCGCTGTTGTAGACGCGGTGCATGCCTAGGGTCCGCACGAAGTAGCCCTCGAGCATCCAGAACGCCTCGGCCAGGAGCAGGGTGTCCGGCACTTCCGCGGCGACCCTGTCCACCACCTCGCGCCAGAACTCCTCGGGCATGGCGGCGTCGAACTCGGCCGCGGTCATCGAGCCGTGCTCGGCGCGCGACGGGATGGCCTCGCCGCCCTCGCCCGGAGCCGGGAACCAGAGCCGTCGGACGTGGCGCTTGGCCAGCACCATCGCGGCATCGAAGCGGATGACCGGGAAGCGTCGGGCGACCGCGAGGATCGTCTGGATCACCTGCTCCCGGACCGCCGCCTGGCTGAAGTCCAGCTGTGCGGTGTCGTTCCAGGGGAAGGAGGTGCCGTCGTTGCCGTGGTAGATGTAGCGGCGCTCGCCCGACGCGCGGTCGCGGCGCTCGAAGACGACGGCGGCGTCCGTGCTGTCCCAGTAGTGGTCTTCGAGGCGGATCTCGACGCCGTCGTGCTCGCCCAGGTTCTCGCCGCTGAACTGGTAGGCGGGATAGGGCGGCTCGGGCAGGGAGATGAACCAGTCCGGGTGCTCGATCACCCACCGCGAATCGACGCCCATGTGGTTGGGCACCATGTCCGACGCCAGCCGGATGCCCCGCTGCCAGGCCCGATGGCGCAGGTCCGCCCACGCGGCCTCGCCACCCAGGTCCCACGCGATCGCATAGTCGTCCAGGGAGTAGGCCGACGCCGCCGCGTCCGGGTTGCCGCGCCAGACCTTGATCCGCTGGCTCGCGTTCGAGCGCTCCCAGAGGCCGATGAGCCAGAGGCCGGTGATCCCGAGCCGTGCGAGCCGCTCCAGCTCGTCGTCGGGGATCGCGTCCAGCGTCCGGATATCGCGCTCGTAGCGGCGCGACAGCTGGTCCAGCCACACGTGGGTGCTCTTGGCGATGAGGACGAGGCGCGGCATCCAGGCGGAGTCGCTCGAGAAGCGCTCCGGCTCGGCCTCGAGCCCGGTCAGGTCCGGCGCCTCGCCGCCTCCGCCCCCGCCGAAGCCCCCGCCATCGCCGCCAGCGCCACCGCCACCGAACCGCCGGTGGAGCCCGCGCTCCTCCTCGGCGATGACGTCGAGCGTCAGCAGCATTCGGTCCAGAAGCGCGTCGAGGGCGGCGCCCAGCAGCTCGCCCCAGCGCTCCTTCACGTAGCGCAGCTGGCCGGCGAGTGACGTTGGGTGCGCGCGTGCCGGGGCCCGCAGCAGCTCCACGAGGGTCTCGCCCTCGGGCCCGATCGGCGTCTGTGCCGCCTGGTGGGCTTCCAGCGACGCGATCGCGGCGGTCCGGTCGGCCGCCGGCAGGGGCGAATCGTCCACCAGCACGCGCAGCGGCCGGGCGGCGGGGTTCTCGTTGGCGAGGCGGACGAGCAGCAGCTCTTCGAGCCGGATGGGCTCGGGGTCGTCTTCGAGGTCCGGGAACTCTTCTCCGACGGCGCTCAGCAGCCCGTCGAGGCGGGGCTCGCCTATGGCGTCCCGGACCGCGTCCGCGGTCACGGTCATCGCCGTCGGGGGCTCGAGCTCCGCCGCCCGCTCGATGAGCAGGTGGAAGACCTCGTGCAGCAGCTCCAGGGCGGCCAGCTCGCCGGCCTGCGCGCTCGGCTCCCCGGCCCGCCGCGTGGCGTTGACCTGGGCCACGACCGTGCGGGCGACCGGGAGGTTGGCGGCGAGCCGGGTGGCCGGGCGGGCCTTGGCGGGGGTGGGCGCGGCCGCCGCGACGTCGTCCAACCGGAAACGCTCACGGGCGGTGCGCGAGAGGGGCAATGCTCGCATGGGGCAAGTGTCGCACCTTCGCAACCGCCCCCGCGCCCGCGCGGGGGCGGTTGCGGCGGGTTCACGGTCTCCGAGCCCGGGCCCCCGGCGCCTATACGCCGCCGGGTTCCAGGACGGCCACGCGCTCGATCGCGCGCCGCAGCAGCTCGAGGCCGGCGGGGTCGAACTCGTAGCTCCACTCGCGGAACCGATCCGGACGCTCGAAGCGCGACTCCAGGCCCAGCGCCATCGCCTCGCGGGAGAGCAGCACCAGGTCCGCCTCGCGATCCACCCGGTCCAGCTCGCCCTCGGTCCGGGCGACCGCGGAGATCACCTCAACGCCCGTCGCTCCGGACAGCTGGAGGACCTCGGCGATGTTCTCGACGCCCCGCTGCGAGCCGCACACGACGCCCACCTTGGAGCCGGGCGTGAGCGCACCGATCTCGTGGATCAGCGACATGTAGCCGGGTCCCACGAGCATCGCGACGACCGGCACCCGCCCGGCGACGTACGCCTGGGCCTCGTCCGCGTGGAATGTCGTGGTGGCGACGAGGTCGTAGTGGTAGCGGTCGAGGCGCTCCGGGAGCTCGTCGAGGAGGACGGGGATGACCTCCACCCGCTCGGGGAAGGCCTCGGTGATCCGTTCGGCGTCCACGTTCGCGTCCGCGGTGGTGCACTCGGCGAACAGGACCCGCACGTGCGGCCCGGGTCGCTTGCGTTCCGTCGCCGCCGTGAACGTCGCCTGGGCGACCTCGTCGGGGCTGAACCCGAGCGCGGCGGCCCGTCGGAGCGTCTCGGCCACGATTCCGGCCAGGGCGTCCGCACCCCGGCGCACCGGCGGTCGGTCCACCACCCGCGTGCCGGCACCGTGCCGTCCCACGACGTAGCCCGCGTCCGCCAGGCGGCGGTACACGGCGCGCACGGTGTTGGGGTTCACGCGCAGCGCGGCGCCCAACTCCCGGACCGGGGTCAGGCGGGTGCCGGGCTGCATCCGCCCGGATTCGATCTGGTAGGCGAGCTGCCAGTAGATCTGCGTGGAGATCGGCACGTCCGAATCGCGCTCGATGTCCAGCTCGTGACCGCCGGGCCCGGTCCCGGTCGGGGTGGGCCGTTCGGCGGGGGAGGACGGGCCATTCCGGCTACTTGACACAGTGGACTAGTCCAACTATCGTTCGTCTTGGCCTAGTTGACTATATCAACCACGGGCGTGATGCCCGAGCAGAGAACGAGCGTACCCCACATGGAACTCCTCCTCATCGTCCTCCTCATGGGTCTCCTGGCTGCGTTCGCGATCACCGCCAACGAGCTTGGCGTCGACTCGCGCGACCAGTCGGACGACCCGCACCGCCCGAACTACCCGGTGGGCCTCGCCTGACCCTCGAACACAGACGGGCGCCGACCTCCTCCCTCCAATCCGGCGCTCAACCATTCGACCCCCGGCACAGCCGGGGGTCGAATGCGTTTCCGGGCGCTGAGGACCGGCCCTCCGGGAGCGCCCGAGGCGCAGACCCGCGCTACTCGTGCGGCGGAGGCTGCCCGACCTCGCTGAGCGCGTGGCGATAGATCGTCGCGCCGTCCATCCCGAGCCCGGGCGACACGAACGTGGCCAGGTCCGCCACGAGCCGGCGCTCCAGGCTCGAGCCCGTGAGGCCGTCGACCAGCCGGGCCGCCCGAGCCGCCGACCGCAGCACCTGGCGGGTCTCAGGCCGGAACGGCTCCTCCCAGAACCAGCCGCACGACGCGAACATCCCGAGGCGCCAGCGCTGTGCCTCGAGGGCCATGAGCAGCCGCCGCCGGTCCTCGGCGGACGAGCGCGCGCCGAGCATGGCGGCGGCGAAGGCGTCGCCCTCCTGGGCTCCGATCACCACGTCCACGTAGCGGTCCCGGGCAGCCCACACGTCCAGGTCGCCGGGCAGCTCCCGCGCCAGCGTCTCGGTGGCGGTGTCGATGCCGCCGGCGAGCCGTTCCAGGGCCGCCCGGAGCGGCGCCTTCCAGCGGCCATCCGTCGCGTCCGGGCATTCACCGGACCAGCGCAGCACGCCGTGGTGGCAGCTCCACGAGGTCCGGTCGCGGATCCGGATCTCGGGGTGCGACTGGCCGGCCGCCTCCTCGGCGACGGCGGCGAGCGTGACGACGTCGTAGCCGCGGTCCGGGGTCGTCTCCGACGGGGCGACGAGGCGGTGGAGGAACAGGTCGCGGAACGACTGGTGGTGGCCGTAGAGCTCGCCGTCACTCGCGATGACGAGCGTCGGGGCGCGCCCATCGTGCAGTGAGCCCCCCAGGCGCGGGGCGACGCGCTCCCGGGCGAATCGGTCAGCATCGGCCGTCATCGCCGGCTCGAACGAGACCGACGCCGACAGGTCGGCGTCGTAGAACAGCACCGTGATGTGGCGCCCACCACCCACGTCGACGCGGTATGGCTGGCGGTTGTCCAGGTGGTGTGCCTCTGCCTGCCACGGGGCGAGGATCGTCGCCTCGACGCCCGCCTCGGCCATCAGGCGCAGCGTCGTGATGTCCGCCGCCGTCTCCGGAAGCCACATCGCCCGAGCCGGTCGCCCGAAACGGCGCTCGAAGTCGCGCAGGCCCCACAGGATCTCCGTTCGGCGGTCGTGGAGCGCGGCCAGCGGGAGGATCGAGTGGTGGAAGGACTGCGCGATGCCAGGGCCGTCCGCCACGCCGCCGCCACGCCGGTCCGATGAGGCGAAGGCCGCGAGCACCTCCGGGGCCGCGTCCGCGAGGTACGCGGTCAGGGTCGGACCCAGGTTCCAGCTGACGTGCTCGAGCGTGCCCGACTCCGCGTTGGGCCGGTAGCACTCGGCGGTGACCCGCTCGTTCCAGTCGCGGAACGGGGCGGCCGACGGGTCGGGCGGGACGTGGCCGGTGAAGGGGTCCGTCCGGAAGGGCTGGTAGAAGTGCGCGTGGACGACCAGGCGGGGGCGGCTCACGCCTCCAACGGGCCCAGGCCGCAGCCGGTATGCGTCACGGTCTCGCGCGTTCCTCCAGGGCCCGGTCCCGCGCTACGGCCACTTGCTGGCTCACAGCGAACCGACGGGTCTCGCCGGGCTCGATCCTGGCGGGCCAGGACAGCAGCAGGGTACTGCCTTGGTAGACGCGCTCGAAGCCCGATTCGGAATTCGAGACCGTCTCGATGGGGCTCCACCAGGCATCGGCCGCCGGCTGGGGTCGGGCCTCGACCGCGACGCCGACCCAGTCGTTGCCATAGCCGATGACATCGACCGCGGCAACCTCTCCCGTCCCGTCGTGCGCGGAGCGCTCGCCGTGGACTTCGTACCACGCCGACGGATTGCCGCCGCCGCCGAGGACGTGCAGCGAGAGCTCCAGGCCCAGGCGCGTCTCGATGCGCTCGCTGCCCCGGTGGTGCAGCTCCAGCTCGACGACCAACTGCGGGTCCATGCGCCCGCCCACGAGGCGGATCGTCTTGGACACCAGGAACGGCTGGCCCAGGGCGGTGCCGGCGCGCGAGAGCGAGACATGTCCGGTCGCGAGGTGATCCACCTGCCACTCGCCGTCCCGGAAGTCGCCGAGCTCCGCCTCGCCGGCCGTCGCGATGGCTTCGGGGGTCACGTCGAGGGTCAGGAACCGGACAAGGCCCGAGCGCCGTTCGTGGTCGTCGTAATGGAGACGGTCCGCCAGGCCTTCCTCCTTGACCATGACGATGTCGTGGATCGACGTGACCCCGCCGTCGTCGGCCACATCGCCGCCGGCGACCTCGGCCGCGCCCTTCGCCGCGTGCGCTCGCAGGGTCGCGTGATACGCCTCGGGCCGGCGGCGGAGCACGGCCGCCAGCGCGTGGTGCGCGGCCCGGATGTCCCAGCCGCCGATGCCGGCGCCCTCGGAAGGTTTGACGGTGACGACCTGCCCGACGTCGGCGAGCCGGACCTCGTCGCGGCCGTCCATGTCGAGATCCAGGAACTCGGCGGCGCGCGCGGTGCGCAACAGGGCGTCTGCGGCGTCCTCGGCGGCGATCAGGTGCTCGTAGGTGGCGAGTCGCATATGCGAGATGTAGATCCCGCCGAAGAGGCCGTGCCAGTAGCAGTCGTTGGACTGGCCGCGGTGGAGGTGGTCCATGGCGGACGTCCGCTCCGGGCCCTCCGGCATGGCCGCCACCTTGCATGACGTCCGCAGCATCTGCTTGTGGAGATCGTTGATCTCCCGGTACTTGACCTGGAAGTTGCGCCAGAACCCGCCGCGCAGCCAGCGGGCCTCCGGCTGGTGCCGGGCCACGGCGTCATGGAGCAGCTTGGTGAACACGACGGTCTCGTCCGGCGGCAGGGCCCATTCGCCCATCTCGGCGTACGAGGACGTCGGCACGTAGACCCGGCCGATAGGCGGCTCGCGGTCCAGCCACTGCGAGGGGGTGACGGTGGTCAGCCAGTCCCCGTTGGCCTCGAGCGCCTCGAAGAACCGCTCCACCCAGCGCCGCTCGCCCCAGCAGTGCTCGTACGTCGTGGGCCAGGCGCCGAACTTCTCGCCGTCGTCGCCCATCATGCCCACGCGCTTGCCGTCCTCCGTCGCGTGCTCCCGGAGGTAGCCGATCACGTCCTCCACGGCCCCGAACGGGATCCGGTAGCGAAGGCCCTGCTCGGTGCCGAAGACGGTGAGGAGGTTGCCCTGGTCCTCGGTCGTGTACGCGCCCCACAGGTTCGCCTCGGGGATGGCGGCCGCCCGGAAGTGCTGATCGTCCAGGATGGTCCAGCGATACCCGGCCCGGGCCAGCGACGTCGGGAGGTCCGGCTCCCAGACCCGCTCGGCGAGCCAGGCGCCCTGGGGACGGCGGCCGGTGAGGCCCTGGATCGTGGATGCCATGCGGGTCAGCTGGTCGACGCGGTCCTGTTCCGGCAGGGAGGCGAGGATCGGCTCGTACAGGCCGCCCCCCAGGAGCTCCACCTGGTCGCGCGCGACCAGGACCCCCAGGCGCGCGAGGAACTCGGGACGCTCCGCGGCCAGCCACTCGAGCAGCGGACCGGTGTAGTGCAGCGAGAGGCGGACGCCCGGGTGGCGTTCCAACGCCTCGAGCAGCGGCAGGTAGGCGCGCTCGTAGACCTCGGCGAACACCCACCCGAAGTTGCCCACGGGCTGGTGATTGTGGATCGCCAGGGCGAGCGAGATTCGGGGAGCCACGGTGCCGTCCTCTGTGCTGGCTGTGGGCAGCGGCGTGCCCGGATCGCTACCTGGATCGGGTGGTCTGCGGCGCGCCGTCCGGGGTCGCGGCCGGTACGTACAGGCGCTCCACGTACTCATGGAGCATCCGCGTCGTCGAGAAGCGCCAGATTGCGCTGGCGATGGAGTTGCGCATCAGCTGCGCCCACCGGGCAGGGAGGCCGTCGGCGTCGCGCTCGTAGTAGGCCGGAATCAGCTCCTGCTCCAGGATCCGGTACAGGTCCTGCGCGTCCGCCCAGTCCTGGGCGCCCTCGTCCGGGTTCGTCTCGCGCGTGCCGATGGCCCAGCCGTTGTCGCCCGTCCAGCCCTCGTCCCACCAGCCGTCGAGCACGCTCATGTTGAGCACGCCGTTCGCGGCGGCCTTCATGCCGGACGTTCCCGATGCCTCCAGGGGGCGGCGCGGGTTGTTGAGCCAGACGTCCACGCCCTGCACGAGGAAGCGCGCGATCCGGATGTCGTAATCCTCGAGGATGAACACCCGGCCCCGGAGCTTGGCGCTGCGGGAGCGACTGAAGATGTCCTGGATCACGCCCTGGCCGGGCCGGTCGGCCGGGTGGGCCTTGCCCGCGAAGACCACCTGCACCGGCCGGTCGGAGTCCCACAGGATGCGGGTCAGGCGGTCCAGGTCGCTGAACAGCAGCGCGGCCCGCTTGTAGGTGGCGAACCTGCGGGCGAAGCCGATCGTGAGGATGCCGGGGTCGAGGACCTCCTCGAGCTCCTCCAGGGTTCCGGGCGCCTCGCCGTGGCGGGCAAACTGGCTGCGCAGGCGGCCACGGGCGAAGATCGCCAGCTCGAGCTTCTGGCGCTGGTGCGCCTCCCACAGCTCGGACGTGGGGACCTTCGCGGTGCGCTCCCAGAAGCGGCGATCATCGGGCTCGTCGTCCATGGAGTCGAGGTCCGCGTCGGTGTAGCGCTCGAGGACTTCCCGCATGGGCCGGCCGACCCAGGTCGGGGTGTGCACGCCGTTGGTGAGGCCCAGGATCTCGTGCGGCGCCAGGCCCGACCAGGTCCCGTTGGCCGTGTGGGCGTGGAGCAGCGACACGGCGTTGGCGCCGTTGGTCAGGCGCAGCGAGAAGGCCGTCATGTCGAACTGGCTGGGGTCGCGATCCACGCCCTGGCCCAGCTCCAGCAGGCGATCAAGGGGGATGCCACCGGTGTGCGGGCGGCCGTCGCCGTCGAACAGGGGCCCGGCGACACGGCGGACGAGCTCCGTGTCGAAGCGCTCGTTGCCCGCGGAGACCGGGGTGTGGATCGTGAACACGCTGTCACGGCTGACGGTCTTCCAGGCGTCGTCGACTTTGGCGCCGCCGGCGACCTGCTCACGCGCCCGCTCGGCGAGGAGGAACGCCGAGTGGCCCTCGTTGAGGTGCCAGACCGCGGGCGAGATGCCGAGCTCCCGCAGGGCGCGCACGCCACCAACGCCCAGCACCAGCTCCTGGTGGAGGCGCATCTCCCGGCCGCGCACGTACAGGATGTGCGTGATGGGACGGTCCGAGTCGTCGTTCTCGGCCAGGTCCGTGTCCAGCAGCAGGACCGGCACCCGCCCGACCTGCGCGACCCACACGGCGGCGAACAGCTCGCGACCGGGCAGCTCGATGCTGACCGTCAGGGGACGTCCGAGGCGGTCCTTGGCCCGCAGGATCGGCAGCCGGGAGAGCTCGAAGTCGGGATAGGCGTGCTCCTGGTGCCCGTCCGCGTCGATCGCCTGGCGGAAGAAGCCGCGGCGGTACATGAGCCCGACCCCGACCAGGGGCAGGGCCATGTCCGAGGCGGTCTTCATGTGGTCGCCGGCGAGGACGCCGAGGCCCCCGGAGTAGATGCCGAGCGACTCGTGGAAGCCGTACTCCGCGCAGAAGTAGGCGATCGGTCCGTTGAGCGCCTCTCCATGATGGCGCCCGAACCAGTGGTCCGATCCATTCGCCATGTAGGCATCGAACTCGCCGAGGATGCTCTCGTACTCGGCCATGAACGCCGAGTTGTCGAGCAGCTGCACCCAGTTGACGTTTCCCGCGAGCAGCGGGATGGGATTGCGGAACCGGGCCCACCGGCCCGCGTCGATCCGGGAGAACAGCGTTCGGGCTTCCGGGTGCCATGCCCACCACAGGTTGTAGGCCAGGCGCCGGAGGCCCTCGAGCTTGGGTGGCAGGGTGAACGACGCGCCGGGCGCGACGGGAATCTGGACGAGGGGTTCCATGAGGGGGAGATGATAGACGGCATCCCCGGGATGCGTGAACCGGTTTAGCCAGCCGGACTGCAGCCCGTTGTGGCGCGCCTTCGCGACCCCCCTTCGCGGAGCCCCGGGCGATACGATCCCGTCATGACGATCCGAGTCGCGCTCCTCGCCGCCGAATGCGAGCCCTGGGCCAAGACCGGCGGCCTCGCGGACGTGGTGGACGCAATGGCGCGAGCCCTCGGCAGGCTGCCGGAGACTGGCGCCGAGCTCCAGGCCCCCGTCGACGTGTTTCTGCCCCGCTACCGGTCCGTGATGGTGCCCGCGACGGCGGTGGCGGAGCCGACCCTCACCATCGCCGACCCCCGCGACGGTACCCCGCTGCCGGTGACGATCCTGGACGTCGTGGCCGATGGCTACCGGCTGCGCCTGGTGGACGTGCCGGCGGCGTTCGACCGCGACGGGTTCTACGACCACCCCGACGACCCGTGGCGGTTCACCGTCTTCTGCCGGGCGGCCCTCGCCGCCCTCAAGCGTGACGGCGCCCCGCTCGACGTCCTCCACGTGCACGACTGGCACACCGGCCCCGCCCTCCTGGAGCGGGCCCGCGGGGAGGCGGCCGGGGATCCGTTCTTCGCCCGCATGGCGGTGACCCTGACGCTCCACAACCTCGCCTACCACGGCTGGACCGAGGTCGGGGACGTCGACCAGCTGGGACTCGCGGCGGGCGACCCGCTCGCCGGGCCCAACCCGGATGGCGTCGACCTGCTGCTGACGGGCATCCGCCACGCCGAGCTCGTCAACACGGTCTCGCCCGGCTTCGCCGCCGAGGCCCTGACGCCCGCATTCGGGATGGGCCTCGACGAGACGCTGCGCGGGCTCGGCGACCGGTTCTTCGGGATCCTCAACGGCATCGACCCGGAGGTCTGGGACCCGGCGACCGACCCCGCCCTCGCGGCGCCATACGCGCGCGACGACCTCGCCGGCAAGGCCGCCTGCCGCGCCGATTTGCTCGCGCGGGTGGGCTTCGACCCGGCCGACGACAGGATTGTGCTCGGGATGATCGGGCGCATGGATCCGCAGAAGGGGTTCGACCTCCTGGCCAACGGCGCGCGCCGGCTCCTCGCCACGGGCCTGCGGATCATCGTCCAGGGCAGCGGGCACGCGTCCCTCGCGGACCCGTTCCGTGCCCTCGCCGCGGCCAACCCGAGGCGCGTCGCGCTCATCGAGCGCTTCGACCGGGACATGGCGCGGCGCATCTACGCCGGCGCGGACCTGTTCCTGATGCCGAGCCGGTTCGAGCCCTGCGGCCAG
>Ga0315283_10002026_pt1 | contig 16717 bp, 8 predicted proteins | sample YL17G09_0_MG_FD_204541 | JGI IMG/M metagenome (GOLD analysis project Ga0315283, IMG submission 204541) | Sediment microbial communities from Yellowstone Lake, YNP, Wyoming, USA - YL17G09_0 | ecosystem: Environmental > Aquatic > Freshwater > Lake > Sediment | place: USA: Wyoming | collected... | reverse complement strand
GCTTGAGAAAATAAAACACCCAAAAGGAAGGGAGAGACGCGCGCAGACGCAACGCGCACGCCCGCGCACGCTCTTCATGATGGCCTGCCTGCCTTCACCCAACAGTTTGCGCATTATTTAAAAAAAAGGAGACCCACCCGCACACAGACACCCAAACCAAATAGCGCAGGAGGGAAAATAAGAGAGGGGCGAACGCCTCTCTTCTTTTCTACACCCCTTTGCTTTCCGAAAAAGCACAATACACAGCATCAACCTAGAAGAAAAAACAGGGGCAACAGAAGCAAAGAAAAAAGACACTGAGGAAGAGGATCACAGGCTGCTCCGGCCCGGGCTGCCGCCCGAGTCGGCGCCACCATGGCCGCCCCCGGCCCGCTCGCCTCCACCTCCTCCTCCTCCTCGGTCACGCGGCATCAGGTCAAGGGACGACGGGTCGAACCCCGCCGCCGCCGACGACGACGCGTAGTGAAGGTGGTGGAGGTGAGAGAGGTGCTGGTGGTGAGCGTGGCCGTGGGTGGCGTGGGCGGGCGACTGGTGGGCGTTGTGTGCGCCCCGGACGGCCGCCGCCATCTCAGAGGCCTGCTGCTGCCTGGCCACCGCGATGGCGGCGGCCAGGGAGGCGGGGGGGCCCGGCGGCGGCGGGCCCGGCGGGGAAAAGCCCTGCTGCTGGTGAGTGGGGGCGGGCCCGCCGCCGTTCCCAGAGCCTCCACCGCCCAGCTGCATGCCACTGAAATCGATGGCCTGGCCCATGTAGGGCGGCGGGTGTGGGGCGTGGTGGTGGTGCGGGTGCGGGTAGTGGAGGTGCGGGTGCGCGGGCGCCGGCTGCTGCTGGGGCACGGCCACTGCGGGCGCCGCCCCCCCGCCGCCGCGCGCGGACAGACCCAGCGCCGCGTACAGCTCGGCCTCCGCGTTCGCGGCCGCTGCCGCAGCAGCAGCAGCAGAAGAAGAGGGAGCGTGCGGCGGTGGCGGCGGCGGCGGCGGCGGCGGCGGCCCCCGGGGCGGCAGTGGCTGGTGGTGCAACGGCTGGCGGTGGTGGCGCGGCTGCAGCGCGCCGCCCCGCCCCGCAAGCAGCGCCGCACCGCTGCCGCCGCCGCCACCGCCGTCCGGCACCAGCACGCTATACAGTTGCATCAGGCAGCCCTTCACCACGGCCAGCTCGTCCGCCAGCGCCGCATACCGGGCGTCCGCCAGGGCGGCGGCGGCTGCGGCGGTGGCAGTGGCAGCCGAGTCGGGAGCATACGACTGATGATGAGGTTGGTGCGGCGGCGGCGGCGGCCGCGCCGGGGAGCCGTCCTGCCCGTAATGCGGGTAAGTGTGCTGCCTGGGCGGCGGCGGGCCATGCCCTGGCGGGGTCGGGAGGTGGTGGGCCGTCACCGGCCCCGGCGCTGCCGCCCCAAAGGGCGGAGCCGAGCCGTGGCGGGGGTAGGGGTGGTGGGCGGCGCCAGCAGCGTCGCTCCCGCCGCCGCCGCCGCCGCCGCCGCCGCTGTACGGCGTGGGCGGGGGCAAGCCCGCCGGCCAGCCGGGGGGTGGCGGGTGCGACGCTTGTGGTTGCGTCGACCGGGGCCGCTTGGAAGGCGGGCCGGTGCCGGAGGGCGGGTGGTAGGAGTGCGGCGGCGGGCCGCTGAGCAGCCCCCCTCCCTCCACGGACCCGCCCGCCTCCACCCCACGGCCGCCACCGCCACCGCTACCGCTCGCCACGCTCACCCCGTCCTCGCCCTCCCGCAGGCTGGTCAAGTACTTGCCGGCCGTCAGCTCGAACGAGCGAGGGCCGGGGAAGAGGCGCACGGGCGGCGGGAGGGGGAGGGGCGGCGGCGACCCGCCCTCGCCCTCGCCAGCTGCTGCCGGGGGTGTGCTCGCCAGGCCCACACCGCCGCCGCCGCCGCCACGGGGCCGGACTGGCGGCAGGCCGCCGCCGCCGCCGCCCCCGTGGTGCAGCATGGGCCAGTACGTGGAACCCCGCATGGCGGCCGCCAGGGCGGCGAAGAGCGGGGAGCGGCGCAGGTCGGGGCGGGCGGCCAGCGCGTTGTACACAATCGGCAGGAGCACCAGGCGCAAGTGCCCCTGGGGCGCCCGGTCCTCGCCCAGCTCCCGGCGCACTAGTATCTTGCAGTTGTGCGGGGCCTCGAACGCCCATGCCCAGTACAGGACGGGCGCCGGGCGGGGTGGGGGGTGGAGGTGGGCTGGTTGGGCGGGGGTGGTCGCGCAGGCCGCGGGCCCGCCGCCGGGCGTGGGCGTGGTGACGGCCGGGGAGGCGGCGGGCGCGGACCCCGGGCCGGCGCCGGTGCCGTCATCGTCCGATCCGCCGGGCGCGGGCGGTGAGGCGGCGGGGGCAGGGCCAGGAGTCGTTGCTGCGCCGCCGCCGTCTGGAGGCCCGCTGCCACCCCTGCCGCTGGCACCCCCACCGCTCGCGCTGGCCGCCACCGCGCCCGCCGGTGGAGTCGGCACGAGGCGGTGCTTCAGGGAGGCCAGCTTGCGGGAATAGTTGGCCTCGAAGACGGCCTTCATGTAGACCAAGGGCAGGAGGACGTCCCCGGTCTCGCCATCCTCCAGGAGGAGGTACCTGAGGAGGGAGAGGAGACCGAGGGAAAAAAAAAAAAAAGTGAGGGGATTTCAAACAGCGGGCGCAACAGCTGGGCCGGGCTAGGGCTCTCTCTCCCCCTCTCTCCCTCTTTTTTGGGCCTCACCGTTCCCCGCCCGCCACGTCCAGCCAGATGGGCCTGACCGAGTCCACCCGCAGCTCCCCGCCATCCGCGCCGTCCCGGCGGCGGTGGGGACGCCGGTCGGCGGCCAGGGAGCGGTTGCGGGGGGCGGCGGGGCGGGCTGTTGGGAGGGAGAGAGATGGAAGAAAAGTGAGAGAGGAGAAAGCGCGTTTTTTTCGCGCCGCGCGCGCGCGCAGGAGGCTGCCGGCTGCTTATTTGTCCCGCCCACTCTCGACGCGGCCCCGGGAAGTTCAACGACAACCCGCCCGCTGTTCTACCACGTAGAGTTTGCAGGTTGAAATCTAGCACACGTGGTGCCGACGAAGGCCCGATCGTGGGCGGGGCGGGCCACCACGCGGCGCCGCCTGGGCAGCGCCAGGGGAGCGCGCGAGGGCGGCCAGCGTCGGACGCGTGAAGCCGTCGTCGATCGCTCTGTCTCCCCCTTTTCATTTCACACGACTCACCTGCCCGCTCCCCCAGCATGGGCGACCGGGACGCGCATCGCTCATGCTCCTGGCCCGTCCGGATCGCGCGCAGGTCGGAAGATGAGGCGGTCGTCGCTGAAAGGTCCATGGCTGGGAGGAGAGGAGACGGAAAAGAGAGGAGGGCGTGAGGGAGTCGGCGGGCGGGGTTGCGGCGACCCCGCATTTCGACGGGGGGAACAGGCCCTTGATACTCTGCATTTCGGCCGGCCCGCAGGGCTGGCGACCCCACCAGGTGAGGCAAATTCCCTGACCATTTTCCGGGCGGGGCGGCGAAAGCGGGCAATCGGGCTCGAGCCCTCCCCGGCGAGGGCGGCGGCCCGGGAAAAAAAAGAGGCCAGAGAAAAGTGGAAGCAGAGAGTGTCGTCCCGTTTCCTTTCCCACCGCCTCTAGCCCCGCCCGGATTCCCACCACCTCCGCCGTAAATGAGACCCCAATTGTGTGGCGAGCGATGGGGGTGATCAGGCGGCGAGTCCAGCGCGGTCCGGCCCTGAGCGCAGCTCAACGATCGGCGAGACCTCCCCCATCAACGCACTCTCGATTTTTTTCCTTCTCCGCACGCACTCTCTCCCTCTCTCTCTCTCTCTCTCCTCCCACATACCTAGCAGCTAGCACAGAGCTCGCCCTCGTCCGTGACGAGGGCGAGGCGGGCCAGATGGGCCCTAGTTACCGAATCAGAATCAGAAGTGGAGTCCGAAAAAAAGTTTTTTTTTTCTTAGCGAGTCATCCGATATCTTTGGACAAAGGTATTCAAGGGGCTCAGCGTTGGACAGGGGTCTGCCGCGCTTACTGGGTCGACCAACGGTAAGGTCTTGCGGTCTGGATGGGGCGCTGAGGGGGTGCAGGGCGGCGGGGAAAGGGCACGCGCGTGGGAAGGACCAGTGGTTGATGAAAGTTGGAGAGTGAGTGTGGCAGTGGGTTGGTCGAGTTTCATGCAGAACTGTGTTTCTTTTTCTCAATCTTTCGCCTCGCACATGCGAGGTAGCGCACAGCCCGGCCCAACCTAGCCCACCTCACACAATGACCACCTCCATGATCCTTCGTGACGGCTCCATCGTCGGCGGCGCCCGCGGCCGCCTCCCCCCCGCCGCCGCCCAGACGTTCACAGCTGCCGTGCGCACCGTCCTCACCCGGTGGACCGCCTTGCGCCTCGCCGTGGAGGGCGGGTGGGGCGGGCCTGACAGCGACTCCAAGGCAGGGACCATGGTAGATGACGTGGTGGGCTGGTTCCGGGATGGGACAGGTGAGAATTGAGGCAGGCGCGGGGTGAATTGGTGCGAGCGGCCGCCGCCCGCCGCCCGCCCGCTAACCTCATCGTTTTCTCTCTCTCCATTCTCTCTCCGCCGCTCATCTAACATAGAACACTACGCCGACGAATTGGAGGACGAGCTTGCCGAAGCCATGCTGGCCGACTTTGGCGCCCAGCTGGAGGACGACTCGCCCCGGGAGGTAAAAAAAAAAAAAAAAAAGGGATGAGAGCTGAAAGGTTTCGTCTTTCTCTCCAGGCAGCAACGCCATCTCCATTCATTTCTTGCATTCCATCCGCCTTCTCTCACCCACCCAGGTCGCCCGCACCTTGGTCCAGATCTACCACGAGCTGGGCAACGCCGGCATCTCCCCGACCCTGGCCGCCCTGCTCGCCAAGCCCGCCCCGCCCCCGCTGGGCAACTCCCTGCGGGAGGAGCTGGACCGGGACGGGACGGTCGTGGGGCGGGCGGCTGGCGCTGGTCGCGGGGGCGGCGCCTCCTCGTCCGATGAGGAAGGTGGTGTGGGCGCCGCCGCACCACCCCCTGCTGCCCCACGTCAGCAAAAAGTCGCGCCGGTGGTGGACGAGGACGGGTTCACGACGGTCGTGCGGCGGCGGTGAGGAAGAGAGGAGAGCAGAGGGATTGTTTTAGGTTTTTTAGATTTTGGTCTGCGCGCACCCGGCCACGCCCCCGTGCGAGAGATGGCTCTGTTTTTGTTTTTTAATGCGCGCGCAAGGCATGCTGTCTTTTATGTAATACGCCGCATGCAGGATACAAGAAAAAGGCAGGACGCCCCCCCCCACCCACCCACCCACCCCACCCCCACGCACATACACACGCAAAAAGCAAACACACACACACAGCCAGAAAAAAAAAAAAAAAACTCTCTCCTCATCTGCCCGCCCCACTCCCACCGCTGGGCGGCGGCGACGGCGACCGCTGGCTGTAGACGAGCTCCGGCGTCTGACCGCTACCACCACCGTCGGGCTCCTTCTCCTCTCCCCCCTCCTCCTCCCACTCCAGCCAGTCAGCCATCAGAGCGCCGCCACCTCCACCTCCACCCCCACCCCCACCCGCCGCGACACGGACCTCCCCGGCCGACGTCGCCGCCGCGTCCGCCAAGCCCACTAGGTCCGCGCCGGCCACCCCAACCCAGGCAGGTAGCGCGGGCGGTGGGAGCCGGGCGGGCAGGGCTGGTAGGGGGTGTGGGGTCGGCGTGGCCGCGGAGGCCCTGGCGGCCGCCCTGGCGGTAGCCAGGCGGCTCGCCAGCTCGCCCGCCGCCGCCCACGCGCAGGGCGGCAGGGCCCCGCTCCCAACCGCGGCCGCCGCGGTCCCGGGTGGCCCTGACGCCAGGCAGGCCACCGCCAGGCAGGCCGCGACCGCCCGGGGCCCCGCCACCCCCTTGTCCGCCTGGTGCAGGGCCAGGTGGAGGGGGGTCGGCGGCCTCTCAGCCGCGCCCGCCGGCGTCGCCTCCTTGATGCCGACCTCACCAGCCGCGGCCTGGGCCAGCAGGGCCGCTGCGGCCACCGCCCGTGCCCCCGCCTGAGAATCCCCGACAGTCGCCAGCCCGGCCGCCGCCGTCAGGGCGCCCAGCGTGGGCTCCAGGTCGACATCATACCCCAGGCAGTGGACCAGGCCGTCGACGACGGCCGCCACGAACGGGTCGGCCAGGGCGGCGGCGGGCGACGGCATGGACGCAAGCGCTCGGGGTGGTGGGGACGCGGGCGGCGTGGGCGCGACCGCCTCCTCATCACTGCTGGCCTCCACGGGCGGTGCCTCCCACAGAGCCCACCGAATGAACGTGCACGCGCCGGCGGGGTCCGCCCGCCAGTCGGCCAGCAGGATCATGGCCTTGGCCCAGCCCGGCCTCCGCAGGGCGGCCAGGCAGGTAGGGGCGAGGGTTTGAGGTGCCGGCGGTGTGGCGGCGGACCCGCCGCCCCCTCCACCGCCAAAAGTCCCCGGGAGGAGGTCGAAGGGGCAGGGCAGGCCGCCGGGCACCCGCTCCGCGCGCGCGTCGCACCGCCGCAGGACGCGCCCGACCGCGTCCAGCGCGGCCGCCGTCTGGGCAGGCCACCAGCGGGTGGGGTGTAGAGACGCATGCCACAGGCGGTGGGCCAGGCCGGCCAGCCCCGACAGGACCGGCGGCGGGGCGGCCGCGAGCAGGCGGGCGGCTAGGTCGGTGGCGGCGCCGCCGCCGCCGCCCCCGCCCCCGCCCCCGCCCAGCGCCCGCACCAGGACGCGGACCAGGCGGTCCTGCCCCTCCGTGCCGGCCTTCCGAGGCAGGGCATGGGCCGTGCACGCATTGACGAGGACGACCAGGGAAGATGCCGCCGCGGCCCGTGCGTCCAAGGAGGGTGAGGAGGGTGAGGAGGAGGAGGCGGGCGGCTGGAAGGCCGCGTCGAGCGGGTCGGCCGCGGCGCCCGCGCCCCGCCGCACCAGCAGGGCGCCCGCGTCCGCCATCGCCGCGTCATCGTCCGCCTCCGCCTCATCGCCGCCCACCCCGTCCGCATGCTTCAAGGTGGACACCAGGGCAGCCAGAGCCACGGCCGCGCCCAGGTCAGCAATGCCCAGGGGCGTGGCCACGTCCGTGAGGGCGGCGACGAGGAGGGGCGGGTGGTGGGCTGACCCGCCTGCCTCGCTCCCACCACCCAGCAGGAGCGCGCCCAGGACCGCCACCGCGGCCCGCGGGTGGGCGTCCACCAGCCGCACCAGGGCTTCCTGCCACGCCCCTAGCTCGACTGGCAGGCGCAGGTGGGCAGGCGACCGGGCGAGCGGGCCCAGGGCAAAGCGCGCGCCGGCCGCCGCGACCGCAGCCGCTGCTTCCGCTGCGTCCTCGCCCCGCCAGCGGGGAGACGGGGAGGGAGGGGGAGGGGCAGAGGTGGCGGTCGCCACAGGCGGCGGCGGAGAGGTGGACGGCCGGGGCGCCTGGCCCGGTCCGCCCGGTCTACCCCCACCACTCCCACTGCCACCCGCCGCGGCTTGCAGGGAGGAGGTCACACCGGCGGACGGAGAGTAGGGGACGATCGCGGTGCAGGCGCCCGGCTGGCGAATGGTGAGGGTGGTGGGCAGGGCCGGCGGTGGGGCTGGGCCCGCTGCCGCACCGCCCGGCGCACCCTTGACCGGTGGCGTGTGAAAGCCGGTGTTGCCCGCCGGGGACAGGCGGCGGGGTTTGCGCGACGCGGCCGCGCCCGCCTTTTCCAGCAGGGCCTTCACAAAGGACGGCAGGGCCGGATCCAGGGCGCGCACGGCGGCCACGTCAGCCACATGCGAGGCAAGCAACGCGTCCAACAGGGCCGGGCCGGAGGTGGCCAGGGCCGGCGGGACGGGCAGGGTCGCCAGGCCACCCAAGGCCGGCCCGGCCAGGGGCGGCGCCCACCAAGTCGAGGGCGCGTGCGGGCCGACATCCATCGGCTCCGCTCCTTCGGCTTTCGTCTCCTCTTCCTCATCCACCCGCTCGTAGAACAGCATGTAAGCGCTGTAAGGCCGGTCCCCGCGCACCAGGGTGGACGCGGTCGGCCCCCCAAAGCAGTCACCGTCCAGGTCGTCCAGGTGCCAGGGGGTGACGGTCCCGTCATCGTATTTGAACCAGCGCCGGTCGTCAGGCGAGGAGGGTGGCGACGCGCCCGTCGCCTCCTCGCCTCCCTGGCCATCCACCCCCCGGGCCCAGGCCAGGTCCAGAGCCGCCGCGTCCGCGCCCGTCAGGGCCAGCAGGGTGTAGTAATGGCCCGCGTGCGCGGTGCCGGAGTGGATGATGACGCCGACCAGGCGGAACTGGGTGGAGACACGGCCGCCGCCGCGCCCGCCGGCGTCGTCCACGTAAGGTGCCAGGTCCAGGGCGTCGGTGAAGGTGTACCGGGAGGTGATCTTGTAACGATCATAGGTACGGGTGTCAAACTCGAAGCGCTTGAGGTGGATGGCGAGCGTGCCGGGCAGGGCTGCCCGGGCCAGGCGCGCACCGCGCGCGGCCTCCACGCGGGCGCCCGCCCCGCACCCCTCGCACTCCACCGCGTTGTCGCCCGCCATCGTCTCCGCCGCCACGTAGGCGGCCAGGGAGTCCGACAGGGAGGCCTTGCCCGCCACGTCCAGGGACAGGGCGGCAAAGGGCTCCACCCGCTGCGAGACGTGCCCAAACGGCCGGCAGGTCGTCTGCATGACCAGCGCCCCGCCCAGGCAGGCTTCCAGGGGCTTGCGGGCCGGGTCCCGGCAGGGGGCGGTAAGCAGAGGGGCCGCCGGGCCAGGCACCGTGCCTGCCTGCCCCTCCTCCCGCACCACGGCCGCCTCGACCTCCGCGTCCACCCCGTCTAGGAGGCGCGTAAAAAACTCGCACGCGTCCTGGTGCTCCCGCAGGTCGACGGCAGCGCCGTCCAGGTCCCGCAGGCTGTCCCAGAAGGCGCGGGGCTTGTGCTCCGCTCGGGCGCCCAGAGAGAGGTGGCCGAACACGACGGCCAGCTGGTGGGCGACCGAGTCGGCGCCAGTCGGGGATGGAGGTGGGGGCGGGGGTGGAGGCGGCGGGAGGGCGCCAGGCAGGACGGCAGTGGCGGCAGGCGCGGGTGCGGCCAGCCCCTTGAGCTCATTCGGGCCGGGCAGTGGTCCGGCCGCCGCGGATGCCAGCAACGCCGCCCGCACGGCGGGCCGCGCACACATGACCTGCAACGTCGCATTCATGTAGCAGGTGGCGGCCGCGTTGGCCAGGCCCGCCGGGTGTCCGGGCAGGCGGAGGGCGGGTGCGGCGGGCGGCAGCCCGGCCGACCCGTCGCCCCGGGCCGCGTCGGGGGCCGCGTCCAGGCGCAGCGTGCGGGGCGCGGGGCAGTGTAGGTCGGCCAGGGCGGACGCTGCAGCCGCAGCTGCGGCCGGCTCCAGGTCCGCCAGGGCAGACACCAAGTGGAAGGCGGCGGCGCGGACGGCCGGGTCGGCGCCCGGGCAGCGGACGGCGCGCGTGATGCGAGCGTCGCCGCCGAGGGCGGAGACGAGGGAGGGCGCGGGTACGGGTGCGCCGCCCTTCCATCGCCCCGCCACCAGCGCCGCCTCCGGAAAGAGCAGCCCCCGGAGCAGGTAGGACACCAGGGCCGGGGCGGTGGTGGCCAGGGCCGGGGCGGAGGTAGGGGTGGAGGGAGGCGGGGTGGTGGCCTCCCCACTGCCACCACCGGCTGCCATCACCACGCCCAGGGCTTCCACCAGGGCCGCCGCCGCGTGCAGGGCGGGGGCCAGCAGCGCTGCGGGTAGGGGTGACCAGTGAGATGACGACGAATTGTCCTCGCCAGCTAGGCGGAGCACGGCTGGCGGGGCCACGCGCGCCAGGGCGCCGCCCAGGCAGGCCTCTGCGGCCAGGCGGGTGGCCGCCTGGTGGCCCGGCAAGGCGTCCTTCAGGTCCCCGCACACAGATAGGAGCGCCTGGGACACTGCCCGAGCAACCGCGGCCGCTGTGGTCACAGGCACAGAAGTAGCAGGTGCCCCACCCTTGCCGCCCCAGGGCGCGGCCTCGCCCAGGACGGCCACCAGGTTGACCCAGCCGGCCGGGCGGGGCAGGACAGCCCGAGCCAAGGCGGGCGGGCCGCGGACGCCCCACTGGCGCACCCGGTGGCCGCCTAGGCCCGGGAACGCACAGGTCAGGGCGGCCTTAGTCGCAAATGCTAGCTCCAGACCCGCGCCGTCCGTGGACGGCGAGGTCAGCGACGCGGATAGGGCCGGGCAGGTGGCCGCGCAGCACAGGACGGCTAGGCCAGCCTCGGCGACCAGGGCGGCCGCGGGGGCGGGCGCCGCGTTGGCCGTCACCGCGTCCCAGCCCTCCCAGCCGCAACCGAACGCATCGCCCGCGGCCCGGGTCATGCAGCGCAGGGCCATTCGGGCCAGGGCGGTGGACATGACATCCAGCCGGCCGCCGCCGCCGGCCTCCCCAAATGCGGCCACGACGGCCTGCACCAGCGACGGCACGGGCTCAAGTTTGTTTCCCGTCTCGAACAGCAGGGCCGTCGCCAGGCGGATGGCGGCCAGACACAGACGGTAGGCCGGCACACCCCCACTTTTGCCAGCGCCCACACTGACGGTCTCGGCAAAGGCGACCACCATGGTCGGCACGCCCGCGGCGACGGCCGCCATGCGGCTCGCGCTCGTCGAAAGCCCCTCCTCTTCCTTAGCCGCGGCCACCGCCGGGTTCTCGTGGGGCGGGTTCGGCGCTTCCAGGTGGGCCGGAAACAGGAGCGCGTGTAGGCATTCCACTACGTACGCGGCGGCCGCGACGCCCGCGTTTGAGGCCCCGCGGAGGACGGCGGCGATGGTGGAGGAAGCGTCGCCGGGGCCGGCGGCAGCGACCACCTCACCAGCCCCACCACCAGCCGCCAGGGCAGACGCCAGGGCCTCCCGCATACTCTTGGACGTAGGCAGGGCATCTAGGACATGCACCGCCTGGCGGCGCAGGCCCTCACCCATGCCCACCCGCCCGGCGTTGGTCAGGCGGAGCAGGTCGTGTACAAAGGCTGGCGCGTTGGCGGCCGCGGTGGCCGGGCAGGTCGCCCGGCCCTGGTCGGCGGGCGTGGGCCGCTGGGTTTCGGTCCCGGCCACCCAGGACGCTGAAGACGTGTAGTGCAGGCGGGCGAGGTGGCGGCCGTAGCCCAGGGCGGACCCCGGTGGGCCCAGCCCCTTGCCGCCAATGTCCAGGCGGGGGGTCGCGTGCTGGACGACCCCCACGGTGCTCAGGCCCAGCGCCGCCAGGGCGGACGCCTCCACGTCCGCCACTGTCGCCGCCGAGTGGGTTGTGAAGTGGCCGGTCTGGCCCAGTACGTTGCCCACCACGTACAAGAACATGCGGGCCGCCCGACCGGCGTAGGCGTGCGGGCGGACGGGCGGGACGGAGGCTGTGTTGCACAGGCGGGCCAGCCGGGTCAGGATGGCCAGGTGTGCCGAGAGTGACGAGGCCGCGTCCGCCAGTGCGGCCACCGACGCGCCGCCACCCTGGTAATCACCATCATCATGCTCACCCCCACCATGCCCGCCCGCCAGGAGGAGGCTGAGCGCCGGGCCAGCGCGGGCGATGCACTCCTCAAACATGGCGTCCGCGGCGTGGCGGGCGTCTTCGGCCTCGCGGACCGCCCGCGCAAGGCTGGCAGCCGCGCTGCAGACGCTAGAGGCGGGTGGAGGCGGGGCCAGGCGGGTGTGCAGGGCGACAAGGCGGTCCGCGGCCGCATCCCGGACGTCCGCATCGGGCGAGGCCGTTGCGAACCGCCACAGCTGGTCCCGCCCTGCCACCAGGGCCAGGTCGGCCGTCTGGATGGGCGGGACGTGGCGCCCGCTCGCAAAGTCTTTGGGGCCGACCACCATGGCCGCCCGGCCACCGTCGTCGACCTCGCCGGTGACCCAGTCCCCGCCCACGCCGACCGCGTCAAAGCACGCTAGGAACAGGGCCCAGGCGGTGGCGCCCAGGTCGGTGGCCGCGACGGCCGCCGCGGCCTCCGCTGCGGCCGGGTCGGGCGGGACCCAATCCTCCGGGTGGTCCTCCTCCTCCGCGTCGGCCGCCGTCGTGGCGGTCGCCACAGGCGGACGCGGCCGCCCACCGCTCCCGTCCGCGCACAGGCGGGTGCACAACAGGGCGGCGGAGCCCTGGAACGCGCAGAAGGCGATCTCGGACTGCAGGCCGGCGGCGCTCTCGCGGGCGAGGTCGAGCAGGGCGCCCCGCACCGCGGTGACTGTCGGCCCCTCGCGGCCGACGCTGCCGCCGCCGCCGCCCGCCCAACCGGTGGTGACGTCCCACAGGTGGATCAGGGCGGAGGTTTTCATGTTGTGGGTGGAGTAGTAGAGCAGGGTGTGCAGGTACGCCAGGGCGTGGGCGGCCCGGGCGACGCCGACAGCGGCTGGGAGCGGGATGGCGAGGGGGGCTGTCGTGGACGGGGGCGTTTTGGCGGCCGTGGTGCCGCCCTCCATCCCCATGTCCTTTAACTCCACATCCGCGGCCCGCCCGATCTCCAGAGAGCTCCGCACGCACGCGCTGACCAGGTCGGTCACGCCGGCGTTGCCCAGGCGGTAAAAGTCGTCAAAAGCGACGTAGTTGGCAAGCCGCGTGTTTGCAGCGGCCTTGGCCCGTAAGCCCTTCCCGCCCGGCACCAGCTTGATCACGGCCGCGACAACGGCCAGGGCGGCCAAGCGTGCGGCCGGCGAGCGAGGGGGCGACCCCGACGCCGCGTGATCGGCCGCGGCGTCGGTGCCCGGAGCGCCGCCTGCACCCCACACCAGGCACGCCGCCCGGGTTAGGATATTGGAAACCGAGCCTTTTCGCGCGGTCGCCCCCTCGAGGTGCACGTACGAGCCGGCCGCGGAGGTGAGGGCCGCCACCGCCGCCGCCCGCCGCCAGCCGATGAGGGCGCCCAGCGGGACGTCGGCATGCCAGGGCGAGGCGAGGGCGCCCCGGGTGAAGGACTCAACCTCGACTGCGCCGGCGAGGGCGGCCGCGCCTGCGCCGTCGCCGTCGCCGTCGCCCTCCTCCCCACCACCGCGCCCGCAATCGGCCGCCAGGTGCAAGGCCTCACACAGGACAAAGGTTGCCAGGGAGCCGGCCGCATCCTCCCGGGCGGTGGCGGCCAGAAAGTTGAGAGCCCGGGCAGCCCGCCCGCGCGCGTCGCGGTCGTCAGCAGCACCACCGCCCGCCCCGCCATCCCCACCACCCTCCGCCGCGGCCCGGATGCGGCCTTGCAATTCCACCCGCTGCTCAGGGGGTAGGACTGATACGGAGGACGCGAGCAGGCTCTGAGCGGCCGCCCGCTCGTCGGGCGAGACGTCTGCCGACAGCACCGCAGCCGCCCACATCGCGTCCACGACCTCCCCGTCTACGCCGCCGTGGGGGGCGGCCGCCCGGAGGAGGGCGCCCACCTCGGCCGCGTGGTCCCGGTGGTGGAGGTTGGCGCCCAGCAGGCGGGCGATGACCCGGCTCCGGCGCAGCCAGTCGACCGCGCGTGCGGTGCGGGCGTGCTCCACCTCCTCCCGGCCCGGCCCATGGGCCAGGGACGGGCACTGGGCCACCAGAATGGCGCCCAGGCCGTCAGCAGTGGTTGCGGCGGTGATCAGAGACGCGCCCACCCGGGCGGCGGCCATGCCCCGCAGCAGGGAGGGGGCGGGCGGACGAGGGGTCGCGGCGGCGGCGGGTGCGCCCCCGCCACCACCACCACCACCCTGTTCCGCCGGCCCCAGCACGGCTTCGATGAAGGAAGCCCGGGCATGAAAGGCAGCGGTGTAGCCATGCACCAGGTCAGTCTTCAGCTGGTCGGCCAGGCCGGCCGGGTCGGCGTCGGGCAGCTCCTCCGCGGCCGCGCCCGACAGTGCTGTCAGCCCCGCGGCCAGGGCGCCCAGCCCCGCCTCCACCGCGTCCTCGAAAAAGTCGCACCCTTTATCGGCCTGCCCGTCGGCTAGGAGAGCCAGCGGATCGGCTGGCGGGGCGGCCACCGTCGCGGCGCCCAGCGCGGCGGGGTGAGCCACCGCGGCCACGTGCGCGGCCGACGCGCGCGAGGCCGCGCCCGCTGCTGTTTTCAGCAGCAAGATCGCGGGCTCCAGGACGCGCGCCCGCAGGATTTTCGGGTGCAGGAGCGGGGCGGTGAGGGCCAGGGCTCGGGCGGACGCCGTGCGCAGGGCCCAGGACGGCCCGCCCCCGGCCGGCGCGGCCAGTACCTTGGCCAGCGCTTGCAGGCCATATGCTCCGGCAAAGGCCGCGTGCGCCGGCACCGCCGCCTCGTAGGCGGCCGGGTCCGCGTCCTGCGAGCCGAAGACGGCTGGCTGGCCCTCTGGGCCATTGATCGGCCACGTGGCGTACCAGTAGGACGTCTTCCGCAGGGGGCGGACGACCCACTCGTTCTCGCCCCGGAACCGGAAGGGCCGTGGCGGCGCGAACAAACGGCTGACCTCCCTGGCCGTCGCGTAAATGGGGGCTGCCCGGTCCAGGGCGGGCACCAGGGCGGTCAGCAGCGGGCGTGCCTCTGCCTCATCCCACTTGGCCGGGGCGGCCGGGTGGGCGGCGCCCGCCAGACTGGCCGCGACCGCGGCGGTCTCCTCATTCCGGCAGGCCGAGGGCGCGCCGGACACCGCGCGGAGGACGACCTTGGCCGCCAGGATGGCGACCTGGCCGCCCATGGCCGTGCATCCGCGCCGGACACGCTCATCCCAGCTGGCACAGTGCTTGGCCCCGCCCAGGCAGCGCATGGCGTCCGGGATCAGGGAGTGCAGGGCGGTGCGGACCTGGGCCACGTCGGCGACGATGCCCGCGGCGCCCACACCCCGGCTCACCGCATCCTCCCGGGCGGCCAAGCTGTCCAGGCGGGCCTCCACGGCGGCCATCGTGGTCAGCAAGTCGAAAGGCATGATCACCCAGTTATTCCCCGACCCGTCGCTCAGGGCGGACGCGGCGTGGGCGTGCTCCGCCTCCGGCCAGGGGCGGGCCGGGTCGGACCCCAGCGCGAGGGAGCGGTTGACCGAGTAGGTGGGCGCCCGGGGGGAGGGCGAGCGCATTGGGCGAAAGTTGGACCGGGGGTTGTAGAACTGGTCTTCGTCGTTGTTGTCGGGCTCCTCATCGTCCACGGTGGTGTGGCGGTAGCTTTTGATGCCGTGGTAGGTCGGCCCGTGGTCGGCCGGGGGCGGCGAGTTGTGGCGCCCGCGCGGGCGGGCGCGGCGCTGCCCGGCCATGCCACCGCCCACGCCCCGCCGGCGGCGCCCGCCGCCGTCGCCGTCCGCCGCCGCCACCACCGTGCCGTGCGCGTACATGTCGGCCAGACCGGCCGTCGCGGCCTGGCCGGCCACCAGGCGGACCGCGTCCTGCACGCCCATGTTGGCCACGACGTCGTTGACGGCCTGCACCCTGGCCTCCTCCTCGGCGTGGCCGTGGCGGCGCCCGCTGCCAACCCGCCGCAGGCCGCGCCGGTGGTCTGGGCGGCCGCGGACTGTCGGCGGGCCGGACTCCTCGTCCGGGCTGTCCAGCAGGGAAAGAGGCTCATAGTAGCCTTCATACGCGTGCAGCACGGGCGAAGGCGGCGAGCCACCGGCGGAGGCGGCCGTGTCGCTGATGCCGTCCCCGCCCCGCCCGCAGTGCAAGTCGCGGCCGTCGTCGTCGCCCAGCGCGGCCTCCCAATCCGGTTCCTCCGGCTCGGACGTCGCCTCCGTGCGGCGCCCTGAGGACAGGTCGGTCAGGTCCTTGTCATCATCAAGCTCCCGCCCGTCGTCATCCTCCTCCTCCTCGTCGTCCAGGGCGGCGGCGCCAGAGTAGGGCGAGGCGGCCAGGCCGGCTGGCGGCGGCGGGTTGAAGGCCACCCGCGCCCCGCCCCGCCCGCCCGGGGTGACGGCAAAGCGCGCGGCGCCCCGGCCGCCGCGGCCGCTGCCGGGGGGCAGGCGCGCCGCCTCCGCCACGGCGGCCGGGACGCGGCGGCCGGGCGGGCGGTAGGGCGCGGCCGGGTCGGTGGCCGCCGCGGGCGAGACCTCCTCCTCCTCCTCCTCCTCCTCGTCCTCCTCCTCCTCCTCCTCCTCCTCCTCCTCGTCCTCGCGCTTCGTCGTCGCCGATCCCTTCAAAGTCCTCCGCCGAGGCCAGAGCGAGCCCGGCGCAGAAGCGGCAACCGCCCTCGAGCGACAACGGGCCGATGCTGCCCTTCTGCTTCCTCTCTTGCTCCTTCTGGAGCTCCTCGAGCGCCGCCTCGAGCGCCGCGGCACGGGCCGCGGAAGCCGCCCCGGCCCGGGACGCGACCGAGGCGGAGGCCAGGGCGGCCTTGAGCTGCGCGGCGAGGGAGGCTCTGTTGTCGTTGGTTTTTTTTTTTTTGCAGCAGGATCAGAGAGACTGCGAGATGAAATCGAAACACCACCGCTGCCCCGCTTTTCCTCTTCTTTCTCCTTCTTTGTTCCGCCTCGTTTGAAACCTCTCGGGTGTCCGAGAAGGTTGCTCTTGTGCCGGAAAGGGAAAAAAGGACTCGAGGGGGGAAAACGAAAGGCCCGTCCGACAAAAAAAAACGCACTCCTTTTCGTCGGCGGCCCTGAGCGCCGCCGCGGCGCCGCTGGCTTTCGCGCCCGTCGCCGTGGCCGTCGAGGCCAGAGCCTTGGCCGCGCAGGTCAGCTGGGCGAGGGCGAGGTCAGCCATTGATATAGGAGGAGTGCGAGGGGGGGGGAGGAGACGAAGCTGGCGGTTGTTTTTGGTGCTGCGTCGAAGAGGAAGGAGCCAAGGAGAAAGCGAGAAATGAAAGAAAGAAAGAGAGAGAGAGAGAGAGAGAGAGAAATGAAAATGAAAATGAAAGAGAGAGAGAGCAAGAGTTTCTTCGACCTCTGCTACAGTTAGAGCAAT
>Ga0315283_10002025_pt1 | contig 16718 bp, 16 predicted proteins | sample YL17G09_0_MG_FD_204541 | JGI IMG/M metagenome (GOLD analysis project Ga0315283, IMG submission 204541) | Sediment microbial communities from Yellowstone Lake, YNP, Wyoming, USA - YL17G09_0 | ecosystem: Environmental > Aquatic > Freshwater > Lake > Sediment | place: USA: Wyoming | collected... | reverse complement strand
CCGGTGAAGGCCAGGAAGTACCGCCAGGAAAATCCGCCTCAAGAGTCCGAAGTCTGCACCATGTGCGGCGAGTTTTGCGCCATTAAACTGGTCCGTGATTATTTGAAACGGCCGTGAAACCCTCAGGACGTAGCGGTGCCCCCGATGTAGTGGCCGGATAGAGGGACATGGTTTTGTGCCCGCCTATTTTGATGGCTTTCTGGAACCTCTCTGGCTGAAACGGTATCGGTGTCTGGATTGCGGCTGTGTGATCCGTTTACGACCTCGGGGTATTTTAAGCATTTTCAGGCCCCCATCAACACTATTCGCGACTGTCTGGCCTATTGGGTCCGCTATCACCGGTGGAAAGCCGGTCCTTTCCCAAACGCATCGCCAGCCCCTGTTTTTGATGCAAAATATCCCTTGACATGCAAAAACAGCCCCCCTATACTTCGACCCCAAAGCAAAGTTTTATCCAAAATCTTTCCCGCGAAGGAGGAAATCCAGGCCTATCAAACGGGCGCTTTACAATCATATTAAATAATGTTTTGCCGCCGGAGGGGCTGTCCTCCCAAAGGGTCGGCCGGGACAATTCGGGTATCAATTTTGGCATCTCCCTTTCAATAGGCCCTATTCCAATAAGAAAACTCTGGCGACAGCCGGAGGCTCGACCAAGTTGCTTGCAAAGAAAGCAACCGGGTAACAGAGGACTTGGCGCGGGAGGGACCGTCGTTTAACCCACCGCCTGACGAACCGGAGTAAGGAGAGCAAACCGTTGCAGCCGATAGGGATCATTGCCAACCCTGCCTCTGGTAAGGATATCCGGCGTTTGGTGGCGTACGGGTCGGTGTTTGACAACAACGAAAAGGTCAACATAGTCAGACGGCTTCTACTCGGCCTGGACGCCGTGGGAGTGCGGGAAGTCTTGTTCATGCCGGATTATTTCGGCATCGGGGTTAGGGCCTTGGAAAATCTGGAGGTCGGGCTCAAGGCCGGGTTTCTGGACATGGCCATGGAGGGGATCCAGGACGATTCCACACTCGCCGCGGCCAAGCTGAACGAACTGGGAGCGGCCTGCATCATCACGTTGGGGGGCGATGGGACCAACCGGGCCGTGGCCAAAGCCTGCGGGGACACTCCAGTGCTACCCATTTCCACCGGCACCAACAACGTGTTTCCTGCAATGATCGAGAGCACCCTGGCCGGTATCGCCGCCGGTCTGCTCTGCACCCATCCTTCGTTTCGTGAGACCTGCGTCCGCCGGATGCCTCGGCTGGATATCCACAACAACGCGAAACTGGTGGACCTGGCCTTGGTGGACGTGGTGACTTCCCCTCCCGGGTTTATCGCCTCCCGGGCGCTGTGGGACGTTTCGTCGATCCGCGATATTTTCCTGGCCCGGTTCGAGGCGGGACACATCGGATTTTCTTCGGTGGGCGGACATTTGGGGTTAGCGCCGCGCTCCGACCAGGGTCTGCACCTGGTCATCGGGGACAATGGCCGGGAGGTCCTGGCGCCTATCGCTCCAGGCCTGATTCGTTGGGTGAAAATCCAGTCCTGCCGGCCGATCGATCCGGGTGAAGCTATCCCAATTTTGCCGACGCCGGGGCTGGCGGCCCTGGATGGCGAACGAGAATTGGTCGTCAAGGCGGGTGATCAATTGACTGTCTCTTTGAATCTGGATGGCCCCCAGGTGGTGGATACCTCGGAAACCATCCGCCAGGCCGCGTCAGAGGGTTTTTTCATAAAACCGATCGTAAGATCTTAAGGAGAAAGGAGTCGAGATGATGGATCTACCGAAGGAAAAGTTATTGTCCATGTACAAGACCATGGTCGCCATTCGGGGCTTTGAGGAATCCCTGGCCGAGGCGGTCACAGCCGGGACCCTGCCCGGATTTGTCCATCTGGGCGTGGGACAGGAGGCGGTCCATGTGGGCGTCTGCAGCGCCTTGCGGCCCACGGACTGGATGTCCAGCACCCACCGGGATCACGGCATGATTCTGGCCCGGGGCGCGGACATCAAGCGGATGCGCGCCGAGATCTTCGGCAAGGCCACCGGATACTGCAAAGGCAAGGGCGGTTCCATGCACTTGGCGGTCTATGACAAGCGGGCCACTGGGTGCAACGGCATTCTCGGCCCCAGCCAAACCATCAACAATGGGGTGGCCCTGGCCCTGAAACGGGAAGGCCAGGGGAACATCGCGGCCGTAGTTTTCGGAGACGGCGCGGCCCATCGCGGAGAATTTCACGAAGCGCTGAATTTCGCCGCCTGCTGGAAGCTGCCCGCTCTGGCCATCTGCGTGAATAACCACTACGCGATCAGCGTCTGCTTTGACGACGCCTGTTCGGTGGATGACATCGCCGCCAGGGCCGCGGGTTACGGCATTCCCGGCTTGGTGGCCGACGGCAACGATGTCATGGCCGTGTACGAGGCGGTCTCGCAAACGGCCAAAATCATCCGCGAAGGCAAAGGCCCGGCGCTGCTTGAACTGAAGACCTCCCGCTGGCGTGGTCATTTCGAGGGCGATCCCCAGCCTTACCGCACTCCCGAGCAACTCGCGACCGACAAGAAGAAAGATCCCATCGCCCGTTTCGCCAAACAGCTTCTGGAACAGGGGTTGGCCACGGACGCGGAACTCCAGGCCCTCAAGGTCCAGGCGGACCAGGAACTCCAAGAGGCCATCGAGTTCACGGATAAAAGTGATTATCCAGGTCCCGAGGAGCTTTTCACAGATCTATTCTACACGGAAAGGAGGGCGGTCTAATGAGGGAAATCACTTTTGCCGAGGCTATCCGGGAAGCGCTTCGTCACGAAATGAAACTCGACGACAAGGTCTTCATTTTCGGTGAAGACGTCGGCGCGTTCGGCGGCTGTTTCGGAGTGACCGCCGGGTTGTTCCAGGAATTCGGTCCGGACCGCGTTATGGACACGCCCATATCCGAGTCGGCCATCCTGGGCACGGCCTTAGGCGCCGCCCTGATGGGGCTCCGGCCGGTGCCGGAGATCATGTTCATCGACTTTACCACGGTCTGCTTCGACTATCTGACCAACCAGGCTCCCAAGGTGCGCTACATGTGCGGCGGTCAGGTCCAAAAACTACCCCTGGTGGTGCGCACCACGTCGGGCGGCTGGATTCGTGCGGCCGGCCAACATTCCCAATCGTTGGAAGGCTGGTTCACTCAGGTGCCGGGCCTCAAGGTGGTCATGCCCGGCACGCCGTACGACGCCAAAGGCTTGCTGCTGGCCGCCCTCCGGGACAACAATCCGGTGCTGTACATTGAGGAAAAAGCTTTGTACGCCACATCGGGCCCGGTCCCCGAGGAAGAATACCTCGTACCCTTGGGCCAGGCCGAAGTCAAGCGCACCGGTAAAGACGTCACCCTTATCACTTACGCCGGGATGCTGGGTCATACGCTGGCCGCAGCCGAAACCCTGGCCGGCGCCGGGATCGACGCCGAAGTCGTGGACCTGAGGACCCTGTCTCCCTTGGACCACGACACCCTGGCCAAGTCGGTCCAAAAGACCCACAAGGCCGTCGTGGTGCAGGAGGCATGCGAAATGGCCGGCGTAGCGGCCCAGGTCATCAAAAGTCTAGTGGATTCTTCCTTCGGCTACCTGGATGCCCCGATCAAGACGGTGGCGGCGTTGAACACGGTTATCCCCTTCAGCCCGCCGTTGGAAGACATAACGCTGCCTAGCGCGGACAAAGTGGTTCAGGCCGTCAAGGCCCTGATGGCCTGATAAGAGGATTTGATCGGACTCTTGACCCGGCCGATGGCCAGGTCAAAAGCAGTGAGTTGAAGCCTCCGGTGGTGGTTCGGCTGGACCTTCGCCGGAGGCCAGGAACGATTGCTGTAACCAGAAAAAGGGAGTAACGACGTGGCTTTCAAGATCACCATACCTAAATGGGGCCTGACCATGAAAACGGGCAAGATCACCAAGTGGTTCAAGAACGAAGGGGATCCGGTTCGGAAGGGGGAGGCGTTCTTCGAGGTGGAGACCGAGAAGATCACTAATACGGTTGAATCGACGGCGGAAGGCCTGGTCTTCCAGATCGTGGTTCCCGCGGGAACCACCGTGCCGGTGGGGACGGTGGTGGCCGTCGTGGCCGAGGCGGGGGAACAGCCCGAGCGTATCGAGGGCCTTCAGGCGGGTGAAGTCGCCGCGGCGCCCGAAAAGGCCCGGGCCAAGACCCAGCCGGAAAAGCCGAAAGAAAAAGCCTTTGTCCAGGCCAGCCCGGCGGCCCGTCGCCTGGCCAAGGAACTGGGCGTGGACTTGACCCTGGTGCCTGGTTCCGGCCCGGAAGGCCGCGTCACGGAGGCCGATGTCACGAAGGTCCACGAAGAAGGCCCGCCCCGGCCCAAGATCACGCCCCTGGCCGAGGAAATGGCCCGCCAGGCCGGCCTGGATATTTCCCAGATCCAAGGCACGGGCGAAGGCGGCAAGATCACCAAGGAAGACGTACAAAGGGTCCTGGCGGGGCCTCCCGAAGCCCCGGCGGAGCAGCAGGAAGCGCTCGGCGGGGTCAAGTCCGTGCCCTATTCCGGCATGCGCCGGGCCATTGCCGCCAACATGTACAATAGTCTGCACAATACGGCCCAACTCTCCGTCTTCACCGAAGTGGACATGACCGAAGCCCTGCGCTGGCTGGACTCGGTCCGGGCCGAGTACGCCAAGGACGAGTCCGTGCGGGTTTCCTTGAACGATATCGTCATCTTGGTCACTTCCCGGGCCTTGAAGCGTTTCCCCAGGATGAACTCGAACCTGGTTGGGGACGAGATTCTGCTCTTCGACGATGTCAACATGGGCGTGGCCGTGGCCCTGCCGGAAGGCCTGATTGTTCCGGTATTGCGGCGGGCTGACAAGAAAGACCTGCTCACCATCGGCCGCGAGGCCCGGCTTCTGGCTAAAAAGGCGCGCGAGGGCTCCCTGTCCGTGGACGAGGTCACCGAGGGCACGTTCACCATCACCAACGTCAGCATGTTCCAAGTCGATGGCTTCACTCCCATCCTCAAGCCGCCCGAGACGGGCATCCTCGGCGTCGGCCGTCTCAGGAAAAAGCCGGCGGTGGTCGGCGACCAGATCGCCATCCGCTCCATGATGTTCCTGAGCCTGTCCTTCGACCACCAAGTCGTGGACGGGGCGCCGGCCAACGAGTTCCTGCAGACCGTGGCCCGATACCTCGAAAACCCCTACCTGGGCATCTAGGAGGTGCAACGATGTATGACGTGGTGGTGATCGGCGGAGGACCCGGAGGTTATGCCGCCTCGATTCGCACGGCGCAACTCGGCGGGCGGGCCGCAATGGTCGAAGCCTCGATTATCGGCGGCGTCTGCGTCAACTCCGGTTGCATTCCGACCAAGGTCTGGCACAGGGCGGCTTACTTGCTCACGAATCTGCGCACCGCGGGCGATTTCGGGATCAAGGCCGCCCTGGAGGGTCTGGACCTGGACGCCCTCAAATCCCGCAAGGACGGCGTGGCCGGCGACATCCGCCTCGGCATGGAGGGCCTTTTGAAGAACAATGGCGTTGAGCTGATCCCGGGCCGGGCGGTCTTGAAGAGCCCGCGCGAAGTGGAGGTGGCTGGCAAAATCCTCGAAACCCGGAAGATCATTCTGGCCACCGGCGGTACGCTGGCCCTGCCGGAGACGCCCGGATTAGAGGATGCAGCTCTGACCACCAGCCAGGCCCTGGACTTGACCCGCCTCCCGGCTTCGATCCTTGTCTGGGGCGGCGGGGCCATCGAAGTCGAGTTAGCCGCCTTGCTCCAAGTTTTCGGAGTCAAAGTCACCCTGATCGAAAAAGAGCGTCGGATTCTGCCCCGGGAAGACCACGACGCCAGCCAGCGGGTCGCTCAAGGCCTGCGCGAACTCGGCGTGGAACTGCTGACCCGTTGCGACTTGACGTCCGTGACCCCGGCCAAGGGCGGGTTCGACGCGAAACTCGGCGGCGCCGAAGAACGGACCATAAACGTGGAACGGGTGCTGATCAGCGCCCGCCGGCCCAACACCGCCGGCTTGGGTTTGAACGGCCTGGGCATCAAACTGAACGACGAAGGCGGCATCCAGGTCAACGATTTCCTCGAAACCACGGCGTCGGGCGTCTATGCCATCGGCGACTGCACCGGCGGCTGGATGCTCAGCCATGCGGCCTCGGCCATGGCCGTCACCTCGGCCGAAAACGCCATGGGCCAGACGAAGAAGTTCCCCTTTCACCTGATCTCCCGGGGCATCTGGACCATACCGGAAGTGGGTGCGGTGGGACTTTCCGAAGAAGAGGCCGAAAAACAAGGCCGCGAGGTGGAGACCGGGAGCTTCCCTTACGCCATCAACGGCTTGGCCATGGCGCGCAACGAGATGGCCGGCGAAGTCAAGGTGGTCTTTGATCCCGAGTTCGGTGAGATTCTGGGGGTCCACATCGTGGGCGCCGGGGCCACGGAACTGATTGGCGAGGCCGTGCTGGCCATGCAGCTTGAAGGCACGGTCAAAGAGCTGGCGGCCGGCTTCCGCGTGCATCCGACTTATTCGGAAGCCGTCGTGGACGCGGCCCGCGACGCCCTGGGCTGGGCCCTGTACCTGCCCAAACGATAAAAAACGATGATCCCCGAGTCCCGCCCACCGCTGGAAGTGCTCGACTGGGGCCGCCTGGATTACGGCGAAGCCCTGCGACGGCAATGGGCCCTAGTGACGGACCGAATTGCCGACCGTGCGCCGGATCGGCTGATCCTGGTCGAGCATCCGCCGGTGGTGACGGTGGGCCGGAGCGGCGGCGAGGGCGACCTCCGGGTGCCTCGGGAAGTCATCCAGCGGGCGGGAATCGATATCCACGAGGTGGACCGCGGCGGGCAGGCCACCTATCACGGCCCGGGTCAACTGGTGGCCTATCCCATCACCAAACTGCGGGTCAAAGACCTGCACTGGCGCCTCCGGTCGCTCCTGGAAATCACAGCCTCGGTGCTACGCGATTACGGCCTGGAACCGGAAATGAAGGCCGGGCGCCCGGGGTTGTGGGTGAACGGCGCCAAGATCGCCAGCGTCGGACTGGCCGCGCGGCGCTGGGTCACGTACCACGGCCTGGCCCTCAACGTAAACACGGAACTTGGCGGCTTCAACTTCATCATTCCCTGCGGACGGCCGGAGGAGCGGGTCACTTCCCTGCAAGAGTCCCTGGGACGGCCCGTCAACCTGGAGGAGGTCAAGGGTAAGTTCGTCGCGGAATTCGTCCGGACGTTGGGCTATCGATGGGTCGGCAGCCAAGAGACAACCTCTTCCCGGCGCCCGGAATGGCTGGTCCGTCCCAATCCGGACGGAACCGCCATTGACCGGATGGAAACCAGGTTGGGCCGCCTGCGCCTGGCTACGGTCTGCCAGAGCGCCCACTGCCCCAACCTGGGCGAGTGCTTCCAGCAGGGAACGGCGACCTTCATGATTCTGGGGAGGAACTGCACCCGGCGTTGCCGGTTCTGCGCGGTGGACAAAGGACGGCCGGAACCGGTGGATCCGGACGAACCGGAGCGAGTGGCCCTGGCCACCCAGGACCTCGGCTTGCGCCATGCAGTGGTGACCTCCGTGACCCGGGACGACCTGCCGGACGGGGGGGCCGGGCAATTCGCTAGAACCATCGAAAACCTGCGAGCCGTGTGCCCCGAGGCCACGGTCGAGGTGCTGGTTCCGGATTTCCAAGGTTCGGTAAACGCCTTGGAAAAAGTCATGACAGAGCGGCCGGACGTTTTCAACCACAATCTGGAAACCGTGGCCCGGTTGTACGGATCTGTCCGGCCCGGGGCCGGGTACCGCCGTTCACTGGGGGTGTTACGCTACGCGGCCGGTTACAGCCTGACGGTCAAGTCCGGTCTGATGCTGGGACTGGGCGAGACCGAGGCGGAAATCCTGGAGACCCTCCACGATTTGAAGCGTTCCGGGTGCCGCCTGGTGACGCTCGGGCAGTACCTGGCGCCTTCCCGGGACCACCTGCCCGTGGTGCGTTACCTTTCGCCGGCGGAGTTCGACGCCTGGGGGGCCGAGGTTCTGGGCCTGGGATTCGCCGGCGTGGCCGCCGGCCCCCTGGTCCGCAGTTCCTACCGGGCGGAGGCGATGTGGACGGCATCATTAACGGCTGGAAGTGAGAGACATTATGGCCAAGAAAAGATTTATCGTGGAACTGGGCACGGGAGTTGACCTCCACGGCGAGGACGTCACCGAAGCCTGCTGCCGGGCGGTCAAGGACGCCATCTCCCGGACCTGTCTGTGCGGACTCTTGGAAATTCTGGAGATGTCCAGCCTGGACGGGGTCGAGGTGGAGATTCTGGTGGCCTGTCCCAAACCAGGAGAGGTCGATCTGGAAAGAGTGAAAGGACAGGTTCCCATCGGGTGCAAGACCGCCGCGGCCGTGGCCGGAGGTCTTCAGACCCAGGGGATCTGCGTGCCCAAGTTCGGACCGGAGTGCGACCAGATCATGGTGGCCAATGCCTCGATCACCGTCTGGGTCAATACCTGAAGGAGACCAGGAGGGGAATAGGGAACGTGATCGCCTAAAGGGACCCACGTGAACGCCAACGATGTTTCGACTTTGAACAAGGAGGTAAAGGAACTATGGGCCTGAACAACGAGAAGATGATCTCCATGTACACCAACATGGTCAAGATCAGGCTGTTTGAGGAAAGGGTGGCCGAACTTTTCGCCGCCGGCAAGATTCCGGGTTTCGTCCATCTATACGTCGGCGAGGAGGCCGTGGCCACGGGCGTGTGCGCCGGCTTGAACGACAAGGACTACATTACCAGCACCCACCGCGGCCACGGGCACCTCATCTCGAAGGGCGGGGACGTCAAGCTGATGATGGCTGAACTCTTCGGCAAGAAGACGGGATACTGCAAAGGCAAGGGCGGTTCCATGCACATCGCCGACATGGATCTGGGCATCATGGGGGCCAACGGCATCGTTGGCGGCGGTCCGCCGCTGGCGGCGGGTGCGGCCCTGGCGGCCCAGTATCGGGGCACGGACAACGTGGCCGTCTGCTTCTTCGGCGATGGCGCCTCGAACCAGGGCACGACGCACGAGGCCATGAACCTGGCTTCCTGCTGGAAGCTACCCGTAGTCTTCGTCAACGAAAACAACCTCTACGGCATCTCCTGCTGCACCTCGAAGTCCATGTGCGTCGCGGACATCGCCGACCGGGCCGCCGCTTACGACATGCCCGGTGTGGTCGTGGACGGCAACGACGTGATCGCGGTTTACGAGGTGGCCACGGAAGCGCTAAAACGCGCCCGGGCCGGCGAGGGGCCGTCGCTGATCGAATGCAAGACCTACCGCCATCGCGGTCACTTCGAGGGCGACCCTTGCGTCTACCGCCCCGAGGAGGAAGTCGAGGAGTGGAAGGCCAAAGACCCCATTCCCCGTTTCGAGAAAAAGCTCCTGGAGCTAAAGATCCTGACCCCGGACACGGTCAAACGGATTCGGGAGTCCATCGCCAAGGACTTGGCCGCGGCGGTCCAGTTTGCCGAAGAAAGCCCGCTGCCCGACCCGAAAGAAATCCTCGATGACGTCTATTCCGTCTGACGGGGTCTGGTTGAACCGGCGCGGACCCAGGCGCTTTCGAATTTTTGCAAAAGGGAGGAGAATTACATGCCAACCATGAATTTTTCAATGGCCATCAACGAGGCCCTGCGGCTCGAGATGGAGAGGGACCCCAATGTCTATATCGTCGGCGAGGACGTCGGCGCGTTCGGGGGCTGTTTCGGTGTCACCAGCGGGTTGCTGGCCCAGTTCGGGGAAAAGCGGGTGCGCGACACGCCCATCACCGAGAGCGCCATCGTCGGGACGGCCGTGGGCGCGGCTGCGGCCGGTCTCCGGCCGGTGGCGGAACTCATGTTCGTGGATTTCATCGGCGTGGCCCTGGATCAGCTTTACAACCAGGCGGCCAAGATGAAGTACATGTTCGGCGGCAAGGCCAAGATTCCCATGGTCCTCCGGATGTCCTGCGGGGCGGGCATCGGCGCCGCGGCCCAGCATTCCCAGTGCCTCGAGGCTTGGTTCATGCACGTGCCCGGCCTCAAGGTGGTCATGCCCAGTACACCCGCCGACGCCAAGGGCCTGCTGATGGCCTCCATCCGGGACGACAATCCGGTGGTCTTCCTGGAACACAAGATCCTGTACGGGTTGGAGGGCGAGGTTCCGGCCGGGGAATACATCGTGCCCCTGGGTAAGGCCGACGTCAAGCGGATCGGCACCGACGCGACCATCGTGGCCACGGCGGCCATGGTTCACCGCTCCCTGGAAGCCGCGGAAAAGCTGGCCGCGGAAGGGATCAACGTCGAAGTGATCGATCCCCGGACCCTCTCGCCTCTGGATACGGCGACCCTATTGGAATCGGTGCGCAAGACCCACCGCCTGGTGATCGTCCACGAGGAAGTCAAGTTCGCCGGGTCGGGTGCGGAAATAGCCGCCATGGTGGCCGAGGAAGCCTTTGATTTTCTCGACGCCCCGATCCTGAGAGTAGCCGCGCCGTTCACCCCCGTGCCCTTCTCGCTGGTCCTCGAACAGGAATACATCCCGAGCGTGGACAAGATCATGGCTGCGGTTAAGAAGGTCGTCGGAAGGTAACCCTATCGCCCCCGGTCCCGGCTTCGGCCGGGACCGGGACCGGAATCATTAGATAAGGAAACGGCCCCTGTCTTTCGTGGGAATCGTCGCCAATCCGGCCTCGGGCAAGGACATCCGCCGCCTGGTGGCTTTCGGCAGCGTCTTCGACAACCAGGAGAAGGTTCGCATCGTCCGACGCGTTCTTCTGGGGCTCGCAGCCGTGGGTGTGGAACGCATTTGTTTCATGCCCGATTACTTCGGTATCGTTCTCCGGGCCGCGGAAAACCTGAAGCTAAAGAGCCCGCTCTTCCCGCTCAACTTCAAGGCCACGGCCACTCAGGAAGATTCCACCACAGCGGGAAGGATCATGGCGGAACGCGGAGTGGATTGCATCGTCACCCTGGGCGGTGACGGCACCAACCGGGCCGTGGCCAAGGGCGCGACGTCCGTGCCGCTTTTGCCCATCTCCAGCGGAACGAACAACGTCTTCCCCAAGATGGTGGAAGGTACCATCGCCGGACTGGCCGCGGGACTGGTGGCCCAGAAGCGGGTTCCCCTCGAGGAAGCCGCGGTTTTTTCCACCATGCTGGAAGTGCTCCTGGACGGACGAGTCGTGGACATCGCCTTAGTGGACGCCGTGGTCTACGACGACCCTTTCATCGGCTCCCGGGCTGTCTGGGACATGGACAAGGTTCGCCAGATTTTTTTGAACCGGGCCGAACCCGACAGTATCGGCCTGTCCGCCATCGGCGGATTGATCCACCCCGTTCGACCGGAAGAACCTTATGGGTTGAGCCTGGTCCTGGGCCACCCGGGCCGCCGGGTCACCGCACCGGTGGCTCCGGGCATGATCAAGACCGTCAGCCTGGCTTCACAAAAAGTCATGGGCCTGAACGAGGCCGTGGAGGTCATCGCCCGACCGTCCGTCCTGGCCCTGGATGGGGAACGGGAAGTTGAAGTAAGAGAAGACCAAACGGCTGCGGTGCGCCTCAAAAAGGACGGGCCGATCATCGTGGACGTGCGCCGGACCATGACCAGCGCCATGAAACGCGGAGTGCTGGCTCCAGAATCGCCCGAAGTTTGAGGCCAGTCTCGTTGGTTGCGAAGAATCGACCTATTTATTACAGGAGGTTTTAACATGTCTGGTCCCTTGAAAGCGGCATTTATCTTTGTGGCCCCTGACGCCGACCCGGCCAAACACCGGGCCTGGGTGGAAACCCCGCAAGTCCATCTCCTGGCGGTTGCGGCCAAGAATTACGAGGACTCGGCGAAACTGGCCAAGGAACTGGCCGCCGAGGGCATCCAGGCCATCGAACTGTGCGGGGGCTTCGGCAATCTCGGCCTGGCCAAAATCGTGGCCGCCGTCCAAGGGAAAATCCCGGTGGGTGCGGTCCGTTTCGACCTGCATCCTGGCCTGGGCGGACAGAGCGGGGATGCGTTGTTCGGTTGATGGCGCCGGACCAGCTTGATGAAACAGGTATTTGCCGCCTGCCTGCTGGCGTGGGCGGGCCTGTTCTGGATGGCGGCGGAGGCCCGGGGCTCGGGGCCGATCACCGATCCCGGCGTTAAGGTCTCCGTCCGCGATCGGAATTCCTGCCTGGAATGCCATGACGCGGTCACGGCCAAGACCCTGGAGGCCTCGCCGCATGCCCGCTTATCCTGTCTGGTCTGCCATCCGCTCGCCTCCAAGACTCCGCACGACGACCGGCCTCCGGTGAACTGTCAGGCCTGCCATCCGCGACACGGGGAAGCGCAAGCCCATGACGCGCACCTGTCGGTGACCTGCCAGGCCTGCCATTTTGAAGACGTTGTCCCGGTGCGGGATGCCGGCACGGGCCGTGTCGGCTGGCGAGCGGCCTCCATCACCGGCCGTCGGTTCCAGGCCCATGCTCTGGCCGCCGTGGGTCGTGAAGAAGCCTGCCGGCGGTGTCACGCGGCCGGGAACACGGTCGGCGCCGCCGCCGCCGTCCTGCCAGCCAAGAGCATCCTTTGTCTGGCCTGCCATCCGGCCACTCTCGCCGTCGGGGATACGGTCACGATCATCTCTCTGGCGATCTTCTTCCTCGGGTTAGTCTGGTTGGGCCCCGTCTGGTTTTCCGGAGGACGTTCCCAAGAAAAATACAGGGGGCATGAATTTTCGGTCGGGGCGGCCGCGGTCCTGACCACGGCCTTTTACGACGTGTTGCTCCAACGACGGTTATGGCGGCAGTCGCCCCGCCGTTGGGCGATCCACGGCCTGATCTTCCAGGGGATGCTCTGGCGCTTCCTGTGGGGGCTGGCCGCCTTGATCCTTTCCAGAATTCACCCGGAAGGCCGCCTGGCCTGGGTGCTGCTGGACGTCAACGTCCCATTGACCGCTTTCCTTTTCGACCTGACGGGGGTGATGATCGTCCTCGGAGTGCTTCTGGCCTGGCGGCATCGGGCTCGCCCCGGCCTACCGCCGCCGGACGGTTTGCCGCGTCCGGACTGGTGGGCTTTAGGTCTGCTGGGCGGCTCTGTTGTCCTGGGTTTTATCGTGGAAGGGACGCGAATCGCAATGACCGGTGCGCCTCCCGGCTCGGGGTTCGCGTTCCTGGGCGCCGCGGTGAGCCGGCTGTTAATCGGACGCTCCGGACTTACCGAGCTGTACCCCTGGTTATGGTATGTCCACGCCGGGCTTTGGGGCGCGTTTGTGGCCTATATCCCCTTCAGCCGCCTGCTTCATATCGTCCTGGCGCCGGTGGTCCTGATCGTCAACGCCGTAAGGGGGCGTTAAGCACAAGGAGGAAGAAAATTGGAAATTCAAGGATACAACCTGCCCGAGGATCTCTATTACGACCAGGATCATTACTGGTTCAAAATGGAAGGCGGCGTGCTGGTCATGGGCATGGATGATCTCGCCCAGAAGCTGGCCGGGGAAATCGTCTATGTCCAACTCCCGTTCGAAGGTAAGAAAGTCCAGGCCGGCAAAAAGTTCGCCAAGGTGGAATCCGGCAAGTGGGTCGGCAAGGTCTTGTCGCCGGTGGACGGGGGGATCGTGGCCGTCAATCAGGCCCTCGAAACCAACCCCAAGCTGATCAACCAGGACTGCTACGGCGCTGGCTGGATGTATAGGATCAAGCCAGACAATCCTGGCCAGATCGACAGCCTGGTCCACGGGGCCGACAACATCCGGAAGATGCTCCTGGTGGATATAGAAAGATTCAAGAAAGGCTGAGAGTGACCGCTCAAGGATACAGCCGGCGGCAACTCCTGGAATTGTCCGCCTGCACCGATTGCCGCCTCTGCGTGGATGGTTGCCCCGCGGTGGCGGCCACGTGCGACGGCCGCCTGTCTGGGGCGTATCGCCTGGCCCGGCTACGCCGGATCGTTCGTGGCCGCGCCGGGCTTTTGGCCCTCCTACTGGGGCGGAAGGAGCCCACGGCGGACGAACTGAAGGATTTCAGCGAGACCGTCTTCAAGTGCACGCTGTGCGCCAATTGCCAGGAAGTCTGCCCGGTGGGGTTGGGTTTGAAAGACCTGTGGCGCTCCCTGCGCCGGGACTTGGTCCAATCCGGGGCCTATCCCGAAAAAATCGACGCGATCCGCGAGAACCTGGCGGAAAGCCATAATGTCTTCGGTGAAAAGAACGAAGAGCGGGCCGATTGGGTCGAGGACCTGCCCGATCCTCCAGACCACGGCTATCTCAAGAAACAGGCCGACGTGGTCTACTTCACCGGTTGCGTCGCCGCCTTCTATCCCCTGGCCCAGAAGGTTCCCCTGGCCCTGGCCGAAATCCTTGACCGGTTCGAAGTGGATTTCACCTTGCTGGGCGAAGAGGAATGGTGCTGCGGCTTTCCACTGCTAGGAGCCGGCCTTGAACCGGAGGCCGCCGCGGTCATCGAACACAACGTCGAGGCAATACGCGCCAAAGGCGCCGGACGGGTGATCTTCGCCTGCCCGTCCTGTTACCAAATGTGGCGGGAGCATTATCCCCCCGGGATGGAGATCGCCCACGTTACGGAGTTCCTGCTGGACCAGCTGAAAGCCAGGCCGAAGGTGTTGAAGACCGTGCCGCTCAAAGTCACCTACCACGACCCCTGCGATCTGGGGCGCGGGGCCCGGGTCTTCGAAGCTCCCCGGGCGCTCATCCGGGCTGTCCCAGGGGTGGAGCTGGTAGAAATGGCGCACAACCGGGAAAACTGCCGTTGTTGCGGGGGGGGCGGCAACCTGGAGATGGTCTCGCCCGAACTTTCCAGCGCCATCGCCCGAGACAAAATCGAGGAAGCGCTGCGGACCGGCGCCCAGGCCATCGTGACCTCTTGCCAACAGTGCCTGCGGACCATGACCACCTATGTTCGACGCCACAACGTCCTGCTCGAAGTCCTGGACGTCTGTCAACTGGTGCAACGGGCCTTGAAATAATTATGACAGGCCGGGTCCTTTCGAGTCCCGCCGGGTAAAGGTACACGTGGAACTGTTTAACCTGGGCAAAGTCCCTTGGGCGGAATCGCAACTCATCTATCACGCGTTGGGAGAACTGAACCGCGAGGCCCTCTCCTTGGTCTCGCCGGCCACCCCCTACGTCTGCATCGGGTTCCACCAGGACGTGGACCAGGAAGTGGACCTCGAATACTGCCGGACCCACCACATCCCGGTCTTCCGGCGGGAAGTCGGCGGCGGCGCGGTTTTCCTGGACGGCAGCCAACTTTTTTTTCAGCTCATCCTCCGGCGTGACAATCCCCTGGCCCCCTTGCGCCTGGAATCTTTCTACCGCAAGTTCCTCGATCCCGTGATCCAGGTTCACCGACGGCTGGGCATTCCCGCGGAATATAGACCCATCAACGACTTGGTTGTCAATGGCCGCAAGATTTCGGGCACGGGCGCCGGCGAGATCGGCGACTGCGCGGTCTTTGTGGGCAACCTGATCCTGGATTTCGACTACGAGACCATGTCTCGGGTGCTCAGGGTCCCAGACGAAAAGTTCCGGGAAAAGGTCAAGAAGACGATCCGGGAAAATCTGAGCACCATCCGGGCGGAACTGGGCGTCGAGGCGGCGGCCCGCTACCTCGACGCCGACTTGAACGTCATGATGGTCGAAGAATTCGCCAAGGTCCTCGGTCCGCTGGAACCGGCCCAGGTAGATGACGAACTGGCCGGCATGATCCGGAACTTGGAAGTGAGGATGATCAACCAGGACTGGCTCCATCGCAAGGGCAAGAGGGTCCTGGGACGCCGAGTCAAAGTGCGGGCCGGCCTGGAAGTCTTCCATCGTCTGCACCAGGCCAAGGGCGGCCTGATCCGGGTGGACGGCGCCGTGGCAGACGGCTGTTACCGCCAGGTGGCCGTTTCCGGGGACTTCTTCGTCCACCCCAAGGAGACTATCTCCCGGCTTGAGCAATTTCTTGAAGGCCGGTCCGTGGCCGATGTCGAGGCCGTCCTGGCGGAGTTTTTTGCCGGTCATAATTTTGACCCGCTCGTCGTGACTAAGGACGACTGGTTGGCGGTCTTGAAACTTTAGCCCGTGAATAGGCGTACTTCCTGATGGCCACCGAATACCCAGACCGCCCCTGTATCGCCATAGGCGGCGTAGTGTTCCGAGGCGACTCCGATCTTGGAAAACAGGTACTCCTGGTCCGCCGGAACAAGCCCCCATCCGTGGGGGAATGGGCCGTGCCCGGCGGCAGCGTCGAACTGGGCGAGTCCCTTCAAGAAGCGGTGGAACGGGAACTCTTGGAGGAGACCGGGCTGGTCGTCCGCGCGGGGGAGGTCTGCCATGTCTTTGAGGACGTCCGCCGGGACGAATCAGGGCGTATCCGCTTCCATTACGTCATTGTTGACCTTCTCGCGGAATACCTTTCCGGAGAGCCGTTTCCGGCCACGGACGTCTCCGCCGCGGCCTGGAAGACCGCCGCCGATATAGCGGGGCTGAACATCAACCTGAATACTTTGAAGCTTTTAGGTAAGCTGGGGTTCGTCTCCTGAGCCAGCCCACCAGACGAAAAAAATACAACCGAAAGGTGGGCTGATTTCTCAAAAGGGCGGCAGTTACGCCCCCTTCTTTTCCCAATCGTGCCGTCAGCCCCTGTTTTCGATGCAAAATATCCCTTGACAAGCAAAAACGGCCTCTCCTATACTTAGACCTCTTGAATGCAATGTCTTATCCAATGAAAGCAAAGTCTTATCCATGTTCCGCGTCTCGG
>Ga0315283_10002024_pt1 | contig 16721 bp, 6 predicted proteins | sample YL17G09_0_MG_FD_204541 | JGI IMG/M metagenome (GOLD analysis project Ga0315283, IMG submission 204541) | Sediment microbial communities from Yellowstone Lake, YNP, Wyoming, USA - YL17G09_0 | ecosystem: Environmental > Aquatic > Freshwater > Lake > Sediment | place: USA: Wyoming | collected... | reverse complement strand
CTCATTTTTTTTGTTTTTGCGCTTTCAACTCTTGTCTTGCTTTTGAAGTCTTTCATCGCTCTGTGAATTAATGAAAATGAAAAAACTTTCTCTATTATGATAATATCGTCGTCTCTCTCTCTCTCTTTCTCTCTCTCTCTCTTTCCATCTCAGTCACACAATGCTCGAAATCCGAGAGAACGACGCTATACCGGGAAAGGCACGCGGAAGAAAAGTTGCGGGAAAAAATTGGGGGAAAACAAATTTCTCTCTCTCAACCCTTTCTTTCTTTTTTTTCCATTCACTATCCCTGGTGCTTTTTTTACCCCTTGTAAAAAGCAAAGAGGGAGAATGCTCTTTCCCTCTCTCTCTCTTTCTTTACGCGGGAACGCCGGCGGGCGCCTTGCTGTTCTTGATCCCCTTGATCGCCTCGGCGTACGACTTGGCACCGTAGACAGCCGAGCCCGCGACGAGCGCGTTGGCTCCGGCGTCGATGAGCTTGTAGGCGTTGGCGGGAGTCACGCCGCCGTCGATCTCGATCCACGGGTTGACGCCGCGCGCGTTGCACATGGCCTTGAGCCTCCTCGTCTTGTCGACCTGCGACTCGATGAACTTCTGGCCGCCGAACCCGGGGTTGACGGACATCAGCAGCACCAGGTCGACGATCTCGAGCACCTCCTCGATCGCCGAGAGCGGCGTCCCCGGGTTGAGCACGACGCCGGCCTTGACGCCCAGGTCCTTGATCGCGTTCACGACGCGGTGCAGGTGGATGGTGGAGGCCTGCTCGCAGTGGACGCTGATGATGTCGGAGCCCGCCTTGGCGAAGTCCGCGATGCGCTGCTCGGGCTCGACGATCATCAGGTGCGTGTCGAGCACGGCGTCGGTCAGCGGGCGGATGGCGTCGACGACGAGCGGCCCGATGGTGATGTTGGGGACGAAGCGGCCGTCCATGACGTCGACGTGGACCCAGTCGGCCCCGGCCTCGATGACGTCGACGACCTGGAGTCGTGGAGGAGGGGGAAGAGGGGGGGGGGGCGGGGGAGACGAGGAAGAGAGGAAAGAGGAGGAGGTGAGGTTGAGAGAAAGGAGGCGAGAAAGAAGGAGGGCGGCTGGCACCAAAGCTCCTTCCGCGCGCGGCGGTGATTGATCTTTCAAGAGTTTTTCATGCTCGTAATTGCCCTTTGATTCTTTTTTCTCACCTGCTGTCCGAGGCGGGAGAAGTCGGCGGACAGGATCGAGGGCGACACGCTGCGTAGTTGAGTTGTTGAGAGAGAGAGAGAGAGAGAGGTAGAAAAAGGTGGTGAGTCGTCTTGAAATCGCCAGAGTGCTTGGCCAGCAGCGACGCCCTCCCTCTCTCTGAGGCGACGACGACAACAAGGATCCCAATATCGCGAGTCTCGCCCTCTCTTTCGCCCGTCTCTTCCGCCGATTCATGCGTGCACGGCACAGAAACATCGCAATCCTATCTGCTAGCTTGAGCGAGGCGATGATGGAGTCTTCCTAGATCAGCGCGAAGAGAGAAAAAAAACCCTCGCGGCGAACGAAATCAGGAGGCGGAGACGGAAACGAAAAGAAAAAAAACGAAACTCACATCACGTCGCGCTTGCTGGAGCGGTCGACGCGAGCGCCGTCACCCTTGGCGACGACCTTGACGGGTCCGCCACGGCGCGGGGCCGCGGCGCGGCGGGCGGGAGCGGCGGAGAGGGCCGCGTTGCGAGCGAGGAGGGCGGAAGACATTGTTGCGAGTTTTTTTGGTTGGTGGCGGCGAATTTTTTCTTTGTCTTTCGAAGAGTGAGGAGTGGTCGAAGGTTTCTCTCAACCCTCGTCCTTCTCTCTCTTGAGCGCCCGCGCGCGCCGCGCCTCCGCGCCCGACTCTGTCTCTCTCTCTCTCCCTCCCTCCCTGCAATATCACGATACCGTATCGGATCGGATCGGAAGAAAGACAGAAAGAAAGAACCGCCTGCTTACAGCAACAAAGAGCGAGGGGGAAAGAAAGGAAAAGGGTTTTCTTCCCCTCTCCTCTCGTTCCTCTCTCTTCTTCCTCCCTTCCTCTTCTTCCTCTTCTTCCTCTTCTTCCCTTCTTCCTCCTCCTCACGCCTTGCTGCCGGGCACAAACTCCAGCGACACCCCGTTCATGCAGTACCGCAGCCCCGTCGGCCTCGGCCCGTCGGGGAAGACGTGTCCCAGGTGCCCCTTGCACTTGACGCAGTGGACCTCTGTCCGCCGCATGAAAAAGGCGTTGTCGAAGCTCTCCTCGACCGAGGAGCCGTCCGTGGTGAGCGGCGCGAAGAACGAGGGCCAGCCGGTCCCGCTGTCGAACTTGGCCGAGCTCGAGAACAGCCTCGTGCCGCACCCGGCACACGTGAACGTTCCCTGGCGCTTCTCGTTGTTGAGCGGGCTCGTGAAGGGGCGCTCGGTGCCGTGCTACGGTGTTTTGGAGAGAGAGAGAGAGGGAGAGAAAGAGGAGAGGAGGTTGAGAGGGAAAACAACGGGAAGAGGGAAGCGAACGCTTCTGCTCTCGTATTATCTCGCAGCTCGTGCGCACTCTCTCTCTCTCTCTCTCTCTTTCTTTCTCTCTCCGTTGGTTCATTCTCCTCCGCTGCTGCTACTGCGTACCTTGCGGAGGACGTAAAACGCCTCGGAGCTAAGCTTGGACTTCCATTCCTCCTCCGACTGGGGCAAATCCGCAGGGATGGCCTCAGCAGCCCTGGCCGTGCCTGCTGATGCTCCTCCGGCGGCGGAGGCGACGCCCAGGGCGAGGGCGAGGCGGCGGAACATGGAGGGAGGAGAGGAGCTGCTGTCTTGGTCTTGGTCGTTTGAGGCGCGAACGGCGACGACGGCGACGCGGCGGGGCAGCGATCGAGGAGCAGCAACGACGACGCGGCTGCTGCTGCGTCCGGTGCTCGTTCTGCGCGCGGCGATCGGGGAGGGACTGCTCGTAGACGATGCGATGAAGCAGCGCGTCATGTCGTCAGAGAGAAAGAGAGAGAAAGAGAGACCGAGCGAGCGGGAAGCGAGGGAGAAGATGCTCGTTTCTAAATCTCTGTCGATTGTGACTCCGACGTGGTTGATTTTTTTTTGTCCGTTTTCGAAGAAATTCGAGGGGCAACCAAGGAGAAGACTATGAAACCATTGACACGACTCTCCATCTCCTTCGAAACCGCCTCCTTCACCTCCTCCTCGGCGTGCTCCTACCGCTGCCGCTCCCCGTCCCGCTGCTGTCCTGCCTGAGGCGGTGGTGCGACAGCAGGTCCCCGAGGGCCGCGATTCTCGCGGCGGGGCTGCTGCTGTTCGAGCTTGAGGAGTTTCCTCTGTCGCCGCTTCCTCCTCCTCCCGCTCCGCTCCCGCCGCTTCCGCCTCCGCCGCCTCCGCCTCCGCCAGCGACGCTGGCAGACGCCGACTGCAGAGCCACAGCGTCGAGCGCAGCAGAGGCCGCGGCCGCAGCGGAGGCCACGGCAGCGAACCTCGGGTCGAGGGCCGACCCGTCCTCGATCCCCTCGGCCGCGGCGGAGGCCGAGGCGACGACGCCCCCAACCGCGCCGCGCAGGGCGCGGAGGGAGGCCAGCGGGGGCAGGGCCGCGGAGGCCCGCACGACGAGGCCCGAAGGGACAGAGGCGGCCCTTGCTGCCGCTGCGATGGCTCGGAGGAGGGCGGAGAGGGCCGGGGCGGTGGAGAGCGAGGCGGATGCCGCGAGAGAAAATGATGAGGTTTCGTCTTCGTCGTCGTCGTCGATTCCGTTCTCGTCAGCGCCGCTTCTCCTCCTCCTCCGGGGGCAACAGCAGCTCACGATCGCTCCGAGCGCCTCCAGGGCCGCCGCCGTCCTCGGATTGAGCAGCGCCGAGGAGACGACGACGGGATGCGCCGACACGAGGGCCTCGAGGGCCGAGGCCGCGGCGGCGCGCGTGGGCGCAGCCTCTGCGACGGCGGAGGCCGCGGCGGCGACGACGACGACGGCAGCGGCAGAGGCGTCGCACTTACTGCTCTTGCTGCTGCTCGCGACAGAAGGGGAGGAGGCGAAGCCGCTGTTGCTTCCAAAGAGGCCCGTGATGCTGTAGTCACCCATGCTCGAGTCGCCGTTTGCCCTCGCGGCGGCGGCGGTCGCGAAAGAGGTGAACGCGCTCGCGCTGCCGCCGCGGGGAGAGGAAGCCGCAGCGGCGTTGCTCGCCGACGAACCAGCTCTCGCTGCCGCTGCCGCTGCCGCTGCCGCCGCGACGAGCGTCGCCGCCGCGGCAGCAGGCGGGGCCAGGAGCGCGACCAGCCTCGACGCAGCAGACGCCGCGAACGAGGGGGAAGACGACGAAGAAGGGGACGAGGAGGACGAAGACGAGGAAGAAGAAGACTTGTCGAGAACCAGAGCGACGACGAGCCCCGCCGCCGCCTCGGCCTCTCCCTGGCCCCCCTCCCCGCGGAGGCATCTGTCGAGCGAGGCCACCGCCGCCGCCTCGGCTCCGAGGACGGCGACGCCGCTGGAGGCCGCAGAACGCAGCAGGGAGAGCGCGGGGGCGCCTCCCGTGCCAGCGCGGGCCGCGGCGGCGGCCCCGTCGAGGGCGCCGCTCGAGGCGAGGGCCTCCAAGACGGCAGAGGCGGAGGCAGAGGCCGAGGAGGCCGAGGAGGAGGAGCCCCCTCGTCCCCCCGCTTCCCCTCTCGAAACGGAGGCGGCCGCCAGCAGGGCCTCCCCGAGCTTGGCCGCGAAGAGCGGGGAGGGAGCGGGGGCTGCGAGCCCCGCGGCGACGGCGGCGGGGGAGGCGGTGGCCAGGGCGCGGCGCAGCGGGCCGGCCGCCGAAGGGGAGCAGGGAGCGGCGGCGCCGCTTCCCGCCTCGTCGTCTTCTCCCGCCGCCGCGACCGCGGCGGCCGAGGCGAGCGCCGCCAGCAGGCGCAGGGCCTGGACGCGTTCCCCTTCGAGCCTGTCTGCGTCGTCCGAAGGGAGGGCGGCGCTGCAGCCTCTGCCTCGAGAAGGAGGGGAGAGGAGCGGAGACGCGCGCGCTACCGCCGCAGCTGCTGCCTGCGGCAGCTGCAGCAGGGCGGGGGCTGCGGCAGCAGCGGCAGCAGCGGCAGCGGCAGCAGCAGTAGCAGCTTGTCCGGCTCGAGAGGGCGGGCAGGGCAGCGCGCCGCCGCCGCCGTAAAAGCCCGCGGCTGCCGCCAGGGCCGCCAGAGGGGGCACGACGTGAGCAGCGAGCGCCCTCCCGAGCTGCTGCTGCGACGAGGAGGAGCACGACGGCGACGACGGGGCGCCGCCGCGAGGCTCCCACCCGCTCCTCCCGCTCATCCTCCTCCGCAGCAGGGAGTCGAGCAGGCTCCTCCCTCCGCTGCCGCTGCCGACGCCCAGAAGCAGGGCCTCTGCGGCGGCGAGGAGTGCCGTGCGGGCTCTCGCGCGCTCGGGGGACTCGGAGGAAGGGGGAGCAGAAGCAGACGGCTGGGAGGAAGGAAAGGGAGCCCCGTCGCCAGTCTCCGCGTCCGCCGCTGCCGCCGCCGCCGCCGCCGCGGGAGGGAGCGAAGCGGCGAGGGCGTCGCCCAAAGCCGCAGCCAGCCTCGGCCTGGCGTCGCCTCCTACGTCGCCGGCTGATGTTTCGCCTGCTGCTTCGCTGCTCTCTTTGGTGCCGTCGTCGCCGTCGTCGTCGTCGTCGTCGTCTCCAAGTTCGAAGCCGCCGTCGTCGTCGTCGCCAAACTCGTCATCTTCGTCGTCGTCTTCTTCCTCTCCTCCTCCGCCTCCGACGCCGCTCGCGATCGCCGCGACAGCGGCGGCGAGCTCCTCGGGCCTCGGAACCCCTCCTCCCGCGCCCGAAGAGCGCAGAGAGCAGGCAGCGCGCTCGAGAGCCGCGGCCGAGGCCGCGACGGCGGCCTCGCGGACCGCGCGGGCCGCGGCGCGGAGGTACCGCCCTTCAACGTCCTCGGCCGGGATCGCCGCCGCCGTCGCGGCGGTGCGACCGCCGCAGCCGCCGCCGAGGCTCAGGCCGAGCCCTCCGACCCCGGCCCTGGCCGCGCGGTCCGCCGCCACGAGTAGCCTCGCCTGCGACGCGTCGGTGAGCCAGCGAGGGCAGCTGCGGAGGAGCATCGCGACGACGACGAGGGCGCGGCCGCGGGCGGAGGGGGGAGGAGGCGGCGAAGGGGACGGCGACGCAGAGGAGGAGGAACCGGAGGTCGCCTCGTCGCAGACGAGCGGCGCGAGCGCGGCCGCGGCGGCGCGGCCGAGGGGGAGCGGGGCGGACGGGTCGCCGCCGCCGTCGCCGCCCCCGAGCAGAAAGTCCCCGAGCGGGACGGAGGCCGAGGGGCCGCCGCCGCCGCCGCCGTTCTCGACCGAGCCCGCCCTGGCGAGCAGGGCGCAGAGCATGGCGACGACCGGGGAGCGGGGCCGCTGCGGCTGCTGCCGCTGGGACCGGCGTCGAAGAGGAAAGTCGAGCTCGGAGCTCTGCCGGAGCCGTCGGCTGCCGCCGCCGCCGCCCCCGCCGCCGAGAGGGGCGCAAGGAGCAGACGCGCCGTCGTCCCCGCAGCAGCCAAACCACGCCCAGAGCTTCTCGGGGCTGGGGAGGGCCCGCAGGGCGTCCCGCGCGGCCTCGGCGGACTCGGGAGGGCGCAGCAGCCGAGCCAGGGCCGAGGCGGCGGTGCAGGTCAGGGCGACCCCCGGGAGCGGAGAGGGAGACGAGGAGGCCGCCTCTGCTTCCGCCGCCGCCGCCGCCTCGCAGCCACGGCGGACAACGGCGGCGAGCGCCGGGGCGGCCCCTGCCTCGATCAGGGCGCGAGGCCAGCGGAGGTCCGAGGAGGAGCAGGAGGAGGAGGACGACGACGAGGACGGCGAGGAGAGGGGATCGATGCCGGCCGCCGTCGTCGTCGATGCCGCCTCGCTGCTGCCCTTGGCCCCCCTGCTCCTCCTCTTCACCGCGCATATGTTCTCTATCGCCTTGGCGGCGCAGTGCGCGACCGCGGCGTCTCGGTCCCCGGCGAGCCTGACGAGGACGGGGGCCGCGGCGGCGGCGGCGGCGGTCCAGGGGGTTGCTGTTGCTGGTGCTGGTGCTTCTGCCGTCGCTGCTGCTGCCGCTGGCGTCGTCCAAGGTTTCGACGACGCCGCGCCCCTCCCTTGGTTCTCGCCCTCTTCCCGTTCCTGTTCCTGCTGCGACGCCGCGTAGAAGAGCACCTCCCCAAGAGCAGCCGCGGCGGCCCTCCTCGCAGCCGGAGAGGCCGAAGGACGAGCGGGAGCGTTGCTGGTGCCGCTGCTCGCCGTCGCTTGAGCCCCTGCCGCGGGGGCCGTCTCGGCCGCGAGCGCCAGCGCGCACAGCGCCGGGACGACGCGCGCGCCCGTCGCCAGCTCGTCCGCCACGTAGGTCGCGTGCCTCACCAGAACGCCCAGCGTCGCCGCGGCGCGGGCAGGGACGTCGACGGCGGGGGGAGACTGAGAGGGGCGGGAGCGCGAGCCGGCGGCGGCGGGCTTCAGCCTCTCGACCAGGGCGAGGGCCAGCGAGGAGTTGACGGCGGCGTTGGCCGCGGCGGGGTCCGCGGCCAGGGAGCCGACGTAGAAGAGCAGAGCGTCGACGGCTTCGGGGGAGGGCTCTCTGGGAGAGGGCTGCAGGGAGGTGCTGCCGGAGCCGGAGCCAGAGCCGGAGCCGGAGCCGCTGCCGGAGCGGTGGCGGTGGCCGCTGCCCGAGAGGGCGCGGTAGACAGAGAGCAGGGCGGCGCGGAGAGGGTCGCCGCCGCCGCCGCCGGTGCCGTCGCCGCTGGAGGAGCCGGAGGAAGCGGCAGCAGCAGCGGAGGGAGGGGAGGCAGCAGCAGCAGCAGCGTACGAGGCGTTCGCGGCCGCGGCGAGGAGCAGCTCCTCGAGCGGCCTCGCCTCGGCCGGGAGCGCCGCGGCAAGCACGGCGGCGGTCGGGGCGGCGAGGCGCTGCTGCTCTTCTCCTCCCTCCTTGCCGTTCCCTCCCCTTTCGAGCCTCGGGTTCCCGACGATGGGGGCGACAGCGGCGTCGGCGATCGCGTGCCAGGCCAGGGAGGCGAGGGCAGAGGGGGAGGAGGAGGGGCGGCGCTTTTTCTTTCTCCGCAGATGTGGCTGCCGCGCTTGCTCCTGATGCTGCTGTCGCTCGTCCTGTCTCGGCTGCGGCGCCTGCGGTGGCAGCTCCTGAGGCAGCTGCCGCTGCGTCGGAGGCGGCGTCTCAAGAGCAGCAGAAGCAGCAGCAGCAGAAGAAGAAGAAGACGAAGAAGAGGCGGAAGAAGACGAAACGCGGGCGGAAACAGAAGGCCTCTCTTCGACGCCGACGACCGCAGCGGCGGCAGGCGTGCGAGGAGCGGGAGTCGGGGAGGCAACAACGACAGCTGCTTCTGCTGCTGCTGCTGCAGCCTCCACAAGCCCTCCTGCCTCGAGCAGCTCCCGAGAGTCCCCAAAGTCCACTTCTGCGTCGTGGCAGGTGAGGCGCAAATCGTTCGGCAGGGCCCCCTCCGCCGTGACGTCGTCTTCGTCGTCGTCCTCGTCGCCGTCGCTGCCGTCGTTATTCTTCTCGTTGTCGTCACGCCGGCTCTTCTTCTCCTCCTCCCCCTTCCCCGAGGCCGCTGCTACTCCCGCTCCCCGTTCGAGGACGCGGCGGGCACATGCAGCCACGGCAGCGGCCCTCGTCCTCGCATCGGGGCAAGAGTATGAGGGGGCGGCGGCCGCAGAAGAAGAAGAAGAAGAAGGGCTCGAAGCCCCCCGCTGCTGCTGCTGCTGCTGCTGCTGCTGCTGCTGCTGCTGCTGCTGCTGCTGCTGCTGCTGCTGCTGCTGCTGCTGCTGCTGCTGCTGCTGCTGCTCGAGCGCGCGGAGCTGCAGCAGCGGCGACGGGGCCGTCATTCCCAAGGCCCCCGCCGCCTCCGACGCCGGCCTCGCCAGGGGCCTCTTCCACCAGGGGTGCGCGGAGACCTCCTCCCAGCCCGGGCGGGAAGCGAGGTCCTTCGAGAGGAGCCTCGACACGAGGTCGGCCGCGGCGGCGGAGGCGACGGAAGGGGGCAGGGGGGGCGCCGGCGAAGGGGAGAGGATCCGCTCGACGAGCCCGGCCAGGGACATCGAATCGCGGTCGTCGCCGTCGAGGCCTCCTCTCTTCCCTCCCTCCTCCTCCTCGGCGGCGACGACAAAGGGAGGCGCCCCCGTCATCAGCTCGTGCAGGAAGCAGCCGAGGCTGTAGAGGTCTGACTTGATCGAGGCCCTGGCCCCGAGGAAGAGCTCGGGCGCGAGGTAGGCCGGCGAGCCCACAAAGGAAGTGGGAGAACTCTCCCTCTTGCCGCTGTTGTCGCCGTTGCTGCTGCTGCCGCTGCTGCTGCCGCTGCCGCTGCTCTTGTCGCTGCCGCTGCCGCCTCCTGGCCTCCTCGAGAGCCCGAACCCCGCGAGCTTGGGCGAGCCCCCTTCGTCCAGGAGCACATTCGACGGCTTCAGGTCGCAGTGCAGTCCCCCTGCGGCGTGCAGGGCGAGCAGCCCCTTGGCGACCCCGGCGCCGAGGTCGTGCGCACTCGACTCGGGCAGGGCGGGACGGGGAGGCGGAGAGGCGGGAGAAGGGGAAGGGGCCGAAGAGGGACCGCCGCCGCAGCACCCGCCGTCGGCGGCGAGCAGCGCGCGAACGTCGCCGCCGGCCGCGTACTCGAGGACCAGCCAGAGGTGGTTGGAGGTCTCGTACCAGGCGTGGAACGCGAGGACGTTCCGGTGGGACAGGGCGTGCATGGTTCGCACCTGATTTCGTCGTTTCGTTTCGATTTTTTTTTTTTTGTTCAGGGAGGGGCAGAGCGGAGGGAAGACAAAGAGGTGAGCGAAGACACGAGGTGCAAGGGGGGGAAACACGCACCTCTTGCAGCACCCGCGGCTTCAGGCCCTTGTCGACGCTCTTGATCGCGTAGTAGTATATCGTCTTCTTGCGGCGGCCCTTGTAGACCACCGAGTGGCGCCCCCTGCCGATGGCCTCGTAAATGCTGAGGTTTTTTGGGTTTTTTGGTTTTCCAAGAGAGAGAGAGAGAGAGAGAGAGAGAGAGAAAGAGAGAGAGAGAGAGAGAGAGAGAGAGAGAGAGGGGAGAGAGAGGGGAGAGAGAGAGAGAGGAGCAAAGAGGTCGAGGTCGAGGAAGAGAGTGTCGTGAGCGAAATGCGCTTGCAAAATTTCCCTCTCTCTCCCGCTCGACAAAGAGCTCGAATTGCATTTTCGAGCACACAGGGGCAAGCAGCGTTGCGTCATGCACGCAGAGAGAGCGGACTTGGACCAGAAGCAAGAGTCAAGGGAGGGAGAAGAGGGTGGCGAAAAGACGAAAACATGGAGAGCAAGATGCTGCGTCGGCGGCGGCGGCGGCGTCGGCGAGTCCATCGACCCTCTTCTTCATCGCAACGTCCATCTGCCTCACATTCGCTCTTGAGCTCGCTTTTTTCGCTTCAGGCGAGCGACGACACAATCACCTCGCCAAATCACGTACTGGTACTGGTTCATGGCGCGTCCTCAGAGGTCACGGAGAGAGCGAAAGAGAGCGAGGCTTTTCTCCCTCTTTTTTTCGAAACCGATGAATTCAATCGACTTGAATTCGTTTCGCCCTTTTCTTCGCCGCTCGCTTGAGCGCAAGACTCTCTCTCTCTCTCTCTCTCTGTGTGTGTGTGTGTTCTGATATCAGGAGGGATCTCCTCACGCAGAGCAGGAGAGCATGGCGCGATGTTCAGAAGTTTCTCGGAGCAGTGTCGGAAAAAGAGAGAGAGAGAAACAAAAAAAGAAGAAGAAAAATAAACAAGCACTCATTCCGACGGCCTCTTCTTTTCTTCCTCTCTCTCTTCCAAAAGGGAAAAAAAATCTTCTGTACACTCCCCTCTCTTCCCCACGCCAAACGCAGAGAGAAAAAAAACTCTCTCGCTCTCCGCGTTCTCTCTCAATCGCAACACACTGCGTGCAAAAGAGGAAAACACACAAGTAAGATAAACGAGAAGGAAATAGGCTTCGCTTTCACTCGTAGAACGCCGAAACTTTGACGTCGACAACGAGGGTGAAAAGTGGAAAAAACTCTTCCTTCCGGGCAAAAACAAAGCCAACCCTTACCTCTCCACAAATGCAACAAGGCGTAGTTTACATATTTTTCACTTGAACTTGAGCTCCCCCGCCGCCGGGGGCAGCTCCTGTCCCATCGCCCACCTGTCTCCTCGACCCCTCGCGGCCGCGACCAGCTCGCGCAGCAGCATCTCTCCTCCTCCTCCTTCTGCTTCCTCTTCATCTCCCTCGCTGCTGCTGCCGCCGATTCCCATCAGCCTCCGCGCGACCGCGGCGGGCAAGGAGCGGTAGGACGCCGCTAGGGCTGCCAGGGCAGCTGGGTACCCGCCTCGGACGGGGAGCGGAGGAGAAGGAGGCGGGGCAGGGGGAGGAGAAGCGGAAGAAGGAGCGGAAGCAGCAGCAGAGGCAGCGACTCTCCACAGGCTCCGCTCGAGCGCCGGCGCCATTAGGGCCCTCGTCCTCCACGAGCGGGCGGGATGGTCCCGGGACAGCCTCGCCAGCGCGAGCCCGTCCCCCGTGGCCATCGCGACGTGCACCGCGACGGAGAGCTCGATCGGCGGGGGGAGGGGACGAGGAGGAGGGGGAAGCAGCTTTTCACTCTCGCCCCTGTCCCCCCCTCGCTCCCCTCCGTTGTCTCCCCCCTCGTGACCTTGCCCCCCCTGCCCGCTCCGCTGCCGCCTCATCGCCAGGGCCCGCAGCCTCGTCGCCACGTCGAGCGACTGTGGCTGCGGGGGCACGCACGAGAAGTAGAGCAGCAGCAGGGCGTCTGCCTCGTGAGTGGCATAAAGAGAAGACGAAGCGGAGGCGGGGGAGGTGGAGACGGAGGAGCAAGAAGTCGACGAAGGGGGAGAAGAGGCCGCCGCCACCTCCTCCGCCGCCGCCTCCTCCGCCGCCGCCGCGACCGCGACCGCGCCGCCGTCGCTGGCCAGGTACGACACGGACTTGAGGAACTCGCCCCAGTCCCGCGCGCGCAGGGCGGCGTCCGCGCCCGAGGAAGCAGCCGCGAGACCCAGCGGCGTCGCGAGCCCGGCGCCGCACGAGACGAGCGTCTCGCGGAGCCACCGGAAGCGCGAGACGAGCCGCGACCACTCTGGCGACGGTGGCGATCGTGGTGGTGATGACGATGATAACGCTTCTTCTTCTTCCTTCTCCAGGAGCTCTTTGTAGGCCTGTTGAAGCTTCGAGAGTTCGAGCTCGCACTGCGGGACGCCTCCGAGGAGCAGGGAGGGGCGCGGCGGGGAGGCGCGGCGTGGGGCAGGGGGAGGAGGAGATCTGTTTTTTTTTTGGTAGTCGAGGTTCGAATGAATGAGGCCGGGGTTGAGAAAACAAAAAAGAAGTGTTCGTTCTCGCGATGCTTTTCTTTTCTCTTCCCCTCGATCGAGCTCGATGTTACCTCTGCTGTGGCCGATGATGTCGTCTCGGTGCTTCCTGAGGAGCGCGGCGCCAGGGGCCCGGCGCGTCCGCTCCGTTGGCGCTCATTCGAGAGATGAGCGCAGTCGAACCGATCGAAAGGAGAGAGATCGAGAAGGAAAAAGTAAGTGCAAAGTCTTTGAGACCAGTGAAAAAATTACAGAGTTTTTCCCCTCCCCCCTCCTGAACGTCCACGCAGAGGGGGAGAGAGGCCGGTTTCCATCACCTGGGACCCGGCGGAGGCGGAGGCGGAGGCGGAGGCTCCCTCCTGGCGATCCTGATGGGCCCGGAAGCGGCCAGCGCCCTGAACGCCGCCATCCTCCCGTCCTCGGCGGCCCTCGCCGCGGCGACCCTGGCCGAGAGCTCCGCGCTCCTCGCCGCCTCGCGCGCCTGCCTGGCCCCCCTCGAGCGCGCCTCCCGCGCCCGCAGGGCGTGCAACTCCTCGTCGGTCGAGCCCAGCAGCGTGCCTGCGGAGGCGGGGAGGGCGTCCGGCGAGGCCTCGCGGGCGGCCGCCTGCTCCCTGCGGACCGCGCGCAGCTCCGCGGCGCGCTCGCGCGAGGGGCCGCCGCCGGCGGCGCCGCCCCGCTCGCCGAGGAGCTCGCCGGCCGAGGCGTCGAGGCGCTCCCGGGCCCAGCGCGCAGAGGTCCTAGCCTCGGCCCTGCGCCGCGCTCTCCGGGCGCCCTCCCCGTCCGGCCCGGCGAGGTCGGCGTCAGAGTCGGCGCCGGCGGGAGGCGCCTTCTGTGGCGCCGTCGGCCTCAGCTTCCAGTCGTGCGTCGTCAGCCTCGCCCCGGCTCCCCCTCCCCCTCCTCCGACTCCGGAAGCGGCGGCAGCAGCAGCCTCCTTCCCTTTCCCTCCTCCCGCCGCTGCATCGAACGCCCCTCCGCTGTAGTACCTCCGCGGCAGGGAGCCCCGGTTCCAGTCCCGCGCGAACTCGTCAAACAGCCTCCTCGCCTCCTCCGAGGAAGGGACGTCGTTGAACCTCGTCGCCTTGGCCTCCTGGAGCCAGTGGTGGAACTCCCGGCTGCGGAGGTAATAGTCGTCCTGAGTCAAGGGAGCGGCCGAGGAAGCGTCCGGGTTGCTGCCCAGCGGCGTCCCGGCGCGAGGGAAGGCGATCCCTTTCGCCCTCTTCTTCTTCTTCTCTTCTTCTTCGCCTGCGCCTCCGCCTCCACCTCCTCCCTGCTTGAGCTGCTTCTTCAGGAAGGCCTTGGCCTCCTTGACGAGCCGCTCGCGGCGCTTGCGCTCGTCGCGGCTCTCTTTCTTCTTCGTCTTCTTCTCCTTCTTCTCCTTCGAGTGCTTCTTCTTCTTGTGCTTTTTGTCCTCCTTTTCGCGGTCGTCCTTTTTGCGGTCCTTGCTGCTCTTCCTCTTTTTGCGTCGCTCGTCGTCGCCGCCGCCGCCGCCGCGAGGAGATCGGGAGCGAGAGCGGCTCCTCTTGCCGCTGCCGCGACGGAGCCTGCGGTCTTCGCTCTCGCTCTCGCTCGACGAAGAGCCAGAATACGTCCCGTTCGAAGAAGAAGAAGAAGAAGAGGAAGAGCCGGAAGCGCCAGAGGCCGAGCGAGAGGACGACGGCATCGCTTCGAAGCTAGGGGGCTTTCCTTTGATCGATTTCTAACAGAGCCAAACGACGGAGCTCTTCACTAGGTTTTTTCTTTTCTTTTCTTTCCTTTTTTCTCCGAATGCCTCCTCGCCGCTCCGCAAGAGGGGCCGCGGCCCAGGACGGCGAGGGAGAAGGGGGCGACGCCGCTGCTGCGAAAGCCCTCGTCGACGCTGCTGCTGCTGCTGGAGCGAGCGGGGCTGCTGCCGCTGCTTCTGCAGGGGGTGGATTGGACGGTGACGGAGGCGGCGGCAGAGGCGACATTGCCGATGGCTCGACCGCCGCTGCCTCGGCTCCTGCCGCTGGCGACGGCGACGACGGCCCCTCTGACGACGCCAGGGACCTCGCCATCAGCATGCTCAACGACGCCAAGATGGCGACGACGGCAGAGGCCAAGGTACAGAGAAAGGAAAGCGAGAGATAGACATTGACTTCATCGGCGATCAAACGACGACCTCCACCTTACCGCCTCTTTCCTTCCTAACCCGCTCTTTCTCTTTCTTTCCGCGCTCCGCCCCTTCACCCGCCACAACGAAACCCCGCACTAGGCCGACCTCCTCGCCCGGCTCGAAGAGACCGCGTGCCGCCGAGCGCCTCGCCTGCTTCCAGAGCTGATGCCCGCCGTCGCCGACTTTGCGGGAGAGCACGCCGCGGCGACGCGGGCGGCCGCTGCGGCCTTTATGGGGGCCGCGGCAGCGACCGCCGTCGCCGCTTGCTCTTCTTCTTCAGCGGCAGCAGCGGGAGCAGGAGCCGCAGCGCGTCCTGCCGGAGGAAGGAGCTCGGGGAGGCGGCCAAGAGCGGGGTCGGCAGAGACGGCAGCGGCGTCGGGCACCAACCAGCTCTCTGCCCAGGACGCCGCGGCGGTCGTCGCCGCTGCGTGCTCCTCGCTCGCAATCCTCTGCGGCGACAGCGCCGCGGCCGTCTCGAAAAAGGCGGCGACGGCGGCTTCGGGAGCCCTCGAAGCAGCGTTCGCGATCCTCTCCGCAGGGGGAGGGGGAAGCGGAGGAGGCGAAGGAGGGAGCAGCTCTCGGCTCCTGGAAGCGGCGGCGGCGTCGTTGCGCTCGGCCGCCGAGGCTCTGGCTCTCGACTCCTCCAAGGGCCCGGGCCCACGAGCGGCAGCTGAAAAGGCGCTTGAGGTCTCGAAGAGGCTGGAGAGGAGGAGCGGAAGCGGTGGTGGTCCTTCTTCTTCGGGGGCGGCGGCGGCGACAAAGCGAAAAGCAGAAGAGGAAGAGCCCGCTCCTGCTGCTGCCGCTGAGGACCCGCGACGCGGCACCAGGGCCCCCAAGAGGAGCCGGTGGGAAGATGCGGCAGGAGTGCAGCAGCAGCAGCAGCAGCAGCCGGCCGTCTCTCCTCCTCCGCCGCTTCCGAAGCAGCAGCTGCAGCAGCAGCAGCAGCAGCAGCCGGCCGTCTCTCCTCCGCCGCCGCTTCCGAAGCAGCAGCTGCAGCAGCCCTGCTTCGACCCCCGAAGGGGCCCGCCGCCGCCGCTGCCGCCACCCCCGCCGCCTCCCTTCGCCCCGCGGGCCCCTCCCGCGGCGGTCTCGGAGGTCCTCTCGGTCGTCTGCGCGCTGGCGGCGAGGCCCGGGGGCGCGCCGCAGGTCGAGGGCTACATCCGGAGCCTCCCCCCTCCGCTGCTGGCCGACGCCGCGCTCGCCTGCCTCGGCCGCGTAAGCAGCGCGCCCATGCTGCAGCAGCAGCAGCAGCAGCAGCGGGCCGCTCCGGCGGGGGCCTTCCGGCAGAATTTCGCGGCCCTGCTGGAGCTGGCCGCGGCGCTGCGGGTCCCGACGGTCCACTTCGCACCGCTGCTGCTCCGGGCCGGGGTCGGCCTCGGGGCCGGCGGCGCCGCCGCTGGGGTCGGCCTCGGGGCCGGCGCTCCTCCCGGAGCTGCTGCTGCTCCTCCGATGCCGATGCCGCCGCCGCCGTTCGACCCCAGGACGGCCGGGGCGGCGCCTCAGCCGTTCGACCCCAGGACGGCCGGAGCGGCGCCTCAGCCGTTCGACCCCAGGACGGCCGGGGCGGCGCCTCAGCCGTTCGACCCCAGGACGGCCGGGGCGGCGCCTCAGCCGTTCGACCCCAGGACGGCCGGGGCGGCGCCTCAGCCGTTAGACCCCAGGAGGGCAGCGCCTCCGCCGCCGCCGCCGCCGTTCGACCCAAGGGCGGCGCCTCCTCCTCCGCGCGGGGATCCGCGGTTCTCCGCCCCCGCCCCTCCCCCTCCTCCTCCTCCCTATGCTCCCCCGCCTCCTCCGGCGACGGAACCTCGCGGCTTCCCGACGCCCAAGGACGAGGAGGCAGCCAAGGCGGAGCCGGCGATGGCGGCAGCAACGGAAGCCCCTCCTCCCGTCGCCGTCGTCGTCGCTCGCCCCCCGCCAAAGCCCCAGTTCATGGACGCCTCCGCCCGCAAGAAGGCGCGCCGCCTCGCCTTCGAGAGGCTGCTGGCCTCCACGGGCATCAGCGGGATCGGGGTGAAGAGGAGTGCTGCTACCGGAAGGGCAAAGGCTGGCAGCCGCGCCGCCGCCGCCGCCGCCGCCGCTGCTTCGACTTCGTCTTCCTCGAAGCTCCTCCACCGCTCTGTCGCCGCGGCAGAGTTCCGGGCCGCGGCTCTGGCGAGGCTCGCTGCCCGCGAGCGGCCCGGGGAGGCCCTCGGGGAGGCGCTGCTCGCGAGCCTGAAGGGCGGCGGCGACAGCGGCGAGAGCGACGACGAGAGCGACGACGAGGACGACCACGAGGCTGCAGCAGCAGCGGCAGCAGCAGCTGCTGCGGCGGCAGCGGCAGGGGGAGAACAGGTGCTC
>Ga0315283_10002023_pt1 | contig 16721 bp, 14 predicted proteins | sample YL17G09_0_MG_FD_204541 | JGI IMG/M metagenome (GOLD analysis project Ga0315283, IMG submission 204541) | Sediment microbial communities from Yellowstone Lake, YNP, Wyoming, USA - YL17G09_0 | ecosystem: Environmental > Aquatic > Freshwater > Lake > Sediment | place: USA: Wyoming | collected... | reverse complement strand
ACGCCGCCGCCACGACGATCACCACCCAGCTTGTGGGCCACACCACCGCGAAGAACTTGGTGGTGACCGACCACCAGAACCCAAAGGCGTACACGCCCACTATGGCGAGCACCATTCCAAGGCGCCAGCCGCGGAGGGGCCGTTCGATGACGGAGATCACCCGCAGGCCGACGGTGGCGAAGATGATGATCTCCATGGTCTGCGCCTGCTCCCGGGTGGCCCCTAGCTCTATAAGAGTCAGGAACGACACGAGCATGGCGACGGCCGACAGGAACCCGGTCGGCAGCACGAAGCGGGCGACACGGTACGCGAAGCCGGGGACAAAGCGGCGGAAGTTGGGCGCCAGAGCCAGGAAGAACGCCGGGATGCCGATGGTCAGCCCGTCGATGGCGGTCAGATGCCGCGGGAGGATGGGGTAGTTCGTCGCAACCAGCGCGACGGCCACGGCGAGGAGTCCAGCCCACACGCTCTTGTTGAGGAACAGATGGGCCACCCTCTCGATGTTCGCCGTCACCCGGCGCCCTTCGCCGAGGACTCCCGGAAGGTTGGAGAAGCGTGAGTCGACGAGGACGATCTGTGAGACGGCCTGGGCAGCCGCGGTGCCCGTGCCCATGGCGATACCCATGTCGGCCTTCTTGAGGGCCAGCACGTCGTTGACGCCGTCGCCGGTCATGGCCACCGTGTGCCCGCGCCGTTGCAGGGCTTCGACCATAGCCGCCTTCTGGTCGGGGTTGACCCGGCCGAAGACCGTGGTCTTCTCCATGATGTCGGAGAGTTCCTCACCGCCCTCGGGGAGGTAGCGGGCGTCGACGGCGCGCTCCGCGCCCTCGACGCCCGCCTTGGCTGCGATGGTGGCCACCGTGGCCGGGTTGTCTCCGGAGATGACCTTGATCTGCACGCCCTGTTTCCTGAAGTAGGCGAGGGTCTCGGGGGCGTCGCTGCGCACCCGCTCGCTGAGTATTACCAGGCCGAAGGGCGCCAAGCCGGCCGGCAACGTCTCGCCCTGCAGCGGGGCCTCGGTGTGAGAGAGCAGGAGCACCCGGAGGCCGTCCTCGGCAAGAGCGACCGCCCGCTCGCGAGCCCGGGCGGCGGCTCCGCCGGCCGCCCCCTCCCCGTCCATCGCCACGATCTCCGGGGCGCCAAGCACCCAGGAGCCGCGGCCCGAGACACGCGCCGCGCTCCACTTGCGGGCCGAGGAGAACGGCACGGAGTCTTCGACGGTCCAGCCCTGAGGGGCCGGAATGGCTTCCCCGATAGCGCTGAGCGTGGAGTTGGCATGCGAGGCCGTGGCTGCGATAGCGCCCAGTACCTGGAGGGCCAGGGCTTCCCGGCCCGGGTCGCCGCCGGCTCCTGCAGCGCCCGAGGCAGGTGCCCCGCCGTCCCCGTCCCCGGCCGCGGCCGGGGACGGGGCGCCGTCAGGGGATGCGCCGGCGTCCGGTGTCACGCCGCTCGGTGCCTCGTCGTCGAGCAACTCCACCCGCTCGAAGGCGGGATGCGGTTCGGTGATGGTCCCCGTCTTGTCGATGCAGAGGACGTCCACCCTCGCCAGACCTTCGACCGCCGGCAACTCCCGGGTGAGGACCTTGCGCCGGGCCAACGTCACCGCGGCCACCGCGAAGGCGATGCTCGTCATGAGGACCAGGCCCTGGGGGATCATCGCCACGAGTGCGGCGACGGTGTTGGTGACCCCCTGTTCCACGGTGGACCCCATGCGGAACTGGGCCCAGATCATCAGCGCCGCCACAGGGAGGATCCCGATCGCTATCACCCGCAGGAAGCCGTTGATGCCCGAGACCAGGTCGGAGTGGAGGCGCACGTAGCGCTTGCTTTCGCCCGCGATGCGCTGCGCATAGGCGTCGTTCCCCACGGCGGTGGTAGTGAAGAGGCCGCTCCCCGCCACCACAAAACTGCCGGAGAGGAGCTTCACCCCCACTTGCTTCTGCACGGGCAGCGATTCCCCGGTAAGCAGCGATTCGTCCAGTTCCAGGTCGCGCGACACGAGCACGTCCCCGTCGGCCACGATCTGGTCGCCCGAGGCCACCTGCAGCACGTCGCCCAGCACCACCTCGCCGATGGGGATGTCCCGGGTCTGGCCGTCCCGGAGCACTTTGGCGGCCGGCGCGGTCAGCAGGCTGAGGCGGTCGAGCACGAGCTTGGCCCGCATCTCCTGGTAGATACCTATGCCGGAGTTGAGGACGATCACCCAGCCGAACAGCGCGTCGCGCCAGTTGCCGAACACCATCATCACCACGAACAGCACGCCGAGGATGAGGTTGAAGAACGTGAACGTGTTGCCGCGAACGATATCCCACGTGGTGCGGCCGCCTGGGCGAGGGGTGACGTTGGTCTGCCCCGCTTCGGTCCGCTGCCGGACCTCCTCGGCGGTCAGGCCTCGTTCGGCGAGGTCACCCGGACCGGCGCCGGCGGGCAGACCGGCGGGTGCGAGGGCCGCGTCGCGGCCGGCGCCGGGCGGCGGGCCCAACGCGGCCGGCGCTTCGGGGCTCGCCGCGCCCGTGGCCTCGGCCCCGGTGGTACCGGGGTCAGGACTCATACCGGTATTGGTAGATGATCACGTTGAGCCAGCGGTCGAACTTGTAGCCGACCTCCTCAAGCATCCCTACCCGCCGGAAGCCGGCCTTCTCCGCCAGCCGGCAACTGGCGACGTTCTCTTCCGTCACCAGCCCTACCAGCGTGTGCAACCCGTTCGCCGCTCCCAGCACTATGAGCTCCCGCAGCAGGCCTTCCCCGATCCCCGTCCGGCGGGCGTCCGGCGCCACATAGACCGACCCTTCGCCGGCGAAGCGGTACGCGCAGCGAGAAGCATAGGGGCCGATGGAGGCCCACCCGAGGATCCGTCCTTCTTGTTCCCACACGATCGCGGGGTGAGGGGGGACGTGCTCCAGCAACCAGGCCTCCTGGGCTTCCGCGGAGCGGGGGGTCACGTCGAAAGTGGCCGTGGTGTTGACCACCGCATGGTTGTAGATAGCGAGGATGTCGGCGAGATCGGACTCGCGCGCTGCACGTATTCCCAAGAAAGCCTCCGACCCAGCCCGTGCGGCAGACCCCGTCCCCCACAGGGTACCATGGGCGTTAGAGGCACCATGACGGATACACGGAGGCGAGCATGAGCGCGCACCCTGTCACAGAACACGTGTTTCGGGTCTCACTGACCATGGTGAACGTTTTCCTCATCGTCCTGCCGGAAGGCATCACTATGGTCGACGCCGGCCTCCGGCGGAGCTTCCCCCGCATCGCCAAGGCCATCGAAGGACTGGGCCGGCGGCCGGAAGAGGTCACGGACATCGTGGTGACCCATCTTCATGCCGACCACACCGGGGGGCTGGCGGAGGCGCGCGAGGTCACCGGCGCCCGCGTCTGGATGCACGCGGCCGACGCCCGCATGGTCGGCGCCGGGGAGTCGAGGCGTCCCACAGAGCCGTCCCCGGGCAGCTTCACCGGGCACTTGTTCGGACTGTTCGCCGGGGTCACGTCGGCGAAGATCGCCCCGGTCGCCACCGACGAGTTGGTGAACGACCGGCAGGAGATCCCGGTGGCAGGTGGGCTGCTGCCCATTTGGACGCCGGGACATACCGCGGGACACGTGGCGTATCTATGGCCGCGGGACCGGGGCGTCCTGTTCGTGGGCGACGCGGCGACCCGGGGCAGGGCGCCGAGCGTGTCGCCTATCTACGAAGACTACGACCGCGGGCTGCAATCCCTGCGCGAGTTGGTGGCGCTCGACTTCCAGGTAGCCTGCTTCTCCCACGGACGTCCTATCACCGAGGGAGCGGCCGCCACCTTCGCCAAGACCTGGGGACGCCCGTGATCCACGCCGACGCGCACCTGGCTGGCTCGCGTATATCGGCTAGACTTTAAGAAAGCTTTAGTGCCGTTTGAGAAGAATCTTGCACTCCGTGTAGTCTCGCGGTAGAATCTACTCTACAAATAGAGGAGGCTTCTACCGCATGGCACATATGTCCACTCCCATTTCGGCGGCGAGTCTCGGGCGAGGAGCAAAGATCCTGTCCCGGCTGCCGCGCGCTCACGCCGCGAGCATGGCTGTCGACGCAGGCATCGTCGTCGCGATGTATTACCTCATGCTCAACTTCCGCTACTTCCAGGTAGAGCCGAATTGGAGGCCGTGGACGGTCGGTCTTGCCTCCTTCGCCGCGATCGCCATTGTCGTGCACCTGGTCAGCAACTGGTTGGCAGGGGTCTACGGAATGGTGAGCCGCTACATGAGCCTCAACCAGGCCATCCGCGTGGGGCAGGCGGGGATGGTGGCGGTGTCGGTACTGCTCGTCGGAGTCGTCGTCTGGCCGCTCTTGAGCGGTGGGTCGGCCTATCCCATCCCCCGCTCGGTGGTGGTGGCCGGCGGCTTGGCTGCGACGGTCGTCTCGATCGGCGTGCGCTTTTCGAGCCGGACTCTCCACGAACGGCGGAGAAGGAACAACTCCAGCTGTGCCGAGCGTGTCCTGCTTGTTGGCGCCGGTCAGGCGGCCGACATGATCATCCGCGAGATCGCCCGGACTCCCGCGCTTGGCCTTCAGGTCGTGGGACTGGTCGACGATCGACGCGATCTGCGGAACATGACCATGCAGGGCTTCCCGGTGCTGGGCACAGTGGCCGACATCCCCTCTCTCGCCCAGGCGAACAGAGTGACCCAGATCATCGTGGCCATCCCCTCGGCTTCGGCCGAACAGATCGCCCATATCTACCGCTTGAGCAAGCCGGCCGGGGTCCCGGTCAAGATCCTGCCGAGCCTTGCCGACCTCGTTTCCGGCACCATCAGCCTAAGGGATGCCCGGGATCTGGACATCAAGGACCTCCTGGGGCGACCCAAGATCGACATCGACATGGCCGCGATCTGCGACTACCTACAGGGCAGCACGGTATTGGTCACGGGCGCGGCCGGCTCGATAGGTTCGGAGTTGTGTCGACAGATCGCGAGGTTCGACCCCGGCCGCTTGGTCCTCGTGGATCACGACGAGTCCTCGCTCTTCGACCTGCAGCAACAACTTCGGGGGATGGGCTTTCACCGGTACGCGATCTGCCCCACGAACATCCTGCAGGAACGCAAGCTGAACAAGATCTTCGCTTTGTACAGGCCAAAGCTCGTCGTGCACGCCGCCGCTTACAAGCACGTGCCTCTCATGGAGCTCAACCCCGACGAGGCGGTCCTCAACAACATCCAGGGCACATTGCTGGTGGCCGAGGCGGCCGCGCGCTACGGCGCGGAACGCTTCGTCGACATCTCCACGGACAAGGCGGTGGAGCCCTGCAACGTGATGGGCGCCACGAAGAGAGCCGGGGAGCTGGTAGTGCGTATGCTCTCGAAGCGCAATCCCGACACCCGTTTCGCCGTCGTGAGGTTCGGCAATGTCCTGGGTAGCCAGGGCAGCGTCGTCCCCCTGTTCAAGAGCCAGATAGAGACCGGCGGACCGGTGATCATCACCCATCCCGACATGACCCGCTACTTCATGCTCATCGAGGAAGCGGTGCAGCTGGTTCTGCAGGCGGCGATCATGGTCGACGACAGCTATGTCGACGAGGAGGCCTCGCTCAATACGTTCGTCCTGGAGATGGGCCACCCGGTGGAGATCGTCGAGTTGGCCCAGCGCATGATCGACTTCTACTGGAAGGATCAGGCCAAGTCCATCGGCGTGGAGTTCTCCGGCCTGCGGCCTGGCGAGAAGCTGGAGGAGACACTCGTCTATTCCTACGAGAAGGTGGAGCGCACCGAGCACCCGTTGATAACGCGGGTCACCTCCACATCGGGCGCCCCCAAGCACAACGGGCATAGCGACCACTTCGAGACGGAAGTACGGGGACTCATCCGGTTGGCCGCGCAGCACGGAGACGCTCGGGACATCATCGAGGCCCTTTCGGTCACCGTCGCGGATTACCAGCCGATGCCGTCCTCCATCGGGGCGGTGCCGGCCAGACGGTTGGCGGCGGTCTAGATGGCCATCGACGCCCGCACCCTCCCCGGTCCCACGGCGCCGGTGACCGAGCTGGTCCCCATGTCGTCCGCCGACATCACAGAGGACGACATCGAGTCGGTCGTCGAGGTGCTTCGCTCCGGCCGTCTCTCCCTGGGGCCGGCTCAGGAGCGCTTTGAGGAGCTTGTTGCGGAGTACGTCGGGGTAGAGCACGCCGTCGCGGTGAGTTCGGGGACGGCGGCCCTGCATCTGCTCGTTCGGGCCGTGGGCATCGAGCCAGGGGACGAGGTGCTGGTGCCGTCCTTCACCTTCGCCGCGAGCGTCAACTGCATCCTGTATGAGGGGGCCGTGCCGGTCTTCGTCGATGTGGAGCCTGCCACCTACAACCTCGACCCGCTCGATCTGGAGGCCAAGATCACCCGAAGGACGCGGGCCATCGTGGCCGTCGACGCATTCGGGCACCCCGCCGAGTGGGACGAGATCGAGCGCATCGCCAAGAAGCACGGACTCGCCGTGATCGACGACGCCTGCGAAGCCCTTGGCGCCCGCTATCGGGGACGCCGGATCGGGACCATGGGCGACGCCGCCACCTTCGCCTTCTACGCAAACAAGCAGATCACCACCGGCGAAGGCGGGATGATCGTCACCGACGATGCCGGTATCGCCGAAGCCTGCCGGAGCTGGCGCAACCAGGGCCGGGGCCGGATGGGATCCTGGCTGGAACACGAGCGGCTTGGCTACAACTACCGCATGGACGAGATGAGCGCGGCGCTCGGGGTCTCCCAGATGGGGAGGGTCGATGCCCTGCTCAAACGAAGGCGAGAAGCGGCGCGTACGTACTCCCACTACCTGAAGCAGTTCGATTGGCTCGCCGCGCCGATGGCGCTCGACCACGCCTGGGTCTCCTGGTTCGTCTACGTGGTCCGGTTGGCCCCCCATGTGGACCGGGAAGCGCTGATAGCCGATCTGGCCGACCAGGGGATCCCCAGTCGCGCCTATTTCTCCCCCATCCATCTGCAGCCCTACATCCAGACGATGCTCGCCGCCGGCAAGCTCGGCGCCGGGTGGGATTGGTCACCGAGCAGCCTGCCGGTCACCGAGGAACTGAGCAAGCACACTCTTGCCCTCCCGTTCCACAGTAACCTGACGGAGGCCGACGTGGACCTGGTGGTACGGGCGCTGGCCAAGAGCGCGCCGGGCCTCCACTCCGGGTAGCGCGAGGGTTCCTGATGCAACACCTCGTCAAGAGAGGTCTCGACCTCCTGCTTGTGGTCGTCTGCGCGCCGCTCGCGCTGCTCGTTGCCGGGCCCGCCGCGCTGGCGGTGAAGATCGACAGTCCGGGCCCCGCTCTGTTCCTGCAGCAACGGATCGGCAGGGGAGGCCGCCCCTTCGTCATCGTCAAGCTGCGCACCATGGTGGACGGAGCACCCGAGAAAGGGGCCGGGCTCTATCTGGAGAAGAACGACCCCCGCTTCACCCGGGTGGGCCTGTTCCTGCGCAGGACGAGCATCGACGAGGTGCCGCAGTTGTGGAACGTGCTCAAAGGAGAGATGAGCTTCGTCGGGCCCCGGCCCATGCCCCCCTTTGTCGTGGAGCGCTACAAGGACGAATACGCCAGGATCCTGACGGCCAGGCCGGGCATCACCGGGTTGGCTCAGGTGAGTGGGCGCAACGAGCTGGTGAGGTCCGAGCGCCTGGCCATAGACATCGACTACGCGGAGCACTGGTCGCTCCGGCTCGATCTGCGGATCGTGGCGCGGACGTTCGCGGCGGTCTTGAGCGGTGAGGGCCAGCGCTTCGACATGTCCGAAGCGGAGCTCGAGCGATGAGTAGGAAGCTCCTCATAGTAACGACCGTGGCGAGCACGCTGAACGCGTTCCTTCTTCCTTTTGCCGATCATTTTCGCGGCCTGGGCTGGACGGTGGACGCGGCGGCTGCCGGCATCGACGGCGACCCCCGATGCGCGCGGCATTTCGACCGGACGTGGGAGTTGGGCTGGTCGCGGAGTCCCCGGGATCCGGGCGGCCTGCGGGCCGCCGCGGAGATCCGGAGGCTCGTCGGCGAGGGCGGATACGACGTCGTCCACGTGCACACCCCGATCGCCGGCTTCGTGACCAGGTTCGCCCTGCGCGGGCTGCGGCGCTCGCGTGGCCTCAAGGTCGTCTACACCGCGCACGGTCTTCACAGCCATCCTGAAGGGGGGGCGCCGGCCAACGCGGCGTTCTGCGCACTCGAACGGCTCGCTGGGCGCTGGACCGATGCGCTCGTGGTCATCAATCGGGAGGACGAGGCATACGCCCGAACGCATCGTCTGGCCGGCCGCGGCGCCCTCTACCAGATGCCCGGCATCGGAGTGGACCTAGAGCGGTACTCGCGGGAGCAGACCGACCCGGGGGCGGTCGCCGCGGTCAGGGCCGAGATCGGCCTGGCGCCGGAAGACAAGATGCTGCTCATGGTGGCGGAGTTCTCGCCAGGCAAGCGTCACTCCGACGCCGTCACGGCCTTCGCCCGCATGGAAGGGGACGCGGGCGCGCCGGCCATCCCGCGCAGCGAGCGCCCCGGCGCACCCCTGGCGCCCGCCCCCCCGGCGCCCCGGGTCCACCTGGTATTGGCGGGAGACGGGGTTACGAAGGAGAAAGTCAGAGCCCTCGTGTCGGCGCTTGGTTTGAGCGAACGCGTCCATCTGCTCGGGATACGCGACGACGTTCCGGTACTCCTTGCCACGGCCGAGGCCCTCGTCCTCCCATCGGAGCGCGAGGGCCTGCCCCGGGTGGTGCTGGAGGCCATGGCGATGGGGACGCCCGTCATCGGCAGCCGCATACGAGGAACCACCGAACTCCTCGAGGGGGGGTGCGGGTTCTTGTTCGAGCTCGGCGACGTGGATGCTCTTGCCGCCGCCATGCGACAGGCGATCGAGGAACCAGCCGTGGCGAAGAGCATGGCCGCCGCGGCCCGGCTCCGGGTGGAGCGCTACGCGCTGCCCCGGGTGATCGAGATGCACCAGCAGATGTACGAGGCTCTCCTCCGGTCCTCGCCGGCCGAGCTCCGCTGTGCCGACGCGGTCCCGGCGAGGAACTGAAGGACGTGAGGGGCTGAGGCGCGTGGCGAAAAAGGTGACAGTCCTGTTCACCGGTGCCGGCCGCAGGGTGGAACTCCTCCGGGCCTTTCGGGCCGCCCACACGGCTCTCGGGCTCGAGGGGCGGATCCTGGCGGTCGACGCGGACCCTCTGGCCCCGGCGCTGCAGGCGGCCGACGCCTACGAACTCGTGCCCCGGTCGGACGACGGTGACTACGTCGGCGCGCTGCTGCGCGTCTGCCGTGCGCACCGGGTGGACCTGGTGTTCCCCGCGATAGACAACGACATCCCCATACTCGCAGAGGCGGCGCCGCGCTTTGCGGGCGCCGGCGCCCGGGTGGCGACGATGGCCCCCGAAGGCGCGAGGACGGTGTCGGACAAATGGGCCACCGCCCGGCTCTTGCGCGAGGCGGGGGTCGAGGGGCCGCGGACCTGGCTTCCCGAGAACCTTCCGGCGCTCGACTCCCTCACCTTTCCGCTCTACATCAAGCCGCGGTTCGGCAGCGGCGCGAAGCATACCGCGCGTATCGACGACGCCGACGAACTGCGGGTCTTCATGCGGCGGGTCCCCGAACCGGTGATCCAGGAGTTCCTCGAGGGGCCGGAGATCACCTGCGACCTCGCCTACTCGCTGGACGGCGAGTTCCTGGGGATGTGCCAGCGGAGGCGCATCGAGGTCCGGAGCGGAGAGGTCCAGAAGGGGGTCACCGTGTGGGACCCTGACATCGCCCGGTCCTGCCGGACGATCGGAGCCGCGCTCGCGGCCCGCGGCCCCATCACCATCCAGTGCCTGTTCCGCGACGGCCAACCCTGCTTCACGGAGATCAACGGCCGCTTTGGCGGCGGCCTACCGCTGGCCATCGCCGCGGGCCTGGATTTCCCGCGCTGGTATCTGGCACTGTTCGCCGGCATCCCGGTCGATCTTCCCGAACCGGGTGGCTACCGGCAGGGGCTGTACCTCACCAGATGCGACGAGTCCTTCTTCCTCACCGGCCTGGACGGCGGGGGCGAAGCGCACCCATCTATCGAGCGGGGACCATGGCTCTCTCAGTCCTGATATTCGACCTCGACGACACGCTCTATCCCGAGCTCGACTACATCCTGGGCGGGTTCCGGGCGGCGGCGTCGGCCGTCGAAGAGAGCTGGGGGCACCCCGCCGCCGAGACCTACCGGGAGCTGGAGCGGATCTTTCTCTCCGCGCCGGACGCACCCGTGTTCGACCGATGGCTCGAGCGCCGCGGCGAGGGGGGGACGGAGGGGCAAGACCGCGACCGCATGCTGTCCGCGTATCGAGGCCATCGCCCGGAGTTGCGGCTCTTCGCCGACGCGTCGTGGGCGCTCGACATGCTGGGGGCCGAGTACCGGCTCGCCCTGCTCACCGACGGTCGCAGCGAGTCTCAGCGGTACAAGATCGAGGCGCTCGGGCTTAAGGACACGTTTCGTGAGGTCCTGGTCACCGACGAGTTCGGCCTCTCCTGGCGCAAGCCGAGTCCGCGCGGGTTCGAACTGCTCCTCGCTCGCCTCGGCGGGTGCCGACCCGAGGATGCCGTTTACATCGCGGACAACCCGGCCAAGGATTTCCTGGCGCCCAACCTGCTCGGCATGCAGTCGGTGCGCGTGCGCCGGCCCTGTGGCCGGCATCACGCCCTGGAGGCTCTGACTCCTGAGGGCGCGCCTCAGGCGGAGATCACCAGCCTGCTCGAGCTACCCGCTCTGCTCCCCGGTCTCTACCAGCGGCGCAGCCACGATCCCGTGCGATCGGTCTTGTAGGGCCTCCCATGGACGATCTCGCCGGCCGTCAGATAGGTCTCGTAGGCCAACCGGGGCAGATTCCGGACCCCGTAGCGAAGGGCGATGTCGCCCAGCAGGATGGACTTGTCGGCGGCGCTGAGATCGGACGCCATCACCACGTCGGCAAAGCCCTTGGCGAGGCGCCAAGAAAGCAAGGTGAGCCGGTTCGAGTTCTCGGGAGCCCAATAGGAGCTGTCCCGAGGAGCTCTCACGGCGGCGCGGGCCTGCCCCATGAACTGCAGGACCTCGGGTATCTGCCGAAGTTGTCCGAGGAGGCTCAAGCTGGCCAGGAACATCCGGTCGGAGCCCACGTCCCGGGTGAGGAGCGGAGTGGCCGCCAGGGCACGGCTTCTCGCCACCCCGAACATGGGATAGGTGTTGCCGACTTCCCACAGCACGTGGCGGAAGCGCTCCACCGGGTCGGGGGAGACCAGGTCATGAGACTCCAGGGGCTCTTGGGTGCCGTCTGGGAGCACCAGATGGGCACTGCTCTGACAAAGGACGACCTCGGGACTGGTTTCGAGCACTTCCACGCAATGCGAGATCAGGCTCCTGTCGCACCAGTCGTCGTGGGCGGCCCATTTGAAGTAGTGCCCGCGGGCCAGCCGGTAGACGCGGTTGAAATTGGCAACGGCTCCTTCGTTCGTCGCGCAGCGGAAGCAGCGGACGCGTGGGTCGCGGCGCGCGGCTTCCCGGCAGATCTCGGGGGAGTCGTCGGTGGAAGCGTTGTCGGAGATGATGAGCTCCAAGTCCTCATAGTCCTGCTCGAGGTAGGACTCGATGGCCCGGGCAAGAAGCGCCCCACCGTTGTATACGGGCAGACCTATGGAGACTCTGGGAGACCGGGTCGTCACGTCACCGGGCCCCCCGTCCGGTCATCAAGCCCGGCCTCCGCACGGCCGATAGGAAGTCGTGTGAACGGCAAGGCGTCGCCTTGCCTTGGATAGGGGAGCCAGGAGAGATGGGAGACATCGCTGAGACGACCGGCGCGGCAGCGTGCAGATCCTGCGGCCGCCCGCTCACGGTCACCTTCGTCGATCTTGGCACGTCCCCGCTGTGCGAGAACTTCCTGCCCGCCGAGAGTCTGGATCGCATGGAGCCTTTCTATCCTTTGCACGTCTACGTGTGCGACGCGTGTTTCCTGGTCCAGCTCAGAGAATACGTCAGCCCGCGGGAGATCTTTCGCGATTACGCCTACTTCTCGTCCTATTCGGCCAGTTGGCTGGAACACTGTAGCCGCTATGTGGACCAGGTGATCGGAAGGCTGGGGCTCACCCCGGACTCCCAGGTGGTCGAGATCGCCAGCAACGACGGCTACCTTCTTCAGTACTTCCTCGGGCAGGGGATCACTCCTCTAGGTGTGGAGCCCGCGGCGAACGTGGCCCGGGACGCCGAGGCAAAAGGGATACCGACGATCGTGGACTTCTTCGGCGTCGAGTTGGCGACGAAGCTGGCCGCCGAAAGGGGCAGGGCCGACCTGATCATCGGCAACAACGTACTGGCCCAGGTTCCCGACCTGCACGATTTCGTCGAGGGGCTGAGCGTGCTCTTGAAGCCCGGCGGGACGGTGACCCTGGAGTTCCCCCACCTTCTCCGGCTGATGGACGAGAATCAGTTCGACACCATCTACCACGAGCACTTCTCCTATTTCTCGCTGCTGGCCGCGGAGAAGGTCTTCGAAGCGCACGGCCTCCTGGTCTACGACGTCGAAGAGCTGACCACGCACGGAGGCTCGCTCCGCCTGTACCTCCGGCATGCCGACGAGGGCGGGCCGGGCAGCGCGCCTGCCGTGGCCGAGCTCAGGCGGCGCGAACTGAAGCGCGGACTCGGCGGGCCGGCCGGCTATGCCGGCTTCGCGCCCCGAGTGGAGCGGACCAAGCGGCACCTGCTGCGCTTCCTCATCGACGCGAAGGAGGCAGGCAAGTCGGTGGCGGGCTACGGGGCGCCCGGCAAAGGCAACACGCTGCTGAACTACTGCGGCATCCGGTCGGACCTCCTGGAATACACGGTCGACCGCAACCCGCACAAGTGGGGCACGTTCCTCCCCGGGACGCACATCCCCGTGTTTGCCCCCGAGCGGCTGGCCGAGACCCGGCCCGACTACATCCTGATCCTGCCCTGGAACCTCAAGAACGAGATCGTCTCGCAACTCCACTACGCGCGGGCCTGGGGCGCCCGCATTGTCATCCCCATCCCGGAGGTGCAGGTGCTATGAAAGTCGTACTGTTCTGCGGCGGTCTCGGTACCCGGGTGGCGACCGGCAACGGCGACCTGCCCAAGCCCATGCTGCGCATCGGGTCGCGGCCCATCCTCTGGCACCTCATGAAGTACTACGCCTGCTTCGGTCACAAAGACTTCATCCTCTGTCTGGGCCATGGGGCCGACGGCATCAAAGACTACTTCCTGCACTACGACGAGACCGTGTCCAACGATTTCATCCTCAGCGAGGGCGGCCGCAACGTGCAGTTGGTAAGCACCGACATCGACGACTGGAAGATCGCCTTCGTCAACACCGGCCTTCAGTCGAGCATCGGCCAGCGCCTCAAGGCCGTCGAGCCCTACCTCGAGGGCGAGGAGTACTTCCTGGCCAACTACAGCGACGGATTGACCGATCTCAACCTCAACGACTACATCGACCAGATGCGGGCGCACGGCCGCATCTTCAGCTTCCTCTCGGTCCGGCCACCGCTCACCATGCACGTCGTCTCCGGCAACGGGAACGGCTCCGTCACGGCACTCACCCCCATGAGCGACGCCGACGTGTGGATCAACGGCGGGTATTTCCTCTGCAGGCATGAGGTGTTCGACTACTTGAAGGAAGGCGAGGACCTCGTCGACACCGCGTTTCCGCGGCTCATCGCCGCCGACCAACTCGTGGCCTACCGCTACAAGGGCTTCTGGATGCCGCTGGACACCTTCCGCGACAAGCAACGGCTCGACGACCTCGCCGAGCGCCGCCCCGCCCCCTGGGAGGTGTGGAAGTGCGTCTGACCGGCCTACGGCAGGTCCTGTGCCTGGGCGCCCACGCGGACGACATAGAGATCGGCTGCGCGGGGACGGTCCTGCAACTGCTCGAAGAGAATCCCGGTCTGGACGTGCGCTGGGTGGTGCTGAGCGCTGCCGGGGACCGCGCCGCCGAAGCCGCGCGCAGCGCGGCCGCTCTGCTGCAGGGCGCCGGGCAGGCCGATGTGCGGGTGGCCGATTTCCGGGAGACCTACTTCCCCTATCTGGGGGGCGAGGTGAAGGCGTACGTGGCCGCCCTCGGCGCCGGATTCGAACCGGACCTGGTGCTGACTCACTGGCGGGAGGACCTGCACCAGGATCACCGCCTGGTGAGCGAGTTGACGTGGAACACCTTCCGAGATCACCTGATCCTGGAGTACGAGATCCCCAAATGGGACGGCGACATGGGCCGCCCGAGCATCTTCGTGCCCCTCGAGCAGGACGTGGCCGACCGCAAGATCGCGCACCTCGTGGACGCGTTTCCCTCGCAGTCCGGGCGGGACTGGTTCGACCCCGAGGTCTTTAGAGGCCTTCTGAGGTTGCGGGGCATGGAAGCCCGTTCTCCGAGCGGCTACGCCGAGGCCTTCCACTGCCGCAAGCTGGTGTTGGGTTGAGCCCGGTGGAGTCTGACAGATGAAGGTCATGCTCACCGGACACGACGGGTACATCGGCTCGGTCATGACGCCGCTGCTCCAGGCGGCGGGGCACGAAGTGGTGGGCCTCGACAGCGGGCTGTTCGCCGAATGCGGTTTCGGGCCGGCGCCGGCCGAAGCGCCCTGTCTGGAACTAGACCTGCGGGACGCGCGGGCCGAAGACCTTTTAGGCTTCGACGCCGTCATCCACCTGGCCGGCATCTCCAACGACCCGGTGGGGGATCTCGATCCTCGCTGCACCTACGATGTCAACCACCTTGCTTCTGTGCGGCTGGCGAAGTTGGCCAAGCAGGCCGGGGTGCCTCGCTTCCTGTTCTCGTCGTCCTGCAGCCTCTATGGCTCGGCGGGCGAGGGGGCCGTGGACGAGACGGGGGACCTCCTTCCGGTGACGCCGTATGGGGAATCCAAGGTGCGGGTGGAGCGCGACGTAGCCCTGCTGGCGGACGACGGCTTCAGCCCCACCTTCCTGCGCAACGCCACAGCCTACGGGGTATCTCCCCGTCTGCGGGCCGACCTGGTTGTGAACAACCTCACCGGCTGGGCGCTGCTCAAGGGAGAGGTGCTCATGACGAGCGACGGGACGCCGTGGCGCCCGCTGGTGCACATCGAGGACATCTCCCGCGCTTTCCTGGCCTGCCTGGAGGCCCCGCGCGAGCTGGTGCACAACGAAGCCTTCAACGTGGGGCATACCGAGGAGAACTACCAGATACGCGAAGTGGCCGAGATCGTCGAGAGCGTAGTCCCAGGAAGCCGCATCGCGTTCGGAGAGGGCGCCGGTCCCGATATCCGCGACTACCGCGTCGACTGCGGCAAGTTCGCCCGGACGTTCCCCCAGGCCGTGCCGCAATGGACGGTGCGCCGCGGGGTGGAGGAGCTCTACGAGGCCTACCGGAGGTTGGGGCTCACGACGGGTGACTTCACCGGCCGCTACGTCCGGATAGCGCACATCAAGCGGCTTATGGACGAGGGCCGGCTGGACGGCGATCTGCGGTGGACGGCAGCGGGTGGCGCCGGGGCCGCGGGTGGCGCCCGGACCGCGGGCGGCGTCTCTGTCGCGGGTGGCGCCGCGGCTGCGGAAGCCGGCGCCGCCGGCCGCGGCTAAAGTGATCGGAGCCTGGTCGTGATCTTCACCGAGACCCCCCTATCCGGAGCCTACATCGTCGACATCGAACGGCTCGCGGACGACCGCGGCTTCTTCGCGCGCTCCTTCTGCCGGGACGAGTTCGAAGCCCGGGGGCTCGATCCGCGGGTGGTGCAGTGCGACATCTCGTTCAACGCCCGCCGCGGTACCCTGCGGGGCATGCACTACCAGGCCGCGCCGTTCGCAGAGGCGAAGCTGGTCCGCTGCACCCAGGGCGCGATTCACGATGTGATCGTCGACCTCCGCCCCGGTTCCCCCACCTTCAAGCAGCATTTCGGGGTCGATCTGGCCGCCGGTAGCCACCGCGCGCTGTACGTGCCCGAGGGTCTCGCGCACGGCTTTCTCACCCTGGCCGACAGTAGCGAAGTCTTCTACCAGATGTCCGAGTCCTATTCCCCCGAGTACGCACGAGGCTTCCGCTGGGACGATCCTGCGTTCGAGATCGAGTGGCCCGAGGCGGTGCGGACGATGTCCGACCGGGACCGCTCGTATCCCGACTTCGCCCCGGAGGGGTGACGATCGATGGATCGGCTCGCCAGAAACAAGCGCCTCGAGGGCGACACGCCCGGTCGGGAGGCGTATGCGCTCGTCCGGGAGTTGTACCCCATATGCAGGAGCATCACCGGGGACGGATTGCGGCAGACCATGGAGATCCTGCGCCGGTACGTCCCGCTGGAAGTGCACGAGGTGCCCAGCGGCACGCGGGTGTTCGACTGGACGGTGCCTGCCGAGTGGAACATCCGGGACGCCTGGGTGAAGGACCCCCAGGGCCGCAAGGTCGTCGACTTCGCGGAATCGAATCTGCACGTGGTCTCCTACAGCGAGCCGGTGCGCAAGGTCATGCCGCTGGAGCAACTCAGGTCGCACCTGTTCACCCTTCCCGAGCGGCCCGACTGGATCCCCTACAAGACCTCCTACTACCAGCGGGGCTGGGGCTTCTGCATGCGGCATCGCGACCTCCTCGCCCTCCCGGACGGCGACTACGAGGTGTTCATCGATTCGCGGCTGGAGAGCGGTTCGCTCACCTACGGCGAGCTCTATCTGCGGGGGGCTGAGGAGACGGAGGTGCTCGTCTCGGCCCACGCCTGCCACCCCTCGCTCTGCAACGACAATCT
>Ga0315283_10002022_pt1 | contig 16723 bp, 14 predicted proteins | sample YL17G09_0_MG_FD_204541 | JGI IMG/M metagenome (GOLD analysis project Ga0315283, IMG submission 204541) | Sediment microbial communities from Yellowstone Lake, YNP, Wyoming, USA - YL17G09_0 | ecosystem: Environmental > Aquatic > Freshwater > Lake > Sediment | place: USA: Wyoming | collected... | reverse complement strand
ATACCGCGGGCTTGGTCACGGTGACCGGCTTGTCCCACTCGGACAGCGTCAACTGCACATTGTTGCCCTCGCTCTGGTCGACCTGGGCCTGCACCAGTTGGTTCGGGGCATTCTGCTCGATCCACACGGTGGAGGGCAGCGGAGCGCTGGCATTGAGTGGGGGAATGAGCTTGTTGACAGCGTCGGCGCCAATCTTGCCGGTGATCTTCACCGTCGGGACGCCGCCGATGGTTTCGAAGCCCGCTGCCGTCGCGTCGGTGAGGTTTGTGAGCATGTTGGCCAGGCCCTCGTCGGGGTTCAGGATTACCGACGGGTCGTAGATTTCGGCGGCGGGCCCCATATCCAGCCAGCTGTTCGGGGTGAGGGCCGCGTAGAGCGTGCCGTCGAGCACCACCAGTTCGATATCGACTGCGGAGCCACCCATGGAGATCGTCGAGTTGCCCTTGACGGCTACGGCCGGCACGTTGGTCAGGTCACCGGAGAGAGACTTGACCATCAGTCCGTCGATCTTGCCGTTGACGACGATCTCCAGATGGGCGCTCTGGAGCTTCTTGGTGGACGCGATGGACTGGGTGAGCAGGCCGGCCGCGTCGGGCAGCGGTTCGGACGACTTCTTCGAGCATCCCGAGATCAACAGGGTGGCAGCGAGGAGCGTGGCAAGCATGGCAAAGATCCGGCGGTACGTCGACATAGCTGCATCGTAATGGGTCGTAGCGAGCGCACCCTGCCGGCAAGGCCGGGGTTGTGTCGGCGTGGCCGGATCGGTACAAGTAGTCAGGTGGGTGGTGAGCTGGAGTTTCGGCGTGCCACGACGGATGCCGGCGACGCCGCCGTCCTGGTGTCGGCCATGGTCGAGGAGATGCGCGCGCTGTACGACGGGCTGGACCTCACCGCCCCCGGGATGCCGAAGGCGGGGCCGGCGGAATTCGGCCCGCCGGACGGGGTGTTCCTGGTGGGCTACCGCGACGGTGAGCCGGTGTGCGGGGGCGGTCTTAAGCGACTTCCCGACGGAGCCTGCGAGATCAAGCGGATGTACGTCGTCCCGCAAGCCCGCCGCAGCGGCGTCGCCCGCGCGCTGCTCGCCGCACTCGAGGAGGCCGCCCGCGGCTTGGGCTACCGGATCGCCCGATTGGACACCGGGTCGCGCCAACCCCACGCCCAGGCGTTCTACGAGGCGTCGGGGTATCGACGGGTGGAGAATTTCAACGACAACCCGGCCGCTGAGTTCCATGGCGAGAAGCGGCTGGATCCGACCGGTTAGCGGCGCGGCCCAGTAGGAGGCGGCCCAGTAGAAGGCGGCCCAGTAAGAGGCGGCCCAGTAGATTGATCGGGTGTTCACCGGAATCGTGGAAGAACTCGGCGAGGTCGTCGCGCAGGAGGATCTCGGCGATGCGACGCGGATGACCATCCGCGGTCCGATTGTCACCTCCGACGCCGGCCATGGTGACTCCATCGCCGTCAACGGTGTGTGTCTGACCGTGGTTGACGTGCTCGCGGACGGCCAGTTCAGCGCCGACGTGATGGCTGAGACGCTCAACCGATCGAGCCTGCGCGCGCTCGCGCCGGGCAGCCCGGTCAATCTGGAACGCGCCGCAGCGGTCAACGGCCGCCTCGGCGGTCATATCGTGCAGGGCCACGTCGACGGCACCGGAACGGTCATCGCGCGCAGCCCCTCGGAGCACTGGGAGATTGTGCGCATCGCGTTGCCCCGAGAGATCTCCCGGTATGTGGTGGAGAAGGGTTCGATCACCGTCGACGGCATCTCGCTGACGGTGTCGGCGCTGGCCGATGAGGACGGCACCGGATGGTTCGAGGTGTCGTTGATCCCCACCACCCTGGCACTGACCACCCTGGGGCGAGCGGCAGTCGGCACGCCGGTCAACCTCGAGGTTGATGTGATCGCGAAGTATGTCGAGCGTCTGCTCGGTGAGCGCCGGTCATAACCGGCCGGTTGCGGTGGTTCATACTGACTCGAAACCATCAGCACCCCAGGCAGGCGGCAACGATGACGAGACTGGACACCGTCGAGAGGGCGGTAGCCGACATCGCGGCGGGTAAGGCCGTCGTCGTCATCGACGACGAGGACCGCGAGAACGAGGGCGACCTGATCTTCGCGGCCGAGAAGGCGACACCGGAACTGGTGGCGTTCATGGTCCGCTACACCTCCGGGTACCTCTGTGTTCCGCTGGACAGTGCGATCTGCGACCGGCTGGGCCTGCTGCCGATGTACGCGCTCAACCAGGACAAGCACGGCACCGCCTACACCGTCACCGTTGACGCCAGACATGGCGTGGGAACCGGGATCTCGGCCTCGGACCGAGCGACCACGATGCGCCTGCTGTCCGATCCGTCGAGCGTCTCCGATGACTTCACCAAGCCGGGCCACGTGGTCCCGTTGCGCGCCAAGGACGGTGGCGTCCTGCGCCGTCCGGGCCATACCGAGGCGGCCGTCGATCTGGCCCGGATGGCCGGCCTGCAACCGGCCGGGGCGATCTGCGAGATCGTCAGCCAAAAAGACGAGGGCGCTATGGCCCAGACTGACGAGTTGCGGATCTTCGCCGACGAACACGGTCTGGCCCTGATCTCCATCGCCGACCTCATCGAGTGGCGGCGCAAACACGAAAAGCATGTCGAACGGGTGGCCGAGGCCCGGATACCCACCCGGCACGGCGAGTTTCGCGCCGTCGGTTACCGCAACATCTATGACCAGATTGAACACGTCGCTCTGGTGCGCGGCGACATCGCCGGCCCGAAGCACGACGGCCACGATGTTCTGGTCCGGGTGCACTCCGAATGTCTGACCGGTGACGTGTTCGGCTCCTGTCGGTGCGACTGCGGCCCGCAACTTGACGCCGCCATGGAGTTGGTTGCCGCCGAGGATCGCGGTGTGGTGCTCTACATGCGCGGTCATGAGGGCCGCGGCATCGGGCTCATGCACAAGTTGCAGGCCTATCAACTGCAGGACGCCGGGTCGGATACGGTCGACGCCAATCTCGAACTCGGCCTGCCCGCCGATGCCCGGGACTACGGAGTCGGCGCCCAGATCCTGGTCGATCTGGGTGTCCGGTCGATGCGTCTGCTGACCAATAACCCCGCCAAACGTGTCGGGCTGGACGGCTACGGCCTGCACATCATCGAGCGGGTCGCACTTCCAGTGCGCGCTAACGCCGAGAACATTCGCTACCTCAAGACCAAGCGTGATCGGATGGGCCACGAGCTGACCGGCCTGGATGACTACGACGGTCTGGGCGGGGCCCGGTGAGCGCCGCCGACGGGATTCCCGACATTCCGCAGTTGGATGCCTCCGAACTCGCGCTGGCGATCGTGGTCAGCACCTGGCACGCCGAGATATGCGATGCGCTACTCGCCGGTGCCCGCCGGGTGGCGGTTGCCTGTGGCATCACCGACCCGACTGTGGTGCGCGTGCACGGCGCCATCGAGATTCCCGTCGTCGCCCAGGAACTGGCCCGCAACCACGATGCGGTGGTCGCACTCGGCGTCGTGATCCGCGGCCAGACGCCGCACTTCGACTATGTCTGCGACGCCGTGACCCAGGGCCTGACCCGGGTCTCGCTGGATGAATCCACGCCGGTCGCCAACGGCGTGCTCACCACGGAAACCATGCAGCAGGCCGTTGACCGTGCGGGGTTGCCGGGGTCGGCCGAGGACAAGGGATCTCAGGCCGCGGCCGCCGCGCTGTCCACCGCGCTGACGTTGCGCCGCCTTCGCGACGAATGACAGAACCGCCCCCCGGCCTCGGCTGGGACATCGAATTCACCCCGAAACGGATGACCCTGCTCGCCCGCGGAGTGGCGGCCGTGATCATGGTAGTCGGCCTGGTGGTGGCTCTCGTTTCGGAGGGGAACTCCACCGGCGCGTTCCTGCGGACCGTCGACCACGTCGCGATGGCGGGGTTGGCGGCGGCACTTGCCGGCGGGGTACTGATGCTGACCCGGCCGCGGTTGCGGGCCGGACCCGCCGGACTGGCGGTCCGAAATCTCCTGGGCTATCGAGTGATTCCCTGGAGTGAGGTTGTCGATTTCTCATTTCCACGGGGCAAGCGTTGGGCCCGGGTGGATTTGGAGCACAACGAGTACCTGCCGGTGCTGGCCGTCCAATCCTCAGATGGGGAGCGATCGGTGGCCGCGATGGACACCATCCGCGAACTGATGGGCCGGTACCGGTAGAGCGGCAGGCCGGGCGATCCGCTCCCGGTACTAGCCTACGAAGGGTGCCCGATCCCGCGACGTACCGCCCGGCGCCCGGATCCATCCCGGTGGAGCCCGGCGTCTACCGGTTCTCCGACTCCCGCGGCCGGGTCATCTACGTGGGCAAGGCCAAGAGCCTGCGTAGCCGTCTGACGTCGTATTTCGCTGATATCGCCGGCCTGCATCCCCGGACGCGACAGATGGTCACCACTGCCGCCAAGGTGGATTGGACGGTGGTCGGCACCGAGGTCGAGGCGTTGCAACTGGAGTACAACTGGATCAAGGAATTCGATCCGCGGTTCAACGTCCGCTACCGCGACGACAAGTCCTATCCGGTATTGGCGGTGACCCTCAACGAGGAGTTCCCCCGACTGATGGTCTATCGGGGACCGCGACGCAAGGGGGTGCGCTATTTCGGGCCGTACTCGCACGCCTGGGCGATCCGCGAGACTCTGGATCTGCTGACCCGGGTATTCCCGGCACGAACGTGTTCGGGCGGAGTGTTCAAGCGGCACAGTCAAATTGATCGCCCCTGTCTGCTCGGCTACATCGACAAGTGTTCGGCGCCCTGCATCGGCCGGGTCACCGCGGAGGAGCACCGCAAAATCGTGGGGGATTTCTGCGACTTCCTATCTGGGCGGACCGATCGATTCACCCGTGATCTCGAACGTCAGATGAACTCTGCCGCAGCAGAATTGGACTTCGAACGGGCCGCACGATTGCGCGATGATCTAGGCGCAATCAAAAGGGTACTGGAGAAGCAGGCCGTGGTGCTAGGCGACGGTACCGACGCCGACGTGGTGGCTTTCGCAGACGACGAGTTACAGGCCGCGGTGCAGGTGTTCCATGTGCGCGGCGGCAGGGTTCGCGGTCAGCGGGGATGGATCGTCGAGAAGCCCGGAGATCCCGGTGACTCCGATCAAGCCAGGTTGGTTGAACAGTTCTTGACCCAGTTTTACGGCGACCAGGTTTATGGCGAGCAGGCCGAACTCGGCGGTGCGCCAGACGAGTCCAGCAATCCGGTGCCCCGCGAAGTGCTGGTGCCGTGCCTGCCGCCCAATGCCGCTGAACTCACCCTCTGGCTGTCCGGACTGCGTGGGTCCGGGGTGGATCTGCGAGTTCCGCGACGCGGGGACAAACATGCCCTCGCAGAGACGGTGCGCCGCAACGCTCAGGAATCGCTGCAACAGCACAAGCTAAAACGGGCCGGCGATTTCACCGCGAGATCGGCTGCGCTGCAAAACATTCAGGAGTCGCTGGGGTTGTCCGATGCTCCGTTGCGGATCGAGTGCGTGGATATCAGTCATGTGCAGGGCACCGATGTGGTCGGCTCCCTGGTGGTGTTCGAGGATGGCCTGCCGCGCAAGTCCGACTATCGGCACTTCACCATCCGGGAAGCAGCCGGCGGCGGCCGATCCGACGATGTCGCCTCGATTGCGGAAGTCACCCGGCGCCGTTTCGCGCGCCACGTCGCAGAGAGCCGGGCTGGCGATTCCGCAGAACAGGTTCTCGCCGAGAAGCCCCGAAGGTTCGCCTATCCGCCCAACCTCTACGTCGTGGACGGCGGCGCCCCCCAGGTCAATGCCGCTCAACGGGTGCTCGACGAACTCGGCGTCAGCGACGTTGCGGTGATCGGACTTGCCAAGCGCCTGGAGGAGGTTTGGGTTCCGGCACAGCCGGACCCGGTGATTCTGCCCCGCAACACCGAAGGGCTTTACCTGCTGCAACGGGTTCGCGATGAGGCGCATCGATTCGCAATTTCCTACCACCGGAGTAAACGCTCCAAGCGGATGACGGAATCGGCACTCGACTCGGTGCGCGGACTGGGCGAGACCCGACGCAAGGCACTGGTCACCCATTTCGGTTCGGTGGCCCGGATCCGGCAGGCCAGCGTGGCGGAGATCACGGCGGTACCAGGTATCGGAGCCACTACCGCGGCAGCCGTGCTGGCCGCACTCGGTTCCGAGGCGGATCGGTCAGGTTCTGATCCACCGGACGCCGCCGTGGGTCATGATTCTCATCGGGTGACGCCACAGAACGACGATGACAGAACGACGATGACAGAACGACGATGACAGAACGACGATGACGGAACACAGTGACGGGGACGCTGTCCGGGGCGACGGCGTGGCCGACATCGATGTCGTGCTGGTGACCGGACTGTCCGGCGCGGGCCGGGGCACCGCCGCCAAGGTGCTCGAGGACCTGGGTTGGTACGTCGCCGATAACCTGCCGCCCGAGTTGATCGCGCAGATGGTGGACCTCGGACTGGCGGCCGGATCGCGGATCACCCGACTGGCGGTGGTCATGGACGTCCGCTCCCGGGGTTTCACCGGCGATCTCGACCTGGTTCGCCGGGATCTGGCTACCCGAGACATCAATCCCCGGGTGCTGTTCATGGAGGCTTCCGACGAAATCTTGGTACGCCGCTATGAGAACAATCGGCGCAGTCATCCGTTGCAGGGCAATCAGACTCTCGCCGAGGGCATTTCGGCCGAGCGCGCGATGCTGGCGCCGGTTCGCGCAAGCGCCGATCTGATTATCGACACCTCCGCGCTGGCGGTTCCGGAATTACGAACGAGCATCGAAGGGGCCTTCGGCTCGGAGATGGCTGGCCAGACCAGCGTCACTGTGGAGTCCTTCGGCTTCAAGTACGGCCTACCGATGGATGCCGACATGGTGATGGACGTGCGGTTCCTGCCTAATCCGCACTGGGTGGACGAACTGCGATCGCAGACCGGCCAGTCGCCGGCGGTCCGGGACTACGTTGTCGCTCAGTCCGGTGCCGCGGAGTTTCTGCAGACCTACTATCAACTCTTGCGGCTGGTGGCCGACGGCTACACCCGGGAGGGCAAGAGATACATGACGGTGGCCATCGGCTGCACCGGCGGGAAGCACCGCAGCGTCGCCATCGCCGAGGCGCTTGCCGGGCTGTTGAGCGAGGACTCCCAACTCTCGGTGCGGGTCCTGCACCGGGATCTGGGACGCGAATGACCTCCGCGGCGGCCACGAGTGCGGCGACCGGCTCGCTGAACCCGCGCATCGTCGCGATGGGCGGTGGGCACGGTCTGTATGCGACGCTGTCGGCTGCGCGCAGGCTCACGCCGCACGTCACCGCGGTCGTCACCGTCGCCGACGACGGTGGTTCGTCGGGCCGGTTGCGGTCCGAGATCGATGTCATACCGCCGGGTGATCTCCGGATGGCGCTGGCTGCCCTGGCATCGGACAGCCCACACGGCCGACTATGGGCAACGATCATCCAACACCGGTTCGGCGGTAGCGGCGCATTGGCGGGCCACCCGATCGGCAACCTTCTGCTCGCCGGACTCAACGAGGTGTTCGCCGATCCGGTGGCGGCCCTGGACGAACTCGGCCGCATTCTGGGGGTGAAGGGCAGGGTTCTGCCGATGTGCCCGGTGCCATTGCAGATCGAAGCCGACGTCTCCGGTCTGGAAAGTGACCCACGGATGAGTCGGGTGATAAGGGGTCAGGTCGCGGTGGCCACCACACCCGGCAAGGTGCGGCGGGTACGCCTGCTGCCGAGCAATCCACCGGCCACCCGACAATCCGTTGACGCGGTACTTGCCGCCGACCTGGTGGTGCTCGGACCAGGCAGCTGGTTCACCAGTGTCATCCCGCACGTCCTGGTGCCGGCGTTGGCCGATGCGCTGAAGTCATCGACCGCCCGCCGCGCGGTCGTGCTGAATCTTGCCGCCGAACCCGGTGAAACCGCCGGGTTTTCGGCGGAGCGGCATATCCACGTGCTGGCCCAGCACGCTCCGGGATTCACCGTTGATGACATCATCGTCGACGCAGCCAGTGTGCCCGCGGAGCGTGAACGCGATCAACTTCGCCGAACAGCGGGCCTGTTGAAAGCCACGGTTAACTTTGCCGGAGTTTCCCGACCTGGTACACCTTTACATGACCCGGCGAAGCTGGCTGCGGCGCTCGACGCCTGCTTGCGGGGTGGAGAGGCTGCGACCACTACCGTACGGACCGCGGCCCCACGAGCAGGAGATGGACCAAGAGGTGACGCCCTGTGGCGATGACAGCTGAGGTGAAGGACGAACTGAGTCGTCTCGTGGTCAACTCGGTGAGTGCACGCAGGGCAGAGGTGGCCGCACTGCTGCGCTTCGCCGGCGGCCTGCACATCGTGGCGGGCCGGGTGGTTGTTGAAGCCGAGGTCGATCTCGGCAGTATCGCCCGGCGACTGCGCAAGGACATTCACGATCTCTACGGCTACAGCGCCGTCGTGCACGTGCTGTCGGCCAGTGGCATCCGAAAGGGCACCCGCTACGTGGTCCGGGTGGCTAAGGACGGTGAGGCGCTGGCACGGCAGACCGGACTGCTCGATATGCGTGGCCGTCCGGTACGCGGGCTCCCCGCCCAGGTGGTCGGCGGAAGTGTGGGAGACGCCGAGGCGGCCTGGCGGGGCGCCTTTCTCGCGCACGGTTCGCTGACCGAGCCGGGTCGTTCATCGGCCCTGGAGGTGAGTTGCCCGGGACCGGAGGCGGCGCTGGCTCTGGTCGGTGCTGCCCGGCGGCTGGGTATCAGCGCGAAGGCCCGGGAGGTCCGTGGCATCGACCGGGTCGTGGTGCGCGACGGGGAAGCCATCGGCAATCTCCTGATCCGGATGGGCGCCCAGGACACCCGTCTGACGTGGGAGGAACGCCGGATGCGCCGGGAGGTTCGGGCAACCGCCAACAGGCTGGCCAACTTCGACGATGCCAATCTGCGCCGTTCAGCCCGCGCCGCGGTCGCCGCGGCCGCGCGCGTGGAGCGCGCCCTAGATATTCTCGCCGACACGGTTCCGCACCATCTGGCGGCCGCGGGACGCCTGCGGGTCGAACATCGGCAGGCCTCCCTCGAAGAACTGGGACGGCTCGCCGACCCGCCGATGACCAAAGACGCCGTTGCCGGACGCATCCGGCGGCTGTTGTCGATGGCCGACCGCAAGGCCAAACAGGACGGAATCCCGGACACCGAATCGGCGGTCACCCCGGATCTTCTCGACGACGCCTGATCTCCGGCCAGCTGGTATCTACGGCGGAACTTACTGTGCTGCAAGCGATTCCGGTTGATCGGCTTCCAGTGCCCAGCGGATTCCACTCACCAGAACGCGCCCCGAGAGTCGAATCGCAGTGGCTTCCACCGGCGGCAGATACGGCAGTCGCAGCGGTAGCCGTGCCCACGCGGGCAGCATCGACACCGACGTCGCAGCGATGACCCCGTAGGGCACACGAGCCATCAGCGGCAGCGGGGGAGTGACAAGAAGGAAGCGGGCCGCCTCCCTGGCGGCTTCGGTGCTCTGCAATTCGCTTCGGTACTCCGCGATCCGCGCCCGCAGTTCGGCCTCGGTGCGCGGCGGGTCGAGGACGCCGAGGGCGGCCGCGACGCGGGCGGTATCGGCGACATAGGCGTCGCGGCCGTCCTGGTCGAGCGGCGTCGCCCCGTAAAGCTGATAGGCCCGCAGGAAGCTGTCCACCTCTGCGATGTGGACCCACTGCAGCAGATGCGGGTCGTCGGCGCGGTAGGCACGGCCATCGGGTGCCTGGCCGTGCACCCGCCGGTGGATGCCGCGAACCTTGTCGACTGCACGCTGGGCGTCGGTGGCGGTACCGAAAGTGGTGACGGCCAGGAAGGTGCTGGTGCGCTGTAGTCGCCCCCAGGGGTCGCCGCGGTAGTCGGAATGCTGCGCGACGCCGGCCATCGCCAGCGGATGCAAAGACTGCAGTAGAAGCGCCCGCAGGCCGCCGACGAACATTGCGGCATCACCATGCACGCGGCGGATCGGCCGGTCTTCGGCGAACCAGCGTGGACCGGGGGCCTCATGGATCCGGGTTCTGTTGCGTGGGCCCTCGGGCCCGGCGACCATCGTGAATAGGCCCCGACCCAGCCGCTCCCGCAGTCTGTCGACGTCACGGTCAAAATTCAGCGGCAAACCCATGCTCCTACGGTACGCGGTCGGGCCGTGATCACCGCGCGGGCTCGGCTACCGAAACCCGGGACAGGGTTCCCGGTCCGGCGGGGTCATCGCGCCACTAGGCTGGCACAGCGAACCGCGCTTGGCGGTCTCGGGCAGGAAAGCTGGCAGCGACTAGAGGAGACGAACGTGACGATCCGGGTTGGCGTGAACGGTTTCGGCCGTATCGGACGCAACTTCTATCGGGCCCTGGCAACCCAGCAGTCCGAAGGCAAGGGCACCGACATCGAGATCGTCGCGGTCAACGACCTCACCGACAACGCCACGCTGGCCCACCTGCTGAAGTTCGACTCCATCCTGGGGCGGCTGTCCGAGGATGTCGTTCTCGATGGCGACACCCTGGTCATCGGCACCCGGCGAGTGAAGGCACTCGAGGTCAAGGAGGGGCCGGCGGCGATTCCGTGGGGCGATCTCGGCGTCGACGTGGTCATCGAGTCCACCGGCATCTTCACCGATGCCCGGGCGCGCGGACACCTGGAAGCGGGAGCAAGGAAGGTGATCATCTCGGCACCGGCGAAGGACGAGGACATCACCATCGTGCTTGGCGTCAACGACGACAAGTACGACGGCAGCCAGAACGTCATCTCGAACGCCTCCTGCACTACCAACTGTCTGGGACCGCTGGCAAAGGTGGTCAACGACGAGTTCGGAATCGTGCGTGGCCTGATGACCACGATCCACGCCTACACCCAGGACCAGAACCTGCAGGACGCGCCGCACAAGGACCTGCGCCGGGCCCGGGCCGCGGCGCTGAACATCGTTCCCACCTCGACCGGAGCCGCCAAAGCCATTGGACTGGTGCTGCCGGAGTTGAAGGGCAAACTGGACGGCTACGCGTTGCGGGTGCCGATCCCGACCGGCTCGGTGACCGATCTGACGGTGGAGTTGAAGAAGGGCGCCACCGTCGCCGAGATCAACGCCGCACTCAAAGCTGCTGCCGACGGGCCGATGAAAGGCATCTTGAAGTACTACGACGCCCCTATCGTCTCCAGCGACATCGTCACCGACCCGCACAGCTCTATCTTCGACTCGGGGCTGACCAAAGTTATCGACAACCAGGCCAAAGTGGTGTCCTGGTACGACAACGAATGGGGCTACTCCAACCGACTCGTCGACCTCGTCGGCCTGGTGGGCAAGTCGCTCTGACCGTGACTGTCAAGGGCCTTCCAGAACTACTCGCCGAAGGTGTGGCGGGCCGTGGCGTCTTGGTGCGCTGTGACCTCAATGTGCCGCTCGACCCCGCCGGTGCCGTCACCGACACCGGTCGTATCGACGCGTCGGTGGCGACACTCAAGGCGCTCGCCGATGCCGGCGCCAAGGTGATCGTGACCGCTCACCTGGGCCGGCCTGAAGGCGGACCCGATCCCCGGTACTCGCTGAAGCCGGTCGCCGCCGAGTTGGCCGCCAAGTTGGGCCGGCACGTCCAACTGGCCGGCGATGTCGTGGGTACCGACGCGCTGGCGCGCGCCGAGGGACTGACTGACGGCGACATCCTCCTGCTGGAAAATATCCGATTCGACGCGCGCGAGACCAGTAAGGACGACGCGCAGCGGGCCGAGTTGGCCAGGGCGCTGGTCGAACTGGTCGGTGCCGACGGAGCTTTCGTCTCTGATGGTTTCGGTGTGGTGCACCGTAAGCAAGCCTCGGTTTACGACGTCGCAACGCTGTTGCCGCACTATGCCGGCACGCTGGTTGCGGCTGAGGTGAAGGTGCTCGAGCAACTCAGCACTACCGGCGGACGGCCCTACGCGGTGGTACTCGGCGGTTCGAAGGTTTCGGACAAGCTCGCCGTGATCGAGAACCTGGCGGCCCGGGCCGACAGCCTGATCATCGGCGGCGGTATGTGTTTCACGTTCCTTGCCGCCCAGGGAATATCGGTGGGCACATCTCTGCTGCAGGAAGAGATGATCGACACCTGCCGGCGGTTGCTTGAGGAATTCGGTGATGTGATCCACCTACCGACTGACTTTGTCGTCGCAAGCGAATTTGCTGCCGACTCCACACCCGAAACGGTTGCAGCCGAACGGATCCCGGCTAACAAGATGGGCCTCGATATCGGTCCTGGATCGGTGAAGAGGTTCACCACCCTGCTGTCCAACGCTCGGACAATCTTCTGGAATGGACCGATGGGGGTCTTTGAGTTCCCGGCTTTTGCGGCCGGAACCACCGGTGTGGCAGAGGCGATCATCGGAGCGACGGCCAAGGGTGCCTTCAGTGTCGTCGGCGGCGGCGACTCAGCAGCCGCGGTGCGCCTGCTCGGCCTGCCCGAGGCAGGTTTCTCGCACATATCCACCGGAGGTGGGGCGTCGCTGGAGTACCTCGAGGGCAAGGCGCTGCCCGGCATCGAAATACTCGACTAGGAGAACTGTGTCTCGCAAACCACTCATCGCCGGCAACTGGAAGATGAACCTCAACCACTTCGAGGCCATCGCCCTGGTGCAGAAGATCGCCTTCGCGCTACCCGATAAATACTTCGACAAGGTCGATGTCACCGTCATCCCGCCCTTCACCGACCTGCGTAGCGTCCAGACCCTGGTCGATGGTGACAAGTTGCGGCTGACCTATGGCGCTCAGGACGTGTCGCAGTACGACTCGGGCGCTTACACCGGCGAAATCAGTGGCGCATTCCTGGCGAAGCTGGGTTGCACCTTCGTCGTTGTCGGCCATTCCGAGCGGCGCACCTATCACCACGAAGACGACGGCCTGGTCGCGGCGAAGGCCGCCGCGGCGTTCCGACATGGGCTGACCCCGATCGTGTGTATCGGCGAACACCTCGATGTTCGAGAGGCCGGAAGCCACGTCGAGCACAACATCAATCAGCTGCGCGGATCGCTGGCCGGCCTCACCGACGAGCAGTTGACGACCGTGGTGATCGCCTACGAGCCGGTCTGGGCGATCGGAACCGGCCGGGTGGCTAGCGCCGGTGACGCCCAGGAGGTCTGCGCGGCCATCCGGACCGAGTTGGCCGCCCTTGCCTCGCCGCAGATCGCCGCCGGCGTTCGCGTGCTCTACGGCGGCTCGGTGAATGCCAAGAATGTCGGGGAGATCGTCGCCCAACCCGACGTCGATGGAGCATTGGTGGGCGGTGCCTCGCTGGAGGGCGAGCAGTTCGCCACGTTGAGCGCCATCGCCGCCGGTGGACCGCTGCCCTGATGTAGTTCAGAATCTTTGCCCTGCGCGGGGACCACCACCACCCTTGCCGGAGCAGCCCGGGGTGACCGGGTATCCTCAGAGCATGGTTTTGGCCCTTGAGATCATCCTGGTGATCACCAGCCTCCTGATCGTATTGCTGGTGTTATTGCACCGCGCCAAGGGCGGCGGCCTGTCGACCCTGTTCGGCGGTGGTGTTCAGTCCAGCCTCTCCGGGTCCACGGTGGTCGAGAAGAACCTCGACCGGCTCACCCTGTTCGTCACCGGAATCTGGCTCGTCACGATCGTCGGCATGGCGCTGCAGATCAAGTACCGCTGACCTCCACCACTACTGTCTTCCAGCCCGGGGCGTCGGGTATCCGGTGCTCGGTGATACTTGTCGAATGACCGCATCGCAGTCCCGGGAGTCCCCGGCATCGGACGCGGCGCTGGAACCGATCGGTGCCGTCCGTCGCACCCAGGTTGGCCGGGAAGACACCGAGCCGATGCGCGCCGACATCCGGATGCTCGGCGCGATTCTTGGCGACACCGTGCGTGAGCAGAGTGGCGATCAGGTGTTCGACCTCGTCGAACGGGCCCGGGTCGAGTCCTTCCGGGTCCGGCGCTCCGAGATCGACCGTGCCGAGATGGCGGCGCTATTCTCCGGGATCGACATTCACCGTGCCATTCCGGTGATCCGGGCCTTCACTCATTTCGCGCTGCTGGCCAACGTTGCCGAGGATATCCACCGCGAGCGCCGCCGCGCTGTGCACGTCGCCGCGGGTGAACCGCCCGTCGACAGCACCCTCGCGGCGACCTACGCGAAGCTCGACGCCGCGAGTCTGGATGCCGAGACGGTGACCGCGGCACTGCGCGATGCGCTGGTATCGCCGGTCATCACCGCGCACCCGACCGAGACCCGCCGCCGAACCGTGTTCGACACCCAAAATCACATCACCAGACTGATGCGACTGCGGTTGCACGGATACGACGAGACCGAGGACGGCCGGCTCATCGACACCGAACTTCGCCGCCAGGTCCTTACGCTTTGGCAGACTGCGCTAATCCGTCTATCGCGCTTGAAGATTGCCGATGAAATCGAATCCGGACTCCGGTACTACCCGGCGTCATTTTTCGAAGTGATTCCGAAGGTCAATGCCGCGGTACGCGATGCTCTACGCAGCCGTTGGCCCGATGCCGCGTTGCTGCCACACCCAATCCTGCGGCCCGGATCCTGGATCGGGGGCGATCGTGACGGCAACCCGAACGTGACCGCCGACGTCATCGAGATGGCCACCGGCCGAGCCGCGGCCACTGCTCTCGGCCACTACTTCGGCGAGCTGGCCCTGTTGGAGCAGGAGCTGTCGATGTCGGCCCGGTTGGTGGCGATCGACGGTGATCTGGCCGCGCTGGCCGCGGGGTGTGCTGAGGCCGACCGTGTCGACGAGCCCTACCGTCGCGCGGTGCGGGTGGTCCGTGGCAGGCTGACCGCCACTGCCGCCGATATCCTCTCGCGCGCTCCCGAGCACACCCTGGAACTCGGCCTGCGGCCCTATCTGAGCGCCGAGGAGATGGCGGCCGACCTCGCTGTCATCGATGCCTCGTTGCGCGCGCACGGCGGCAGGTTGCTGGCCGACGATCGGCTGGCCCGGCTGCGCGACGGGGTTGAGGTTTTCGGATTCCACCTGTGCGGGCTGGACATGCGGCAGAACTCCGAGACCCATGAGCAGGTGGTGGCCGAACTTCTGGCGTGGGCCGGCGTACATCCGGATTATCCATCACTATCTGAGCCGCAGCGGATTGAGGTTCTGGTCGCGGAGCTTTCCACCCGGCGCCCGCTGGTGGGTGAAGGTGCAGACCTGTCGGCGGTGGCGCGCAAGGAACTCAATATCGTCTCCGCTGCCGCCCGGGCTGTGCGCGCCCTGGGTGCTGAAGCAGTACCGGCGTACATCATTTCGATGTGCCAGTCGGTGTCGGATCTGCTTGAGGCAGCGCTGCTGCTCAAAGAGGCAGGCTTGCTTGATCTTTCGGGCGAGAGCCCCTATGCGCCGATGGCAATCGTGCCGCTGTTCGAGACCATCGACGATCTCCAGCGTGGGGCAACCATCCTGGAGGCCGCGCTCGAAGTCCCGCTCTACCGGGCGATGGTGGATGCTCGAGGCCAGGTCCAGGAGGTGATGCTGGGCTACTCCGACTCCAACAAGGACGGTGGTTACCTCGCCGCGAACTGGGCGCTCTACCGGGCTGAACTGAACCTTGTGCAGTTGGCCCGAACGGCTGCGATCCGGTTGCGACTGTTCCACGGTCGCGGCGGAACAGTGGGCCGTGGCGGCGGGCCGAGTTACGACGCAATTCTGGCTCAGCCGCCGGGCGCGGTGAATGGTTCTCTGCGGCTCACCGAGCAGGGCGAGGTGATCGCCGCCAAGTACGCCGAACCGCGTACCGCCCATCGCAACCTGGAGAGCCTCGTCGCGGCGACCCTGGAGTCGACACTGCTTGACGTCGAGGGTCTTGGCGCCGACGCGGAATCTGCCTACCGGGTGCTCGATGAGATCGCGGCCCGCGCCCAACGCTGCTATTCCGAATTGGTCCACCACACAGCGGGATTCGTCGAGTACTTCAAGCAATCGACACCGGTGAGCGAGATCGGTGCGCTCAACATCGGCAGCCGGCCCGCTCAGCGAAAAGCGACGACGGCTATCTCTGATCTCCGGGCAATTCCCTGGGTGCTGGCCTGGAGTCAGTCGCGGGTGATGCTGCCCGGCTGGTACGGCACCGGGACTGCGGTGGCCGATTGGATCGCCGAAGATGGCAGTCAATCTCAGCAGCGGGTGCAGGTGCTTCGGGACCTCTACCGCCGGTGGCCCTTCTTCCGGACGGTGCTGTCGAACATGGCGCAGGTGCTGGCCAAGTCAGACATGGGGCTGGCGGCCCGGTACGCCGAACTGGTCAGCGACGCAGACGTACGGGATCGCGTGTTCTCGATGATCCAGGCTGAGCACGCACGCACCATCGGCATCCACAAGCTGATCACCGGCAATGACGACCTGCTTGCCGACAACCCGGCCCTGGCACGTTCGGTGTTCAACCGGTTTCCCTACCTTGAGCCACTCAACCATCTGCAGGTGGAGTTACTGCGGCGTTACCGCGCCGGAGATGATAGCGATCTGGTTCAGCGCGGAATCCTGTTGACTATGAGCGGTTTGGCCTCCGCGTTACGCAACAGCGGTTGAGATCGTCGCGCAACAGCGGTTGAGATCGTCGCGCAACAGCGGTCGAGATCGTCGCGCAACAGCGGTCGAGATCCCAGTATCGGCGTACAGTCCAGGGCAAGGGACCAGGCAGGCCCCACAAGCCAAAGGTGTCAATGGTGTCTGACAAGTCCCCGCGTCAAGCGATGTCG